>OFQV01000282.1_pt1 | contig 14103 bp, 19 predicted proteins | sample 1542971 | NCBI WGS metagenome assembly OFQV01 (sample SAMN07774229, study PRJEB24372) | wastewater metagenome | isolation source: WWTP Cannobio (Effluent) | place: Italy: Cannobio | collected 2016-01
AAGAGTATTTGTCATTGTTGAGTAATGACCAACTGGAAACAATAAGAAAAAAACTATCGAAAGGCGGAGTAGTGAAATGAGTAATTTTAACGTAGATGATCTAATTTGGGTGGAGCTAAACAAAGACGATAACTTTCTAATTATCAAGGAGACATTGACCCGAATGGGCATTGCTTCTAAGAATGAGAAACGATTGACCCAGACTTGCCATATTTTACACAAGCGCGGTAAGTATGCGATTGTTCACTTTAAGGAACTGTTTTTGCTTGACGGCAAGCCAGCAGACTTTACCGACGAAGACAAAGCGAGACGTAACGCCATTGTCCAGCTTCTCGAAGACTGGGACTTGGTGAAAATTGTCAAGCCTTTGGATGACGACACAATCGCTCCATTGAGCCAGATCAAGATTATTCCATCAAAAGAAAAGGCCGAATGGTCGCTTGTCTCAAAATACACAATAGGTGGCAACAAACGAAAAACATAAATATTTCCGAAAGGAGATTTTATGCAAGAAAAATACGGTTTTGTTTATATTTGGAGAGATCGAAAATATAAAAAATACTATATTGGTTGTCATTGGGGTCATGAAGATGATGGTTATATCTGCTCGTCTAATTATATGAGGTCAGCATACAACAGAAGGCCTCATGATTTTAAACGAAGAACTTTGAAAAGGATTGCCACCAAAAAAGAAGCTTTCTTTGAAGAGTATCGAATTTTACAGCTTATAAAACAAGAGGAATTGGGTAACAGATATTATAACCGATCCAATTTCAATTACTATAACTCCGAATCTCTCGGCGAGATGTCGGCAGAAACAAGAAAAATCATTAGTCAAAATTCTCTAAAAATGTGGTCTGATCCTGTTTTTAAAGAAAAAATGAAACTATTGAAAGCTAATGTTTCTGTCGAAACTAGAGAAAAAATAAGCAAGATTCATAAAGGAAGACCTAAATCCGAAGAGACTAAATTGAAAATGAGTCTTGCTTCAAAGGGAAAGCCTAAAACTCTAGAACATGCTATAAAATGTGCAATTGCTGCTTTGGGTAGAAAACCATCAGAATCTACTAAAGCTAGAAAAAAGATTAGTATGATGAAATATCATGATATTAGACTGAATTTACCATCAGTTGATGTAATAAAACATTTGGTAGAAAAAACTTCTATCTCTGAAGTTGCTCGATTATTCAACACAAACAGACAAACTATTAGAAATAGGCTTTAAAAATAATATGCCAGTCCCACCAGTCTTGAAACTTTATCGCCTCTCGAATGAGGTGACTTTACCAGCGAAGCAGACGCAAGGCAGTGCCTGCTTCGATCTTGCTTATAACCCTACCGACAAGCGTTTCATCAAGGGTTATAACGCCAAGAATGCGCCGTTTGATCGAGAGATAAACCTTGACAACCGCAGCGTTATCATTATGCCAGGTGAACGGCTTTTGGTACCGACGGGCTTGACTGCTGACATTCCGGCGGGTCACAAGGTTCTGATCTATGCGCGGTCCAGCATGGCGTTGAAATTGGGCTTGGGTCTCGCAAATTCTGTCGGCGTGGTCGATAGCGATTATGTTGATGAATGGTTTGCTATGTTGCAAAACAGTAGCGAGAACCGTATCATTATCAACGTGGGTGACAGAATTGCACAAGGCGAATTGATTGAAAATCTCAATTTCTCTGTCGCCGAGACGACTACCAAGCCAACGCAAAAGACAGACAGAATAGGTGGCCTTGGTTCTACCGGGAGATAAAATGGTCGATTATTATTTGAAAGCTGAATTGCCAAAAATTCAAAGCGTCTTGGTCGTGACACCGACTGTCAATGCGCCGACATTCAAAGATGCTGCCGCATCGGTTACTGATCAAAAGACAGATTATAAATTTGAACACTTGGTAGTTTTTGATGGCGTCGAGCCGCCTCGAATTCGAGGTATTCGACCAAAACACGTCAAACAAATGATCTTGCCTTGGAACGTAGGCGCGAATGGCTTTTATGGTCATCGCGTCTATGCTGCTATTGGTCACTTGGTCAATCATGACGCTATCTTGTTTCTGGATGAAGACAATTGGTATTCGCCTGATCATATTCAACAGACAGTTTCATTGCTGGAAAAAGAACAGTTGGATTTCTCTTTCTCGGCTCGTAAAATTTGGCAAGACGACAAAGAAATTTGCATCGATCGGTTCGAATCAATCGGTGACGAGCCACATTTCTTGGTTGACACGTCCTCTTATTGTTTCCGCCGAGAATTTCTGATTCGTGCCGGTTTCCAATGGCATCATGGCTGGGGCGCAGACAGAAGGTTTTTCAGCTTTGCTCGCCACCTGAAGGCACTATATAAAGGGACAGGATCTCCGACATTGAATTATCGCCTTGACGGTAATCCCAATTCACCTAAACGAGAATTTTTCGAAGCAGGCAACCTAGCTGCTGGCTGGAATAAAAAAGGAACGAAAAAGAATGCTTGATTTGACAAAACTAGACGAAATTCCTTTGGTCGACATTGATGCCAAGATTCGTGCTCATTTGCTGGAAAAGCAATTTGAAGCGAAGAAAGTGACGACTGGTTTTCTAGCCGGAAATGATATCGTCATTGGTGCAATCACCGATTATGAACCATCCGATATCGAGCAATGGGTTGTTTCGCTTGTCAAGTCTGGCTTTCGAGGCAAGAAAATTGCGCTTGTCTATAATGCAAAACAGCCAGTCATTGACGCTTTACAGAAGCACGGCTTTGTCATTTGGGCACTTGCGCGGGCAAGCGAGGAAAAGAAGAAAGAAGGCTGGGTCTATTATTACAAAGATCGGTCTGCTTTCAACGTTTGCCTTGAACGCTTCTGGCATGCCTGGGTTTTCTTGAACCGTGCTGAATTCCAGCATGAAGGTCACATTTTCATGACCGACGTGAAGGACGTAGTTTTCCAGCGCAACCCAAGCGACTTCTTTGCCGCGAGACATGACGATGACGGTTACGAAATTTTCGTCGCATCCGAGGGCTTGCTTTACAAAGACGAACCTTGGGGCGCGAATAACGTTCAACAGTCATTCGGCAAGACTGTCTGGGCAAGTGTCGAGAACGCCGAAATTTTCAATGCAGGAACGATAGCAGGAAAGAACGGCAAAGCGTTCCGAGAATTCTTGCAAGCGATCTATTTCTATGCAAGAGGCGCAAAGACCACCAATGGCTACGTCCAGGGTGGAGGCGGGGCGGACCAAGCTGCAATGAACATTTTGCTTAATCAGACAGCTTGGCAGAATATCACCCGTTTCTTCACGACTGGTGACGGCTGGGCGCTTAATGCAGGCACGACTAACGATCCGACAAAACGCGAATTGTTTGAAGGCAAGATGTTGGGTTTGCCAGCTTTCTTTGCAACCGTTGACCCTGCTAACCCAGACGCTTTCGTTTTGGTTCCAGGCGTCAAGACAATTGACAACCGCTTGTTTCATATCGTGCATCAGTATGATCGCGTCCCAGAGTGGAAAGCGTATTTTGAAAAGGAATTTCGTTACTCATGAAAATAGAAACAATTTACCCTTATCTGAAAAGACTTTCCAACAAACTTAACCGTAAGTTGAACGTCGGTCTTTTGGGTGGCAAAAGAACAGCTATTCAAAAAGAACTGAAGGATCAGACTTTTATCGAAACTGTCGAGGATTTTAATCTTTTCGACCCAAAAGACAAATATGATTTCATTGTCGTGGATTGGAAAAAAATTGACTTAACGGCTTTCGTTCCTTATTTGGTCATTAATCAATTGACTCCAAACGGCTGGATTGCTTTTCATAATAATGAAGCAAATCGTGCTGTTGTTAAGGAATGGAGAAAGGCAAACAAGATCGTCTCGCCTTTGACGACGCTGGAAGATATCATGTTCTTCCAGAATGAGAACTATTTAGCCCGTATCGATATTCTACCCAGCCCTGTTGATAAAGCAATTTCTGGTATGCAGGAACCCGCAAGCGTTCCTGTCCCTGACTGGTCTGGTTCACACTTGAAAATTCCATTTCTTCAAAAATATGGTCAGTATGATGCGTTTGTCGAGACAGGCACGTATCTCGGTCAGACTGTCGAAATGGTTCGTCGGTCAGAGTTGCCTTGGACTAAGATTTACTCAATCGAGTTGAACCTGGAACTTGCATCAAACGCGAAACGCTACTTTGAGTTTGATGAAAGAATTGAAATTCAGTTGGGTGACTCTGTTGACAAATTGTCTGAAATATGCGACAATCTTCAGACAAATAACCTAACAGCCACTTTCTGGCTAGACGCTCATGCGAGCGGTCCATTGCGCGGAGGCAAGACTGGTCCTTGTCCGCTTGTTCAAGAATTGAACGCAATCTTAAAGACCGGAAACAAAAATCATACCATCTTCATCGATGACAGACGCTTGTTTGGCAGCGCCGAATGGGGTGGTGTTAAAGAAGAGGAAATAATGACTTTGTTAAATAAGATCAACCCCGACTATAAGATCCTGTATCTTGACGGCGAGGTTCCCGAGGACATCATTTGCGCAACGGTAGTTGATAAGCCAATCTTCCGCGAAAAGCAGATTATGGAAGTCTTAAGCCCTTCTAATGACGTAATGATTTTAGAGGATATCGACTATGATAATTAAGCTGGTCATTTTCAACTTTACAGCACTTTGTGCCTTGCTTGCTGCTACCTGGGCAGGCTTTGTAATTCCTGCTTTTCAAGCCGATATTTCTTATGTCTCTTACGGCATTGTCGCCATGTTTTTATATGGCAGCGCGCAAATTGCTTATCATGCGGCTGGCTATGTCAAAGATCATCAACTGACTTACTTTGCTCATGTGAACGACATTTGTGGATATCTCGTTTATCTCGGGTTGATCGGAACTGCAATCGGCGTCTTGATCGCTTTGGATTCGGCATCTGTTGATGTCAGTGCTTCTGGCCTAAAGGAATTCACAGGTCAAGTACTGGAAGGTGTCAAAGTAGCTTTCCATGCGACTATCGTAGGTTCAATTGCTTGGATGTGGCACCATATCAACACTCGAATGGTTTACACCAACTATAAGGTGCAGGGTTATGCAGAATGAAGATGCGGTGGCGGTTGGGTTTCGCGATCTGCTTATGGGCTTGCTATCTATTTTCGTTCTCATTATTGTTGTGGTTACTCTTTGGGTAAATGATCCAGAAGCAAGCGAAACTAAGACTGAATCGCCTGGTCAATTGATTGTAACAATGTTTTGGAACCAAGGTCCTTATGACGTTGATTTGTGGTTGAACGCGCCGGGTGAAAGCAAGCCAGTCGGTTTCAGCAACAAAGCAGGCGTTACCTGGAATCTGTTGCGTGACGACTTGGGCGTCACAACAGACAATTTGCCTTTGAATTATGAGAACGCTTACTCGCGAGGAACACCCGAAGGCAAATATACGATCAACGCCTTTTGCTATTCGTGCGATAAACCAGTGTCAATTAATATCAAGCTGGAAAAGATGGCAGAGATAGGTGTGGTCGAGGTCGCAAGCGAGAATTTCGTTTTACAGACCAAAGGCGACTGGAGAACTTTTATCAATTTTGAGATGAACGATAAGGGTCAAATCACATCCTTCTCAAAGGTTCAGAAAGATTTGTTAAACGAATGATTTACGCAACCTGGATTTTTTTGCTGTCAATTATGGCAGGTTTCGCTTGGTATGCAAGCGGAAAAAAGACGCTGGCAGCAATTTTATTTGTTGCTATTTCATTTCCTTTGTTGTATGTTATCGAAACTACGCAAGGTCGTGCTGTTGAGTGCATTGAAACGCCTCAAAAACAGCACGTTATTGGTTACAAATTGAATGAACCAAAGGACGAAATCCATCTGTTAATTGATGGTTCGCCTCCCACGTTCTGTTACATGCCGTATTCTGAAAAGGTAGCGGAAGGGTTGCAGAAAAGCACCAAAGGCAAAAACGGTCAGCCTGGCAAGCTTTTCATTAGAGAAGGTCAAGACGGAAAACAGTTTGCAGATGTGGAATTTCCAACCGAGGTCTATGTGAAGTGAAAAGAATTAAGATAGGGTTCACTGATACGTTTGATGGAACGGCCGACTTTTTTCTTGACAAGTTCAAGGAGATAGTCGGCTTTGAGTTTGTGCGGGACGATTCCGATCCCGCTATTCTCATTTTTGGCGATGAGAATTTCGGAACAAACAACTTGCAATATGATCCGAAGAAAGTCATTAAGATTTTCTACACGGGCGAGAACAGACGTTGGTATAATTACCAAGCTCACTTTGGTATCACGTTCGACCATATCGATGATGACAGACATTTCCGTTTGCCGCTCTATTTCTTGAACATGCATTATCTCGCAAAACGTCATGGCTTGATTTGGGAAGATGAACATGCTCGCCGAAAGCGTGAATATGCTCGTCGCAGCCCGGATTTTTGTGGTTATGTCCAATCAAATCCAAACTGCGAAAAACGCAATCAGTTTTTTGATCGTTTGAATAGTTACAAAAAAGTCAATGCCGCTGGACCACACAAGAACAACACGGGTTACATTCTTCCGCGCGGCGAAGATGGAATTATTAAAAAGTTTGATTTTTTGCGCAAACACAAGTTCTCTCTTGCTTTCGAGAATGGCTCTTACGCGGGTTACGCGACAGAGAAGCTACTTGAAGCGTATATGGCAGGAACCGTTCCGATCTATTGGGGTTCGCCGACTGTCTCCCTCGACTTCAATCCCGAGTGTTTCATCAACTGGCATAATTACAAAGACGATGATGAATTTATGTGGGTGATTGAGAATTTTGACAAAAAAACAGATTTGTATGATATGATTTATCGTCAACCTCTATTCAAGCCAGTGCAGAATAGTCCAGAACATGGCTTCAATCGCTGGTTTGAAAAGAACATTTTGAGGCATTTTTGATGAAAGTTGCACTTTGCTTAAGCGGTCAGCCGCGGTCTTACAAGAAAGGTTACGAGTATCATAAGCGTAACCTTCTCGATCATTTTGACGTGGACGTTTTCATGCACACTTGGGATGATGTTGGTGAAGATATCAAAGCTGATCTAGTCAATTTGTATGGCGGTAGACTGACAACCAGAACTACTCATAAAGAAAATCTAGATCAAGTTGATAAAGATTTCTGGCGCATTCCAAATAAAGACTTTCCTGCTCGAAATACGTGGCGCATGTTTTATTCAATGAATGAATCAATGCCGCCCCACAGGCTTTGGACATATGACGTGATCGTTCGCTCTCGGTATGATTTTGCTTTGAATATCGTTCCCGATTTGAAGAACGTCAAAGTTGGCAAAGTCTATGTGCCAAGTGACAGAATGACGAAAGAACATGATTTCTGCGCCGACATGTTTGCTTTCGGTTCTACCAAAGTCATGTCTCATTATATGTCAACATGGTGGCGCTTGAAAGAACACCACGACGCAGGCGTGACAATGATCGGCGAGGATATGCTTGCTGCACAGTTGCGTAAATATGGTTATATCGGTGAGAATATGGTGTATGTCAACATGAATCCATGTTTTCCACCTGGTCCATATAATGGTAACTGGCATAATTTCATTCGTGATGATTTCTCTCTCTGGAATAAAGATCGCGGTTGAACTATCGTAAAATACACGACACTATCATAGAATGTGCGAAAACAAGAAATTGGAACAAGAAAACCGCACCTTGTTACGTCGAGCGTCATCATATTATACCTAAATCTCTTGGCGGTAATCCAAGTTGGAGAGGGGATAATGTTGTTTGTTTAACTGCGAAAGAACATTACATAATCCATCTGCTTTTGATAAAAATGACAGTTGGAAAAGATAGACGTTCTATGGTCAGGGCTCTTATCTATTTTCAATCGGGAAAATATCGGGATTTTAAAATCAAATCTAGCAGATTATATGAAAAAATAAGAGAAGAGTATGCTTTGGCTCAATCTGAAATTGGTAAGTTAGCTAAAGGTAGATTGCTTTCAGACGAAACGAAAAAATTGATCGGTAATAGCAGTAAGGGAAGAAATGTCGGTAGGAAACATAGTCCAGAAGCTGTTGAAAAAATTCGCAAAGCAGGCACGGGCAGAGTTCATTCCGAGAATACTATCTTAAGAATTAAAGAAACTAGAAAAATTGATTGGGAAAACAGAAAAAAGAATGGTTGGATTCCTTCTATAGAATCTAATCTTAAAAAATCCGAATCCTTGAAAGAATATTGGAAAAGAAAGAAAAATAATGACTGCTAAAAATCGTCTCGTGATTTTCGATCTTGACGGAGTTCTGGTTGATACAAAAGACATTCATTACGATGCGCTTAACTTTGCGATTCGCGCTGTCGCTGGTCGAGAATATGAGATAACGAGAGAGGAACATCTTTCGACTTATGACGGCTTGTCTACCAAGACTAAGTTGCAAATGTTGCATAAAAACAAAGGATTAGAGCCTGTCTTATTTGAAGGCATTGAAAGTGTAAAGAAAAGCGAAACTCGGCGCATGTTGGAACAGACGATTGTTCCTAATCCAGAACTGACAGCTATTTTTAATCATCTGTCTGGAGAAGGCTATGATATCGCGATAGCTTCAAATGCTATTCGAGAGACGATTCAAATCTGTCTTTTAAAATTGGAGCTTTATGGCTATGTCGATTATTTTGTCTCGAATGAGGATGTCAGACACAAGAAGCCGCATCCTGAAATGTATTGGAATTGTATGATCGAACTCGACGCGCACCCGAGCACGACCTTGATCATCGAAGATTCTGCTATCGGCAGAGAAGGTGCTTATGCCTCGGGTGCGAACGTTTGGGCATTGAACTCAAGACAGGAATTGACTTTGGAAAATATCAAGAAGAAACTAGCAGGTCAAAAAATCAAGCCATCGATTTGGGAAGACGATGAAATGATCGTTCTCATTCCAATGGCAGGTGCTGGCAGTCGCTTTGCAGACGCTGGCTACACGTTCCCCAAGCCTTTGATCGAGGTGCGTGGCAAGCCGATGATTCAAGTGGTGACAGAAAATTTGGGTATCAAAGCCAAGTTTGTCTATATCGTGCAAAAAGCGCATTATGAGAAATACAACCTCAAAAACGTCTTGAATTTAATCACCCCAGGTTGTGAGATTGTTCAAACAGAGGGGTTGACTTCTGGTGCGGCTTGCACTACACTATTAGCTAAAGAATTTATCGACAATGGCAAAAGATTGGTCATTGCCAACAGCGATCAGGTGGTTGATTGGAACCCCGCTGCTGTTCTTTATTCGTTAGTCGAATCTGGCAATGACGGTGGTATCTTGACGTTCAAGTCAACGCATCCCAAGTGGTCATACGCGAGACTTGACGAAAATGGCTTTGTTGCCGAGGTAGCAGAAAAGAAGCCTATCTCTGATAACGCAACTGTTGGTATCTATTATTGGAAACATGGTTCGGATTACGTCAAGTATGCCGAACAGATGATTGCAAAAGACATTCGCACTAATAATGAGTTTTACGTTTGCCCAGTCTTCAATGAAGCAATTGGAGACGGTAAGAAAATTGTGACGCGCGAAGTGGACGCAATGTGGGGAATCGGAACACCCGAAGACCTGAATTATTACTTAACTATTTTTGATGGAGAGAAATGATGTTTGAACGTTTGAAAGCTAGTGTGACTGGTTTGTTTGCAAAACATGCGCCAGATGTGAGAGATGCGATTGAGAACATTGGCGAAGTCGCCTCTGCTCAAGCTGCTCGCGCAAAGGAATTTGCTGAAGATACAGTCGAGAAAGTCAGTGAACTGAAAGACGAAGCTGTTATCAAGGCGGCAATGGCTCTTGACAAGGCCGACGATTTCAAAGACGAAGTTGTCGCGAAAGTCAAGAAGAAAACCGAGGATTTCAAAAAAAGTGATGGTGTGAAGGCTGGTCCAATAACTGTTATTGCAACTGGTAGTAAAAAGAAAGCCAAAAAGTGAAATTAGGCATTCTTTCAGACTTGCATCTGGAAATGAGACCCAAGTCTTTTGTTCTAGAATTGGTCGAGAAGATCAACACCTGCGAGGCCGACAAGATCGTCTTTGCTGGTGACATTGACGTATCGTTTCCTCGCCGAGACATGTTCTTTTCGCTGATTATCAAGCCGTTTTTCTATGTCTTGGGCAACCACGACTTCTGGAATGCCACGGGTTATTTTGACGATTTCCAAGACGAAGATGGTATCGTCGGCGCTTGTCTTTGGACGAACTTTAACAGAGACCCGCTTTGCGAATATGATGCAAGTCGGTATATCAATGACTTTCGCGTCATTCCCGGTTGGAATATCGAGAAATGTAAAGAGGTTTTCGCTTCTCAAAAAAAGCGCATCTTTGAATCAAAAAGCGATATTGTGGTGACGCATTTTCCACCGACTTGGGCAATGCAGAATCCTGGATATCTCGGTGATACTTTGAACGGCTATTTCATGAACGATCTCGATCGAGAGATAGCTTTCTCGACCAAGAAACTTTGGATTTATGGTCACAACCACTATAACGGCGATATGATGCTCGGCAACTGTCGTGTTGTCAGCAATCAGCTTGGCTATCCAAATGAGATCAAGCAAGACTTCCAAATCAAGATAATTGAGGTAGCATGAAAGTAGCACTTCTTCTTTACGGTCAGCCGAGACACCTGCAAAACCAAAAGGCTTTCTTCAAACATAGAGAAGACATTCTCGACAAGTATGATGTGGACGTGTATGCGCAAGCGTGGTTTGCTCCCATGGCGCAATATGACATTTCCAGTTGGGCGAAAGAGCACGGCAGCTTGAACGCGCATGTTCCTTTCGACACCGCAAACATTATCATGATGAATTATCAACCACTGGCTTTGCAGCTAATGAGACCGAAGAAATTCGAGACCAACATTCGCTGCGAAGACATTCTGGAAGAACGCTTTGCTGGCACCAAGTTCTATTCAAAAGAGAATATCAGCAACATTTACTCACAATTGACTGCCATCGAAACTGTAGCAAAGATGGTTCTAGAACAGGAAACATATGATTTCTATATCCTTGCTCGTTATGATGCAATTCTTGATAAGTTCCCTGACCTTAATAATCTTTCACCCGGTTTCTATTTACCGGAAGGCGGTCATTTCAATGATCTTATTCACGTCTTTACGGATCAATATCTTGAGTTTTTCGTTACGCTCACCAACTCTATCCGAGATCCTTGGATTACATCAAAAATGACCTTGCCAATTCCAGAACTATATAAGTTTGAACATTTCAAGCTGTTCTATAACGAAACAGACTTGAAGAAAATCGACATGTATGCCCATGTCATCCGAGGTTGAAGAATGCAAAAAGCCAAAGTCGCTCTTATTCTCACTGGCCATATGCGCTGCTGGAAAGACGTTTATCCAAACATCTTCAAGAATTTCATCGAACCATATGACACTGACGTTTTCATCTCGACCTGGGACACTGAAGGTTACTGGACCTCTCCTGAAAACGATCCAAAGGGCTTAGGCATTAACGAGAATTCGCCAGTCTTGGACGTTCCGGCTGTTGAAATAATTTACAAGCCAAAAGCTTTTCAACGCGATGTCAACAAAACCTACATGAAATATTTCAATAAGGAAGCAGAAAGACTCTTACCTTTCTGCAACCAGATTCGTCCGGCGAACATAATCTCCCAATTTGACCGTATCAATAAAGGTTATATCTTGATGCTAGATTATGTCTTTGCAAATCAAAGGGATGGTTACGATTGGGTTATTCGAATGAGACCCGACCTTGTTATTTACAATGGTTTGCCGAATTTTAACGTTGCACCAAAAGATTTCATGTTCACTTTACATCATCCAAATCATGAAGGCTTGGGCACTGGTGATATGTTCTTAGCAGCTTCCTATCCAGCTTCTGAAGAATTCAGAGATCAACTGTTCGATTATGACGAAGACGCGACAAAGATCAAACGCTTCTGCCCACACATTCTCACAAAACGCGCTATCGACAGAGTGACTAAAGAAATGATGGTCAAACATGTTGAATTGCGCGTTGACAAGACTTTGCAGCACACACCCAATGGACAATACAAGGATTTCGTAATTGAAAACAAAGATAATCTCGCATCGCGGTAACCTAAACGGTCCTGATAAAGCAAACGAAAACAGTCCTTACGCAATCAAAGAAGCGTTAATTGACGGTTACGATGTTGAAATTGACGTTAGAGGTTTTGAGACGCCGACACTTTTGAAGCTGGGTCATGACGATGTTCAATATCGATTTGATCTGAAGAAAGACTTGAAAAAAGGCGAGATCAATCGCATCTGGTTTCATTGCAAGACGATTGACGCTGTTGATGGCTTTGTCAGACATCAACCAAAAGCCAATTTCTTTTATCACGTCACCGACGATTGTGTCTTGACAAGCAAGGGATTTGTGTGGTATTATCCAGAGAAATTCACATGGTCCGGTGAAAAAGCTGTCATGGTTCTTCCAGAGCTTTTCTGGTCAAGAGCGCATGAAGACGACAAGATTCAAATTGTCTGGGACGAAGAATTTGTCAGAAATAAGGATTTCTTTGCCAATGCCTATTACGGCATCTGCACTGATTATCCTGAAAAAATGAAGGGCCTGTTAGCATGAAAGCAGTTGTCATTGGCGCTGGTGGCCACGTTGGCTTGCCACTTTCTTACGTTATGTCAACAAAGCAGTCGAAGATTGAGTCGGTTTATGGTATCGAACTAAAGCAAGAGCTTTGTGATAGACTGAATAAGGGAGCGATCCCTTTTCAAGAAGATATGCATGGCTTAAAAATTACAGATAAGCTCAAGTTCGGTCTTTGGGATGATCAAAAAATACAAGAAGCCAATGTAATTGTTATCATAATCGGAACGCCTGTTGACGAAGAAAACAACCCGAGACTTGAACCTTTGTTTGCAATTGCAGACAAGCTTTCAAAATTTGACTTAACTTACAAAACGATCATTCTTCGGTCGACCGTATCTCCCGGGACAACGGAGATTTTCACTAGCAGACTTGGTGTCCAACATTTTAATGTTGCGTTTTGTCCCGAGAGAGTGCAGCAAGGTAAATCTGTCGAGGAAATTGTTTCCTTGCCTCAAATTATTGGAATGCAAGCCGGTTCGGCCGGTGCTGTAGCAGAGTTCTTCGAAGCTTTCATCAACGTGAAGCATTTTTATTGCACTGCAAAAGAAGCAGAAATAGGCAAGCTGTTCACTAACATGGCTCGTTATGTCGAATTTGCGGTAGCGAACGAATTTCAGATGATTGCAGAATCGTTTGGCGTCAACGGCGCTAAGGTTCTTGATATCTTCAAAGAAGATTATCCTCGTTTGAATATCGCAAGACCTGGTCCAAATGTCGGCGGACCTTGCTTGTTCAAAGATGGTCGATTCTTGCTGAAAAATACTCAAGGCGGAACGATTATTGAAGAAGCGTTTCGTGTCAATGAAGGGATGCCGGCTTTCATTATTAAATTAATGAATGAATATCTTCACTTAAACCATAGTCGAGTTCTCATTCTCGGCGCTGCTTTTAAATCGGAAAGTGACGATATTCGAAATTCTCTTTCTTTCAAGCTTAAGAAACTTCTGGTAAACGAAGGGACGAAGGTCGATATTTACGACCCTTTCATTGCTGGCCATGATTTCACTTTTGATCATGAAAAGTATAATGCTTTTGTCGTCATGACGCCGCATGAATGTTTCAAAGACTTGTTAGAAAAAATTGCAAATGAAACGACGAGAACTTATTCAATTTGCGTCGATCTTTGGCAATTACATAATAAAAACAGTATCATAGAAAGCATTAAGAAATGACAACATTAATCACCGGCAGCGCTGGTTCTCTAGGATCTGAAATTGCAAAGCAACTGAAATTCAGTAATAGCCTAGACAGCAATCCTGAAATCAGTTTCGCTTCCGTCTATGGTCTCGACAAGAACCCGGGCGAACATGTCGATTTTCAGTTTGACTTGGTGCAGAATGTCAATAAGGTAGCTGATACGTTTAAAGATATTCAACCAAATACAGTTATTCACTGTGCCGCGAATATCTATGGTGTGGGTGGTTTCAACGCTTTGCCTGCCACGATTCTCGGTCATGACTTGACGATGCTTTTCAACACGTTGCATGGCTATCTGGAAAAGATCGG
>OFQV01000284.1_pt1 | contig 13949 bp, 12 predicted proteins | sample 1542971 | NCBI WGS metagenome assembly OFQV01 (sample SAMN07774229, study PRJEB24372) | wastewater metagenome | isolation source: WWTP Cannobio (Effluent) | place: Italy: Cannobio | collected 2016-01
AATCATCGCGGTCCTGATCGGCGATCTCATGACGGCTCAGGGTGCGGCGCCGATCCCGGTTGCGCTGATCGTCGCACCGGTGGTGGTGGCGATCGCGGTGCGCTGGCACGCCGCCTTCCTGGCACACATCGGTGCCGGTTCCATCCTGGTCGTGCTGTTGTGGTTCGCCATCCACTACAACCTGCAGGGCTGGCCGTTGTTCGGAATAGCCGGGGTCGCGGCCGCCCTGGCCGCCGCCGGCCGATGGCTACCGGCGGCGGGACCGGTGAGCCGAATCCTGTTCTCGTGGTTCGTTGTCGGCGGGTTGCTGTTCTTCATCGCAGCCGGATACACCGGTGCCTTCGACGACAACACCGTTCTGGGTCTAGGTCACCGGGTGGCCTGGATTGCTTTGTCGGCCGCCTTGATCACGTTCGGCAGCTTTGACCGGCAGAGCCTGCTCACCGGACTTGGCGTCGTGAGCCTCATTGGAGCGGCCTGCGGCCTGTTGTACGACCTTGGGCTGGACCTCATCGTCATCTCCCTGGTCTTCCTCGGGTGTTCGGCGGCGGCACTCGTCGTGGGACTGGCACTGCGGCGCGGCCGGTCGGACGGGGCGAACGGGAGGGTGCCATGACCTCGCCGGGACAGCGGCAACGATCGACCGGACTGCGATTGACCAGACTGCGGCCGGCGTTGATCGTCGGCGTTGCGCTGGAAGTCGTGGAGCCGACGCGAGGCGTGACCCGCTTGTTCGTCAGCGTTTGCGTCGCGGACGGCAAATCGGTGATCTGCTTTTGCAGGAAACCAATGGCCTGAAGGATCGTGTGGCTGGCCGTGACCACAGTGTTCGAAGCCGTGGACAAGCCTGCAAGCACTGTCGCCAGCACGCGCGAGCCCAGAAAATACAGGTTGGTGCTGCCCTCGGTCACCGCATCGGTGCTGCCGGGCGAGGCGCTGATCTCCACGTAGGCCGAGCCGCTCCAGCGCCAGGTCTTGTTGGTGTCCAGCGCCACGTAAATCTTGCCGGTTTCGCCCGTGCCGGGCAGGGCCGCAAAGTTCGCGTACTCCAGCACGTCGTCCACATAGCTGGGCAGGTAGGTGCTGGCGATCTTGGCGCTGCCGTCCAGCGGGGCGTAGCCGCCTGCAGCGCCCTTGTTGGCACTGTTCTCCGGCGTGAACCCGAGCGCGGCCTGCTTGCCGTTGAAGGTGCTCCAGTCGGCTGCACTCAGGGCGCCGCGATTCGCCGCGCTGGCAGTTGGCACGTTCAACGTGATGGCCGGCGTCGTCGTCCAGTTCGCGACGCTGGAGGACAAGTCGGTGCCAGATGTGCCCAGCGTGAGCGCGGCCACGTTGGTGACAGAGCCACTGCCCGCCCCGTCCGAGCCCTTGGCGGCGATCTTGACGAACTTGGAGCCGTCAAATGTGCCGGTGCTGGTGTGCCCGGTCGTACAGACGTAGGTCTCTCCCAGATACGTCACGCAGCTGGCCGGCGCCGTGTCGACGTAGGAGGTGGAGCCGGCCCACGCGACGGGCGCGGACCACGGTTGCGGGCCGGTTGATCCGGGGGCGCCCGTGTTGCCCGTGTTGCCCTTGGGCACGACCAGGTTCAGGGTCTGCGTGGGCGCCGTGCCTGTGATGGTGGCTGCCGCTGCTCCCTCTGTGACGGTGCCGATGCTCAAGCTGTTGGCCGGGCCCGCCGGGCCTGTGGAGCCGGTGGCGCCGGTATTGCCTTTGGGCACCGTCAGGTTCAAGGTCTGGTTGGGGGCGGTGCCGGTGATCGTGGCCGCTGCGGCGCCTTCGCTGACCGTGCCGATGCTCAGGGTGTTGGCGGGGCCGGTGGCGCCGGTCGGGCCGGTCGGGCCGGTGGCACCCGTGGCTCCGGTCGCACCCGTGGGCCCTACCGAACCAGTAAGCGCCACCGTCCACAGCGCGTAGGTGCCACTGCCGCTGATGGTGTCCACGGTGATCGACAGCGAGCCGGTGCTGGCGTTGTATGCGCTCACCGTGCCCTGCATCCACTTGTTGATGTCGCTGTTGTAGGTGATGCGCGCGGTCTGGCCCAGGGCGAACTGTTTGCTGGCCTCGATGGTCAGCGTCTTCGCGCCGGTGCCAATGGCCAGGCTGGTGGTGCTGTTGCCCACGATCTGCTCGGTCACGCGGTCCCACAGCAGGTTCAGCGTCTCGACCGCTGCGGGGCCGGCCATGCCGGAGGTGAAGTTGTTGCTCATGGTGTGTTACCAGCCCTCGATGTCGATCTTGTTGCTGAATACGGCGTAGTGGTCGAACGACATCGCTGCATTGGCGCGCTTGCCGTAGATCATTGAGTCCTGCTCAGCCACGGGGCTTGCCGAGGCGGGCAGCAGGCTGACGAAGACGTTGCGCGCGGTGCCGGCGTTGCGCATGATCTGCATCAGGCGCGCACGGTCGGCCTCGCCCAGGTAGTCCAGGCTCAGCGCCAGGGTGTCGTGCTGGGTACCCCGGTCCGAAAGGTTGTCACCCGCGTCGTTGCGGCTGTTGCTGGTGCGGTCCACCACGCTGACCTGTGCGCCGTAGCTGGCGTTGCGGGCGGGCTCCCAGTAGGCGCCCACCACCAGGCGCGCACAGTCGATGTATCCGGCGGCGTTGCCGCTGTCCACCAGATCTATCACGCAGCGCCGGGCAAAATAGTGCGAGGCAAACCACACGGCAGATTTACTGGCGCCGCCATAGGCAAAGGCGTTGCCATTCAGGGGCAGCGCCCAGTTCCACAAGCCCAGGTTCAGGCCGGGGCAGGCGTAGACGGCGCCGCTGTCGGCAATCAGGGTGGTGCCGCCCGTGTCGCTGTAAAGCCGCACGCGGATCGTCGCCGATGCGCTCAAATTGGTAGCCGGCAAGGCCACGCCTCCGACCGTTTCGCCGCCTGTCCACGTCAACGTGTACGAGACACTGGTGCCCGTGCTGCGGTGCGCCTGGCCCTTCAGGTCGTTCTGCATGTACGCCGCCACGAGCGCGCCCGCCGTCGTGCTCGCCGCAAGCGACGTGGCGCGGTCGGCCGCGTTGTCGTGGATCAGGCGCAGGTTAGGCACGGCGGGCCACTTCCAGGCCGAGGGTCAGGAGCTTGGCGTTCATGGCGTCGAGCAGCTCGTCGGTCACGTCCTCGGCGACCATGGGGTACTGGCTGTGCGCGGGCTGGGCAATGGCCTGGCCGGCTTCGTTGGTGGCCACGCTGACGCTGGTCATGATGGCGGCTGCGCCGTAGGCCGGCGGCTGGATGCCGTTGTCGAACTGGATGGCGACGGACAGGGGAATATTCAGGCGGGGCATGGTGGGCTTTCTCAGGGTTGCGGTTGAAGGTGCCGCACGATGGCGGTGGTGAGGCGGTCGCTCCAGGCTTGCGCGGGATGCACGGGGTCGGCCAGGTCGCCGGGGAAGGTGACGGGCACGGCGCGCACGTTCACGAAGCCGGTGCCGAAGGCGTCGGCGGTGCGCTCGACGGCGGCGTCGAATTCGTCGGCGCGCTCCACCAGGTCTTGAGTCATGGCGCCATCGTTTGCGTGGAAGGCGATCACGCCCACCAGCAGCACGGTTTTGCCGGCGGCCTGCGCCAGGGTGACGAGGCGGGCCAGGTTGCGCTCGAAGTCGGCCAGGGGCACGCCGCGCACGGCATCGGCCCCGCCGTAGCGCAGGACCACGGTGCTGGCGGGGCTAACTTTGATGTGCTCGGCAAAGGGGCCGAAGGGCATCCCCGCCACGCCGGCCAGCGCATCGGCGGCCGTGGCGCCGGGCAGGCTCAGGTCCACGCACAGGGCGGGGTTGCCCAGCAGCTCCTGCGCGCGGCGCACGGGGGGCACGGCCAGACGGCCCAGCTCGCCGGCCGGCCCGGCGATGCTGCCGAATGTCAGGCTGTCACCGTAGAACTCGATCACGCGCGGGGCGCCTGGAACGGTGGGCGCTGCGGCCGGGGCCTCGCCCCCGCCACAGCCGGCGCACAGCGCGGCCAGCAGGGCGCAGAGCCAGCAGCGGAGCTTGTTGGGGCGGGTCATGCGCAGATTCCGTTGTTGATCAGCGCCGTGCGGATTTGATTGCACAAGGCCACCACGGTGGTCAGATCGGTGCTGGCCGCATTCAGGGTGTACTTGGACTGCGGTGTGTTGCCGTTGCAGCCGAACGCCGCTGAGAACAGCACGGGCCCGCCGGTGGTTTCCAGCGCATAGGTCGAGCCGCCAAGATAGGCGCCGATCGTACCTGTGACGTGGACGAACTTCCCGGCATGACCCGAGTTGCAAATCTCGGCGGTCTTGGTGTCGCTGTATTTGAACCCGGCTGCATAGGCCCCGTTTCCAAGCACCGCCTCGTTGTCAATGATTGTCCCGCTGCTTGATAGTTTGCGAAAAATGCCGGCGCTGGCCCCCGTAGCGATAAAGGCAGAAGTCGTGTACCAGCCGCCGACGCTGGTGCCGGTGCGGCTCTGCCAGCCGCCCCCGGCGGCGATGGCGGCCCCGGCGTCGCCCGTCGCCGAGGTGGCGCAGGCTATGGAGTAGCCGCCCGCCGTGTTGTCGGCCACGAGGCCGAGCTGGGCCGCATCGGTGCTGCGCAGGACGGCGCCGGCCGTGCCCGTACCCGGCCCCCAGGCGATGCCCAGCCCGAAAGACACGGCGGAGGCGGCCTGGGTCGTCGAGGAGCCGCCCACGAGCTTGTCCACCGTGATCGTTCCTGCATTGATGCGCGCCGCCGCAATGTAGCCGCTGGTGATCTGGCTGGCGGCGATGTCGCCCGCGTAGATGACGCCCGCGGCGATGGTGCCGGCGCCGATGCGGGTGGCGGCCAGGTTGTTGACCACGTACACGCCGTCCAGCGCCACGCTGCCCAGCAGGGCCAGAGCGCCCAGGCCGCTGACCTTGCTGTTGGCCAGCTGCCCGGTGATCTGGCTGGCCAGGTTGACGGTGGCCTGGCTGGCCAGCACGCCGAAGCCGGTGAGGTAGCTGCCGCCGTAGGCCAGCGAGGATTGCGAGGCCACGGCGCCAAAGCCCGTGAGGTAGCCGCCGCCGAAGGCCAGGCTGTTCTGGCTGGATACGTTGCCAAAGCCCGTCAGGTAGCTGCCGCCGTTGGCCAGCGTGCTCTGGGTGGCCAGCGCGGTGATGCCCGTCACCCGGCTGTAGCTGGGCAGGTTGTTCAGCGCCTGGCTGGTGTTGCTCAGGTCAACCGTGACGTTGGTGGGCAGGGCCACGGCCACGATGCGCGGGCTGGTGGCCTGCAGGGCCACGGTGCGGGCGTGCTGGATGGTGGCCATTACGCGAGCACTCCCACGGTGGCGCGGCCCTTGAGCCAATCGCGCTCGATGCTCACCACCAGGCCGGTCTTGCCGGCGCTCAGGCCCAGGCGCTCATGCGTCAGCGTCCAGGTGTCGCCCAGCTCCACCAGCATCAGGTGCGCGCGGTAGGTGGCGGTGTAGATGGCGCGCGGCGTCTTCCACAGGTCGCGCCGGCGCGCGGCCTCGGTGGTGGCCTCGGTGGCGTCGATCAGCAGGGTGTCGGTCTGCACGGGCTGGGCGTCCAGCTTGTAGGTGCTGGCCGTGGTGGCGTCGGTGCTGGTCACGGTGAGCCATTCCTGCCCCAGCGCCGCGGCGCTGCTGGCGGGCAGGCCGCCGGCCAGGCCGCTGGTCTGCGGCGCCCAGTTGCGCGCATAACCCAGCTTGGCGGTGGCCATGACGGCCGGGCGCTCGCTGATCTGCAGCGTGCGCGCATCCATGTCGGCGGCGGTCACGGCGGTGGCCGTGCCGGCGGCGGGGAGCGCGATGCGGATAAGGCGCAGCAGCCCGGTGCTGGTGACCACCACCTGCGCGCCCACGCTGGCGGCCAGATCCTGGCAGACGGCCAGCACGTTGGCGCGGTCAGCCAGGTACAGGCCCACGGCCTGCGGGCATGCGGTGACGAAGGCGGCCAGCTGCGTGGCGTCCAGGTCGCCGCTGCTGAAGCGGGTGGTGCTGGGGCCGTAGTTCTGCGCGATGTATTGCACCAGGCGGCCTACGTCGTTGCGGTAGGTGCCGCTGGGCTTGGCGCCCTGCACGTCGCAGGTGATCTGGCCCACGGGCGCGGCGGTCAGGGTGAATTTGCCGTTGGCCAGGTCGCTGGTGTAGGTGGTGATGGGCGCGCCGTTGTCGCGCACCTCGATCAGCCGCTCGGCCGCGCCGGTGTGGTACTGGTAAATCAGCGTGGCTGGGTTCACCAGCAGCGGCTCCACGTTATGCACCTCGCCAAACACCAGCGGCGTGAGGCGGTCTTTGTTGTCGGTGCTGCCGCCCAGCGTGGCCTCGGACACGGGGGCATTCAGCCGCTCCAGCTTGTCGCGCAGGCGCAGGTTCAGCACATCGCGGGCGCGGCTGGCGATGTCATCCACCACGCCGCTGAACACCAGCCGGAAGTCGGCGCGCGGCCAGGTCGGGTCGCCCACGTAGACGTTGACGGCACGATTGGCCCAGACGTAATCCAGCCAGCCGTCGCGGCTGCCGTCGGCGTTGGCAATCTCGATGTCGCCCCAGCTCATGCTGGGCGATCCGTCCAGGTTGAGGGCTTCGCTGGTGCTCACGCCGCCGGCGATGCACGCCTGGTAGGCGGTGCTGGCCGGGGTGTCGGCGCTGCCGGTGATGTAGTTGCGGTTGCTCAGGTACAGCGTGGTATCGGTGCTCACGATGCGCGCCACCACCTCCACCAGCACCGTGCGGATGCTGCTGGCGCTGGCCAGCCAGGCGGTGAATTGGGCGTCGCTCAGGGCCATGGTTACACCACCGCGGGCACGGAGGCCGTCACATGCGCGGCGCTGGCGATGCCATCGGCCACGGCGGTGGCCGTCTGGGCGCCCACGGCCACGGCGGTGTTGATCTGGGCGGCGCCCACCTGCACCACGGTGGTCTCCAGCGCGGCGATGCGCTCATTCAGGCGCGCGATCTCGGCGATCAGCGCCAGGTTGTTGTCGTTCAGCACGGTGGGCAGGTTGATCAGCGCGTCGCGCCCTTGCTGCTGGGCCTGCAGCAGCGCGGCCTGGGCGGCGGCCTGCTCGGTGGCGATGGCGTCGGCGCGGGCCTGCTCGGCCGTCAGGCGCGCCGCGGCGTCAGCCGATGCGATGGCGGCCTGCGCCTGGATGCCGGCCACCAGCTCATTGAGCTGCGCCAGCTTGGCGGCATTGGCCTCGCTGATCACGTTGGCGATGGCGGCCGTTTGCGTCTGCGCGCCGATGTAGCCGGCGATGGCCTTGAGCTGGTCGAGCTGCTGGGTGGCCGTGGCCGCCTGGCGCTCGCCCTCGCTGATGAGGTTGCCGCCGAAGCTGTCGAGCGTGCTGGTGACGCTGGCAAAAATGCCGGTATAGGCGGCCGGGTCGAACGCGCGGGCCTGCTCCAGGTAGGCGCCCGCGGCGCCCTGCAGCGCGCTCATGGCGGTGGCGTCGCCGGCGCTGGCGCGCCCCAGCGTGGTGTTGTAGGCGCTGGCGGCCAGGGCCAGTTTTTCCGCCGGTGTGAGGGCCGACAAATTGCCGATGCGCAGGCCGGCCACGTAGTCGCGCAGCTGGCGGCCCACGTCCACCATCTTCTCGGCGGCGGCCAGCTGATCCTGCGCGGCCTTCAGCTGGGCGGCGTTGGCCTCCTCGATGGCCTGCTGCGCGGCGCGGGCGCCCTCGGCCATGGTGGCCTGCGCGGCGGCGGTGTCGGCGGCGATGGACTGCGTGACCAGGCCCAGCAGCTCGCGCACGGTGGCCATCTGCTCGGTAAGGGTGCCGGTGCCGATGCTGGCCCACAGCGCGGCCTGGCTGTTGTCGGCGCCGCCGCCGGCCACGCTGATGCTGTTCATCAGCTGCTGCGCCTGGGCGGCCGTCTGGGCGTAGGCGGTGATGCTGTTTTGCAGCGCGGCGATGCTGGCGGCGCTGGCGCTGGCCTGCGCGGCCAGGGCGCCCACCGCCGCCTGCATGTCGGTGATGTTGTAGATGGCCTGCTGCATAGCTCGGTTGGACGGGTCCAGCGCCTGCAGCTCGCGCTGGCGCAGGATGGCCGTATCGCCCAGCACGGAGGCCAGGGAGGACGCCAGGCCGGTGCGCTGAGAGAGGATGGCCGACAGGCTGCCCAGGCTGCCCGCCGTTTCCTCGCTGGCGGCGTTCAGATCCAGGATGGCGCCGGTGATGCCTGACAGCACGATGGCGGCGCGCCGGCCCGGCTCGGTGGTGAGGTCGAAGCTGGCCATGACGGCGCGCAGCGATTCCACGGTGGCCGATCCGATGGCCTCGGTGCTGACGTTGTAGCCCTGCTCGGCCAGCTGCTGCTGGATGCGGTCGATGCGGTAGGCGCGCAGCTCGGTGGCGCTGAACAGGCGCTCGGCGGCGGCGTCGAAGGCGTCGAACACATCGGCCATGCTGGTGCTGGCGGCGCGGAAGGCGCCCACGGCGTCGGCGGCGCCCTGCGCGGCGGGGGTCAGCTCGGCCACCACGCTGGACAGGCCCAGCAGCGCGGCGTAGGTTTTCTGGCCGGCGGTGGTGGTGAGGTCTTGCGCCTCCACCAGCGCGCGGAAGTTGGCGCGCGTCGGCTCGGTGATCAGCGCGTTGAACTGCTCGGCGGTGTCGGCAAAGGCGCCGCCGGCGGCCATGTTGGCCAGCGTTTCGTTCAGCGAATTCAGCTTGGCGGCGAACTTTTCGCTGTCGGTGAAAAAGTTTTCGGAGAACGAGGCCAGGTTGACGGCAAAGGCGTCCAGCCCGCCGCTGGCGCTGATGATGTTGAGCACGGCATCGCCGGCCAGGTTGGCGAAGCCGCTGACGGAGGCGCCCAGCTGCGTGAGCGTGGCCTGCGTCTGGGTGATGCTGTCCACCGTGGCGGCCAGCTGCTCCAGCGTGGGCGCGTTGCCCAGGCTGTCGAGCATCTGGGTGGCCCACTCGGGCAGGCCAATGCCGTCAATGGCGCGGCGCACGTCCTGGCTGATGGCGGCCAGGTATTCGGCGCTGCCGGCCGAGCCGTCGCTGAAGGTGCGGAAGGATTGGCCGCCCGCCTGCCAATCGGTGATGACGCCCTGCAGGTTTTTGATGAACAGGCTGCCCCAGGCGCCGTCCTTGGATGAATCATCGGCAAAGCTGGCGGCGGCCTGGTAGCCCGCGGCCTTGCCGAAGGTGATGGCGGTGCTGTCGAGGATGCCGACGATGGACTGCACCAGCCCGGCGGTCATCTGCTCGGTGCTGGCGCTGTATTGGATGCCGGTGAAGCCGCTGTTGAAGATGGCGCCGCTGCTGGCGTTGACCAGGCCGCCGCCCGCGGAATACTGGCTGCCGCCGCCGGTGTGCGGGGTGCCGCTGTGGTCCAGCGCCTTGGCGATGGCGTAGACGGCGGTGACGGCGGCCAGGTAGGGGGCGGCGGTCATGAGGCCGGAGAGCACGGTGGACACGCCGCTGGATGCGGCGGTGCCGAAGGCGGCGTTGGTGGCCAGCAGGCCGTCCAGCCCGGTGCCCGTGAGGTTGGCCAGGGCCGTGCCGGCAAAGTTGCCGAAGCTGGTGGCGCCGGTGACCAGGCCCGACAGGTTGCCGATGCCGCCCAGCACGCTGGAGCCGCTGCCGGTGGCCGCGCTGGCGGCGGTGGCGAAGCCGCTGCCCAGGATGCTGGCGCCGATCTTGACGATGAAGGGGCGGATCGTCATCTGGTACAGCACATCGAGCACAGCTGACTTGAGCGTCTGGCCGATGCGCTTGAAGGCGCTGCTGCCGCTTTCCCAGACGTTCGTCCAGGTGTCGCGGGCGGTGCTGTCGATGCTGGCGAAGACCTGCGACCAGCCGGCGCCCTCTTTCTCGCGCAGGTCTTTGGTGTTGATCACGCCGATCAGGCGCTGGCGCGCCTCGATCTCCTTCTGCACGTTGTCATAGGCGTCGCTGCCGGCGATCAGCACGGCCTGCTGCTCCTGCAGGCGCTCGATGGTGACGCGCTCGATGGCCTCGGCCAGGCTGATGTTTTGCGCGGTGGCCAGGGCGGTGGCCTGCTCCTCGGCCTGCAGGCCGGCAATGCGGTCGTTGATGGCCTTGAGCGATTGGGCGGCGGCGGCCTCCTGGCTGCGCATCCACTCCTGGATGCCGGCATCTTCTTTCAGGCGCAGGGCCTGGCGTTCTTCGGCCACCTTCTGGGCGGCCTCCATTTCCTTGGTCAGCGCCTTGGTGGCCTCGATGGCGTAGGGCTGCATGGCCACGTACTGCGCCACGGCCTTGGTGTATTGGTCCCAGGTGAGGCGGCCCGAATCCATGGCCGCGCGCAGCAGGTTGATGTTTTTGGCATAGTCCGGGTCGGTGCCGCTGGCCTTGCCGTTGATCTTGTCCAGCAGCTTCTGGAATTCGTCGGCGGCGGCCTTGGCGGTGTCGCCCAGCTTCTTGACCACGGGGGCGGCGGATTTCAGCGCCTCGGCCTGGGCCTTGATGCTGTCCACGCCGCCCAGGATGCGCGGGTCTTTGTAGGTGCTGGCGTTGCCGGCGCCCAGGATGCGGGCCTGCAGGGCGTCCAGCTCTTTTTTGGCGCGCACGCCGTCCTCTTTGACGGCCTGGCTGATGGCGTTGAAGCCTTTGATGTCGAGCGTGGCCAGGGCCACGGCCTGCGCGCCGATGGCGCCGATCTCGCGGCCGATGCCCTTGAGCACGAAGGCCACGTCGGTGCCGAGCAGGACGATGGCCTCCAGCGCCGTCTTCAGCCCGGTGCCCATGATCTGGGCCAGGCTGTTGCTGCCGTCCTTGGACTCCAGCATGATCCTGGCCAGCTCGTTGAGCGAGGGCACCAGCTCGCCGGCCAGGGTGGTGGCGAAGCCTTGGGCGCTGATCTGGATTTTTTTCAGGTTGTCGTTGAACTCGGCCGCCTGGCCGGCCAGGTCGCCGCTGAAAACGACGCCCAGGCGCTCGGCCTCGGCGCGAAGCTCGTCCATGCCGGCGCTGCCCTTGTTCAGCAGCGGGATCATGTCGGCGCCGGCCTTGCCGAACAACTCGACCGCGAGCGCGGCTTTTTCGGGGCCGTCGCGGAAGCTGGCGAACTTGTCGGCAATGGCGCCGAGCACCTGGTCGCTGCCGCGCAGGCTGCCGTCGAGGTTTTTGAAGCTGACGCCGATGGCCTGGAAGGCGGCGGCCTGCTCTTTGCCGCCGCCGGCTGCGGCGGCCATGTTCAGGCTGAGTTTGCGGATGCCGGTGGCCAGCGCCTCGACCGGGGTGCCGACCACCTCGCCGGCGTAGCGCAGGGCGCTGAGGGCCTCGGTGGCAATGCCGGTTTTTTCGGACAGGTCATCGAGCTGGTCGAGCATGTCGACGGCGCCCTTGACGGCCTGCACGCTGAACACGCTGGCGGCCACGCCGCCCAGCACGCTGAAGGCGGCGCCGACGCCGCCCAGGCCGGATGCGACGGACTTGGCATCGGCGGCCAGGCCGCCCAGGCCCTTGCGCGCGCTGTTGAAGGCGCCCGCCGTCTTGTCTTCGGCGGTGAGGATGATGCGGGTTTCGTTATTGGCCATGGGGTGCCCGCAGGGGGTTATTCACGTTGCTCGGCCCACGCCTGCAGCGTGGCGGCTTCGCAGGCCTGGATGCCGGCGAAGGCGTCGCGCCGATCCGCGCCGCGCAGGCCCATGAGGTCAAGGTAGGCGCGCACGCCCGCGTAGTCCAGCCCGGTGCGCCCGCCCATGCCGTCGCGCCATTGGGTGCGCACGCCCTGCCAGCAGCGCCATGCGGTGACGTTGCACGGCCACAGGTACAGCGTGCGCGGCGCGGGGCCGCTGCCGCCCAGCAGGCCGGCGCCGGCGAGGGCTTGCGATAGGCCGGGGGGCGGTGGCTGATCATGGCTCTTGTCGGGTTGGCTTGCGATTTCGCGGGCGAGCGCGGCTAGTTTTTTTCCTTCACCGAGACCTCGGCGCCGTAGGTCTTGAACATCAGGCTGGCCAGGCCGGGCACCTTGCACAGGCGCGCCAGCGCGTCCTGGCTGAAGGGCACGGGGGTGCCGCTGCCGTCGCGCACGTTTTCCCAGCCGGTGACCACGCGCGCCAGAAAGTCGCTGAAGGTGACGCTGGTCTCTGAGGCCAGCGCCTCTTTGTAGGCGTCCACGTCCAGGCGGTGGGCGATGATGTCGAAGCTGGCGGGCTTTTCGCTGCCGGTTTCGTCCTTGACGCTGAAGCGCACGGTGAATCGCACCGTGTCGCTGATCTCGATATTGAAGGCCATAGGTTCCCCGATGTGAAAACGCCCCGATAAAGGGGCGCGCAGGATGCAGACTCGGGGGAAATCTGGCACGGCCGGGGCCGCCCTGCGCGCCTATCTCATGGCCCTGCGGATCAGGCGCCGTAGCCGATCATCCGGCCGTCCACGCTGATGGAGGCGGCCTTGGAGATGGCGCTGCCCTTGTTCAGCTTGGGCACTTCGCTGAACATCAGGTTGCCGTAGCCGTAGAGGCGACCGCCGCCAGGGATGTAGAGCTTGAGCGCGACCTTGGTGAAGGCGCGGGTGATGCCGGCCATGGCCACCTGGGTGGCGTTGGTGGCGTCGTAGCCGATTTCCAGGTCGATGGAGCTGGCCTCGAAACCCACGGGCACCTTGATGTCGTTGCGGGTGGACAGCGGGCTGACAGTGTTGTACTTGGTGCCGCCGCCGTTGCTGGTGACGGTGAGGATCTGCGGGATTTCCACCCAGGTGCTGACCTTCTGCGCGGTGCCCGTGCCGCTGCCGGCGGGGTAGTAGGTGGTGCTGGTGGAGTCGAGCCCGGTGATGCCGAAGGTGTCGGCGGTGAGCTGATCGACTTCCCAGATGGTGTTGTTGGCGTCTTCCCAGCCGGAGAGCAGCAGCACGGGGTCGAGGTCGGTATAACCGTGCGAGGTGCTGGTGGCGACGGCGGGCGACGCGTTGGTGACGTCGCTGATGGTCTTGGCAGCGGCGAAGGTCGTGCTGTAGTAGACCTTGGTGCCTTCGGGGAAATAGTAGGCCATGGTGTGTGTCCTCGGGGTTGCTTTGAGTGGTGGGGTTGCTGGGCGGGGTTAGGCGGCGGCGTCGGGCACGCCCGACACGGTGTGATAAACGGCCTGCCAGGACTGGCGGACCTCGGCGATGATCTGCGCGGCGCTGCCGGTGACGTTGGGGTCGGTGGACTGCAGCAGGATGGGCGTCTTGGCCAGGCCACCCAGGCGGGCGGTGGTCTCGCTGGCGTAAAGCGCGGCCTCCACTTGCCCGGCCAGGGCGCGTGACGATGCGGCAGCACCCGTGCCGGTGGTGACGGCGATGATGTCAAACTGCAGCGTGCGGCTTTGCGCGAAGGGAAAGCCCATGCCAAAGGGCTCGATCTGCTCGGGGCCGCAGGTGATGACGATGGCGGGCAGCATGGCGGCGGTCAGCTCGTCGGGGTGATCGACGTAGACGCGGGCGCCGGCTGCGGTGCTGGCGGCCACCAGGGTGGCGGCGACGGCGGCGAGGATCTGCTGGGTGATGTGGGCGGCCATGGTGATTTCTCAGGCTTCGCGCAGGGTGAGGGTGGTCCAGCCGGTGCCGTCGTGGGCGATGTTGGCCACGGTGTAGGCGGTGCCGGCCACGGTGATGCCGCCGGCCCAGGCCAGGGCAGCAACATCTGACGTCTTGCACTGCACCTGGGGCGCCAGATCGGCCACCATGCCGCCGAACTGCGGGGTGCTGGCGGCGTCGAATAAACCCTCGAACGCCTGCAGCTGGCCTTGCGCATTCAATGCGCTGCAGGCAGCGTTGCTGGCATGCCTGAGCGCCGCGCTGTTGACGCGGGACTCAAGGGCGGCGAAGGGCGTGGCCATGGCGGGTGTCGATCAGGTCTTGGTGCCCGGAACGCCAGTCAGGTACACGTCAAAGGACGTGACGCCGTTGCCCGCGGCCTCCCATGCGCAAGCTGCAGCGCCGGAGATGTCGCCGGTGGCAGCCACGGCGGCGTTGTCGTCGAACTTGCCAGCGGACACGTCCCAAACAAGGCTCTCGCCTTGCGCGATGACGGCGCCGGAGACTTT
>OFQV01000285.1_pt1 | contig 13907 bp, 16 predicted proteins | sample 1542971 | NCBI WGS metagenome assembly OFQV01 (sample SAMN07774229, study PRJEB24372) | wastewater metagenome | isolation source: WWTP Cannobio (Effluent) | place: Italy: Cannobio | collected 2016-01
ATTCAAAGCCACGCCCAACGGGACCGGCAGCAATAAGCACGCGGTCGCCGACTTCCGCCGACTTCACAGGCGGGTCCATAGCCAGCTTCTCAAACTCGTCACGCCGCTTTTTGTGATGGCGGTCGATTGCATCGAAATCAAAAAAGTCTCCAGTCACACTTCGCTCCTGCGGCAGTGCCGCGGTTGGGGGGTTACTTGTTCGCCAATTCCAAAAGCACGCTTGCATGGCACTCGCAATCGAGCGAACACCAGCAGGCGAGATCTTTGCCTTTGAGTTCTTCTTTCGCCAGTTGCTTCAGGAACGCACCGCCAGAGTCGCGAATCGCACCGGGCTGTGAACCGTCGTTGTCCATGTACGCTCGATACAGTCGCACGGCAGACGCCTTGGCTTCTCGCTCCGATGTGAAGTCGAATCTCACCAAATTGTCGCACGACGCCACTCGCCACCATCCCATTCCTAGCGGCTCCACGCGAAATGGATTGCCCCACTTCGTTGGACGCCCCACGTACACGGCTGACTTCGGCAGCTTGTAGCCCTTCGTTCGCTTCCGTTGAATTCGCTTTGGCACGTTCTCACTCCATCTCTAAAATTCGGCTGCCGATCCACTCGGGCGGGTTAGGGCGCAACGGAACCTAGTCCTGCGGAGATTGCCGGGGATTGACGATCTGCCAACCGCAGGATCGCACTCAGAATGTCAGGCCGCGGAGTTCGACCACCGGGCAAGCAATTCCATTCAATCAACTCCGCGTACTCTTCGCAATCGGCGCGGGTGATCCGCTTCGTCTCGGCCCGATCAAAGGCAACCCAGAGCGGATGATCTCCATGCACTGGGAATGCCCACGTCTGCGCCGGCTCGGTTCGCGTCTTGAGTTCCCGCGGCGTGAAGTGCAGCGTAAGGAAGCGCTCGGCGAAAGTGCCATCACCGGTGAAGGTGGCAGACGAATCACCTCGGACAAGCGTGCTCTCGTATGATTCTGAACCACGCAAATTCTTGTACGCCAACCCTAGATCGAAGTAGTCCACGATCACCGGATCGCGCGTGAACCAAGCCAGGCCCGCCTCCGCGTAGATGCCGATCCGGCCGTTCGGGTCGTAGGTTGCGGTGTACGAGGTGTCCGCATTGCGATACAGCTCCTCCTCGCTGTTCTTGAAGCGCGGAAGCGTGTAGGTGATCCCCGGCGCCACGTACCATCCGATCCGCTTCGCCTTTCCATCAAGCGGAATGATGTCCGGTCGCTTGCGGGACATCAGGCGCTGGGCATCTGCCTCCGGCAGGGCGCACAGCAATGCGAAAAGCATGAGCAGCGAGCGATGCATCGCAGCGAAGTTCAGAAGGCGCACATGCTCAGAACGGCAGGTAGCGCTCCAAAGTGTCAACGCGAGATTGTGGGTTCGATCGATAGCTAACGCGCATTCTGCGGTTGCTGGATAAGTCGAAGGCCGCATCAGGATTGCTCCCGATGCGGCCTTCGTTCGAGTTCTTCAGTGTCACCGGACTACCTGAACCACCTTGGAAACGGCGTGCGGTCCGGAGCCAATACGTACCACATAGGTTCCATCGTAAAGCGTACGCGTATCGAGGTGCCAGATCGTGCTACCCTGCGCAATGATCGCGTGGCGCACCTCCTTACCGCTCATATCGAAGAGGCTCACATCCACATCCTCGCGCACGATACCGTTGATCTGGATCGCGATCAGGTCGCTCGCTGGGTTGGGGAACACATTCACCCCCAGGTCTGAAACGTTGCTTTCGTCCACCCCCAAAGTGAGCGGGTTGACCGTGGTCACGGACTCCGTGATCGAGGTCACGATGCTCGCCGAACGCACGCCATAGAAGGTGGGGCCCACGACGTATGGATAGGCTGAGTTCCAATTCTCATCCACAGTGCAGAAGTAGGCGTAGGTGCCGTTCGGATACTCCGGCGTCACGCAAACCCGACCGTTGTGCATATCCATGTAGAAGGGCTCCGGGTGCGAGATGAATTCATAGTCCTCGCGGAAGTAGCCGAGTGGATACGTGGTGTTGATCGGTGCACCGTTCGTGACGGCCTGGCCGGTGGGTGAGGTATTGCGAACCGTGATGCTACGCAGTTGGTAACTCGACTGCATGCGCACCACTCCACCCGTGCCATCGGTGTTGGCGTAACCGTAAGCACCGTAGATCGGGAAACCATCATAGGCGAAACCGAGCAAAGGAGAATGCTGCGCGGCATCGATCGCGTAGAGGCCATCGGCCGCATAGAGATCGCAGATGTTCGAGATCACCACCAGGTCCAAGTTGAAGGCGCTCGGATTCTGGTGGTGATGGTAGTTGCCCATCGCGGGGTGAGCCTTGGCGCAATCGAAGCCTGCCCGTTCAGCGGGGATGGCATCGCGGTTCCAGGCTTGTGTTGCAACCGGACCACCGGGGCAGGTCGGATTGCCCGGTCCGCCGCATAACGCGTTCGTGGTCGCGTTCCACGCCACGCCATCACGGTAATCGAAAAGGGCAACGCCGTTGATGAAGGCCCCGATGTTGCCGGCGTTAGTGGCCGTGGGCGTACCTGTGTTCTGCACCGGGTTGCGCGGGATCTTGAAGATCGCGTTCCGGTCCGTGGCGAGCGATGGGTTGCCATCTAGAAAAGGACCAGTGATGTAGGCCGGTATGCCGTGGGTATGCACGTAGGCCCAGTTCGCTGAGTAGTCCACCTGCTGCACGTTGGCCATGATTGCATCCTGGATCGGCGTGGAATTCCCCGCCACGTAGTGCCTCCCCATGATGTTGGTGGTGTTGAACAGCCAGTCGGTGACGTTCGGGCCGAGTTGGGCGGATGCTGCGAGCACGCAAAGGCTCGTGAGAAGCGCGAGGGCGGATCGTTTCATGGGAGCAGGTCTTCGGTTCGGTGTTCGTGGGGTTGGACGACTTTCATGGTCATGACCTTCGACCGACGGTCAGCAATGCGCTTCGGACCGAAAGAATTTCGCTCGCTCATGGAAGCTGTTGGCTGCGCGTAGTGGTAGGAACAGAGCCGCCGATGTTCTGTAGGATGGGATCACGATCATTGTCCTGGCCGACGTAGCGCACCATTCCATCCAGGTTCACATCACTGTCAAAATAACCTGCAAGCGTGGTCGTGGGGACGCTTCCTCCTACGGCCTGAAGGATCGGGTCGCGATCGTTGTCCTGGCCAGTGTAGCGCAAGGTGGCATCGCTGAGTACGTTCCCGCACCACATCAGTCGCGCTGTTCCGCTGGTGGCGGTGGCCTCGGCCCCATAGACGGACGTGGACGTTGACGCAAGGTTCACGTTCGTTGTCGCACTGCCCAAGGTCACAGCGGTCGCGGTCATCACGCCAAAATGGTTCCGGTGCCGCAAGGCGACGTGATAGGTGCCCATAGCGATCGGGAAGGTTACCGGGGAAACGCCATCCAGCGCAACCACGTCGCCGTCCCGCTGCAAGAGTGCCGGTGTGCTTGCCAGCACGGTGGAGGGTGTTAGCGCGTTCCGCAATTCAAGGACGAGCCAATCAACAATGGAGTTGTTCCCGGTCGTGGCCCGCACATCGGACGCGATCGCTCCCGGATTCGCTTGCACGCCGGTGAACACATAGCCCGAAGTTGTGTAGGGTTGGGTAGTCGGGATCAGTGATGCACTGCGAAGACCATCGTTCATCAGCCCTGTGCCGCTGTCGTATGGCCCTTGAAGGAACGCACGTGCAGCCACCCGGACGAAGGCATACGTGGTGACCGACTCGGAGATGGACGCCACCTTCACAGCGGACTTCACCCCGTAGAAGGTGGGCCCCACGATGTAGGGGTAGGCCGAATTCCAATTGGCATCGACCGTGGCGAAGTAAGCATAGGTGCCGTTGGGGTACTCCGGCGTTACGCAGAACCGACCGTTGTGGTCGTCCAAGTAATAAGGTTCGGGATGCGCAACGTACTGTTGGTCCTCCCGGAAACAACCCAACGGATAGGTCGTGCTCACAGCAGGGCCGTCGGTCACGTCGGTGCCGTTGGCGTAGTGTGTGCGCACGGTGATAGTGCGCAGCTGGTAGCTGGACCGTATGCGCGTGATCCCTCCGGTGCCGTCCGTATTGCTGTAGCCGTATGCGCCATAGATGGGGAAGCCATCATAGGCAAAGCCGATCAGCGGCGAATGCACGGCGGCATCGATGGTGTACAACCCATCAGCGACGTAGAGATCGCAAACGTTGGAGACGACAACAAGATCCAAATTGAACGCGCTCGGGTTCTGGTGGTGGTGATAGTTGCCCATCGCCGGATGGCCCTTGGCGCAGTCGAAACCGACGCGCTCGGCTACCACGGCATCGCGGTTCCAGACACCGTCACCAGCGCAGGCCGGCATGATGGGACCGCCGCACAGCGAGCCTGTGGAATTCCTCCAGGACACACCATCCCGATAATCGAACAGCGCCACACCATTTGCGAAAACTCCGATGTTGCCGCCGGTTGTCGCAGTAGGGGTACCCGTGTTCTGCACGGGCACGCGTGGGAACTTGAAGATCGCGTTCTGGCTCGATGCCAGCGACGGGTTGCCATCGAGGAATGGTCCGGTGATGTACGATGGAATACCGTTCGTGTTCACATACACCCAGCTTGCCGAGTACCTCACCAATTGGACGTTCGCCAGTACGGCATCATTGATCGGCGTTGAGTTTCCCGACACGTAGTGCCGACCTGTGATGCCGGTAGTATTGATCAGCCATCCCGTAACGTTCGGGCCCAGTTGGGCGAAGCCACCCAGCACCAGCAAGTTGCCGATCAATGCCGTCAGATGTCTCATGGATACTTGTTCTTGATCATTCACTTTGACTATATCCGGTCCGATGTCCTTCGTTCAGTCCTTACTCCCTCGGGAAGGCATGGTCGGTGTTGAAGCAGAACTCGCGATCGCTCAAGGTGAGCAGGAATGCGACGACATCGGTGCGCTCGTCCTTGGTCAATGCAACGCCGTTCCGCAACTCCGGCGCGAGCGTTACGCTGTGAGCCAAGCCCTCGGCGTAATGGTCCAGCACCTTGCGCAAAGACGAAAAGCGCCCGTCATGCATGTAAGGGAAAGAGAACTCGATGTTGCGCAACGTGGGGATCTTGAACTTCAACGAGTCAACGGGGGCGCCAGTGATCATCATGCGACCCATGTCGCGATAGGTCGAATCGATCGGTAGCCCGTTGTTCGCGAAAGCACCGGTTGTGAAGAGCGGTTCGCGATGGCAGTTGTTGCAGTTCGCCAGAAAGAGCGCGTAGCCCTTCGCCTCCTGTGGCGTGAACTGTTCCGCCCCTGCTTTCACGCGGTCGTACTTCGCATTGGCCGAGATCAGCGTGAGTTCGAACTGCGAAAGTGCTTTCAACATGCGTTCACCAGTGATCGTGCTATCGCCAAAGGCACTTCGGAACAAACGCGGATATGCGCGGCTCCTTTCGAGTTTCGCGACCACATGAGCTACATCCTCCCCCATTTCATCCGGGTGCGCGATCGGTGCCAAGGCCTGCATGTCCAAGTGATTCACAGCGCCGTCCCACATGAAGGAAGTACCCCACGCAAGGTTCATCAGAGCGGGTGAGCTGCGGGTGCCGATGCGATCGCGGATGCCGTGGCTCACGGCATGGTCCACATGCGTGAATGCGGTGTACGATAAGTGGCAACTGCTGCACGACACGACGCTATCCGCGGAGAGGACAGGGTCGTAGAAGAGCTTGCGCCCGAGCGCGATGCCTTCCTTGGTTAAAGTGTTCTTCGTGAAGTCGTAGGCGGGGGCCGGCCATCCGACGGGGATCTTCAACTGCACGGTTTCGGCATGCTGTACAGTGGCAGCGATGACCACGACTGAGCCGAGAAGGAAAAGAATTCCAGCAACCCGGTTCATAGAGAGAGAAAAATGGATTGAAATGCGAAGAAGACCGCAGACCTGCGCCCGCCGAAGCGGCTTTCGCGCAGGCGAGGGGCGCTGAGGCGCTGAGAAACACAGAGTTCTCTTTCGATCCAAGAAAGAATTGCCGCAGAGCTGTCCGCCAAGGCGGACGAAAGCCCGACGCTGTTGATTGCGGAAGGCTTCCGTCTATTCACGTCCAGAAGGTTTGAATACCGACGCGGCAACGCGCGCGAGCTCCACCGCCTCCTTGCCCGGTGACATGATCGCGCAGCGCTCGCCAAGTCCGGAGCCTTCGAGGAAAGCGGCAACGTCCACACGGACCTCGATCGCACCCTTCGATGGCACGGCGAAGCCGATCCGTTGTGCGTTGAAGTACGGCGGCAAGTATCCTCCTAGATGAAATTCGAACTGGTTCTTCGCGGTGTAGCACTTCACACACATGCCTTCCAACTTCCAGTTGATGTAGCCGCTGTTCCACGTCCAGTACATGCCCTTGGTCGGATCGAGGTCGCCGCCGAAAGCACCGCTCACATTCGTGAGGCTGTCGATGCCCAAGAGGAAGGAGATCGAGTCGACGTGGATCCCACGCGGAACAGCCAGCGCTACTTCGAGCGACGAAGCATCTTCCGCATCGATCAGGTGGCAGGCCATATCCGCATAGCTCGTCCGGCCTTGGCTGTGGAACATGATGTGGCTCACGTAGAAGCGCAGTCGATCGATCGTCACCGGGGCGCCATCGGCCAGGTGATGCACGTGCCGCAACCGAAGCGCTTCGTTGCCGAAAACGGGCACGAACCTTACGCGCGAAGTGGCTTGACCCTGTACCACAAAGCCATGTAGAAGCAGAAGCAGGAAACACGCCCGTGCGTTCATCTACTTACGCCTTGACGGTGGTGGGCCAATTGCAGGATGCGAGAAGTACGCAGCCAGGTCAGCCACGAGGGCATCGAAGTCCGCGCGCTGGTCGGGGCGACACAAGGCACGGATCTCACCAAAGTGTTCCAGGTGCGTGTCTTCGATGTCCCATTGACCCGTAGCGATGACGGACAGCAAGGAATCCCGGGTCGCCCTGTTCGGTTCTGCGATCTCATGGTACAACGCACTTCGCGTTGCCATCATCGCCTTGTCCTTCGCTTGGATCGACTCCATGTGCTTCTTGATCAAACCTTCGTAGATCTTCACTTGCTGGGCATCGAAATGCAAGCGTTCGATGATGATGGCCTTGGGGCCTTCACCACGCAACGGACCGTGATGACCCGGCCGACCTATGAACAGCATGGCCAGTGTGCCGATGTTCAACAGTACCAGCACCACCACCGCTATACCGAGCAGCTTCACCTTAGTCATGGTACAGTTGATTGGATGCGCCCATGTTCATTCCGTCCGCGAGGCGCTCGACTCCGGCCTTCTCATTCCCGCTTCCACTGAACAGCACATAGGAATTGACCGCCAGAAGCATCACCATGGCCATGCTCGTGGCCAAGACCCAGGAACGCGAGGGTCGCTCTTCCTGCCGCGCTGCGATGCGCGCCTCTATCCGCGTGAATAGGAAGGGCGGCGCGTCCACACGCTCCACGCTTCCGAGCAACTCGTTGATCCGTTCTTCTTCCATCGCTTCAGTGGTTTGACGACATCGATCGGTTCATCCTTCGCTGCCCAGTTCCTTTCTCAACTGCTGCCGCGCCCGTGAGAGCAGGGATTCCACGGCCTTCGCGCTTGTGCCCATCACCTCGGCCACCTCGTTCTGCGACAGGCCTTCCATGGTCTTCAATAAAAGCGCGGTCTTCTGCTGTGCAGGCAGTTCGTTGATGCGCCCGAATATCTGCTCGGTGGCTTCGCGTTGCTCCATGCGCACACCGGGGTGATCGAAGTTCGATCCAGCGATCCGTTCCGTTTCATCACCCGAAAATCCCAACATGCTCCACACCGAACGTTTCGCACGTTTCGCGGCTTTGATGCGGTCCAAGCACGCGTTGATCGCGATGCGGTAGATCCACGTGCGCATTGCCGCTTCTCCCCGGAACTCGCCCATGCCTTCGTGTACTTTCACGAAGACATCCTGCGTCACCTCCTCCGCATCCTGCCGGTTTTGCAGGTAGTTCAGGCAGAGGTTGAACACCATGCGGGCATGGCGCTCGTACACTTCCTTGAATTCGGGGTCGGTGGACACGGCTTCAAAGGAATGGGGTCAACTCTTCATCTTGGAGGGATCCTGGCGGCTATCGAAGAAGTCTGACACGCGGATCGATGTCCGGGTAACGCGATAGACGATCTTGACGTGCCCCACCACCCAACGTCGATACTCGAAACGCTTCTTCTTCATGAACACCTCGATCCGCTCATCCGAGTGGAATTTCTCCAAGAACAAGGCGAGGTCATGCAACCGATCCCATGCGGAGTCGGCTACATGCAGATCAAGGCGCTTCATGCGGCTTTGCCCTTCGCCGCCCGACGACGTTTCAAGGCCGCCTTCAATTTGGTCCGGGCCTCCGCACCGGTCATGTAACGCCCTGCTTTGAAATCCTTCTCAGCAAGTTCAAGGCGCTCGGACAATCCGACCGGCTCGGCGGCAACAGTTGGCTTGGTTGCCAGCACCGCGTAGGCTTTGGCCAGTTTCTTTTCACTGGTCTCCTTCTCTACAAGGGCTTTGATCTTCTTCTTGAGGGCGGCGGTCGTCATGCTTTGAACGCCGTAGCACGGCGAAGGTGTTGCGGAGTATTGCCCAAAGATAAAGGGCTTGCACATGGGTCGAAGATCTTGGTGAGCGGGGGAGAACACCAGCGGAAGCTTTCTGCGGCCACCCCAACTTGATGTCACGACCTGTGATTTCAAGATCTCCCACTCCTCCGGGGTCAGTGCGAACATGAAGTCCTCCGGGAAGCGCCGCCGGTTCCCCTTGATGGCCTGGTTCAACGCACGGGTCTCCACTTGGTAGAGCGCAGCAAGATCGCCGTCCAGCATCACTTTGCAACCACGCACCGTGTAGATCCTGCTCACGACCATTTCATCGCTGACGATCGGGGTCTGCTTGGTGCGCTTGCTCATGGCAGGGATAAACGTATTACATCGGTGCTAACTGGTGTGGAAGATCGGTCGTGATCATCTACGAGCAGGGTCCTCGCCATCGCTTCGCCGAGCCTCGCGAGCGCGAGAGACCTTGCAGCGGATTCAAAGATCCGCGTGAGCGGAGGAGAGCTATCTTCGAGCAGGCCTTTCCACGATATGACCCAGCCCCTTCATAAGTTCCTTGTAGCACTGCTATGTTGTCCGCTACTTCCGGCAGCGGCTGTGGCACAGAACGGATATCTAGAGAACGATCCGATCTGGACTTGTGGGATGCACTGCAACTGGGGCATTGCGCATTGCTTCGATCGCGACAACTACAACCTGTTCTTATGCGGTGACACGCTTATCGCGGACACGCTCTACAGCAAGCTTTGCCAACATGGCCGACGTGAAACATATTGGTACTACAGCCCACCACCATCACCGGATTGCCAGGTCGGGTGGTATTTCTACGAAGAAGTCGCCGGCTTACTGCGAGAAGAAGGCAAGCAACTGTATTTCCGAACCTCTTGGCAGGAGGACACGCTGCTTTACGATTTCGACCTCGAGATCGGTGACACGTTGCCATCAACCTATTTGCATAACGGGGCCATACAACCAATGGTGGTATCGCAGGTGGATTCCATTCTGATCGGTCAAGATTGGCGCAAACGCTTTCTATTGGACGAGGGTCTGGAAACGTATCTCATCGAAGGTGTCGGCAGTTCGAACGGATTGCTCAGCCCGGTCGGGTGGAGTTGGGCCTGTAGCAATGGGCTTGATTGTTTCGGTCTGGGGGATACGGCCTACTACCCTACCACCGGACCTGGTTGTGACCTCCACTTGGGAGTCGGACCACGGTCAACGCCGATTGAAAGATTGACCATTCGACCGAACCCAACATCGGATGTCCTCTTGGTCGATATTCCACGGAGCACTGAACGATTGGTATTGGTCGATGCCTTTGGCAGAATGGTGCGCACAGCATCCGGCCCGTTCCTGCCAAATGCTTCTCTGAACGTTGCCGGTATATCACCCGGAACGTATTTCCTCATTGCGGAAGGAGGGCAAAGAATGCTCGGCAAGGCCGTTGTCCTGATCCAGTAATGGTCCGATCCGTCGTGATCATCTACGAGCAGGGTCCTCGCCAAATGCGCGAGAGACCCTGCAATGGCATAAACACAGATCGAAGATTCGCGGGAGCGGGGCCCTTTACAAAGACATGATGAACACCAACCCGGAGAGCGCCCCGGTGAGTGCCACCCACGGAATGATCTTCCAATTCTTCAGGACTATCCCCCGGATCTCACGCAGTTCAGGATATGAATACAGGTCAGGCCGCTTGTCGGGATCGGGCAGCACGTACCACCAGCCGCTCCGAACGAACATGGCCGACTTCATATCCCACCATCCCACGGACTTCTCAATTCGCCCAACTTCTTCGATCTGCTTGACATACCTCCGAAACCGCTTCTTCTGGATCTCAATGTCGCTAAGCATAAGCACGGTGACCACAATGGACAACAGCATCAAGATCAATGCAGTCACCATTAGAACTTCCATACGCCGGTTATGTGATTGAAGCTTCTAACTCCAACGCCTTCCGCTCCACCTCCCGCTGCACAGCGGGATCACTCTCCCACTTCTCCTCCACCCCCGGCATCGCCAACACTTGCTCCATGATGCGGTCATGCCGCTGGCCTTCGCGCAGCGCATCCACGTACGGCGTATCGGTGAATTTCACCTGGCTGTAGAGCGGCAGCCATTGATCGGGGTGCTTCGCTTGCAAACGCCCTTCGATCTTCTTGCGCAGGATGAACCGCGGATCGGCCACGAGATCGCGCATCTCCACGAAGTTGCGCATGCTGAGGTCCGCGATGGCATCGCCGTTGGGCTTGCGTTGCTTGCCGTAAGCATCGAGGACCGTGGCCCAGTTGTCGTCGCCGTGTTCGTTCAATAGATCGTTCAGCACTTTGCAATCCTCGTAGCCCGCGTTCATGCCTTCGCCATAGAAGGGCACGATGGCGTGCGCGGCATCGCCGATCAGCGCCACCTTGTCCCGATGCGTCCATGGTCCGCAACGGATGATGGCGAGGTTGCTCTGCGGATTGCGCATGTATTGTTGAACTAGATCCGGCACGATCGGCATCGCATCGGCGAAGTGCGTTCGGAAGAAGGAGGTGACCTCGGCCTCGGTGCGCACGGTGTCGAAGCCCGGTGAATCCTTCGTCGCGCTGTGCGGCATGAAGAGCGTTCCGGTGAACCCGCCGTCCTGGTTGGCGAGTCCCATCATCATGTAGTATCGACGCGGCCAGATGTGCAAACACTGCGGATCCATCTTCGGTGTGCCGTCCGCGTTCGCCGGAAAGGCGACCTCCTTGTAATCGTGCTCGATGTACTCTTGGCTGAAATTGAAGCGTCCCCGCGCCATCGCCTGCCGTACGGCGCTGGGCGCGCCATCGGCTCCGAAGACCAGATCGGCCTTGATGCTGGCCGTGGCGCCAGTGACATCGTTATGGAAGGTGCAGCGCGCATTGTCCAGGTCCACATCCACGCATTGCTCGTGGAAATGCAGATGCACGTTGGGCATCTTCTCCGCTTCGCTCAACAGCACCTTGTTCAGTTCGCCGCGCGACACGGAATGGATCGCCCGGTTCTCAATGGAGTACGGCACGCGCGTGAGCTGGCCATCACGGTCGTGCATCATGCGCGCGTACACAGGCACCACGATGCGTACCACCGCTTCATTCACCCCTGCGGCGTTCAAAGCCGTCCAGCCACGGTGGCTCACCACCAGGTTGATGCTACGCCCGGCGTACACGTCCGTCGTGCGCGGATCGGCGCGGCGCTCGAACACGTTCACCTTGTGGCCGCGCTTGGCGAGGAAGATCGCGAGCAAGCCGCCCACCAATCCTCCGCCGACGATGGTGATGTTCTTCATGCGGAAGAGACAATTAAGGAATTTGGAAATGCGGAAATGCGAAATACCACCAAGTCGTCATCGACTGGCCCGGTCAGGCATACCACATTTCCACATTCAAGCATTTCCACATTCACTTCAGAAGACATTCCTTCAGGATCAAACCAAGGTGATACACATCCTCGAAGCTGTTGTACATCGGCACGGGCGCCATGCGGATGACATTGGGTTCACGCCAATCAGCGACAACGCCGCGTTCGGTGAGCGCATCGAATAGGCCGCGACCCTTGCCGTGGGCGAGCACGCTGATCTGGCAGCCGCGTTGGGCGGGATCGGATGGTGTGATCACTTCAAGGTTCGTGTTCGTCTCTTTCGCGACAGCGTCGATGACGAACGCCAAGTAGCCGGTGAGTTGCTCGCTCTTCGCACGCAAACGGTCCATGCCAGCGCGATCGAATTGCTCCAGCGCAACACGATGCACCGCCATGCTGAAGACCGGCGCATTGCTCACTTGCCAGGCTTCCGCGGTGAGCATCGGCTTGAAGGCGCGTTCCATCTTGAAACGCTCCTTCTTGTCGTGCCCCCACCATCCGGCGAACAGCGGAAGTCCTTTGCCGAGGTGGCGTTCGTGAACGAATGCTCCGGCCACACTTCCCGGACCACTGTTGAGGTATTTGTAGGTACACCAGCACGCGAAGTCGACGTTCCAGTCGTGCAGCTTCAATTGAAGATTCCCGGCGGCGTGCGCGAGATCGAAACCGGCGATCGCACCAACACCATGCGCCGCTTGAGTGATCGCGGCCATGTCGAAGGCCTGCCCTGTGTAGAAGTTCACGCCACCGATGCAGACCAGCGCGAGTTCTTCGCCCAGCTCATTGATCTTCGCAATGATGTCCTCCGTGCGCAGGGTGTGTTCACCATCTCGCGGTGCGACCTCGACCAGATCGGTGTTCGGATCACCGCCGTGGAAGGCGATCTGCGAAGCGAGTGCGTAGGTGTCACTGGGGAACGGACGCTGCTCCGTGAGGATCTTCCTTCGCTTGCCGGATGGACGAAAGAAGGAGACCAGCAGGAAATGCAGGTTGCTTGTTAGCTGGTTCATCACCACTACCTCTTCCTCTTTCCCCCCGACGAGCCGCGCTGCACTGGCGGTCAGTTCCTCGTGGTAGCTCACCCACGGGTGCCTCCCCCTAAAGTGCCCCTCCACTCCATAGCGCGCCCAATCGTCCAGTTCCTGTTTCAGCGCGTCGGCGGCGGCTTTCGGTTGCAGGCCGAGCGAATTGCCCGCTAGATAAACGACTGGTGTTCCCTCATGCTGCGGGAAATGGAACTCATCGCGGAATGCGCGCAAGGGATCGGCCGCATCGCGGGCCTGCGCAAAATCCAGGGTGTTCCGGTAGGGGTCCATCGAGGCGACCAAAAGTAGGACCGCCTACTGCACCGCGCTTCCGATCCAGGACAATAGGGGGATGAACAGCAACGCTCCGTCCAGCAGAACGGGGAAATACCACCAGGGCCGATCGCTCTCCGCAAGAACGATCGCGATTCCCAGCACGATCACGCCCAACAACGGCAAGGCATAGGCAAGGTCCATCCCGGACCCAGCGCCGTGGGAGAGACCAAGGTCCACCCATGACATGAGGATCAAGAGGAAGCACATCGGCAGCAGCAGCAGCACCGCCAGGAACTTCGCGCCGCGCACTCCCAATACCTGCGGGATCGTTCGCAATCCGGGTGGATCGTACGGCATGTCGCGCACATCGAAGGTGATGGCCAGCGCAAGAAAGAAGCAGAATTGAACGGCGAACATCCACCAAAGTCCGTCCTGCACCTGCTCGCCATCGATCGACGAGGTGAGGCCCGGCAACACGGTGGTGACCGATGCCCAGACCGTGGCGATCACGAACGCTTTGAGAAATGGCACGTTGCGCAGCCCGACGCTCCTCCCCCGCTTCAGCGGTAAAGGCAATAGGTACAGTGCCGCCAACAGGCCCGGTTTCCACAGTGCGTGCAATACCGTGGAACGCGATGGCCATGCAAGCAAGGTCGCCAATGCGGCACAGACCAG
>OFQV01000286.1_pt1 | contig 13904 bp, 17 predicted proteins | sample 1542971 | NCBI WGS metagenome assembly OFQV01 (sample SAMN07774229, study PRJEB24372) | wastewater metagenome | isolation source: WWTP Cannobio (Effluent) | place: Italy: Cannobio | collected 2016-01
TCTCATCGACGCCAAGATCGGCACGACGCCGGGCCTCATCCCAGGGGGCAACATCGGCGGCGCCGGCTCAGCCGCGGCGGCCGGCTGGATCCGGGCGGCCATGGCGATCACTGGAGCGCCGGAGTCATGGTTCACCGGCCTGATGACCTTGGCGAAGCGCGAGTCGGGCTTCAACCCTCGAGCTATCAACAACTGGGACAGCAACGCCGCCAAGGGCACGCCGTCGATCGGTCTCATGCAGACCATCGGCCCCACGTTCCGCGCCTACGCACTGCCCGGCTACGGGGATATCTACAACCCGGTGCACAACGCCATCGCCTCGATCCGCTACATCAGGGCCCGCTACGGCGACATCTCTCGAGTGCAGCAGGCTAATCCGAACAAGCCGCCGAAGGGCTACTACTTCGGGGATCTGGTAACCACCGAGCAGACGGCCCGGATCGCCGAGGGCGGCAAGGCTGAGCTCATCCTGCCGATCCAGAGCAACCCGAAGCGCGCCGAGGATCTACTCGCCAAGTACATCTTCGATCCCACCGTCTCGGGTGTAAACGCCGACAGCCTGATCGCTCGACTCGAGAAGGCAGTGAGCAATCGCGGATCCGACAAGCAGGTCATGGTCGGTGACGGCGGCTCGCTGGTCACGCTGCAGATGCAGGGTGAGTCGATCGAGTCGCTGATGGCTCAACTCGGGACTCGCGCCGGGGCCATCGTCAGCCAGATACTCTCGTAGGTCATGGGCTGCTTCAACGGGTTCCTCTGTTACGACGGCGTCGAGTTCGTCAACGCTGCCCGCGACTTCCACTACATGAATACCTTGGGCCACCCAGGCATCGTTGGCCCCATCGACATGTCGTGCATCTGCGACGGTCTGGGCCCCGACGAAGGTGAGTGGACGAACCCCATCGACGACGACGTGTGGTGGTACGACGCCGCCGTGCCAGCTTCGGCCGACGTGGTCGGTCTCTGGATCGAGGACTTCAAGATCTCCGCGCCGATGAAACGTGAGGTCAAGGAACGCCTGTGGGGTGCCTCGATTGGCTCCCCGGTCTACGGCAAGCGCGAGGTCGTCATCACCGGCTGGGTGCTCACCAAGTCGGCGAGCGCCACGAGCTACATGCGACAGGCCATCCACGAGCTCCTGGTCGGCGCCGACAACTGCGGCGGGTGCTCACCGCCCGACCTGACCTACTGGGAGACCTGCCCGACCGAGTACGACCGGCACGTTCGCAAGATCCTGCAGTGCGGTCTCACCCAGTTGGACTGGGAAGTCGAGCCGTCGTTCGACTACGCGCAAGGCTCCAAGTTCATCGCCACGCTCACTTCTGAGATCCCGTGGATCGCCAAAGAGCCGGCGACAATGTACGAGGCACCGGCTCTCGATTCGGTACCCATCTGCAACATCTGCAACCCGTGCCCTTCGTCTTCAACGGTTGACCTCTCGTGTGGATGTCTCACCGAGTCGGTGCAGGTGGTGCCCGAGCCCGACCGATTCGGCTGCTACCACGCTCCGATCACGGTGGCCCGCTCGTGCATCCTGATCAGCCCCACGATCCTTTGGGGTCAGGGCGTCATCAACCTTGAGATCTACGCCGGCCTGGCCCACAACGCCGACGGTTCGGGACTGCGCAACATGCGAGTCCGAGGTTGGCCGAACCCCGATGGGCTCGGCGTGGACTCGGCGTCGATCGTATGTACCGACCCGTGCATCGACATCGAGATCGCCTGCCTGCCGGCGGGATCCACGCTCACGATCGACTCAATGAAGCGTCGCGCCAAGATCGTCAAGGACGGACGAGAGTCCCGCGGCGTGCGGTACCTGTCCTCCTCCGACGGCGGGATCTTCCGGTGGCCCGAGTTCTCGTGCGCTGGCCTCTACCTCTGCATCGATGCCGATGGCACCGGCACCTCGGACACAGCGACAGTGCGCATCGAGACCCAGGAGTTCGAGCGTGCCTGACCTGTCGGTCGAGTCACGGTTCGACGCTCCGCGCCTGCGCTCGGGAGACCAGTGGTTGCTGAACGCGCGCGCCTGCACGCAGAGTGGTGGAACCGTCAGCCTCGCTGGCTCGGTTCCTCGGTCGGTGAGCGGTGCCCTCGAGTATCGAGTCAACTCCACCGGCACCTGGACGACGTGGCTGCCGGTGGACGATACCGACACAGTCGACTACGAGTTCACAGCGTCCTTCACCCTGCCTGCCGGCCGGTGCGCCAACTACCAGCTGCGAGGCACCGCCATCGCGGCCGGCGACTACCCCTTTAGCATCAGCTGGTCTCGCGCGGGAAGCGAACCTGCCGATGGCAGCGTCGGTCTCGTCGTCATCCCGGGCACTTCGATTGCGCCAGCGAACGACGGACCCGAGCAGGGCATCTCCTGCCTTGGCGTCGGGGAGTACGGGGTGCGAATCGTCAGGCGGGCGACCCCCACCTCACGGGGCGGCGTGGTTGGCGAACTCACGCCATACTCCGGCAACTGGTCCCGCATGTTGAACGCCACGAGCGACGCCGCCATACGCATCCCCCTCCGTGACCGCAACGGCCGCCAGACCGACGACTGCGACATCCTGAATGAGATCCGACCCTGGCGACACGAACTGGAGATCCACCGATCCGGACACCTCGTGTGGGCTGGTCCGATCTTGAACATCAAGGCAGACCCCCGCACCGGCCAGGCCGACATCTCTGCGAAGGATCTTTCGGCATGGTGGGCGAAGCGGTTCCTGTTGCAGGACTTCAACTTCCTGGGCACCGATCTCGCTACCATCTTCGAGGCCTACGTCAACTACACCCAGCTCGTCGACCCCTACGGCCTCGAGGTGACCACGACGCCGACGGGCATCCTCGGTGACCGCACGGTGATCGGTCGCTCGGTGCTCTCGGCTGCCAATGAGCTGAGCGAGCTCGACCGCACCGGCGTCGACTGGACGATCGCCAACCGCACGGCGTTCGTCGGCGGCACCACGATCAACGGAAGGAACTCGCGCATCCCGACCGTCTTCACCGACGAGTCGTTCCGAGATCCACCGATCACCCGACTGAGCGGCGACGGCCAGGGGAACGACTGGTACGTCAAGGGCCGGTCCGACGACGACCTCGGTCGCTACACGAGCTCCGACGACGATGGCGTGCTCATCATGTCGAAGCGCACCGAGTACAGCATCGAGGACAAGAACTCGGCCGACGCCGCAGCGCGTGGCGCATGGGAACGTTCACACGATCCGCTCACCTACGTCGAAGGCGACAACGCACTGGCCTCCAGCGCCGAGGTCGACATCCAAGAACTGCTCCCAGGTGTCGAGGCGGCGGTGTCCCTCTCGGGCGGCGGCGCGGTTCCCATGGTCGGGGTGCTGCGCCTCGAGCGCATCGCTGTCAACTTCACCGAGGGCAACGAAGAGGTGTCGATCTACATGCAGCCGAAGGGGATGACCGCCGATGAGTGATCGCACTCCCGGGGCGAACCCGGCCGGCGGGTTGGGATGGGTGACCGATCTGGCGCGCAAGGTCAAGGATCTCGAGCGGCGCCTCGACGACATGGACAAGAAGGCAGACTCGCCGACCAAAGGATTTATCTGGGTGCCAGGCGGTGGCGGGTCCGAGCTGTGGGTCAGGAGCACGGTCACAGGCAGTCAGGAGAGGGTCGCCGGCCCCCTCTAGGCTGGTACACTCCCGCGCATGGCTGGCGTGAACGATTGCATTGACGAGTGCTCCCTTCAGGAGAACGGGTCAGGTCTACTCCAAGTCCGTCTCGCCCCAGGCGGCGGACTCCAGTGTTCCAACGGCCTGAGCGTAGTTCCTGTTGCGGCTACGTTCATACCGCACTATCACGCCGCTAGCGCTGGTGTTGAACTCGTCGCCGGTCCCGTCCTGACCGGGATTTTAGCACCCACAACCCCACCCGGCACCGCAGCGCCTGTCAGTTCCGTGATGTCGGGTGCATTGTCCGGGCCGGTCGGACCTGGCGCATATTACGCGCAGGTCAGGGCGTATTCCAATATGACGGTTCTGCCGCCAGCATCAGGGGACTCGGCATGCTCCCTGGTGTTGTCGGCTTCCGTTGACGGGGTGAACTACGAGGCGGTGCACAACGTCTCCTATGAGTCGATCGGCGGCCGGCCCGCCTTCCATTCCTGGCAACGGACACTTGCCGTTCCGTTGGCTGGCGGCGTGACGTTCGTGCCGACGTTCGTGATCACCTACCTACGTAGCGCCACCGCTGGTGATGACGCCGATTTCTTGAAAGCCACGTTCATGCAGTACGAAATCGAAATACATCGGAGGGACGCGTGACGACGGCAATCGACATCTTTCGCACCGCCCAACAGTGGCGCGGGCAGCCATACCGTCTCGGCGCAGAGTTCAATGGCGACCGGTACCACCCGGGCCCCGTTGACTGCTCTGAGCTCACGGAGACGGCCTGCCGCCTGAACGGCGTCCACCTGCCCGACGGTGCCGAGAACCAGTACCGATACTGCAGGCAGAAGAAGACCCTGATACCGGTCAGCGAGGCGAAGGGCATCGTGGCGGCTCTCGGCTTCCGCATTACCTCCGGCGGCGACCACGTCGTATTCTCGGGCGGCCAGCGCTCTGGCAAGGGCCTCACAATGGAGGCCAAGGGCCGGGCCTACGGCTGCGGCAACTTCACCTGGGACGGTCGCTTCAACTTCGCCGCGCTCATCCCCGGCGTCGACCACGGTGCGGCGTCGCCCCCCCCGACCGCGCCGCCGGTCTACTTCCCGCCGCGTCGCCTAGTGAAGCTCGGCGACAGCGGCCCCGCTGTCGCCGCCCTGCAGTTCGAGATGGTGGCCATCGCCGGGCAGAACCTCATGGGTGAGGATGCCCAGCAGTTCTACGGTCCCGCCACCCAGACCGCCGTCATCAACCTCGCCAACTTCATGACGAACATCCTCAAGTTTGAGGGGTTCGCCGGCCACACCGGCATCGGCGTCGACCCGCACTACATGCAGACCCTCGACCTTCTGTTCTACCAGAAGACGAAGATGGCCCCGATCGTCGCCTAGGAGGCACCCATGGCACTCGCACAGAAGTACAAGGATCTCGCTGCTCGAGCCGGCTGGTCGGCTGCCGGCGCCTTCGTGGCCATCCTGGGCGCGCCAGCCGTCGTCGAGGCGATCGACGCCGACGTGAAGGCGCGCATCCCAGGCGTCTTCGCCGCAGCGGTCCCGTCTGTCGCCGCACTGTTCTCGGCGATCAAGAGCTTCATCGGCACCAAGGTTGGCGACCCTGACACGGTGACGCTCAACGGCCCGAAGGACAAGGCGATGCGCGATGCCGCCAAGGCGATCTCCGAGGGCGCGGTCGCCGTCGACGACCTGGGAACGCCGATCACTATGGCGCGGACCGAGGAACCAGCCATGTCAAATCCGTTCGCCGTGATGCCGCCGCCGTTCCGTGAGGGTGTGGAAGCCGACTCTGGTGAAGCTGAGGCCGTGGAACCCCCGGAGTGGGCCACCTAGTTTCATTCAGGTTCAGGTATGCTACCGCCGTGCTCAGCCTCTTGATCGTCGCCCGAGTGCTGGCCCAAGAGGCCCAGCAACGTGCAGCCGACCCGATGCCCTGGTGGGTCGGACTCGCCATTGGTACGAGTGCCTGGTTTGTCATCGCCTACCTCTTCTTCACCGGCAAGCTCCACGGTGACGCCGAGGTCAAGGAGTGGAAGCAGCTGTGGCATGAGGAGCGAGAGGCCCGGAGGCTGTCCGACGAGGCCACCCGTGACGCTGTGGTTGCCTCGAGATTGGTTGCAGAAGCGATGGATGCTTTGCAACAGGCCGTACGGGGTGCATGATGTTGGTGATGCGCCGGCGCCCCTGTGACCCAGACCTCGAGCAAGCACGCGAGGAGACCTCGGCCGCGCTGGAGAAGGCCGTCGACCTACGTGAGGAAAGCCGGGCGGTGCGCCGGGAGATCGAGCGGATCAGCGCCACGAATGGCTTCGTGGCCATGTTCACCAAGCTGTTGAGGACCGCGTGATGCCGTACACGCCCGACTGGTACCCGCTGACCGCCGCACTCTTCAACGTCTACCTGGCGGTCATCTGCCTGATGTTCCTGCTGCACTGGCCGCGGGTGTACCGCAACCTGCCGTGGATCGGTCTCATGATCGCCGCAAGTGCCATCTTCACCGACGCGCTGCGGGTGCTGCGACGGGTGGTGCTGCCGGGAGGGATCCTGCCGCGCTTCTCGGGCGAGCTCGACGCCCTGTCCTCGCTCGTCCCGTCGATCGGGTTCGCGACGGCCATCACCATCTGGCTCATCGCCGCTCGCAAGGAACGCAGGACTCCCACCATCAGCTGACCCGTGGCATAATGTCGCCATGGCATCACGTCAGTACAAGATCCCTGAGCGGGCTCAGGATGCCGCCGTCTTCGATCCCGATTGCGTGATCCTTGGTGCGAGGATCATCGATTGGTGCTCGTTCGGCTTCGGTAACACCGTGCTCGTTGACCCGATGGTGCTCGGCATGAAGTCGTCGAGCCTCGAGAAAGCGGCCCGCGCCGTCGCGGCGGAACACGGGTGGCTGTGCGATGTGAGCTTCGTTCCCAACGAGTCGATTCGCGACGGCAGCCGGGAGCGCGAGCAGCACGAGCGTCGCCTCGCCGTCGTCTTCAGGCGCAAGCAGATGGTCAACCTGCTCGGCGGCAGCCAGGGCGAGTTCATCGGCGCCGTCCAGCGGTGAGCGGCTTCCGCCGTCTTGCCGGCGAGCAGGTCCAGACGATCCTTGAAGACCTGCAGAAGGGCTCGTCGATCACGACAGCGGCCCGGAATGCCGGCACGTCGAAGGCCCGCCTCGGCAAGTTCGTCACCGCCGCCCGCCAGGCAGAGCTCAAGATCGCCGAGGGGGAGTGCACGGCCGAGGAGCTCACCGACGACGAGCGATGGGCGATCGAGTTCTACGTCGCCATGGAGCAGGCGCAGGGCATCCTCGAGAACAAGCTGGTCAAGATCGTCGTCGACGCCGGCGAGAAGGACTGGAAGGCCGCCGCCTGGGCCCTGGAGCGCCTCTTCCCTGACCGGTGGGCCAAACGGCCCGTCGAAGCTCCGAAGGCACCCAATCAGCACCTCACGCTCGTGACGGTGGGCGTGTCGGATCCGCAGGCCGAGATGGAGGCGCAGGCCCGCAAGATCCTCGAAGCCGGTGGCCTCGACAAGGTGGCCGCCATGCAGGCCCTCGCCGCCGGTCGCACCGCACCGCCAATCGACGCGGAGGCCGAGGTCGGCGACCTCCGCGATGCTGTGCCTGCCACGGTGCGCGACGCTGTCGATGCCCATGTCCTCGAGGATGAGGAGCCGGAGGAGTCGCCGGTGTCCTCACCGCTGTACGACGACACGTCGGAGTTCTGATGCGAGAGTTCGACGAGCTGGAGGCGCTGATGGCCAAGCCGGCCTCACCGCTTGCCGAGATCCGCCGGGCAGGGTGCGAGACCGGGTGGCGCGGCTGGCTGGCGTCGTGCGCTCAGCACTTCACCTACAAGGGGTTCGCCCCGCACCACGAGGAGTTCTGGGACTGGGTGTGGACAATCGAGGACGGTGTTCGGCCATCACCCACCGCTCACGTCAACATCTGGTCACGATCCCACGCCAAGTCGACGAGTGCCGAGCTCGCTGTCGCCCTGCTCTGCGCCCGCGGGAAGCGGAAGTACGTCGTCTACGTGTGCCGGACCCAGGATCAGGCGGATGCTCACGTCGCCAACATAGGTGGCATCCTCGAATCGCAGGCCATCGCCGACGTGTACCCGACGGTGGGACAGCGCCTCGTCAACGACTACGGCCACGCCAAAGGGTGGAAGCGCAGCCAACTCCGCTCTGCTGCCGGGTTCTCTGTGGAGGCCTACGGGCTCGACAGCGCCCAACGTGGCGCCAAGATCGACCAGTACCGGCCCGACCTCATCGTGCTGGACGACGCAGATGATCCCCGAGATACCGAGGTCACTGTCCAGAAGAACATCGAAGTGCTCACCAAAGGCCTGCTGCCGACAGGTTCACGGTGGATGTGCGTCATGGCGGTGCAGAACCTCATTTCCGATTACGGGATCTTTGGACGCATGGTCAGCGGCGAAGCAGACTTCCTCGTCGACCGCCACCTATCGGGCCCGATCCCGGCCATCGAAAACCTCGAAACCGACATCCGCGAGAACGAGGAGGGACAGAACCGATATGTGGTCATTGGCGGCCAGCCGACTTGGACCGGCTACACCCTCGACGATGCCCAGAACGACATCGACACGTATGGTTTCAGCGCCTTCGATGTCGAGTTCCAGCACAACACCGGCGGCATCGGCGACATGTTCCCGCCCGACAAGTGGATCGAACTCGACGACATGCCAACATGCCGTCGTTACGTGAGGGCATGGGACTTCGCTGGCACCGACAAGAAGCGCTCCGACTGGACGGTGGGCGTGAAGATGGGTCGCCTCAACGGGCGCACCTACATCGTCGACGTGATCCGGCGGCGTGTCCTCTCCGGCGACCTCCGCGAACTCGTGCTGGCGACGGCCCAGCGCGACGGCAAGCGCTGTCGCATCGTCATCCCGAAGGATCCCGGCCAAGCCGGGATATACCAGGCCGTGGACTTCGGGACGGGCCTCAACGGCTACAGCGTCTACCCCGAGCCTCAGACCGGCTCGAAAACGACGAAGGCCGAGGCCTTCTCAGGTGCACAGCAGCTCGGCATGGTTCACGTCCCGAAAGCCGCCCCGTGGCTCGGCACATGGAAATACGAATACAACCAGTTCGGCGGTGGGTCCAGATGGGACGACCAAGTCGACGCCGGGGCCTCGGCATTCAACCGCCTCGCCACCCTTGGTGAGGGCAACACCGGCTTCAGCGGGAGGAATCGCAACCAATGACGACGAACAAGGTAGGATCCCAGCATGGGTGAAGCGCGCCGGAGCGAACTGCTCTATCAGGGCCAGATCGATGCGGCCGGCTCGGTCGTCAACGCCGAGCTCCGATCCAACGGTCGGGTCTACGCGATCATGGATCGGGGAGTCGTGCTCGCACACTTCCTCGAGCCGGAGGTGACGTTCGCCGACGGGTTCATGGTGATCGTCGGCCACCCGCCAGGCGAGGTCGACGGCGTGACCGCGACCTGGCGCATCCCGAAGCCCGAGATCTTCTCGCTACGGCTCAGCGAAATGACGGTGAAGGCCGGCGATCGACCCGACCTCAAGGGGGCCACGGTCTCGCAGTCGCAGTACCGGGTGCGCATCGAGGGGCCGGCGGGCTCCGGCGTCGACCTGTCGTTGCCCGGCGCCCAGCTCGGCACCATCAACGGCAAGCGGTCGGTGACCTCGGCCGAGGGCGACGTGTTCATGCTCGAGGAGAAGGACTGCGGATGCGGTACGAAGAGGTAGCCGATCGGCTCTGGCCGCTGTGGATCTTCTGGCTGCCGTTCGGCCTGGCTCGCGCCACCCAGATCGTCCTGTTCGACCGCATTCTCGACGCACCGCGGAAGTGGTGGCTGCGCAAGGTCAACCCCCACGACTATCCGCCGGGCGACGATCGGCTCAGCTTGATCGCCTACGTGTCCATGTGCATCTTCTGCATGAGCGTCGACATCGGCTTGTTCTGGGCCGCCATGTCCGGCATCCCCGTGCTCGGCGACATCGCCGTGATCGTGCTCGCCGCTCTCGCCGCCTCCTTCTGGGTGCCGATCATCGACCACTGGGGCGACAAGCTGCTCGCCGACAAGAAGGCGATGTCGGCCGAGGAGATCGCAGCATGGTCGCACGGTGGCGTTAAGGTCGTCTCGGTCGTCGAGGAGCGCACGCTCGCCGAGACCGAAGTCGATGACGTGCTGGCTGCGCTCGAGGGCGATGACGATGGGAAGACCTGATGGCGAGTCGAGTTCCCCGGCCGCCCACGCTGGCCGTGCAGCAGCGGGGTGTTCCACGTAGAACACCCGAGCCGCAGGCGAGCATGTTCCACTTCACGAACGAGGTGGGTCAGGACCTCCAGTCGGTGCTCAACGCTCGCAAGGCGTGGGCCGACCGCGCCCTTTGTCCCGAGGTGGCGACGATCACCAACATGTCGGCCTCGATTCTGACGAGCTGCTACTTCGAGGTGACGATCGACGGTGAGGTGCCCAAGCGCGCACCGTCGGGCGCCGACGCCGAGTATTACCGGATCGCCAAGCAGGCGCTCGATCGACGGTTCGGCTCCGAAGAGGAGCACGGCGTGCACATCGCCATGCTCTCCGAGCAGTGGGACATGACCGGCGACTCGAACCTGATCGGGTACAAGGTCGACGGTAACGGCGTGCCGACGGTGGGCCGAGGCATCGAGATGTGGGAGTTCGTCGCGTCCGATGTGCTCGTGCGTGACCCGGGCAACAACAACTACCAGTGGACCCGCAGTACCGGCGACGTGGTGACGCTGCCCGACGCCGGCGTCATGGCCACCCGGGTGTTCGTACCGCACCCTCGGCACAAGGCGTTGGCGACCAGCTGGGTGATCAACAGCCACGAGATCTGCGTCACGCTCGGCCTGTACCGGATGGCTCAGCGCGCCACCGGCCGGAGCCAGATCCTCGCCGACATGATCTTGGCGCCGTCGGAGGCCTCACCGGAGGATCCGACCTCGTCGACCGAGGCCTGGGGCAGCTCCTCGGGTCAGGCCGAGGATTACGCCGACCTCATCGAAGAGGTGATCCACAAGGCGATTCAGGACGCCATCAAGGATGCCAACGATGGCCGACAGGTGCTCCCGCTGGTGATGGCGGTCGAGGCCGACTTCATCGAGAAGTTCGACCAACTGTCGATCGCCCGCAAGATGGACGTGGAGGCGCGGCCTAACGTCGAGTCGCTGCGCAAGGAACTCGCCCAGAACTCCAACATGCCACCCGAGCAGCTGTTCGGCATCGGCGGCACGAACCGCTGGAACGGCAAGCAGGTGAACGAGGACGGCTTCCGCACGTACCTTGAGCCGAAGACCAAGCGGATGAGCGTCGACATCAAGAAGGCTGCGATCTGGCGAGAACTGCTGGCCAACCGCGTGCCGCTCGAGGTCGTGAAGCGCTTCGGCTGCAAGGTGAACAACTCGGGTGCCATCGCCCAGCCGGACTGGGCCACGGTCGCTCCGAACCTGCGGCGCGACGGCACCATCGGCCCCTCTGGCGCTCGCCGTCTGCTGGGCCTCGACGAGTCGTACGCCCCGACGGAAGCCGAGAAGGCCGAGGCCGCGGCGGCGCAACAGAAGCCGCCGACCGAGCCGGCCAACAAGGGCACGGGCAGCGGTCGTCAGCGCGACGACACGGTGAGCCCTGATAACCAGAACCCGGGCCAGATCAACCGGGTGGCCGGCAGCGCCTCGCCCGCCCCCCAGATCCTCGATCTGGCGGCCGTGGACGCCTCTCTCGCCGCCGCAACGACCTTCGCCCTCCAGGAGCCGCCCGTGGATACCGCCCGCCAGCAGGCGCAGGCAGAGATCGCCCGCCTGAGCTCGATCGAGGGCGAGACGATGGCCCGCCTCGAGGAGGCGTGCGAGGCGGCGTGGGACGCCGGCATGGCTCGTGCTGGATCGCAGTTCAAGAACTGGGCCCGCCCGCAGAAGCAGCTGGCCGCGAGGCTGCCGGACGAGCCCCGTCTCGTGCCGGAGTGGCTCGACCACGAGACCGCCCTATCGCTAGTTGGCGATCGCTTCGCTTCGTCGATCGAGCGGGACACCTCGATGTTCGGGCCTGCCCTGGTCGTGCTCCTCGCCGCGTGGACGCGCATCGTCGACCGAGCCTGGGCGCAGGCCGACCTCGAGGTGCCGCCGGCCGAGCGTGAGCGGGCCCGCGATGAGTCGCTGGCGATCCTGCGGGACTCGATGGTCGCCGCCCTCGCCGCCCGAGTCTTCGGCGGCTGGACGGCCCCGCAGGGCAGCCCCGGCCGCATCCCGGCACCGGTGATCCGTCGGGCGCTCGCTGTCGCCGGTGGTGCCCCCGGGATCGCTGCCGGCTTCGAGCCGGTGGCTGAGGCCGCCTACGGCATGATGTTCGGCCCTCTGGGTCTCAGTGCGCTCGGCCTCAGCGTGAAGGGCTGGGAGTGGGATTACGGACCGCTCAGCCTGCGCAACTCGGTCGCCGAGTTCCACCACGAGCTCGACCATCAGGTGTTCGCATCGACCGACGATCCAGCGTTGGACGGAGGGCCCTTCGGGCGCAGGTTTCCCGGCGACCACTTCCACTGTGCCTGCAGATGGTCGCCCGTGATCGGCTGATCACGCCACGATCACACACGGGTGGTCGGGGGCGTCCACCGGGAACGGACAGGGACGGCGCATGGGTCGGTGCCAGTGCGTGACGAAGCGGCCGTTGCGCTCAGTTGGGATCATCTGGTCGCACGATGAGCACCAGGACGTGTCGCCGGGGTAGCAGCCTCGATGCGACAATCCGCACCTTCCGCCGTCGCACACCACGCTCTCGGTGAACCCGTCGAGCAGGTACACGGTGTCCCCGGGCTTGAGGCCGGGGAGGAACGGCAGAGCCGAGGAGATGTCGGTGGCGGCGTCCTCGCCGAACGCACCTTCCGGCCAGAACCAGAGCGAGCCGTCGGGACGCATCTCGACCACTGCTCCATGTCCGTCGGCGTCGGCTTCGACCACCTTGACCTTCCGTAGCGTGCCCTCGCCGATCATCGACGACAGGACGATCGGGTAGCGCGCGCCGCCCTTGGTGTCGAGCACCCAACCCCAGCCCTGATTCCGGCGACGGTCGCGCCAGTTCACGTATGGACCCTGGGGGCCCAGGCGGCCGACTCTGACCGGCTCCGCGCTGGTGACGCCGATGGGTACGGGGCTGTCCGGCGGCGTCCACACACCGGAGCCGTTGCAGTCGGGGCAGCCCTGGTGGACCCGGTGCGTGCACATCAGGTTCGAGTTGCGGCATCGCCAGCCTGTTCCCCGGCACGTCGGGCAGGGGAGGCCAGGGAGGATTCGCAGCCCGAGGTGGGCGATGGCAGCCCCGGTCACGGGGTCGACGTAGACGGTCATGAGGTGACCTCCCAGCCGATCAGATCGACGTCAAGCCCATGCGCTTCGAGGTGGCGGCGCATCTCGGCGACCATCTCGGCGAACATGGCCCGGCGCTCGTCGGGGTTCGGTGCCTCTTCCCTCTCGTGCCAGTCGCCGTCGCTGGCGGGGAGGCACGCGCGGGCCTTCAGGCGCTTCGTGACGCGACGCTTGCCGATCCAGAACGTGATGTCGACATTGCCGAGCCATGCCCAGGGGCGCTCGATGCAATCCTCGGGACCGTCGTCGACGACCTGGAACGGTACGAGCACGGCGCGGAATTTGCCGAGCGTCGCGCTCACTGGCACCGTCACCGCGATCTTGTCGCTCATTGCTCACCGCCGTTCGGGTCAGGGGACGGCGCAACCGGAGGCAGGCGGCGAAGCTGCTCGTTCGGGCACAGCTCGCCCGGTTCGAGGTCAAGGAACGTGTGGTTCTGGCAACCGCCGTGGTGGTCGAACGAGCAGGGCGACGGATCGAAGAACGACATGGCCAACGTGGTCAGTGCGTCTCGTTCTTCCCGCAACCGGGAGAGGTCCGCCAGAAGGCCGACGAGCATTTCACCGTGCCGTCGCTGGAAACGTTCAAAGCCATTCTGGAGCCCACGGTTGAAGGCCGCGAGATCAGCACCACCCAGGCCTATGTGCGCTTTTTGACACAGCTGCTGCGCGACAAGGCGCTGGGCCCGCGCACCGTGCCCATCCTGGTGGACGAGGCGCGCACCTTCGGCATGGAAGGCCTGTTCCGCCAGATCGGCATCTACAACCCGCTGGGCCAGCTCTACACCCCGGTCGACAAGGACCAGGTGATGTACTACAAGGAAGACGCCAAGGGCCAGATCCTGCAGGAAGGCATCAACGAGGCCGGCGGCATGGGCTCGTGGATCGCCGCGGCGACGTC
>OFQV01000287.1_pt1 | contig 13895 bp, 16 predicted proteins | sample 1542971 | NCBI WGS metagenome assembly OFQV01 (sample SAMN07774229, study PRJEB24372) | wastewater metagenome | isolation source: WWTP Cannobio (Effluent) | place: Italy: Cannobio | collected 2016-01
AGCGAATATAGTTATAAATATTCCAATGACTAAAGAAACGATAAACACTAATACTATCCAACCTATGTATAGGCATAGTACAAATAATGCACAGCCTAGTAAAAATCCGATAATTCCCATTAATTCTCCTCTGCCATTTGTTGATGTATAAGCGACTCTATGCTAGGAAACTGTATTTCAAGTCCAAGTGTTTCGCCTAAATGTTTACTTAATATTTCAAACACTTTGTCTAGTTCTACTGTTGTTAAAAGTTTAGTGCTGTCCTTTCCTGTTACTGCTTTCATAACTGGCTTCCAGAGAAGTGCCTTGGTTAGTTCTGGTGTCCACGCTACTGATACATCTGCTCTTAATGTGGTCTGTAAGTCTTTCCCTGCATCATTTAGCTGATCTGCTAACTGTGTGAACATTAAATGTAAACTGCGGTTCTGGCGGCTCGTGCGTTGTTTGCTGGCTATCTTTAGCTCTATAAACTTTCCTTCTATGCAGAGGCTTGAGAAGTATTCTGTTGCCCTGTCATAGTCGTGTTCATTTGATAGGTTAAAGAGTGGCATTAACGTAGTTCCTTGATTAACTCATTTACCTCTTGTAAAAACGCCTTGATCTCATCACACAGTAGTTTGATATATTCATCATCTTTCTTTACTCTAGTAATAAATATGGCATTCTTATCATCTAATCTAGGATCATAGCTTACAAAATCGCACCATACTCGATTGGTGATCCACATTTGACCCTGAACTTGGGCATAGTGTTTCTTTGGCATTTCTTTAGCGAGCAAAGTTTGAATGTGCGTAGCGGTGTTTGGGCATTTGATTTCAATCAATCCGTTACTACCAACTAATCCATCTGGGCTTGCACCAACTTCCCAATCAACGTGTTTAACAAGACCTGTCTGTTCAACTTGAGTGCCTGTTATAGATTCGTAAACACGCCTAGCTTCGTCTTCGTGGTCTGTACCCCACTGCATAGCTGCATTGCTAAATGAGGCGGTTGGGAGTCCTGTTAGACGTTCTGCGATGATCTCGGCTTTGTAGTTGTATCTAAATGCTGCCTCACCGCTTTTAATCTTCGCCATAACATCGTTAAAGCGTGAAGCCGTAACAACGCCACAGCGAGCCTGTAGCCAAGCCTGAGAGCCTTGAATGCTACTGTCCACGATGAGCCTTTGCAATTCTCTCGATACGATCTGCTTCACTTTCTTGGTTAGTATCGTCAATAACATTAGCCTCGAAGAAGTCCTCTTGAGCGTAGACATCAGCAAACAAGCCAAGTTCAGAGGCACATTTTTTCTTAGCGTCTGTGGCTGCTGCTTTCATGTCGTTACCAAAGTCTAGGGGTTCTTTGTCAGTACCCTTTTTAAATGCAACTTCTTTTCTACCGTACTGTTCTTTAGTAACCCACTCATCCCCGATCTTAGCTTTCAAACGACCTTGAACAACTACCGAGCCTGTTCTTGCAACTGCAAGGGCTTCTTCCATAGAGGTTACAATCTCGAATGACCAGTTAAAACCAAAGAGGCTGTTTAGTACTTGTGTAACGTAAGAACCTGATACATAGTCCCAGCTTCCGCCACCTTTTGCAGGACGTGATTTAATTTTGTCCTTAGGTGTAGCTGTAAAGAACTTTTGTACCTGTTCTTCAGTTAGTGAAGTATCTACCTTGAGTAGTTTACTTAGTTCTACTTCTCTTGCCATTCTTGCTCCTTCGCCTTAAATGTTTGTACTTACAGTATACTATACCGCTCTAGGTAATGCAATAGTTATTGAATCCAGCTAAGTTCCGCCGCTAATTCCTCTTGATATATTTGCTTATCATCAACGACTTTAGATAACTTCTTTGATATTCTTAGTAATCGCTTATCCATTAGTTTCTGGTCAACATAACATAGGTCTCCGCCCCTTACGTTTTCGCCACCATACTTAGCGATCACTTCTCTAGTAACTTCATTCTCTTTTTTGAGTGCTGTGAGTTCATCAGTATACCCAAGTTGAACTACCGATTCGATACCGACAGGAGGGTGTAGCCTTGTCCACTTAGCCCCCTTGCCTGATGCGTGTTGTTCATATCTTGATTCAACTTTTTGAGCAGTCATTCCAACATAGAACTTACCGTTTTTGCATACCAGTACGTAAACTTTGTAATTTCTCCGCTTAACTTCTGTCTGACGCTTTTTCTTTTTTGGCTTCCTCGATTTGATTTCTCTGCTAATCCTAAGTTTTAACTCTAATAGCTCTTTTGTTTCAAGCTTTTTTAAGTCGATCTTTTTCACTGCATTGATTTTCTACTTAACCAAGAGAAGTATTTTGCTGGACTTCTGCCTTTTAGAGATTGCTCAAGATTACTCTCAATTACGTTCTCTGGTAAGGATAAAGCTACTTTGCAATAGAAAGCCCTGTATTCTCTATTACCCAACTTACTAACTAATCTGTTTGCTATTCTATCTACCTTATCATTGTCAATGACATTGTTTTTAAAACTTTGTTTTACATTGACATTGTAGTCACTCATCATCTGTTCTGCCATAAAATCTCCAAGCATAGTTAAATATGCCTATGGTTAGGTTATTTGGTTTGAACTTCGTGGTGCACCGACAAAGTTTTTTATAAAAAAACGCCCCCCATTTCTGAGAGGCTGACATGTGTGATAAGTCTAGTATATAGTAAGACCTTATCAACTGCAAGCCCTCTATGGGTTTGAAGTAAACACATTATCACACATGTCTACTTGCCCACTATTGTACATCGAATGCTTATTTTTTGCAACGTGCTTACGGATACTTATCCCCAGTTAAGAACTTAACAGATAACCAACTGTGGGTAAGTCTGGGGATAACTTTTTATGCTTTACATACCGCTTATGCAGGTCTATTATTCATTCAGAAGCCTCTCACTCAAAGAAAGTCTTAGCACCTTCACCCAAGCACGATCAACTCTTTCAAGTTAGTACCCCCTTACAATAATGATGTTTCTATCATTTTATCGAACTTCAAGTGAATGATCTCACTTACACACTTACATTACTTTCGTGCTTGGGTTTATAGAAATTATTTGTTACAATTGATATGAAAAGTCCGCTAACTCCACCGCTAGCCACGCCACCCATAGAGGTGGCTATTTTCATGGAACTAAAAATTCAGCCCTGGAGTCTTCGGCGAAGGAGACTTGTAGGGCTGAATATATTTAGATTATACCATACCTTCACGAATAAAGGGTCGTTGAGTAACTACTGAGTCGATCATCAACTGTCCTAATCTTCTATCTAGCATGGTTGCTCTAGGGTGATTAACTGACTCGTCAATTGAGAAACATAGGTTATCCATTGCTTGAAAAATATCGGGACTCGGTACAAAGCTATGAGCGATACTTCTAACCATGTACACATTAGGCACAGGAACGGTTGTAACGGCATTGTGAAGTGCTGAGTGGGAATCTTGTGTCATTCTTACGATTAGTCCACTAGAACGTCTTAGACAGCGTGATTCAGGGCGTACTTCCCAAGATGCTGACTCATAAAGCAGGTGGTGGCGGTTATATGTCGCCATGGATCTCTGCTCTCGCTACTTGTTGCTCTTGCCAATTTGTTTCGATAACCTGTAGTGTCATTTCCTGTATACCGTGTAACCATGCTCGTTGACGCTCTAAATAGCGTAGTCGTTCATAAGGATCTACAGGGCGGTCAACATCTAGGTCTAATGCCCCGGCTAAGTCCATAATTCGTTCTAGGTGTTCATGCGCCATCTTGACCTTCTAACTCTGCTAGTTCTTCGTCGAAGTTAGCCATAGCCACCCTTGCGAGCCAGTCCATAGTAGATTTTTCGGGGATCTTATCCCATCGGTAAGAAAAGTCATAGTCTATAAACATATCCAAGGTTTCATCATCCATAGGTATGCCGTTCTTCTGACCATCAATTGTTACTTCTAGGTGATCTAATGAATCATCCTCAAACTGCCTGACTAGCGTATTAAATGGGTGCAGGATAAGTTCATCCTCTCCATTGGCTCGTACTCGTAGGAACGGTACAAACATTTGAATACCATCAACATCCACCTGTTGACATTCAAACGGTGGTTCTACAGCTTCAGGGTTTATCATGGTTACTCCTCGAATCTTTGAGCAGGATTGCTTAGTGGTTGAGGTTGGACTGGTTCATCTGTGTGATGTTCTCTTATGTAATAGTTTGATTCACAGAGTTGCACATTATTGTTTTTGACTATTGATCCTACAAAGTGAGCGGCTTGTTTTAGTCGTTCTATAGGTTTGAGTTCTACTGACTTAAAACCGTCTAAAAATTCCATGTTACTTCTTTCTTATAAAAGTGATCTAACTACGAATACAAAAACTACTACAAGGATTCCGATTACTATTGCTCGTTCAACACTCATAATTCCTCCAAAATTTCTGCTATTCCGCCTGCTACTGCTTCTGTAACCTCAAAAGGTATTGCTAATAGTTCTCCAAATAGGCTCATGTTATTTTCCTTCCGTGAATGCTTGCTTTACCAAAACGAGGACTGCGTTTACACCTGCTACAGCAGCAGAGATAATAGTTCGTTGTTCAATATGTGATACATCTGGTGAAGCGAGTAGTGTTGCTATGAATGTTGATGCAAATGCGTATGCTGCTGCTTTGACTACTTTTATGTACTGTGCTTTTGTTACTGGTGATATTGATGGTAGTTTCATAATGTTACTCCTGAACTGTGGACATAGTGCCCTTTAGCTGATTTAACCCACTGATTGTTTCCACTTACTGATTCGCCTGATACGACTCCGACATACGCAAACGTATCTCCAGGCTTTAAAGTGCTAGTAATGGCTGATGACGTATTAGACTGCGCTCTGACGTTCATATTCTTGGTAACGGTTGCTGTACCGCTTTTAACTGAAGCAGGACTTGTTTGTCCGTTCAGTCCACCAGCCCAAACGTAGTTACCCATCTTGGATTTAACCCATGTAGACACGCCATTAACTGACTGCCCCTGTACCCTGCCTACAATCTGGAAAGTGTCACCTTTTTTGAGTGTCATAGAGCCTGATAGTGGTGCAGATGTATTTGGTGCAGAACGTACATTAAGGACATCTGCACTAACCGTTACAGTTTCAAGTGCTGAAGCAGGTGTTGGTACTGATGGCGTAGGAGCTGAGATTGGATTGCCAGCAAGTTGGTTCGCCCGAGCAATTAACCAGCCTACATTGATCGTTCCGCAACACTGAGTCGCTACAATACGGCTATGAGGTCGTACTGTATCGCTGTTGATAGGGAAACCATTTGCCTTAGCAAGGTCTGCGATAAGCTGTGCTGAGGTCTCCATTGTATCTGACGAAGCGTCACGACCTGGTTGTGCTGAATGTTCAATACCAATGGTTCTAGTATTTACGTCCCAATTACCAGCATGGTAAGCCGTGTCCTCTGTCTTGACGTATTGGTGTACTGTTTTATCTTCGACTCCATAGTGAGCTGAAGTATTACGGCTGCGGTTTTGAAAGACTGCATCAGTAGAGGCTAGGTTTCCAGCCATCCAGTGAACGATAACGCCCTCGGCTCTGTGTCCTTGTCTACCGCTTGTGAAGTTTGGTGAGCCTACGAATGTGATGTTCATTACTTCTTCTCCTTTATAGTTTGATGTTCAACGATTTGTGATTCTATCGTTTGGTTAGAATTAACAAGTGCATCTCTATCTGTAGCTGCGATTATTGCACTACCTTTAAGAGTTTCAAGTATCTGGTTATTGCTATCTAAAAGATTTGAGAGTGCCTGTAATGACGAGGCAATACTTTTAAGCGGTATTTCTTTGTAGGTAGCTAGTTGACCTTCAAGGTTTGATATAGATTTTTGGTTTTGCAAGTGCATCTCTTGACGAGTTTTAATTTCTTCGTTAAGGTTTTTTCGGTATGTTTCTTTCTCTTTATCTCGCTCTACTCTGGTAAACTGTAGTTCTTTTTCTAAAATATCTACTCTTTGCTTTAGGTCGTTTAGGTTATCTGTTTTTACCTTAGACATGAGAACGAACACTGCACCAACTACTAGTGAGATGTAGCCTGAGATTGTTATTGCTGTTGAGAGGTGTTGGTTCATATCATTTGTTCCTAGGCAAGCTCCACCAAAATGCTAATTGGTGATCCACCAACAATAGCCGTAGTTGTTGCGCCACTTCCTGCATAACAGCCTAAGTAAGTAAAACTGCCAGACCCAGGAACCTCTACGCCTATCGGATTTCCAGCTAGACCTGCGGCAGAGCCTGCGGATGCAGATGTTGTACCATTAGCTTGAGCCACTATAGTGGATACACTACCCCTGGCAATTGCTACGGATACTGGTGAGCCAGAACCACCAGAAGATATGACACCGATACCAAGACCCATAGACACCCTTACTCGTCTACCAGCAGGGACTACTACTGGACAGCTTAAACCTAAAATTGCTTGTTGGGCGCCTGATGTCGTGCTGGCAGCTGTGCTAGCGAGTAATTGTCGATAGCCTAGAACCTTCCTGGTTGGGTCACGCGGACAGATTAGGTTCCCTAGCGAGTCTGTTGTCTGATAGGGGATTGATGAAGCTATCGGAAGAACTTTAGTTTCTTCACCTTGGTTAACAGATCCAGCAGCAGCAATGTTAGAAGCACCAGTAACAATAATTGCTAGACGAATGGAGTTAGCTGCTAGTGCTGGCGAAGCAGCGTTATTAGTTACTTCTGTATAAACGAGTGAGAATGTACCTGAACTGTTAAGGATGTCTACATAAGTATCTTTAGAAGCTGTGAACGATCGTGCTGTAACTGCTGAGATAGTGCCTCTACGTCCGTTTATGTAACATGTTACTGCTGTCATTGAGGCGTTACGAGTTGAAGCGTATGCGTCACCTGACCAAACCCCACCAGAAGCAACATAGTCAAACTCTGTCTCTGAACGGATAGTTTCAAGGCTTGTAGATCTAAGCTGTACATCGCCAGTTGAAATAACAGAAGTACCCTGAACTGTTCCTGTTGCTGTGACTGAAGTAGCAGTAATATCTTTGTGAGTACCAGTATTTGTGTGTTCCAACTCTAAAGCCTCGGCAAGTTCTTGACCCCAGTAAGCGGTGGGCATCATCATAACTACATCACCTACAGCAGAGCCACCATCAGATGCGCCAGCTTTACGTGTAAGCGAGTTAATATTTGTACCTGAAACTATACCTTTCCAGTCAATCTGAGTACCCGCAACCTTAGCACCTGCACCGTCAATCTTATAGGTTGCAAAGTGGACTGCTGTGTTTGTAGGCCATCCTGCTAAGTTAGCTGTAGCTAAAGTAGTACCACCACCTACTCTTGGGGAAGTTACGGTAGTTGCTACAGGATTTTGCCCGTTTGCTACTTCTGTTATTTTGTCAGTTATTAATGCCATATTATTCTCCTATGTTAAGTCTTTTATACCGATTTCAACATACTCCAGAATTACGTCTGAGAGGGCATAATTAGCCCCAACTTCCGTAGTGTTCCAGCCATACTGTAAGTACTGTAGTTCTTCATCGACCTCTACAACCACATCATAGGAAGCATCCCCAAAGGCTACAGGTACAGTAATCACTTCTGACCAACCACGTTCACCCCATGCAACTTCCGACCAGCCAGCAATTGTAGATTCAGTCGAGAATATCTCACTACCAACAGTGGCAAGTGAGGCATCTTCCGTCTTACCCGCTATAGTAAAGTTTATGCTTCCCTGCGGTCGAAGCATAGTGAACACAACTTGTATAACTTTTGCCCATTCACGACCATCATCTGAAAACTTTATAATTCCTGAGTTACCAATTGTTGCGAATGCTGTACCATTATCACTCGTAAGTTGAGAATACGTGAACTCCATGATCTGATTATTCTGAGTAATTAAAAAGTGAGTCAGCCCATTGTTATCGTTGTAGAGCCACATCCAATCTGCAGATACACTCCATGGTTTCATCCATGCACCTTTACGATCTAGGTCAAGTACCCATATCTCATTGTTAGCAGATGTACCGACAGGAAGTGCCCAGTATAACCGACCCTCAAAGCCTACACCGACACAAGTGCCCATAGCAGAACTATTAAGGTTTTTAATATCCCTTTGGATAGTATTGGATACACGATTAGTAGAAAGAATGTTCTGTAGTTGTGGTTTTGTTCCTGTAGTCTTAAATCCATCACGAGAAGGATACCAAAGGCTATCATTGTAAAGAACTACCCCGTCTGGAGATTCAGTTCCATCTTGTCCGTTATCTTCTGTAACCTCAAAAAATGATATCGTAGACCCAGCAAAGTCTAAGGTAGATGGAGTGAGCAAGTATCGTTTTCCCTTACCGTTTGAACCCTGACAGAGTACGGTAATCTGTGAGTTACCACGACCATCACGGAAAGACTTTACTACTGTAGGTTTTTCTTTTGTTCCGTTACCTACGAGTGAGAACCCTCCACCGTGAGATGGTGAGAAGTCTAACTCTGCCCCTGGGTCTCCGCCGTTTCTAACGTAGAAAGGCTGATCCTTATCTCCTACGAGGAACACACGCCCATTAATAACTTCACCTCTAGTGGCTTTAGCACCAGCAGTAGAGTTAGTTGTTGGATATAGAGTTTGAATGTCTTGTTGGAATGTTCCGTCATCTATAAACTGAAGTCCATTGATACCTGTTGCGATCTTGTACTCGAATAGTCCGACAACACCCATGTATACATTATAAGATTGTGCCCCTGTAACTGCTGACCATGTTATTTTTAGGCTCTGAGTAGTTGGATTCCATAGATCTCGGTCTGTGTTGACAGTTCGGGCTGTGGAAGCTGAAGCTTCGGTTTCTCCAACTGTTGAGTTAGCGGTTACCCTGTAAGTAATTGAAAATGGTGTAGTTGCAGTTGTAAGGTCTGAAGATCCGTTGTTTACTACTGTCGGTGCGCTAGGAGCAAGAATAGCTGAGAATGGCACTACGGCTGAAGTTGGTACGTTCAAGTAACTGAGGCTATCAGTTCCATTCATAATAAGAACTTTGTCTTGAATCTGCTTGAAGTGCCCCATAGATGAGTTATCGTAGGTTTTACCAGTACATATAGTCCAAGAAGTATCCTGTCCTCTTGCTATATATGCACTCGTAGTACTTGAGACTTTCTGTAAGTTAATCATCCAGTACTCACCAGTGGTATTGTTTTTAAACTCAAAGGTCTCGCCTAGGATCGTACCTGTAGGTTGTGGGCCATATAGTGCTAGTGATGGTCTTGGCGTAACAACACCATCTTGTTGGAGAATGACGTTTGCAGAGCCTCGCAGACCCTCCAGTGGGGTACGGGCATCATCGTTATCAGTTACAACACCGTTAAGCCAGTTACGTACTGACTTACGCTTGATAGGTGGGGCTTTGGGAGCTGCTGTCTTAGGATCTATCATTCAAGGTCTCCGAGCGGCTGACCAGCACTATTTGAGAACCCGTAACCGCCAAAGCCACCAGGTGCAATCCATGGCATATTAAGCATTTCTACTTGTGCTTCATTGTTATCTTTCATTGATATCATTAGATCATTTGCTTGACTTACTAGAGTAGGGTATGAACTAACACGAGTTATATCGTTCATCACATAATCTGCTGCGGTCATACATACTAACCAGTTCGGATTATCTACGGGTATAACATCTGAATCTCCAGATATTTCAGTAGGATAAGCGTAGGCTGGAACGGTTATAGTGCCGCCAAACTCAGGATCAGTAGCAGTAAAGGTATGACTAAATACTAGATTGCCACCTATCTGAGCACAGTATCTATAGGCGTTACTTAGTTTGCTTTGCTGCCAGTAGAAGTCTTTTAACGAGTTTGCCTCGATAATGTTGTAGTTTGAATACTGATCTGTACCTCTAGTTATGCGTACAAAGTCACCCTGTCGTTTAGAGAGTTTTATAATGTTTGCTGGAAGTAGGGCGTAAGTATCTGTAGCTGTTACTGTTCCAAGAACCTGATTAGGAATATAAAGTGAGTTCCAGTCAACGCCAGGTTCAGTAGCCCACGACTTAATATTGTGGTTTGCTATAGCAACAATCTTATCCCACTTTGTAGTTCCAGAGGTAAAAGTAGGTAATTTTCCTGTTGCCCTTAGAAATGTTGCTGATACTAATTCTGATGTAGTCATACGGTGCTCCTAATAAGCAATGAACTCCGTATGGTACAAGGTCGTTCTTTAGTTTGAATTATAGTAGAGATAAGCATTTTAAGCTACCCTCGACTTGGTTGGTGTGTACTTACTTTTGTATACAGCCTTTTTGACCGCAAGTTTAGGGGCTTTGACTCTACCGATTTTAGCTGTTTTAAATCCTGCTGTAGAGAATGCTAGTTTCTTACCCTTACCTTTTTTTCCACCCTTGCCTTTAGCTACTTTTTTGGTAGTAGCTTTACCGTTTTTATCTCGGTATTTATTGTACTCATCAAGTCCTGCTTTAACTCTAGCGTCACCGTAGGCTACGAGTTTGTTTTTGTAGCTTTCTGGATCTGATTGTGAATCTGCGAAGTCTAGGGCTTTAGATTTACTCATGCCGTATAGATCTACTGTGTCTTTGTCAAAGTTCTTTTTAACAGCTAGTTGGCTGATCTCATCTTGTTTACGCTGCTTAGTAACGGGGCTGTACTTGTTGTTGTTTTGATTCAAATCTTTGACCGCAGAATCATACTGATCTTTAAAGCTTTTTGCACTACCAGATGATGAAGTTGAGTAGTTTAGTTTAGAACTAGGATTGTCTACAAGTGACTTTGTATCTTGTGTTGTACTTTTTGTAACTTTATCCCCTAAGATTGCAACCTTACCCGCCTTAGTAATATCTGCAAGTCCATTGCTCATTATCTTGGCTTTATCAACGTCTGACTTACTTTGGAATGACTGATCTTTATTGAGGTCTCCGAAGAATGTCTTTGTTCGATTACCAATATATTGTTGAAGATCGGCTTGCTGTTGGCCTGTTAGTGTGATGTTTTCTCCATTAACTTTTTGAGTTCTGCTTACAACCCGTGGAGCTTGGCTAGTTTCTCCCGAACGGTTGTAAACATCAAGTGCTAATTTGGCTTCTTCTGATGGCTTGAACTTAGATACAAAGGCGGGGTTTAAGAACACGTTAAATAGATTATTTGAGCCGTTCTGGTAAACTTCTTGCTTATCTCCCAAAGAGTCTACTCTAGCTGGTAGTGTGTTTCTTGCACCTGGTATACGACCCTTAACCATATTTGCAGATTCTTTAAATGGGTTTTGATCGAATGTATTTCGTGAAGTGTTATCAGTAAGTTGCCCAACCTGGTTAGAAAGTGTTGGTACGAATGAAGCGGGTATACCTTTAGCTGTGTCAGTTACCTTATCAACTACGCCCTGAGATGAGTTAGTTGATCCGAAGAACTTTTGTACACCCTGTACAAGTGGCTGTTCAGAGAGTGTGTTAATACCCTCTGCTAATGAATCTACAGAACGACCTGCGCCCTCTTTTGCACTTCCACCTTTGCCAATCGCTGCTCCTGCTGAGAGAGGAATAGCTGCTGGCTGTGCCCAGTCATAACTTACAAGCTGATCGCCATCTCTAATTTTAGCGGCATCCTTATTAAATCCTGATAAGATAAAGCGTTTAAGAGCAGAGGTGTTGATTTGATAACCACCCTGACCAGATTTCTTCTGGAGTCCTCTAAGGTCGGTATCTTTTTCTGGTTTCTCAGTAATAATTCCAAGTGCTCCAAGTACTGCACCGCCACCAACAAGTCCACCAGTTCCAACGGTTGCACGAGACGTACTATTAACAAATTCTCTTTGGTTAAATTCTTGCCCGAATATAGGTTTAGCAATTTCAAAAATACTCTTAGTAAGTCCTAGCGGGGAGTAGTCTATACCTCTTGATAATATGTTGCCTGGCGTTTTAGGGTACTTTACTACAAGATCTCCGAGTCCAAAGGTAGCACCATTTCGTTCAATACCTACTTTGTTGAGCGTTTTCTTTAGACCACTAAATACTTGTGCTGCTTTAGAGTTATCTTGGAATGTTCTATAGAGTCCAGTAGCCTGAGCCGCTTCTTCCATTGAAGCTGTAGGTATATCTGTTTTGTTAGCTTTTTTTAGCCCCTCTAGAGTATCGAATGCTGCACCACGCCTAGCACCCTCATCAGGAGCACGTAGTACGATATTCATAGCAGTTTCAGCACCGCCTAATGCACCTTTATTAAATGTTCTCTGGTTTCCAAGATCAAACTGAGTTCCATTTCCTACATCTACGCCTTGACGAGCTGCGTTAAATTCTTCACCGAACCCCTCTTTAGCACCCTTGAATTGTCGCTTTAAGTTAGGTAAAGCTACTGTTCGCTCACTACCTCTAACAGCACTAATCGCTGCGTCAAGTGGAGCACCAAGAGTCTGTGATACATTCTCAAGTCCTGCAAACATCGAGTTACCACCTAAGTTCCTAATGATAGTCTTAGGGTTTAGGAGTTGCGCCATAGTCTGTAATGTACCGAGAACTTGTGGAGCAGTGGCAGGCATGGTGTCGTATACGTCTTTTTTAAGTTTGGCTACCTCAAGATTCTTAGCTGCTCCCTCTTGCATTTTCTCAATCTTTTGGGCACGTTCAGTTAGTTTCTTGGCTACGGTTTCGTCTAGCTTGATAGCTTTATCAGCTTTACTGCCTGTTCTTCCAGTGGCTTCGTTATATTTATTGATCTCTTTTTGAGCAAATCTAAGTACGCCCTCTGGTGTTAGCTTTCCATATATAGAGGCAGCTTGAGCTGTTCGACCTGCTTCAGTTAAGTTCTGAGCAAGTGTCTGAGCAACTTGGATAGCCTGTTCATAGTTTCCATCGTGTTGAAGACTCTTAATGAGTTCTGATCCAACAGCAACACCAACGTCTGACTTATCGCCCATAGCAACTCTAAGTGCTGCGTCTTGAGATTCTTTTACAAGCGTAGCGGCTTTAGTCTGTAAGCCTTTAGTATTTCGGGTTTGGTAAGAGGTATCCAGATCTATTAGTTGTTGACGAACCTTATCAGAAGTTGTAGGATCATTGAATATGGTATCTATGAACCCACGGTTGCGAGTCTGAGATGGTAGATCTGCTTCTCTTAGGGTTGTCTTTGGTAATGACTTTTGCGCTGTACTCACGGGTAAGTTTTGTTCTGGAAAGAGACTTTCGCCTGGGCGATTCCCAACTGTACGCTGTTGCGTTGTATTTGGGATTTCCTGCGGTGTGGATCGGGATCGGTTGGGGTTTGTGGATTCTTGTAGAACATCTCGCCCCACAGCTCCTACGTCTCTAGACAAACGCCCTCCTGTCTGGTCTATAACAGGAATATCATTTATTCCAAGCCGTTTATAAGCCTCCAGTGTATGATTACCCTCGACTGCTACTAGTTGATTTCCATTAACAGCTACTGTAACAGGAGGGCGTTCTCCAGCTTGTATTTGTCTCATTCTTCTATTTACAGCGTCTCCTGTGTACCCCGCAGACCTAGGGGATTCTAGTTCGTTACCCGCAAATATTTTGTTTGTAGGCTTGAGTGATACTCCAGTAGTACCAGTGAAGTTTGAGGAGTCTACGATAGTAGGCTTGTAGTTAGGATTTGGTATCTCCTTGCCAGTTAAATCGTTTATAATAGTTGGCTCATTTACTCCACCAGCTTTGCCGCCTGTGGTATTAAGAGGTTTAATTCCTAACCGTTCTTGCAGTCGTGATACAATACCAGGTGATGAAGAATTTAAATCAGGAAGATTTTGTACAACCTGTCGCCCTGTTGGGCTTGGTACTGATTGTGAGCGTGGTACTTGCTCTAACGCTGCGTTAATACGCTGGTTAATCTCGTAAGGAGTACCCGTAACTACATCAATACCTAATCGTTCGCCTACCTGACGGGCTTGTTTTAGTGTTTGATTGATAACATTAGGATCTTTT
>OFQV01000288.1_pt1 | contig 13862 bp, 3 predicted proteins | sample 1542971 | NCBI WGS metagenome assembly OFQV01 (sample SAMN07774229, study PRJEB24372) | wastewater metagenome | isolation source: WWTP Cannobio (Effluent) | place: Italy: Cannobio | collected 2016-01
AATACGGCGCAAAGTGGCGGGAAATCATGTACCCCAAAACAGAAAAGCAGATAGGGGGAAAGGGGTAAAACACGGCTTCAAAAATAAAAAGGCGTTTTTCTGATTTGAAGCCAAAACCAGTCAAAAAGTGATGTAAGTAACGTAATCAAAAGTCCTCATACAACCTCTCTATCCCTTCTTTTTACACTTTTTACACTTTACACTTCTAAAGTTAAAGTTAGAAAAATAGAGTAGTAGGTTAGAGAGTAGTACATATATTCTCTATATAAGGGTTTCAGACTATTTTTTACGCCCCTATTCCGACATGTCTGCCATCCCACGCACTGCGCGCCCGACGCCACCGAGCTTGTTCAAGATGGGTGTGGCGTTGAACAGTGTCTCGCCGATCGGATGAGTGAGGGCGTTGACTGCCTGCGACACCGGCGCACCACCGACCACTGAAGCAGTCCCAGCGATGAGCCCGTTGGGGTCGTGCAAGATGTCCATCCCGAACTGCCCGATACCATTCCCACCTGATCTGTTCCATGCGTGACTGACCCAGTCGGCCATCGTCCAGTTTGCCATGTACCCCGGTAGTGAACCGCCCCCGGTGAGCATCGCCTTGGCCACGTCCGCTGCAATCATGATGGGCATGCCGACTGCGACCTGTCCGAGTGCAGCAGGGTTGCCCGCCTTCGCCTCGTTCAGCGCATAGTTCATCGTGGTCTTTTGGAACGCGTAGGTGAAGCTCTTGAGCTGGAAGAACATCGCATAGTGCGGGTCACTCATCCGGCTGGGGCGCAGCGCTGCGTTCGGAGAAGTGATGGCACGGTTCACCCATCTGTTGATGGCAGTGTGGACCTTCAGCGCCTGTTCGCGGTATTCATCTTTCTGCTCGTCACTCAGCGACTTCCACGTCTGACCAGCGTTGGTCGCCAGACCTTGCGCCGTGATGATGAGCTGACCTTCCTTGTCCAGCTTAACCTCGCCCTGCTTGAGCCCCAGTTCCTTGAGCCACCGGGCGCTGTGCTCAGGGACAGCGTTCTTTTCGTTGTTGGCGATGGACTGCATGGCTGCCTTCGTGGCCATGATCCGCATCGAGCGGTCCCACATCGTCAGCCCGTTCCCCAGGAACAGCCCGCGGTTGATCTTGCGGGCAGGCCCTGCGGTGTACTCCGAGGTGTGCGCAGCGCCACGACCCTCCAGGAACACAGTCGGTGCGATCGATCCAACGATCGATGCGTTGAGCGTGTCTTGCGCATCGCCCCTGGTGTGGAGCTGGTTTCCCAGCAGCACATCTTTCCACGTGCCCACCACGTTCTTGAGGCCGTGGACGTAGGCGTCGAGCATGTTCTGAGTCGTTCCGCCTGCCACTTTGATCCCGTTGGGGTCCAGCATGGCGCTGAACAGGCTCAGTGGCAGCGTGCGCAGGGCTTGGTACACCATCATGGCGCTGTGCAGCTTGCGCGTGCCGGCAGTGATGTCCTTGCCCAGCACACCCTCCATGGCCCCCATCGCCCGTTGGGCGTCCTCCTCGCGTCGGTTGACCCACTCGTCTGCCTTGACTCCTTTGAGTCCCTGTTTGGCGGCTTCGGCCTTGAGCTCCTTGATGACCAGACCGTCCTCGGTGTACAACACCGGACCGTCTTTGGTCACCATCTGCACCCCACCTTCACGGGCCATCATGTCCTTGAGCTTCTGGCCGCCGTTTCCGAACGCGCGGACATACTCGGCTGAGCGAACACCCTGATGGAAATACCTTGTGGTGGTTGCAACAATATCTTCGCTCAGAAACGGCCCACGATGTTCCTTGGAAATCCAGTCGAAAGTCCGCTTGTTCTGTGAGGCGAAGTATGGGTTCAGGATACCGTCTTCACGGTGAGCTTCCAGCCCCTCCTGATCCACACCCCCACGATCCACGATGGCCTGGTGCATGGCGTCGGCCACCTGGTCCAGAGTCGTGACGGTCTTGTCGGTCAGGCGGATAACCCCCAGCGCTGACTGCAGCACGTGAGAATAATTCTCAGTAAGCATCTTCGTGAACGCTGCCTTGTTCTCGACCATCTTCTCCAGGTCATAGACCACAGGGAAGAAGTTTCCGTTGTCGCGCACACCCATCTCGACGCCTGCTTTTTTGGCGTATTCATAGAAGTTCGCCATCAGCTTGTGGAGCTTCTCGCCCTCAGCCTTGACCTCTTCAGAGTATTCGCCACTGACGCCGTTCATGAACTGAGCCAGCGCCTTCAGGTCACGCTCCTGGTTAACTCCTTCAAACGACCCAAGGATCGAGTCAAGCATGGACTCGTACTGGTTAGTTTTGATTCCCCGACGATCGATCACGCCAGTCTTGCCTGCAGAGTCAGGGTCAGCGGGGCTGGACCACCACATCGTGGACAGCATGCGCAGCGTCGCGCTCTCGCTGGTGCGCAGCACGTCGTGCGCCGTCATCACCTCGCTGTACACGGACTGCCACTGTTTGTCCCAGCGCTTGAGGAACTGTGCCTTCCACTCGCCCGTCTGCATCACCTTCGTGATCGCCAGCCCCGCAGCGCTGGGCTCGACCATGGCTCCTTTGTGGAACCCTTCGAAGATCGCCAGTGCTTTCTCGCTGTCACGTACCGCACCGAACACACGGCGCATTAGGGCCTGGACCTTCTCAAAGAAGGTGGCAGGTTTCTTGTCGATGTCGAGCATGCCGGCTGCCCAGAACTGGTAGGCGTAGGCCACACGTTCCTCCGGGTCCGCCTTCATGTCGGCGATGGCGCCGGGGCTGTGGCGCAGCAGGTGCTCCAGCCGAGTGACCAGCTTCGGATCACCCATCGCACGTTCGAGCATCGCCTTCGCTTCGGGCTGCTTGTCCAGCACCGTCGTAAAGAATGCGTGCATCGATTCGTGATAAGCCAGCTGCATGATCTTCAGCGGGTTCGCTGTGCTGATCCGTGCCAGATGCTGAACTGCGTCCCAGTCAGCCAGCCCCTTCATGCCGGGGAAAGCATCCTCCAACATCAGCCTGACCTGTGGGCCGAGGGTGCGCTTGAAGTGCGCGATGGCACCGGACACCTCGATGGCCTTCGCGTCGGGCGTCGTATTGAGCCGGACCTGCGCAGCGTCGATCGTCTCGGCGTTGGACTTGATGTGTGAGGGCAGTCTGTCTCTTACCCCCTCAGCATTCGCATTCAGCCCCGCCACTCCGTCCATGACCTGCTGCCCGATCTGAGCAGCAGTGTTACTCACGTCTTGATTCGCCTCATTGCGCTGACGGAACCCTTGCGGCAAAGTGATCGTCGCAGGGATGCCCAGCGCCTTCGCCGCAACCGCGCCAGCAATGTCGACGCCTGTCTGCCCGCCGCTCACGATGTTGGTGATCGGCAGCAGCTTGTGGGCAGCAGCGATGATGTCGTGCACGTGCTGGTTCACGCTCTGCTGTGTCATCCCGCTCTTCACCAGCGTGTAGATGCCGTTACCCGCCACGTTCAGGGTAGTGGTGCCCATGCTGCGCATGAACTTCGCCAGCCGCAGGCCGGCCTTGGCGGCAGGCACGTCAAAGCCTAGAGCGAAGTATTTGTCTCCTGCTGCGCGCTTGGTCAGCCGCTCGCCGGCCGTCTCAAAGTTCGTGGCGATAGCCACTGTAGCGCCTGCTGCATTGGCGTTCTCTTTCGTGCGCTCAGCGAACCCAGCTGAAGCGTGCTGCCTGATGTGGACGCCTGCCTTCTTAGCCACGACAGGCTCAGCCTTCGTCGCCATCGGCTTGGCTTCGAGCGTGTTCCCGAGCACACTCACCAGTTTGTCGACGCCTTCGTTCGCAGCAGCCGTGTCGGCCTTCACCTGCGCGTCCGTCATCTTGATCCTGCCGTCGGCACCGCGCTCTGTCGACCGCGCACCCGTGACCGGCGCGGATACCTCAGCCAGTACGCCCTTCAACGCCTCGCTGACTCCGTCATTCTTAGGTGTGCGCTCAATCAGCCGTTGCTTGATTGACAGGCGGACAGGCTTGCCTTTGTCAGAACCCTTTGTCGTGGGGGCGAGGGGCGGTGCAGTTTTTGCGCCTTGCCCGTCCAGGTTCCCCAGCGCCTTTGCTGCTCTGCGTATCTTCGCCTCAATCTTTCTTGCTGCAGGGTACGCACCCTCATCGTTCGCGATCTTGGCCTTCGCATCAAGGATGAAATTCTCAATCAGTTCGGCTCTTGTCTGCTCAGCCTTCGCTTCTTCCGCACGTGCTCCGACGTTGCCGACCACGGCCTTACCGTCGTTGACGGGGAGCTTGCCCGAGCGATCACCGGGTTCGACCTTCTCCGCCACCGGCTTCGCTGCCCTGCGCGCGACCAGCGCAACGTAGTCCGCAGCCATGTTGTTCAGGAACCCGATGTGCTGATTCCACGGCACCCGGCCTCCCTCCCACTTCGTGTCAGACTTGCGGGATTCCTTCCACGCCTTCAGCTGTTCGGGGTCGGTAGGAACTATGGCGTCGAGCTTGGCCCCAGTCTCGATGTCCGCCTGCCCTGACAGGAAGTCCACCAGCTTCGACAGGTTTGGACGGGTAATCGTAGGTTCGCCCTTCGCAGGTTTTGCCATCTGTACGAGCTCGCTTGCCACGCGGCTGCGTAGCATCGTCAGCAGCTTCAGGTCTGCGGGGTGTTTGGTAGCGACGTCTGCCAGGTGCCGGGGCGTCAGCAGCGCAGCCAGTGGGAATGCATAGTGTGGCCCGCCCAACAGTTCATTCCGGTCCTCGCTATATTTGTCTCGTTTGATGGAGTTCGCATAGGCCAGGATGCTCGCCAGGGCCTTTTTATGGGCCTCCTGAGCCTCTTTCGCGAGGCCCCGAGGGGCATAGGCCCTCCACAGCCGTTCGGCGACCTTAGCGGCCGTATTTAGCGCCCGGCCATAGGTCAGGGGCTTGACGGGGGCGTCCGCCGCAGCCGCCATAATGTCTGCCAGTTCCTTCACGTAACGGCGTTCCTCGTCACGGGTCCGGGACCCGTTCGCTTCGTCTTCCGCCTTCTGGACAGCCTTGGCGTCCTGTACGTCGGAGGTGTCTTGTGACAGCTCCTCGTCCTTGAGGGCGTCTTCGGCGGCCTCTTCGGCCTTAGCCTCTATGTGCTTCACCGCTGCCTCGCGCAGCGACCGCCCCAACACTGGCCTGTTCGCCTCGCGACGTTTTTCGGCCCCAATCGCCCTGTCCCTCATCGCCTTCTGCTGGGTGGTGCCGTCGAGGTCAAGCGACGGGGGCAGCATGTCCATGGGCGTACTGTCGTTGAACAGCCGCATCTGTTGCGCACGATTGCCCACCTTGCCCTTGAACTTAGGTGTGCCGAAGTCTTCCCGCACTCCCTGATCGTTGATGATGTAGGGCAGTCCCTCGGTCAACCCGCCCTGCATCAAGGCAGTGATGCCCTCCAGCAAGTCGCGCTTGTAATCTTCCGTCACGCGGGTGTTGCTCTTGCTGCGCCCGCGGATATCGCCGCCACCCTCGACCTCGTCCTTCGTATGGGCGTTGCGCATGTCGCGTACCCACTTCACGAGCAGGTAGGCGGGTATGGCGATCTGTTTGTCCTCAGCCGTCGAGTGTTCGCTGCTGAACCTGATTAGGTTCATGCTGGCTTCGACACGGGCGCGCATCCCGGCCTGCTTGCCCGGGGCCATGTGCTTGACTGCAAGCCATGCCGACTTCAGGTTTGCCGCGCCCTTGATGGCCATCTCACGGAACTCCATGAGGTTCATCTGCAGGTAGTCGCGGTTCGTGCCCTGCTCAGCAGTCACGAGGTAGCGCTCACTGAAGAACTGATCGACGACTTCGCCGAACTCTGGCGACTCGCCGCGCTCCTTCTGAATCTTGTCGAGGTATGACTTGATCAGAGGGTCGTCGGCCATCAGGGTGTTCATGTGCTTGCGGGCGTCGGCCGCAGCCTCGTGGATGATCTTCGCCATCCCGACCACACGCCGCACCGTCTGCTGCTCGCCTTTGGCCCCGGACTCCTTGTCCCCACCATACAGTGCGTCGACCTTGGCAGCGCCCTGCGAGTTCAACAGCCCCTTGAGGTCCTCCTTGTTGATCCTGGGAGCCTCTATCGCATTGCGTTCGTTGATGGTGAGCTTCTTCCCGCTGGGGGACAAGCTGTTGCGGTGGATCATGAACTCCGTCATAACCCGATCCATGTACTCGAGGGTGCGCAGCGATTCGTGCATCGCACTGACCTCTCCGCTCCCTTTGAGGTTTTCTTTTTCCAGGTAGCGCAGGAACAGTTCAGCGCGTTTGCTCGGCTGCATGTTCTGGCGATCCATCATGGCCTTCGCAGTCGTGGATGCGACGACGTAGCGGTCGCGCATAGCCCCCAGAGATTTTTCTGCCTTCTTGCGTACGTCCGCAATGCGCTGCTCCAGCATGCGCTGCGCACCGCCGGGTTCGGTACGCGCAGCGTGCTGTTCGTGTGTCTCGCTGTCGCGCTTTTTTGTTGAGGTGTCCAGCCGTATCAACTGGGGCAGACCGTGTCTTGTCTCCTTCCAGGCATTCTCCAGCGTGCGCACAGTGCCCTCTTTAGTGCCGTGGTGGAACACCATCGCCTCGGGCGGGATGGCTGACAGGCTTTTCTCCTCACCTTCAATCTCGAACTGGCTCTGGTCTTCCTCGCTGCGCCGGCCGTCGTTCAGCTCGTTCCATGATCCACCGATATCGTCGCTGCTTTTCGGGTTCCTTTCCCCTAGCTGGCGGTCGTCCACCACGGACCCTATCTTTGTCGGGCCTGCTTCACGTTCAGTGATGGGCTGCCCTACGTGGGCGAGCATCGCGTCGAATGTCTCAGCACCGAACAGCTTGCGGGCAGCCTCCAGGCCGAACCCACTCATACCGTCGGCGAAGTCCTCCATGTTGCGCAGCAGCCGTTCCTTCGCCTCGCCGCTGCTCAGGTCGACACCTTTGGCATACAGCCGCGCTTCGACGGGTGCGGGGATCAGCTTCACCAGTTCATCAGCGGCAGTGGTGCGGTCGAGGGAAGACACCTTCACCGGGCTGGTGGCACGTTCTACCATGGCCTCAAACGCCGCACCCTTCGCCCTGACGACACGACCAATGTGATCGAGCACATCTTTGGCCTGATCGCCCAGCAGCTCGCTGATCGTCTGGCCGACGCGCTGTGCGCGGTTGATGTCACCGGCCGTTGGGTACTTGACTACGCCGGGCGACGCCATCGCGCCAATCTCATCGCTCAAGTTACTGAGCAGGTCCATGTGGTCGGAGCTTGTCTTGCCACCGAGCCTCACGTAGTTCTGGCGCAGGATGTCGTTGGCCAGCCCGACTCGGGCTTTGGCGATTTCTTTGTCTGGGCCTTCCAGTGGGGTCGTCTCCACCTTCATCCCCGCGACCGCCATGGCGTTTTTCTTTTTGCTCTTCCCCGCAGCGGCGGCTTTCTTGTCGATGGCTTCGCGCGACGCCTCCAGGGTCAGTCCACTCTTGTCGACCACATACTCTGCTGCCTCGTCCATCGCCGGGTGCATCGAGTTGAGCGGGTCACTCAGGTCAACCGCGCTGACCTGCTGCGCAAGCTGCTTGGCTTTCGGGTCGTTGGCCAGCTTGCCCAGCTCCTCCAGCAGCGCAGCTTGGCGCTTGGGTTCGTTCTCGGCGAGCCACGCTTCGGGTGCGGCCACTGCTTCAGGCGGCATGTCCCCGAGCAGGAACTGTCGGCGCTGGTCAGCGATCACGTGGGAGGCGAGCTTCTGCTTCGACCCTTCGACGAGGTGATCCTCCAGCTCGGCGGCAGGCTTGGCATCGAGCGGGATGGCGTCCCCGTTCTTACCATCGCCTTTGGTACCGAGGCGTCTGAATGCGTTGTCCACACCGACCGATGCAGCTGCGTGCGGAGCCATAAACAGTCCCGACGCCAGGGAGTTCCCGTAGTCGCTCATGTCCCCGGAGGCGTCGCGCTCAGGGTTCAGGTACCCCAGCGTGGCCTTCTTCATCCCCTCCTGCACCAGCTCCTGGGTACCCTCACCCAGCGACAGCGCACCGATCCGAGGGACGGCCCCCATCGCAGCTACACCCTTCTTCAAACCACTACCCAGGACGTGACTCAGCATGACGCCAGGTACGGCGGTGTCGACCAGGCCCTGCGCCCCGCCAGACAGCCACGCGGCGTTGTCGCGCTCGGTAGGTGTCGTGCGCTCCATCAACACCTTGTCGCGGTTCATGTCGTTGAGAGTCTCGCCGCGCATGTTCAGCACGTTCGGTACAGCAGCAGCAGCTGTACCGATGTAGGGCGCTGCAGCGCCGATGGCCTTCGCCAGCGGGTGCGGCAGTAGCCCGATGCCCTTGGCGGCGTAACCCGCAGCAGCCCCGGAGGCCAGAGAGTCCACCATCGACCCGCCCACTTGACCCACGCCGCTGGCAAACCAGTTGCCAATTCGTTGTGGGTTCCACTGGAGGTCTTCGACCTTGTGCTCAGCCGGGGCGAACAACTGTGCCCGCCGTTGTGTCTCTTCGACCTCGCTGCGCAGCTGGTCCGCGCCCGGCACGTCACCCATGCGACGCAGCGTCGATTCCCGGCTGGCGAGGTAGTTCGCCTCGCTGCCCATGCGGCTGGACTTGTACCCCTTGGCGAGCTCTGACATGTCCCGTGCAGCGGCCACGTCCTCCATCTGCTGGGTCTCGGGACTGCGCAGGGTAGGTAGCGGTGCTGCCGAGGCATAGCCGGGGATCAACTCCCCGAGGCCAGCCTGGGGGTTGTAACCAGGGATCAATTCGCGAAGAGATGGGGGCATAGTGCGTCCTGTTTACTTGTTCGAGTCGTCGATGTGGCGCTGGAGTCGGGCCTTCGCGTCGGCCGAGAGCTTGCCGAGGTTCAGCGTCTGCCGTCCGGCTGGGGTGCGCAGCATGTAGTCCCCACCTTCCAAGCCGCCTGGGGAGATTGCCCCTCGGATACCACTGACCCGGTCACTGATCTGTGTGCCGCGCAACTTGTCCTTGCCAGGAATCTCATGGGTGCGGTCGTCCAGCCTGTTCTGGGAAATCACCTCGGGCACAAGCGCCGCGAATCCGGCGTCTCGCGGGTTCCCGAACGCCCCCATCAGTTCCTCGTCGGCGATAGCGTCACGGATCGCTTGGCTGCGCTGTGTGGGGTCTAGCCTGAACGCTTCGGGGTTCGTGCGTTTGAGGCGAGCGAACGCGCGAGACTCGAGCCCGGCATTGGCTTCAGGGGTGCCGTTCTTGTCGGGGTTCATGTACTGGCCCTTGAACTGGTCCTGCATGTCCTTCCACTTGTTGTTCACAAGCGTGTCGCTCTCCGCTGTCATCTTCAGCGTCGCGTCGGCTTGTTTCTGCAGACCTTCGGCCAAGTCGGGTCGGCCCACCGACGACAGGTAGGCAGCGCCACGCGCCGGGTCGTTCCCGATGGACTTGTGCCCCATCACCTGCATGATCAGGTCCCGGTTGGCAGCGGCCAGCTTTGCGGGGGCCATCGCCACCTGCATATTGATGTCCTGCCCGCGCAGCGTAGCCTTGAGCCTGTCGCGCTCTGCCTTCGCCGCCACAGCCCGGTTGTGCCCGAACTCGCCAATGGCCGGAATTTTCTCTTCATCGTTCTGCGCAGGCTGGCGCGAAGTGCCGCGCATTGGGTCAACCCCGTCGCGCAGGTTCGCGGCCATCACGGCGTTGTCACGTGCTGACCACTGGCTGCCGTCTGGGTTGCGCAGGGTGGCGTTGATCTGGGCCTGCTTGGCTTCGCCGGTAGGGGCCTGGTCGTCGATCACGTAGCTGCCGTTCGGGCCGAACGTCGGGGCTCCGGCAGAGACGCGCAGCGACCCGCGCATAGGCCCAGCACTCGTTCCGTCACCGTTGAGCATCCGGTTGCTCACGTCACCAGTGATGTTGCGGCCAGAGTAAGTCACGTTGCCCTTGGCGTCTTTCGTCTTGTAGACCATCCCGTCGCGCAGGCCGGCCGGGAGCTGGTCAGGTACGGAGCGCAGCGCCTTGGTAAAGTCCTCGACGCCACGTACCGGGGCAGTGGGGGCTTTGATTCCAGCCATCGGTGCGTTGCGGCGCATCTCGTTACCCCACGGCTCGACTGAGTCGGGGCGAGGGGTATATGGTTTGCTCCCAGGCTGCCAGTCTGGGTCGTATGGTCGTCCCATTGCAGCCACACGCTCGTCGTCGAGCGTAGGGGCACCAGCGTCGCCGTGGTGCAGCGCAAGCTGTGCGCCTACTCCTCCGAACTTCCCGACTGCCTGCCCCAGCGGGGACCTGAGCGCCCCGAGTACGGGGGCGACGAACTTGGACTTGGCAGCAGCGGACATGGCGTCGTCCACCCATGCGAGCCCTTTGGCCACACGCCCTGTAGGCTCTGCTGCTACCGGGGTAGGTAGTTTCAGCGGGCCTGCAGGGTTGTTCGGGATGGAGCTCTTAGGCTGATTAAAGAGTTCAGCGCGTGTCATGGACCTTGGCACTGGTGGTTCTGACCCGATAGGGGCAGCCATTCTTAACGGGCCTGCGGGGTTGTTCGGGATGGCGCTCTTAGGTTGGTTAAACAGCTCGGTGCGCGTCATGCCCCGGGCCTCGGCGGTGTTGGCCCCCAGCGAGGTCGTTGCATTGACGGGCTCAGGGGGTACGGCGAACTTGATGCTGTTGTTAGGCCCCGCCGCACCGGGCAGCGTCTCGAAGTTCGGAGCGGCTGGGGCTGCTTGCCAACCCATCGGGTGTTTGCTCACCGCCCGCTCCATAGCGTCCGCTATCGCACTTCTCGCGGCTGGCACCTGCGCAGGGGTACGTAACGCTGCCTGCATAGGCGCGGGCGCAGGCGCTGGGCGCTTGTCTAAGAACTCCAGGCTCGGTAGCTCTGGGAGTACCGCCCCGCCACTCGCGGCACGCAACGTCCCGCCCTTCACTGCCTGAGCATCTGCCTCGGCAACCGTCTTGCCCTTCGCTGCCAGCACTTCGCCGCGCAGGCCGTGCAGCTGCTCGCGTAGGCCAGGTTCGGCGTCCAGCATGTCGTTGCTCACCACGAACTCGCCGGGCTCATAGAGCGCAGGAATTTTGTCGCCGGAACCTTTGCCGGGCACTGTGCCTCCGTCGCGTAGGGAGAGGGGCGTGATGGCGTTCATCGGCTGGAACGTCTGCTGCCGCCCGATAGCTCCGAGCATCCGGTCACGTCGGCCGGGGTCAGCGGCAGCGACAGGCGCGGCGTCTGGTGTGACAACCCCCGTGCTCTGTAGGTTGTTGAACGCGCCCTGGTCCTGCGCGGACATGGGTGTTCTGTTCTGGGGCATGGTGTCACCGCCGTCGAGCATGCGCACAGGCTGGCGGTTCGCAAACCGGCGCATCAGCTCACCGCCGTCTGCCATGCGAAGTTGGGGTTTGGGTTTGCAGGCCATGGTTTCGTCTTTCTTAGAGCTTAGATTATCGGTGATTACGACGCAGCAGTCTCCGCGGCCAGGGTGTTGATCCCCGCCAGCGCAGCGCCCGCCAGGTTCCCGTAAATCTGGGCATTGGCTGTGTGGAGCTGAGCCAGCGACGAGCTATACGCGCGCTTGACGTCAGCGTCCTGGAACGCCGTGGAGATCGCCAGCTTGGCGTTCTCAATAGCCACCATCGACGTGGCCTTGTAATACTCGTTCTGCACCTGGGCGTTGCCGATGGCAGCCTGTGTCTGTGCCTGGAATGCCACCACCTGCTGGCGCTGATTCTCTAGTGTCGTGCTGGCCACCTGACCACGCGCCTGAACCACCGTCTGGTAGCCCTGCATCGTGGCGGAATACTGGCGGGCACGTGCGTCGTTCGTGGTGGCCGTGGCCTTGACGACTTCAGCCTTGGCCTCGATGTCAGCCTTGTAGGCATTGACCTGGGCACCGAACGCCTGGACCTGCGTGGCATAAATCTGTGCCTTGGCCTGCTGGCCGTTGATGGCGGCGGTGTATCCCTGCCACTCAGCATTCTTCCCCTGCACCTGGGCGGTGTAGGTCTGGACCTGAGTCTGGAACAGGTCGAGCTTGAGTTTCTCCAGCGACGCTCTGCCCTGCACCGCCTCGATCTGCGCACGGTACACGTTGGACAACGCGGTCAGTGAGTCGATCCGGGCTCGGTACACATCGACGCGGGTCTTGTCGACCTGGGTCATGGCCTCCAGTGCCTGAATCTCGGCCTTGTACAGTTCGATGCCAGCCATGGCAGCTTTGAGGCGTGTTTCATAAACCGCCGCCTCGGCCTTGTACCCATCGAGCTTGACCGAGTAGGCCTTCACTGAAGTGTTGTACATCTCCAGTATCGACGACAGGATTGTCTTGGCGTAGTCGATGGCCTGGCCATTGAGCTGGTTCAGGTTCTGCATGTAGGAGAGCGTGGCGTTGAGTACCGTGGTGCGCAGTGCGGTTGATGTCGTCACAGCGAACTGAAGGTTCTTCTGCTCCATCTCTGCCTGCAGCACCGTGATCTCTGTGGCCGCCTTGGCGTTGTTGTCGGCCCCGGCCTGACGCGCCGTCTGCAAGGCGGACATCAGTGCCCCCGACGGCAGTGAGAAACCTCGACCGGCAGCTTCGGCGTAGGCAGCGTCGCGCACCCGGCGTGCCTCGGCGTCGTTCTTGCTCTGGGCACGGGCGTAGATGGCGTTCTCCACGGCCGCGCTCAACCCGGTGCCACCAGCCAGATACCTCGTGAGTTGGGCCTCGATGGCAGCCATCTGGGTGTTGTACTGGGGGTTACGCTGGGTCAGCATGGCATCCACGTAGCCGTTGACCATCGTGATCGTGCTGGATGCTGCGCCGGCATATGCGTTGGCGAACGTGGTGTCCAGGTTCGTCGGGGCGACGGTGTTGTCGACCGGTGCCACAGCGCCGAAGACCGGCAGGCTCACCTGTGGCGCGGTCGGCTCGGCCCGGTCGTTCAGGGTGGGCGCGGCGATGAGTGGATTTGTCAGCTCGCTTGGGGGTGTCGGGAATGCGAACGAAGTGTTGACGCCGGGCGACGTGTAGTTGAACTGGTGCAGCTGACTGGGCTTGTTCGGCATGTTCATCGACGGAGCGCTCCCGCTCAGGGTCGGTACAGACCCAAGCGCAGGGGCGGCGATTGCCTGAAACGTCGGTGCGCTGCCCGGGGCGGCAGGGAGCGTCAACGTGACCGGCGACAAGGTAGGTGGCGTCAGAGCGCCCGGAGTGGGCGGGGCAACGGGCAGCGTCAGGGGGCTGTACGACGTGATCGTGAACCCCATGTTTGTAACAGCGCTGGTCGCCGCACTGAGTGCCGCGCTGGCGCCACTGGTGATGGTCGTGGTACGGGCCTGGGCAGCGGCGATGAGGTCTGAAACAGTAGACATTTAGATTCTCCGGGTCAAAACGTGAACGTCCATGTCCACATCGTCAAGTGCCAGGGTGCCGGTGCCCGAGGCTCCCAGCGCGAAGTAACGGGCTTTCGTGCCCTTGCCAAACACTTGGCGATAGTTCTGTGCGTGGTCCGTGCGCACAGTGGCGTAACTGTAGGTCTGTGGTCCGTCCTCACCGACGTGAAGCTGAACCGTGGCCGCAGCGCCCAGCCGGCCGCCGAAGTAGGCAGAGGCTACGGTCTTGTGCTGCTGGCTCTTGAAGTCCGTCAGCGCCGTCTTGAACGCCCACGGGATAGGCGTCGGGGTCGGGCTCGCATAATCCGTCGTGCCGTCGAGCAGGTACAAGCCGGTGCTGTTTGCTCCGAAATAGTTGTTCTTGTAGCGCACGATGTGGGTGAACGGGAAGTTCGTGTAGCGGGTCACTTCGTCCACCGGCTCGTTGCCGGGCTTGGGCTGGTGCTTGAGGTTCACCGCGTAGGCTTCGTAGGTGGCAGTCACCACGGCATGACCGATGGCAGTCAGTGTGGCGCTGGGGGCGACGAGGTAAGCGATGTTGCCGCCAGCGCCCATCGTCGGAGACGGCGCAATCAG
>OFQV01000289.1_pt1 | contig 13862 bp, 15 predicted proteins | sample 1542971 | NCBI WGS metagenome assembly OFQV01 (sample SAMN07774229, study PRJEB24372) | wastewater metagenome | isolation source: WWTP Cannobio (Effluent) | place: Italy: Cannobio | collected 2016-01
ATCTTTGCTCATTCTACCGAACGATAACCGCGCCTCGAAATCTCTCTCACGCAACGAATACTGGTATAATCAGTTACAGTCTAACCATCGCGAATGGCAATTACTACAAAGGAACGAGAGATCATGGTTGATCTAATTCTAGACCACGCCACTGTGGTCGAACACGACAAGCAACAACTTCATCCTCTGCACCATCCAAAACAGCACGCGGATCCCCTTGTCGTCGACCGTGCGGAGGGCGTCTGGCTGCACACGACCGACGGTCGCACCGTGCTTGACGGCATGGGGGGCCTCTGGAATGTCAACATTGGCTACGGCAATCAGGAGTTGCCGGAGGTCGCCGCCCAGCAAATGCGCAAAATTGCGTTTACCTCCAACTTCGTGGGCATGACCACGCCGCCGGCCGCCGAGCTTGCGGCAGCGCTGTCTGTGGACCGCAACACCGTCCTGGCCGGCTATCGGCAGCTGCGAGACGCCGGCGTCCTGGAGTTCCGGCGTGGACGCGGCGCGCGCATCGCAGCTAGAGCCACACCGAACGGCCTCGCCCCTGTCCGTGACGCGGTGAGAGAAACCATCGACCTAGCCAAGCGGTATGGGCTAGGAACGTCCGACGTCATCAACCTGGTCAAGGAGCGTATCGCCCAGCCCGACTGCGCCAAGGGTTTCCTGTTCGACGGTTTCCCGCGCACCATCCCGCAGGCCGACGCGATGAAGGCCGCGGAGAGGGCCGCGGAGACTGCCGCCCTCCAGTCCCAGCTTGACGCCGCGTCGGCTCGCCGCGTCAAGCTCGAAGGGCAGAAGGCGAAGGAGATAGCCCGCCGGAACCGGCTGATGCGCACAGCCGGCAAGAACAAGGCTCTGCGGGCCCAGCTTGCCGACGCGAAGGACCGCGTGAAGCGCCTCACCGCCGCGATCTACGACCTCATCGAGATCCAGGCGGACACGGCCGCACGCCTCGCGGAACTCGGTGAGGAGGCCGCGATGGAGGCATACACCGTCCAATACCAGACGGACCACGCCACGGGCGATGATGGATCCCCGGAGACTCCGACCGTTCCCGCAGCGGAGCCCGCCGCGTTGGGGTTGACCGACAGCCAAAAAGCCGCGATCGACTACAGCTCCAACGCTGATCTGTGGCTCCGCGCGGCGATGGGGTCCGGCGACATCGGTGGGGTGGGCCGCAACGCCTGGGCGGGTGCCCTCGGGGACGTGAACGTCAACGTCCAGACCCTCCACCCCGGTGACCCGTCGCTGCTCGCCGAGATCGGCCGGGCCGTCACCGCAGCCCTCGGCGCCCAGTCGTTCATTCCGTCCAGCCTGACCCCATCGGGGGCCTGAGCGGTGGCATGGCGTCCCCTCACCGTCCCCCACGCGTTGACGCCGCTCGGGGCTCCCGGACATAGCGTCGCATTCGTCGCCGGAGACGCGGCCCAGACGACGCTCGCCATCACGAGCGGCCAGACGAACACCGGGTGGGCGGTCACCGCCGTGGAATGGGGTGGCGCCCGCCGCCAGGTCCAGCACAGTGGCCCGCGCGGCACCCTCGGCGCCCAGGCCGCATCGAGCACGATCGACAACACGACCCTCAGGATCACGCTGCGGCTGTGGCCCGCGGGGATGGACGACGCAGCCCAGAAGCTATCGGCGTTGTCCGCCGTGGCTGACCTCATGGCGAGAGCAGGGGGACAGGTCACGGTGCGACGCACCGGTGCGTCCCGCCGGTTCCACTACCAGGTCATCACCGGTGAGGGCGTGCAGGTCGCCCCCTGGACGCCGCAGAGCGAGATCGACGGCCGCACCGATCTGGTGGCCACGTTCACGTGCGCCCCCTACGCCGTCGGCGACGGCATGGACGTTGAAGAACGATGGACGGCCGACACCCGCACCGACTTCACGTTCGATGTCGGCGCGGTCGGCAACGTTCAGGTAGCTGGCGGGGCCCTCACCCCCGCCACGCCCGGCGTCGCGGTCGTCATGGTCCACTCAGCCACCGGCTACCTGCTGGCCGAGCCGCGCGTCGCGGCGTCGGTGACACCGGGCGCCAGCCTGTCGGGATGGCGGGCCGGTGTCGTCATCGGCCGCAGCTCTCCGACGAACCGGTGGGAAGTGGTGGTCCGCGACAACGGCACGACCAGCAGCCTCGCCGTGATCCGGGTCACGGCCGGCACCCCACTGGACATCACGTCCACGAACCTCCCGGCCCGCGTCAAGTCGGGGGTGCCGCTCCTCGTGTTCGCATGGATCAGCCGCGGCATGCTGTACGGCGCCGTCCGCCTAGTGGGGGTCGGCGGTGACGACTGGGCGTCCGACACCCTCAGCGCCCAGGTCGCGTCGACCGCGATCCCGGCGGGCATGACCGGAATCGTGTTGAACGCTCCCGACGTGGCGGCCTCGGTGAACAGCCTGGACGTGTACGGGTGGTGGTCGCAGGCCCAGTTCGGGGGGCTGATAGACCGGCCGTGCCTCACGATACCCGGCGACGCACCCGCCGCCGTCGGCGCCGAGTTCCAGCCCACGTCATCCGCTGCGGCGTGGGCGATGGTCGGATGGATGCCGCAACTGGCCCCCGGGACGAACACCGCCGTCGGCGGTGACCTCGACGGTGTCGGGACGGTCCCGTCCGTTTGGGATGGCACCGGGGCAAGCGGCCTCACCGGGGCGTCCACCACGTCGATCGCGTCGGTTGGGCGGGCGGGCCGCCAGTCCCTCCAGATCGTGACCGCGGCGGCGGCGAACCGTGGGGCGGCGATGCGCGTCACGATCCCCGGTGGGTTCCTTCCCGGCCGCGTGTACACGTCCCGCGTGTGGGTCAAGTCCGACACGCAGACCACCGGCGTCCGGGGCCGCTTCGGATGGTCCACCGACATCGCGTCCTCCACGCCGGTGGCGCTCACCCCAGGATGGGTGCGCCACACCGTCGCGTGGACGCCAGCGGCGTGGGCGTTGAACGCATGGGTCGCGGTCGAAACCACGACGGCGACTGCCACCACGTTCATGGCCGACCAGGTCGAGGTGTTCGAAGGGACGGTCGCGTCACCCCGCAGCTTCCCTCCGGGGGGAAGGCCGGGGCACCAGCCCGCCGGGCTGCTCACACCCGCGACCGCAGCGTGGACGAACGGCAGCATCGGTCCCGGGGCAACGACCGGCGAGTTCGTCAGCAACCACGCGGCATCGGGGGCATCAACCAGCACCGTCATGTGGGACATTGACCCGCTGCTTGCCACCCCGCCGGACCACCAGTCCAGCATTGACGTGGAGGTGTGGCTGTCGCTGTCGACCCCGGCGGGTTTCGTGGGCGGCAAGGTCGCGGCGCTCACCGCAACCGGATCGACGCGGGAGTTCGGGTCGGCGGGGTTCGCGATACCCGCGAGCTTCAACGGGCTGGTGCGGGTCGGGACCCTGTCGATCCCGGTGGGCCGAGCGAGCCAGTCCCTGACGATCACTATCACGGCCACGAACCACGGTGGCGGGACCATGGTGGTGCGGTGGGTGATGCTCACCCCGCCCTCCGCCCGGGTCGTGACAGGCCCCAGCGGGAAGCCGCTAGATGCGTCGTACCCGACGATGCTGCCGTCGCTGCCGCCGGGTGGCAGTCCGGTCACCCGCGGTATCGACCCCGATGGTGGCGGGTGGGGGCGCGCGACCGGATGGTGGACCGCGGCGCCCGCGGTTGACCGCACCATCGAGATGCCGCCGGGGCCGGGCCGCGTCGCGGTCGTGGAAGCCCTATACCCGCCGGGAGTGACGGGCGGGGCGCCAGGTTCACCCGGCCATCTGCGGCTCCGCGTCTGGCCCCGCTACACGGTGGCGGCATCACCGTGAGGGGCGCCGTCGTCCGCGTGAAGCCGGCTGGCGAGAAGTGGATGGTGCTCGGCGCCGATGGCATCGTGCCGGAGGGCCTGTCCCTGTCGTGCAACCAGTCGGGTCCCGACCAGGCGTCGTTCACGCTGCGCCGAGACACGCGCCTGCCGTGGCGTGACCTGCTGCCCTACACGCCGGTCGACGTTGAAGTGGAGGGCTGCGGACTCGTGTGGGCCGGCCGTATCCAGGCGGCCACACCCGGTGACCAAGGGTGGGCAGTCACGTGCCGCGGCTGGCAGTACCACCTCGACGACGATGTTTCCAAGCGGTCGTGGGTGCACGCCCGCCTCGCCGACTGGGCCGACGCCTCCACGATCGCGGGGAGCTGGACGGCCATGACACCCGGCACCGCCGCAGCCACAGGCACCCGTGCCACCATCGGGTTCCAGGCGGGAACCGTCCCAGGAGGTGTCGCCTCGTGCATCTCGATCGACACGGGTGAGACAGCGGCCAGCCTCGTGCTGGTCATCGACGAGATCGTGGGAGCCAACTCGGGGCTCACTGTGATTGCGCGTGTGGCAAACGACGCCGCCGCCGGCAGTGCATGGCAGGACCTCGCCAACCTCCCCATGACGTCGTTCACCCCAGGCGTCTACCACTGGCCATTCTCCCCCGCGAAACGGTGGCTCCACCTCATGGTGTGGGCCGCCTCCGGGCTCACCCTGACCAGCCCCGCCCTCATCCGCATCAGCCGCCTCACATGGGCGCGAAACGCCGCCGGCTTGTCGGCGGGCGAGTCGGTGCTTCGCGCGTCCGACGTCGTCCGCGACGCCGCCGCCATGTGCCCGCTGCTGTCCACGGACACGAGCCTGATCCAGACGTCTGGGCTGATCGACGCAGGAGTCCGCGGCATCCCCCACCTCACCACCGAGGGGTCCTATGAAACACCGCGGCAGATCATGGGGCGCGCGAACGCCTACCACGACTGGCTCCTCGGAGTCACCGCAGACCAGCGGGTGTTCTTCTCCCCCCGCCCCACGAGCCCCATCGGCGTCATGGGTGGGTGGTCCGGAAACCAGTTCCAGGATGCCGGCGACCAGGCGGACGAACTCTACAACCGGGCGGTCGTGAACTACGTCGCCCAGGACGGCACCGCCAGCCAGGTCTCGAGGACGGCGACCAGCCCACTCCTTGCCCTTGGTGGCACGACCCGCACGAAGATCCTCGACACGCAGGCGACCCTCACGCAGGCCGCGGCCGAAGCGCTCGCCGACGCATGGCTGGCCCGCCGAATCGCACGCCCCGCCAGAGGCAGCATCACCATCCAAGGAACCGGGGCGCTACGCACTCCGCAGGGCGGTGACGTCACTCCCGCCGAGACGCTCCGCTGGCCCGGCCAGCTGATCCGCCTCTCCGACCGGTGGGACCCCGACACCGGCGGGTTGGGTCGTGACGCCGAGGTGACGGCCGTGACCTGGACGCAGGAGTCCGACGCGGCCGCCCTCACCATCGACAGCCCTACCGACCGGCTGGAAGTCGTCATCGGCCGGTTGGCCGCCCTGCAGGCCGCCCGCCCAGCGAACTACTAGGAGGCCCCGGGATTGGACCCCATCATCGCGACTCCCTCCACCTACGATCGGGTCATCGCCAACGCCCCCACGGGTTCCACCGTGATCTTGGAGGCCGGCCGGTACGGATCGATCCGGTGGCGATCCGGCGTCACCCAACACCCGCGTGGCTACGACCCGCGGGCCCCCGCGGGCCTCATGGTCACCACCGGGGACCGCGGCCACCGCGGTAAGGACATGCCCGTGTGGTTCACCGGGCCCCTGTGGAACAAGGACCAGCCGGGCGCGAAAGGCTACGGCCTGCACTTCGACAACACCGGGCACACGGACCTCAACACGTTCCTCGTTACCGTCGGGATGGAAGTCCGGGACGTGTCGTTCGAGAACCAGCGTGCCGCCCGCAACATCTGCCTCACGCTCCGTCTCCCTCCCGGACAGGTGTTCATCGCGAACGGCATGAGGTTCGCGAACATCGGCAAGAACGGCGACGTCCACGACCATGCCATCTACGTCGCCGACACACAGGCGGGCCGGGACGGTGCCGCGGCGTTCGATATCCAGAACGTGGTGTTCTGGCGGGCCGGGCAGTTCCCCATCCACCTGTACCCCCAGGCGCGCGCCGGCCGGATCGCCAAGTTCGTGATATGGCAGGCCGGCGGCGGGATGGTGTTCAGCAGCGAAGCGGGGTTCCCGGACGTCACCCGCGATGTTCACGTCTCCCAAGGGATCATGACGGACAAGGTGGGGGCGCCCGCCACGCAGGGCGCCTACCACGTGTCGAGCTACCAGGGTAACGCGACGCCGATCCGTGGGTGCAGCCTGGCCGACACGTGGGTCGGGCAGGGGTTGGGCACCCCGGGGCGCGTCCAGTCGGGCATGGCGGGCGTCGCGCTGCGCAACATCATGGGCACCACCGGCATCCAGTCCCCCGGGTTCGTGGACGCCCCCAACGGCGTCATGACCCTCAGGGATGATTCCCCCATCCTCGCCGCCGCACGGGCCGCGGGGCTGCAACTCGGGCCGGACGGAATCCAGCCCACCACGCCACCGGTTCCGCCACCCGCGGAGGACCCGTGCGCCAGCCTCCGCGTCCAGCTGGAGGCCGTCCTGGCCGACTTGGAGCAGACCCGCGTGGAACTCGGCGATTCATCACGACTCGTCGCGGAGTTGACCGGGGACCGGGACCGGCTCGCCGCCCGAATCCAGGCGGTACGCGAACTGCTCGCAGAGGAAGGAGCGCAGGGTGCATGACCGACGAGTCGAGTCACACGCGGTCGTCTGGGAGCGCCGCCGTCGCAGGGTGGGAGCGATGGTGGCCGAGGGTGACCGCCGCCGCGCAGTTCCTTATCGGGGCGGCGACGTTCATGCACGAGGTGGTCGCCAGCTCGTCGGACCGGATGGCCCTCCAGTTCTGGGCCGTGACGCTCATGTGCGGGGCACCGTCGGCGTCGGTGGCGCTGCGGATCATCGCGGAGCGGGTAACGCCGGGTGGCACCACCCCGCGTGCTGGTGGTGGCTCGTGACCACCCCGGGCGCCACCTTCGTGCTCCTCATCGGCGTCATCGCGGGGTGGTGGCGATGAACGCCCGCCCACGCCTTGCCACCGTCGATGATGTCCAGCAGGCAAAGGTCGAGACGCACCGCCGCATGGACATGGTGTTCGGCGCCCTGCTGCTGCTCTTGCTCGGCGTCGTCGCCGGCGTCGGATGGGTCCTGATCAAGTCCGGGGACGACGCTTTCACTGAGTCGTGCCGGATGATGCAGGCCCGTGACCGGATCGGGGCGGAGTCGGCGGCCGCCCAATCCCGGAGGGATGCCGCGATGGCCGCCTGGCACGCCAGCGAGGGCCGCCACCGCCTGGCGGCCGAGACTAGCCGGGCGTCGGCCACTGAGGCGCGCCTAGCGGCGACCCGCGGCGGTTTCGCGAACTCAGACTGCGACGACCCTCCCGCGACCCAAGGAGACACACCGTGACCAGCATCATTTCCCGCGGCGGGTGGGGCGCCCGCCCCCCGAGGAGCCGCGCCACATGCGCGTGGACGGGCCGCACCCTGTGGGTCCACCACAGCGATGGGCCGGCCCCCACGGACAGCCGGGCGAGCGAGATCGCGACGGTGCGCGGCATCCAGGCGTTCCACCAGGGCCCCCAGCGTGGGTGGGCCGACATCGGATACGCGTTCCTGGTCGCCCCGAGCGGGCGGGTGTACGAGGGCCGCGGCGTGCAGGTGTGGGCCGCGCACTGCCCCGGCCACAACGACGAACCCTCCGTGTGCCTGATGGGGACCTACGACGCGACCCCGCCGAGCGAGGCCGCGCGGGAGGCGGTGTGGTGGCTCGCCGACCACCTCGGCATGACGGACCTCAACGGCCACCGGCAGGGCACCGCGACGAGCTGCCCGGGGGACGCCACGATGCGGACCCTCGTCGACGCTCCCCGGCCCCCGAAGACCAGCCAGGAGGACCCCCGCCCAGTCCTCCCCCACGGCGCCTCGCTGCGCCTCCACCTGCGCACCCTGGGGGAGGAGCGCGCCGGGAAGGGCGGCCGGGCGTGGGCCGGGTGGGGTGAGTGCGCCGGGGCGCTGCGGTGGATCGCCCGCCACGGCCTCGCCCCCACCACCACCGCCGCGATCAGCTGGCGCGGCGACACCTGGCGCGGCCCCCGGGACGTCACCAACGTCGCGAAGAGCTTGACCACCCGCTACCTCTAGGAGGACAGCATGACCACCACCGTCTCGAATGGCTTGCAGACCTACGCCGGGTACGGCCTCGCCGCCATCGCCGCCGGCGTCGCCGTCATCGTCGCCGGCATCGACACTCTCGACCTCACCCCGGGCCAGCGCCTGCTAGTTCTCGCCGGCGGCGCGATCGTCGCGACCTTCGCGACACTGGCGACCGGGAAGAACCGCAGCGACCAGGCGGTCGCTCAGACCCGCGCCGCGGGGGAGATCGAGGCCGCGCGCGCCACGGGCCCCGGCACGGTCGTGGCTACCACCGGGGCCGGCGACATCCAGACCCCGGACGCCCCCCCGGCGGGGGACGACTCTCTGCTCACCGTCCCCGGCGGCAGCCCGGTGGTGGCCACGGACCCGGGGGAGTAGCATGGGTATCTATACGGGCGTCGGCTACATCGGCCTCGCCGTGTCCAGCGCCGCGGTCGCCCTCGGGACCCTCCCATCGGGGGCATCGGGGGCTGACCGGGCCGTCGTGATCGTCGAAGGCGGCCCCGTCCGGTGGCGCGACGACGGCACCATGCCGACCGCGAGCGTCGGGATGCCGCTCAAAGACGGGGACGGGATGAACTTCGACGGTGACCTCACAGCCCTGCGGTTCATCCGCTCCGGGGCGACGGACGCCGTCGTCCACATCAGCTACTACCGATAAGGGGAGTCGTGCCGACGATCATCAGGGCTGGGGGGAGCACCAGCGGCGTGCCGGACGACGGGTCGGTGACGAACGCCAAGGTCGCCACGGGCGCCGCCATCGCCGAGACGAAGCTGGCGCTCGCCAGTGACGCGGCCGCCGGGACAGCGTCCCGCCGCACCATCGGGACGGGTGCCCTGCAAGCCGCGTCCGGGGCGACGGTCGCCGCCCTAGACGCGGACCTCACCGAAGCCGAGGAGACGATCACGGGATTGCAGGCGGACATCGCAGCTGCGCGCGCCGCATGGTTGCCGCTTGCCGGCTCGGTGGAGACGATGCCGCGCCTGCTCGTCCCATCGAGCAACGTCAACGCCCTCGCGACGCAGCGGTTGGTCTTCATGTTCTTCGTGGCCCCCGTCGACGTGACGGTGTCGAAGTTCAAGCTGCCCATCGGCGGCACCGCGGCCGCCGGGATCACTCTCGCCCGGATGGGCCTCTACACGGCGCCCAATCCGGACGGCACCGGGATGACGTGTGTCGCCGCATCGGCGAACACCACCACGCTGGGGAATGCGACGTTCGCGACGGCGACCGCGAACTTCGCGACCAACGCGGTGGGCGGCACGGCGATGCCCACCAGCTACACCCTGACGAGGGGCACCCGGTACGCGGCCGGCATCCTGTTCGTCGGGTCCACAATGCCGATCCTCTACGGTGCGGTGAACGTCCCCGCCATCTCGACTGACACGCCGCGGGTGTGCGGCAGCCTCGCGAGCCAAACCGACCTCCCCCTCAGCCCGGGGGCACCGTCGAACACGGTCGCCAGCGTCTACCTCGCCCTCAGCTCCTAGAGGTAGGGTCCCGGCATGGCTCACGGTCGCCGCCGGGTAGACTCTGACATGGACGCGCGGGGTACCGCTTGCGTCCCCCTATACCCCGCGAGGTGGGGAGCGTTGCGGGCTCCCCAGCTCGGTCCTACTGGTGGCTCAGGGACTACTTCTCCTTACGGACGCCCTTGAAGGGCTTGCCGTCGCGTCCAGGATGCTTTCGCGGGCGGCCGCCTCCGGCTCACGTCCTCTTCCGCGGTGTGCGGTTCCCCATCCCGGGTCGGCTGGCGATCCACGCCTCGATGGTGTCCGGCTCCCACACCGGCGTGCGGCCCACGTGGGCGTCGGGGGGCGGCAGGGTCCCCCGGGTAGCGTAGGTGTGGACGGTGGCGCGGGTCACCCCGAGCCGGTCCGCCACCTCTTGCGAGGTCATCATGGGCGCGGTCACCCGTCCACCTCCGTAGCGGCGTCGGCCACGTCTGATTGGTGGACGTCCCCCGAGCACTAGCTCACTGCCTCCCAACGGCGCCGTGACCGTCACTGCCGACCAGAGCTCCCGTTACGACTGCCGTTTCCGACCACCGCATCCAGAGTCGGACGCGCCGGACCAAGATCCTCCAACTCCATCAGATCGCCGTAAGGAAGCACCGTTTTCCCGTTGGTCCTCCTGTCGGGCGGCTTTGCGACAACGATGATGTACTCATGCACGTTCTTGAACAGGAAGTTCGGGGGATATGGGTAGCTACCAAAGATCGGCCTCTGCTTGCCCGCCGACCCCCACTTTCCGCCGGTACCGTCCTTGTTCCAAATCAGCTCATTGATCAACAGGAAACCCACGTCCCTCAGCAACAACACCAAGTCCGTAGCCAACGGGAACGTCAACAGCCCGTATTCGGTGTGCTGATTGACGTTGGCCGTTACAACACAGAACTTCCGACCCGGTGCGAGCACACGAAATACTTCCTCAAAGGCAGGTTTCAATCCTCGGAGGAACGCAGGGTAACTACTCTCGTTGCCAAGGTTATTTGGACCCGACCCATAGTCGGCTTTGTTCCAGTAGGGCGGACTCGTCACTGCGAGTCCTACCGAGTCATCGGGGAGCGGCCCGAGATCACGAGCATCGCCATGAATCGCGTCCAAAGCACACGTGTCCGAGACCAGCGGCGCACAATCGCTTCGCAGACGACTGACATAGTCGCCATTCTGGTCAACGCAGAAGGCACTCCGGCCAAGCTCAAGTGCGACCCTTCCTGTCGTGCCAACGCCGGCGAAAGGGTCGAGTACTCGCTCACCCCAGAACGAGAACAACCGGATGAGCCTCCGAGGGATTTCTGGCGGAAAGACGGCTGGATGGTCGGGGTCGCTCGTATTCGCGATAGCCCAGACTGTCTTGGTGTACTCGCGCCACTCCTCTTTTGTCAGACGGCTTTGGCTCTTCTGCTCCGCAGTGACCTCAAGCAACAGCATTCCCCTTAGCAAGGCGAGCGATCCTCCGCTCGTCACTCGGATCAACTAGAACGACTCTTTCATACCACGCCTTGAGATCGAAACCCTTACAGGCGGCGGTCAGACCGAATCCCTCAAGCACGGCTCCGTCGATTTCGTCAATCAGACCCGGGTCCCGATGCATTGCAGAGAATCCAAGGCTTTGCTTCCCGCCGTTTGTACTCAAGACCGGCCGCCTTCCGGCGCACGACCATGCGCGGCGGCCGAGACTCCTGATTGCGGCTTTGGTCTCGGGCCTGAGTCGATGCGTGTCGAACGGCAATTCCCGTAAGAACGCCATTGAGACATGAAATGCATCGCCTTGAATATGCCAAAGCCAGAACGCCAGACGGCTCGAAAGGATCGCGTAGACGACATCTGCGTCTGCGTAGTCCTTGAAGCGAAGGACGCTCACGGGGCTCGGAAGGCTGGAACCCTTCGGTGTCCTGCGGCGCCCGTCGTCTGATGGGTCGTACTCTCCCTCGCTCTCGGTGATCACCTCGATGTCGAGCGCCGACGCCAGGCTGGCGAGATCTTGCGCCGAATCGATAACCTCGAGCACGACGACCATTTCGGGGTCGACGTCGGGGAGCGTCTCAGAGACGTCGAACGCTCCTAGGAGACCGTCGAACTTCTCATCAAGGCGCTCGCCTTGTCGCCGACGGCCGGGAGGCCGCACCTTTCGCGAGCTTCGTCCCGTCGCCGTGAAGTACTGAGGCTCACCGGGAAGCGCGAGGAGCAGCGGGCGCTCGGCGGACGGACCGCCCGCGCCGGCGTCGATCACGCGGAGGCCCTCCGGCTCCACTGGTCAAGCGTGCGCCTGGCGATCGCGCGTGGGTTCGCATCCGCGCCGTCGAGCACGACGCGGCGCTGCAGGTCCAGCGCGAACTCTTCGAGCTCCGCGAAGCTAGCCCCCCCTAGCTCGTCGGCGATCGTGCGCGGAGCCAGGCCGAGGGTGCTGCCCGTTCGTGCGACCCAGGCCTCCAGCCACTCGGTTCTTGAGGATCGAGTGGCTGGAGGCAGGGAGAGCCGGAGCTGCATCCGCCGCCACACGGCACGGTCGAGGAGTTCCTGGTGGTTCGTGGCCGCGACGACCACGACGTGACTTGGGAGGCGGTCGATCTGCATCAGTAGCGAGCTGACGACGCGCTTGATCTCACCCGTCTCGTGGACGTCGCCCCGCTCCTTCGCGACCGCATCGAACTCGTCGAAGAACAGAAGGCACGGTCGCACGCGGGCCGCGTCGAATAGCACTCGCATCCGAGAGGCCGTCTCGCCCAGGTAACTGCCGATGAGGCCCTCATAGCGGACGATCAGCAGAGGGAGCATCAGGGCGCTGGCGAGCGCCTCTGCCAACGTGGTCTTCCCGCAGCCTGGCGGCCCGACGACCAGGACCCGGTGGCGCGGCTCCAACCCATGGCTGCGGAGCAGCGACCGTCGACTCTGCTCCTCCACCAAGTCATTGCAGGCCGACCGCACCCACCCTGGGAGAACCATCTCCGAGAGCGCTCGGTTGGGCTCGACCTCGAACACGAGACCATCGGGAGCCTGGGCAGCTGGCGAAGGAGGACGGTCGGATCCGTTAGGGGCGGCGTAAAGCGCCTCCGTCAGCTCTCTCGCGACGATTGCGTGCCGCTTGGCGCGCTCCTCCGCGATGAGCGCCTCGGCCGCGCGGTGAAAACCCCGCTGGTCGCCGACGGCGCCGGATCGCACCAGGGAAACGAGAAGGTCAGCGCGCGCCATCGTGGTCATTCTCGCGAATCACGGACCCTCTGTTGGCAGCCGCCGGCTGGTCAAGCATTCGGGCCCCGCCAGGCGTCGAACCCCTCAATCGTGGTCTGAAAAGTGGTCATGGCTGGTATCTCCTTGCTTGGCGGTGTGCTTGCACCCACATATTCCCACATCACCCACATCATGTCAAGGTGACATGGACAAGATGGGGGTAAACCCGCAGGGGCTAGATGCCGGCGGGCGGCGCGTACCCGCGATCCCGGTACGCCGCGACGCGTCCGGCCTGCCAGGCGTCCAGCGTCTCGGGCCGCCACACGGGCCGCCGGCCCCGCCACCCATCCTCCGCCGGGAACCGCCCCCGATGCCGGTAGCTATCCACCGTGGACTTCGTGAGCCCCAGGTACGCCGCCGCCTCCCCGATCGTCAGCACGGCATACCGGGTTCGCGCGCATGTGGTCACCGTACATCTCCAGGGCTGGCTAACCGTCTGCTGGTCGATCCTTGGCCCACGGGGGGTACATCCTCTATGGGCCGGTGTGTACCCTCTGCCTACGCGAACACTTGTGCGCGAATGCACAAGAGGAGCCGCCCATACCCACACCACGGCACCCCGGCCGAGACGAGAACCCCGACGCGCAATGCCCTTCCCGCCACGTCGCGAAGGAAATGCGCGCCCTCGTCGACACGGCGTGGGATCAGGGATGGTGGTGCTTCAAGGGCAAGAAACACGTCATCTGCAGAGACCCGGCAGGCGAGACCTCTATCCGTGTCGCCTGCACACCCAGCGACCACCGCACCCTCCAGAACACCCGCGCCGAGTTCCGCCGAGCCGGACTCAAGATCTGATCCACAGGGGACGACACCGTGAACATGCCGCCGAACACGTTCAACGACCTCGTGATGGAGTTCGAGGCCCCGGGGCCGCGCTCGCAGGAGTTCTTCGACGACGCGATGGAGGCCGTGATCGACGCGTTGGAGCAGCGCGCCCGGCTCGTGGCGCTTGGCCCCTGCGCGGCCGCCGACATGAAGCGGGGCGTGGTCCGCGTCCGGTGCTCCGTCGAGGGTGTCGGCGACACCCTCGACGAGCGCG
>OFQV01000290.1_pt1 | contig 13850 bp, 21 predicted proteins | sample 1542971 | NCBI WGS metagenome assembly OFQV01 (sample SAMN07774229, study PRJEB24372) | wastewater metagenome | isolation source: WWTP Cannobio (Effluent) | place: Italy: Cannobio | collected 2016-01
GAAGACGCGACGCCTGGGTCGACAGAATTTCTCTCTGCTGCAGATGATCCATATCAATTGGCCCGACTCTCCCGCGGAACCTTCGGCAAAGCGAACCAGTTCTTAGAGTACGGAACCTTCGATTTCAAAACCTACGAGAACAATGGGCGTCCACTCAAGGCGATCCTCAAAGGGGTTGATCTCGATGGATTCAGAGCCTACGCCGCGTCGAAGCGTGCGCTTGAACTAAACGCCCGCGGTATTGAATCCGGATTGGATCTCGACGCTGCAAAGACCGTGGCGAAGAACGGGGGCGCGCAGTTTGAAGCGGTGCGCCGCGAACTTATCGACTATCAAAACAAACTGACGAAGTACCTGAAAGATGCCGGTATCGTTTCGGACGAAGGCTATGCGGCCATGATGGACGCGAACAAAGAGTATCTCCCGTTCTTCCGCGTGATGGATAAGGACACGAGCGGAGCGGGCGTCGGCCGCGGGGTAAGGACGAAGAACCCCATTAAAAAGATTGAGGGATCGGAGCGCGATCTTATCGACCCCCTCGAATCCATCATCAAGAATACGTACACCTACGTTGCTTTAGCCGAACGTAACGCCGTTGGGCACGCCTTCGTCAAAATGGCGAACGACACCGGCAAGCCTGAGCTGTTCATGAAAAAGATGCCGGTGATCTCCGAAGCGATCGAACTGAAAGCCTCGGAGATCCGGAACCTCATGCGTAAGTTCGTCTCAGTGTATGAGTCCACGACGACGACCACGAAATCGAGCACGAAGAAGAGTTCCGAAACCAGCACGAAGACCGAGACAACCGGCGCCGCAGAAGCTCCGAGCCGCGCAGACACCCTCGTACGGGAGAAAGTCGTCGAAGCCCTGACCGCGCGCGGGTTCTCCGAGGGCGAAGCGAACCAGATGGTCGATCGGTTGGCGCGCAAAGCAGGGACAACGACCGAGGGGAAGCGCACGGAGACGGTCAACGACACGATCGACTCGATCGTGAAAGAGGTTGAAACGACGGAGTACGTGCCAGAACTGAACGCCCGCGTCAATACCGAAGTCGCCAAAATCTACCGCATCGTCAATACTCCGCTGCGAGACAACGAGATCGGCGTATTTGACAAAGGGAAGTTCTCGAAATATCAAGTCGATCTAGATGTCGCGCGCGCGTTCAACGCCGCGGACTCACAAACGGCGGCCCTCTTAACCAAGATCCTCGCAATCCCGGCGAAGATGCTCCGCGCCGGCGCCGTGCTCTCCCCTGATTTCATGGGCGGCAATATGATCCGCGATCAAACGATGGCGTTCGTGCTGTCGAAAGGCGGCTACTTCCCCGTGTTCGATTTCATGCGCGGCGCCTTCTCTCTTGCCAAAAAGGATGCAGACTTTCAAAATTGGTTGAAGTCGGGTGGCGCGAATGCCGCGCTGGTGTCGATGGATCGTGAGTACCTCCAGATTCAGCTTGATACGCTCACCGAAGTCCAGGGCGTCACACGCAAGGCATGGAACGTCGCATCGCGGCCGTTTGAAATTCTTCGCATCACCTCTGAGCTCATTGAGAACGCAACGCGGCTCGGGGAGTTCAAACGGGTGTCCGGAGGTCTGACGGAGAAAGCGGCGATCCAAGAGGGCGGCATGGCGTCGAGAGAAGTGACGGTGGACTTCGCGCGGATAGGCGTGTCCGGCAATGCAAGATTGGTGCTTTTTAGCCAACATTGTAGCAGCAGACGCACAAGGACGACCAAGGGCACCTGAAGTAAAATAATGACTGTAAGCAATACCGTCAATAACAACAACTTCAAGGTATGGAAAAACTTCCCAATCTTTTTCATATTCCAGGTCATTAAGTGAAAGAACACCTTCAAGCTTAGCGTCAGAATTTACAGCCCTTGTAATACGGTCCTCATGATTCCCTAGGGTGAGCACCATACGCGGTTTATATTGCTTCTGTTTGTTTAGCTTTGCTTGTTTGTTAAACTCTTTAATAGGTCCAAGAAGCGCCTGCATAGCCTCTTTAGCAGCGGTAATATCTTTGATATACCGTTTACCTTCAAAAGATTTACGTCCTACATCGTAACTAGAGAGACTTTCCATATCGGCAAAATCCCCAATACAGACAATAACATCTGGTTGCTTTTTACAAATATAACGCCCAATGCTTTTTAAGAACTCAGTGCTATGGCCAAACTTAAATTGTACATCTGGAATTACAAGGTGAGTTTTAGTCATGTTCTACCCAATGTGTCCAAGTCTTACCACACGACTTGCATAACATATCGTACCAATCATCACCACCGTCATAAGACTCTCCAGAGTCTACAACAACTGCTTCTGATTTAGAACAAAATCGACATTTATATTTAGTCATCCATTTCCTCTGGTTCCTCATCGTCATCAGTGTCTAAGTCTGAGTCATCATACTGAGGATCGTTTTCGATCTTAAAGGGTAAAGCACCATTTTGCATAAGGAACATAAGACCTACCTTAATTACGTAGTCGGCTTCTTCTTGTGAGAGCGTGCCTTTAAATTTAACGGCGCCTTGCGGGGTTTCGATTGTCTTTTCAACTTCGATTGTAAGTTCTCCTCTGAGGTTTTTAGTTTATGACACGCCGTGCAGAGGACTTGGAGGTTGTCTCTCGAACAAAAGAGCCTGTCGATGAAAATGTCCCACGACTGGAAACCGGTGGATGGGTCAACCACTGGTTCAATATGATCGACCTGTACATCTCGTGACGGAAAATCATTTCCGCAAGCGTTGCACAAGTAGTGTTGTCCAAGTCTTTTTGTCTTCGGGTTAATCTTTTTCTCTGTCTTGGCGTCATTGAGGGTTTCATATTTAGGTGGGTAACGTCTAGTTCCTTGCCTTAAAACATTAACAATAAAAGCATGTTTACGAGCTGGTGTCCAAACAGTTTTTGTAGGTTTGATAGGCTCTACTGGCTTCTTCTTTTGTGGCATAACTCCCTAAATATTTTAATTTGTTACCAATTCTAATTTTAGCTTGATAACTATACCCATTAAAACCAACACCTAGAACTCCAGTTTTATTATGTTTATGGGCTTTAGTTTGATTATACATGTTTACAGTTTGAGTCACATCTCTAAGATTATTAATCCTATTGTTAGTTTTATCACCGTCAATATGATCTATCTGACCTTTAGGCCACTCACCATAAGTTAAAAACCAAGCAACTCTATGTGCTTTATGATATTTACCATCCCAAAAGACTCGTAAATAACCTTTAGTCATATCTGATCTACAGACTCTATGACCAGCTTTACTTAAAATTCCTGAGTATGGGTTGTATTCAAGGGTGGAATCCATTTGTCTCCCTCTTTACGTAATAGGTACAGGCAATGGGCATTGCGATGAATAATTTGTTCTAGAAAGTCCCATCCAAAAGGATTACCAAAAGAATCTTCATATACAGAACAAACATATTTATACATGTCTAGTTCATCCGTCATTGAATCAATTGGATCAAGAAGTCTCTGAACAAATTTGGGCACTGAACCGCGTATTTTTCCATCAAACGCTGGAATTCCGTCGCTCCCATCTCCTGTAATGAGTTGCTTGTAGAAGCATCTAAGAGCATCGAATGGGCTAACAAAACGCTCAATTCCTTTAACGAAATCGTAGTGATACCCGGGGATTTGTAGTAGGTCCTTGTCAATGGAGGCAATGATCGAACTTGTGCCCGCAGCCACTTGTTCAATTGCAAGTTCGTCGTCAGCTTCATATCCGTCTGTAATTGTAGCCTTCCATTCAGTGACAAGAAACTCTTTGGTAGCTTCTAGATGCTCAGGGCGGGGTTTGTCTTTACGGTGTGCTTTATACTCAGGGAAAATGGTGTATCTAAAGTTATTGGATCCTGACAAGAACACTTTATAGTTGGTCGCATTTGTCTCATGTAGAATACGGCGCATCAACTCATCTGTTCTTACCAGGGCAATGTCTTTAGGCAACCCATTGGCTGTAGCAGCACATCGGTAGCACACGATGTCCCCGTCTATGAGGCAAAGTTCTTTCATTATTTTATTTCTGGGCGAAGTATTGATGAAGAAACGTTGCAAACCCATCTACAAAAACTTCATCATGTTGGTCACTTGGTTTACCCATTGAGTAAAGAATACAATGAACAAGTTCATGACAAAAAGTTTGTTCTTTAATTTGCCTTGGTAAACTCTTTAAAAGTCTTACTTTAGCTTCTTGAGGATAAGAAGCTCCCAGAGCCCCAAGAAGTTGGTCAGCCGCCTCAACTGTCCAAGTAGTTCCCCCAAGAACAAACGAGGTGGGAATAATCATTACTTGGTAATGCTAAAACCGAAAGCTGTGTAGTCGTCATTGTACTTGCCGGCTAGCTTGGTAACTACACGACGAACATGCTTACGTGCATCTTCATAGGTAGCAAACTTCTTGGTGTTAAAGCGCCGACCAAAGCGCATAATCTTATACGTCATTGTACATCCTCAAAATCACTTGGCATATCAATCAATGCCGTTTGTTTAACAGCTTCCTGAGCGAATACCCAGTCAGTGAACGTTTGCGCAAGCGCAAAGATTTCCTCTGTCTTGGGTGGTGTTTTTGCACCAACACCAAGTACTGCGACAGCGTTACTAAGCGAACTTTGCTTGACAATGTACACCTGCTTTTTTGCGCGTTCTTCAGGAGTTTCATAGGTACTCTTAGGGGTAGGGTTTGCTTTGCTAGCCACGACAGTCTCTGCAGTTGTACCAGGAGGTGCTTGGGTGGCCTTTAGCCAGTCCCAATAACCACTCTGTTGATTCTTCTCACTTACAATGGTGAATACATCACCTTGATTGGCACCTGCCAGCACCTTATGTGCATCGGCTGTAGTGCCGAAAGGCATTAGCTTTTTAGATTCAAGCTTACCAGTACCAAGATTTTTAAACGCTAGTTCTAACGCCACATATGGCTTCCCGCCAGAAGTGGTCTTGGTCTGCTTGTCTACCTGAACGATTTGGATTTGAATTTCCATATTTCCTTTGAAATAAAATTTTAAGAAAGAGAAAAGTTTCTCTACAATTATTATACCATACTTAGTTAGTAGAGTCAACAATCGTTACGATTAATTTTCTCCATGTCTTTCATGTTTTGCCCGTATTTAACCTCACAGGCTAGAGGAACCTTCCAGTCGTACCCAAAGGCACGCCTTATGTTTAGCTGTAAATCATCAAACACCTGATGGAACAGATTGGTAATCGTCATCAGGAGATAGGACGGGGCATCCACTACGATTGAATCGTGCACTGAACTCACTAATAACACTAGCTTGTCCAGGTTCATTTGCTTCAACCGTTTGTAGAATGTCACTCGTGCAATTGTCATTACATCCGCACCCGTTCCCTGCACAGGGTAGTTGCTTAACACTGTCCATGGTATCTTTAGCTCTCCGTAGTCATTGCGTTTCATTTCAACAGGCCAGAATCGACCTAATGGTCCAACAATTGGCCTACCTGCTACAACTTCTTCAGCCCACCTTTTATGCGTTGCATCAAGCCCATAGTATTTTTTGAAAAACTTCTCGTTAACATCATCCCAATAAGATGGGCTACTGCTAACATGCATAAAAGAATTGTCATTAGCAAAACTCCAACCACTTCCACGAAAAATAGTGCGGAAAAGGTAGATCTTTGCGATAAGCCGCGACGGTAGTTCAAAAGCGATTTGGTTTTTACTATGTGTATCCTCCTTGTTTAAGATCTCTTGAAGGCCAACAGTATCTTGGCTAAGTTCGACCGCGGTGCGCCATTCGAGTTGCGCGGCATCGGCCTGAATAAGCATTACTTACCAAGATCTTTCTGAATCTGTTCTAGAATAGTTAGAAGAAGAAGCTGATATGTTTTAGGATCTTCTTTCTTCATGTCATTGAGCCACGCTACAATTTCTTGTTTATTCATTGTATCTCGTAATAAAAATGTCAAGGCAATCACTTGCGAAGTTTTGAAGGTTGGGATTACTGCTGCTAAGGCGCCCTGTCTGTGCAACACATTGATTGAATTGTCCATGTACCATTCCTTTAGACCAGTTTAATTCTCTGGCTTTTTCAGGGAGTCCTTTGTAATATGTTGAATTGAGTTTATCCAACTCAGCCAAGCGAAGTAAAGGACCAACGAACTTCTTAGCATTCGGTCCTTTAAGCTTTCGTAAAGTTCCTTCATCCGTTTTAAAGAAGCCTTCCTTTTTAAGAGCGCTGCCTTTAATAGGTTCCACAAGTCTAGGAGGAACATGTTGTTTCTCTACTTTTTTAAATTTAGCTTTACCGTTTTTATAGAAACCTACGTGCTCAGTAACTTCATAAGGGATGGCGCCGCCATATAGCCAGCAAGAAAGCTGATCGCCGCTACCAAAGTTAATGTTAATGTCCGGATACAAACTAGCCAAGTTGGCTCGGATTGTTTCCAGCTCTGTTTCAATTTCTTTCGCACGTTTGTTACATAGTTGTTCGTCGTATACCTGGCCATTGGCCTCCATTTCTAGAAGAACTAAAAGATCTTCACATTGTAGTTTAAAGAGTCTTAGGAGTTTAGGATTCTCCGCGAATCTTTCTTTTTGCTTAAGGTAGCATTGATAGGTGAGTTCAATGTCCCGCTTACAATATCTGGAAAGTACGTCGGGAGGTATGGCGTCAGTATCGATTCCTTTGCCCCAGTACTCAAGTTCGATAGTGCTGTCTTTATCACCGAGGCCGTATTGATTGGAGACGCCTTCAAGAGAAGGATAGCGTATAGTTTGTCCAGAGAGGATAAACTCTGCCAATTGGACATCCCAAATGAGTCTTGGCATTTGACAACCAACTCGCCGTGTCCAATGTAAATCGAATTTAAGATTGAAACCCACGACAAGTAGCCCCATGTCGAGGGAGGCCCATTCATCAGGGACGAAGGAGCATTGTTCAGTGTTATTGCCATATTTATAGCCTAAGCAAACAGGTTTGTTAGAAGGATCCGAATAGGACCCCTTGTTCCTCGTAGTTACTTCCCAATCCAGTACAAGTGTATTCTGGGTATTTATCGATAATCCTTTCTACATAGCTTTGCTTACAGTTGGGTTTGAAGGTAAGAATCTTTAGACTTGCGTCTAAAAGAAACTCATTAGGAATTACAAGACCTGCCCGTGTAAGCCATACTTTGGACAGGTTGACACCAAAGTCGTCAATGATAATGCTACGTGGGTCTTCCTTGGTTTCAATGAGTTGAATGGGAAGAGTTACATTGTTGTAAAACACCTTGGAGTAAAAGACCTGAAACTCACTATTGTCATAAGCCTTATCATACTTTGCTTCTACAGTAAACAACTGCTTTACTACAGAGTCAGGTAGTGTTCCCTTGTAGAAGATATCAATGTCCTTAACAGGCTTATTTAGCAGCATGTCGCGGATAGCACCTCCTGCTACAACAGGTTCTACAAACTGCTCAAGCTTACCAAGAATCTCCTGATATTTCTCTACTGTTTCAATGTCATAATTCATTTTAGATCTTTGTATCTAGCACACTCTGGGTCGATGAGCACTTCCCACCTGCCGTGGCGCATTTTAGGATCACTGTCTTCATCTCCATGAAGCTTGTTTTTACTTAGGTGAAAGAACCGTACATTTTCCCATCCTGTGTCATGAATTGTACCACCGCCGAGAATCCAATCGGCCTCAGCTTGCTTACTTGTCTTGGCGTTTGCTACGTTATTCATAGTGAGCCATTTCTGATTCTCACCTGTAGCGTCGGCCTGACAAATACCAACAACTGCACAGAACTTCTTTGCTAGCTCTCGTGCCCAAATATAAATGGCACCTAGCTGTAGATCATTACGATCTGTGTCGAAGCCCTGAATCTTATCAATTTGGTCAAAGATAATAAGGCTAGGGTTGTATTTCTTACAGATCTTCTCTACAAAGTTTTTGTGTAGCTGGGCCCTGTCAATCATCAGGAACTTACCCTTGGTGGCTTGAACAAACAGTTCTTCCCACTTAGCAATGTTCGATAGCAGTTGTTCTGTTGTTAGGTTGAAGTAGGCTTGATAGACCCTCAACATAACTTCAGCACCCACCTGTTCATTGTTGAACCAGATGATTGGATTACCCTGCTGTACCTGATCTAGCATGTAGCTAATCTCAGAAGCAAGCAGGGTAGTTTTACCACTTTCGGGCCGCATAAAGATAAACCCGAAGTTCCCCTTACGGAGAGAGCCCAATGCTTTATTTAGGCTAGGTAAGCGCCAGCGTAGGCCGGGCGCTTTAAAAGTTTGGTTTACAATCTCAGAGAGTGAGAGAGTAACAAACTCTTCCTCAGGAGTGCTTTCTTCTTTTTCTTCCTGAAGGGCTTGAAGTAGCTTGTTTAGAGAGTCGAAGGGCTTTTTACCTTCTGCTACTTCATAACTACCAATGGACAACTCACGTAAGATCTTGGCACGCTTCATGTGCGTAATGAGTGTTTTGGTAGCTTCAAGACTCACGTCTTGTTTGTCTAACGTGTCAAATACTTGTTCGTAGAATTCCTTATCTTTAGGATTGTTTGAGAAGAATAAACTTGCTAAATCTAAGAGCGACAGACTTGTATCTTGTGTTTTGTGATGGCTCTCAAGGGTTCGATACAACAGTTGTAAATCTTCAGGGAAGTCTTTAGCTGTTAAATCTTGTCCATATTCAAGCCATACAGGATGCTCTAAGAATAGTTTAATTACGCTTAGTTCTGCTTTCAAGCGTTTAGGATCCTCCTTGTGGGACGTGGTTTAGGTTTAGCTACAGCAGAGTGCATTTCTTGATGGTCATAGGCAAAAGGATCTTTAGTAGACCAGCCCTTCATATAACGAGCGTTCACACGAGTTTGAACTTTACCATCCCACTCATGCTCACCATCAACAACCCAACAATCACGGTAATATTGCCAATCTCCTGTACCAGCACCATTTGGGCTACAGATGATATTCCAGTCTTGCTCAATTTGAGCTGCTGATTTTCCTTGGTACGTATGTACCATTGTAAAGAAGTCTTTAAGAATCATGGTTGAGCACCCGCATCTTAGAGTAATCTTTCTTAGGCTTTGCTACAGGCATTGCTGGCATAAAAGCAGAAGCATGACCAAAACCTAGCTTAATAGATTTAAGAGGAACCAGCTCTAAAACTTCTACTTTATCAGGATAAGAGTTAAACTCCTTAGGTTTTGTCCAAAGAGATTCATAATCAGGAAAAGTTTTCTTCTTTAGAAGTTCCTTCTTAAGTGTAACTAGAGCCGATGGACTACATACTTTACCTAAACCAAACTGATTGTTACCTAGATAAATCATGTAAAGATTACCACCTTCAATAAGGTGTTTAACTTTATAGATTGAGTATTTTCTTAAGATCATAGTACATGCACCGGGGGGGGTAGAGAGTTTAACTAAATTCCTTAATACAATTATTATACCACATTTGTAAAACCTGTCAAGAGGGTTGCTTCAATATCTTGCATTTCGTAACACTTTGGATCTAAATCCGTATAAACAGCATGGGCTTTACAGCCCAAAAGCTGTAGCTTATTGGCCATCTTCTGTGCCTTGGGATACATGTCACTGTCCAACCATATCAGGAAGGCCCCATATAGCCCCGCCAAGCGCTTAAGCTTAAGGGATGATACCTCACTAGCCAAACAGGGCATTGCGTCCGTCAGTCGGGCCACTTTGATGGCTGACAGGCAGTCTTCCACAAGTACAAGGCAATTGCTCCGCCGTTCACTAGACCGAATATAATAGATGGGAAGTACTTCGTTAGGTTTTCCATAGGTTATGTACTTTGGTTTAGCACCCTCTTCGAGGTTTCTTGCTTGGGCAAGGATGACCTGCCCGTCGTTGTCTCGAAAAACGAAGGCCATTCTAGAATGTCCCAATCTTCCAGGAAGTCCCATGACTGAATTCTGTAAGAGTTCTTGGACTTCGATTTCGTAACTTTTGGCCCACTCGACTCCTTTTTGGGGGAGGTCATGTGAAAAAGTTGGGAAAGCTGTTTTTGCTTCTGTTTGTTCATTTAACTCTTGATCCACGTAAGGCGACCGAGTAACTGGAGGATGCCAACCACACCCAAAGCAGTGAGAACCCCCGTCAGAGTACAGAGCAAGATTATCTTTGCTACCACACTTAGGACATCCAGAATGTCTAACAAAATAGGCATTATTCTTCCTCACTTACAGAACCAAAGTCCAAGTTAATAATGTCTGTAAAATCTTCATTATAGTAGTCGTCTTCGTCGTCTGGTTGATCCTCAAATTTCTTCTTTAAAGACTGCTTACCCACCACGTCGATTGATAGACCCTTAAGACATTTTAGGCAGGTGTCAGCAAAATCACCTGTACTTACCAAGCGAAGAGTAGACTCATAATCGCTGAGGTTTTTATCACAACATTCACATCTCATTCGCTTCCATCTCCAGCACCACTAGTCCAAGCATGAATCCATCCACGAGCTTCTTCCAAGGACAAGCCCATCTCTACAAGCTGATCTTCCATAAAATGAGCAAGATGGCTCATAGCAATAAAAGTAGGATGGTTAATAATGTCCATGTAATTCATACATTCTCCTGTGCTGCTTTCCAAGCCCGCCGACTAGCTTCATAATGAAAGGAATCATCATTGTTAAGATGCCACCATTCATCAAACGTCAGCTTCTGTTTAATTGGTTGTGCCTCACTTCGCATTACACGATCAATGATACCACCAAGGGTCTTAGAACGGTCAATTGGGTTCACGATTTGTCCAGGAGGATTGTCCGTATCTTTATGTGCAGGCTTAAATGTCATGATGCATTCATCCAACCAATAACGCCATTGTTGTGTACCGTTTGTGCAAGAGCATAATGATCCACTCCCTTCTCTGAGTTGTAGGCACTACCAGCATAGTAGATATATTTGCTAAGGTTCTTAGGTAGATCCTTAAAGAACCACTTCTTAGCCACTACTTGCTTCCACAGATTCTGGTCTTGTACAGCAAAGTTAGTCTTCTTGATGACCTCATCAAAGGAAGTAAAGGGAGCATTCTGATTCATTAGACGAATCACAAGAGTAATCAAACTCGTGTAATAGGTTTTCGTCCAATAGATTGGAGGAATGGTTAGAAGATACAGACCTTCTTGTGACTTCTCACAATCAACAACAGGGAAGCCCTGATCTTTCTCCAACCACTGATTGAGCACCTTCATGTTGGCCTCAAAATGTGGTGTGGTGTTCTTTACTGCAAGATAAACAGGCTGATCCTTCTTAGGAGGAGAATAGGATCCAGCATTGAAGCTATAGATAGTGAAGGATTCACCAGTTTGAATGGTATAGGCAAGATCATTGAAGAAATCCTTGCACTTGATTTCACCAGACATATTCTCATAAGTGTCCTTGCCCTTGGGTACAACAATGTACCAACGTAGAGGGTTGGGCTGAGGAATTTCCGCGTAGTGAATACCTACAGACTTAAGAGTGATTTTCATAAATTTTACAATCCTTGTACAATTGTGTTAACGTAACGATCTACATTTGACCCCTCAATACCGGGGGCACTGTTTACTTCGATGACAAACAACTCATTTTTCTTTTCATTGTAGCCAATGTCTACGCCTTTGAAGTCGCTCTTGGTTACTTTAGAAGCAGCAAGAGCAAGATCCCTAAGCCCCACAGGCTCAACAACCCCATCACTACAGAAAACATACCCGTTAGCGGTGTTTCTAATCTTGGCATCTGTCGTTCCTTCAAAGTTGGCCTTACGACGCTTCTCTAACACATGAACTACTTTGTCCTTAAAGATGTGTACACGAAACTCCTTTTTCTTTTTGCGATAAATCGTGTATACAGGCGCCGATACAACTTTCTCCGACGTTTCTGCCACAACAATACCCTTGCCCTCAGAGGCATGAGTAAGCGTACGACAGACAACCGTGTGGCCTTGGTCCGTCCACTCTTTAGCAATGCTTTTTGACGTTGTGAAGTCAAGACGTGCCAAGCCTTGCTCTTCGAACCACTCATACTGCTCAATCTTACCTTTTTGGTCGCCATATAGCAAATGAATTTTGTTAGGCTTCTGGTTCTTAGACCGCCAAACCTTGTAGCCTAGCTTGGTTGATAGACCCTCTGCCAGCCGCTTAAGACTTCCGCTCTTAAGGCAGGTGGACAGAAGACGAACCCTCGGCTTACCTAGAACCTTGGGCTTCTTAATGACAGACTTTTTCTTTGTGGATGTATTCTTCAACATAAGAACGTGTGGTTAAGTTGGACATGTAAATCTTAAAGATCTTTTGCTTAGCATCATACAGTGCTTCACTAATCACACCAGTTACAACACGATCAGTGAGATCAAGAGCACTTTCTTCCGAACCAGAATAAAGACCATAAATCTGGTGCGGGGTTTCAATAACCCAACTCTCTCCTAGAAGCCACCATTTGTTTGAATCAGTTTCAGTAGAAGAGTTATAATCATCGCAATAAAAATCCAGAGAGCGACCGATGAATTGTTTTCTGAATCGCTTGAGGGAATTCCTGCTGGCGGCGTCACGAAAGGGAGCAGTCCCTTTAACACCCCCAGACGTCTTCCGCTTCGTACCCGAGCATAAGGCCGTTACGTCCTGGCCAGTACCCTTGGCCGCCTTGTGGGTACTGACTGTAGCTTTTTTTACTTCGAGCTTTGTTTTTACAGGCTTTGTAACATCTCCGTTATCTGACAGATCAAACTCATACAGAGTGTCTACCTCAATTTCCTCCCACTCTGTAATTTTCGTACTTCGTCGAGCACATGCTGTGGCAACGAAACCAGCTTCAGAAGCAAAAGCTACTCCAAAACTGTTGATGCCATAACACAGCGGTCGCTCCTTGTTGCGTAAGATGTACAGCTTTTCCTTAAGCTGGTCAATCCACACGCAAGCATAAGCACCATACACATTGCTTAATGCTGTCTCTAGTTTTTCCTTGTTACCTTCACACTTTGTAAGATGGATACCCAGAGCCTCTGAGTCTACCTCTGTGTCTGCAAGATGCTTCCAAGTATGCAATGTACCATTGTGCATGAACATGAAGCGGTCATCAATGAGCCACGGATGGGCATTCTCTTCTACAACCTTGCCCTTGGTGGCCTTACGATTGTGTCCAATAACTGCCTTGCCCTTGGCAACTAGTGCATCATGCACCTTCTTGTAAGGTTCCTCCTCTAGGAAATCCATGACATGAACGAGAGCTTCCTTAACAAGTTCAGCAGAACCGTCATTGTAGAAAGCAGCCACACCTACACTGTCATCCCCTCGCAGGGCGTCAATATACAGCATGTCTTCAAAGATATCTCGATCACTACCACAGAATCCATTGGATCCTTTATACAAAACTCCAACTAGTCCGCACATTATTTTGTCAACCCCCCTGAAGAGAGCTTTACGTCGATGAGGGAATCTTCAATGAGATTATTGATTTGTCCCAGGGTCATATCAGTAGCAAGAGTAGGAATCACAGCCGAAGCATATGATGCCATGTCCTTGCCGCTAAGAATAGTCTTGATAATGTTGAATCCTGTGTTCTTTTCTACAAAGGTGTATAACTCCTTGAGTGTAGTGAGCCACTTCTTAAATACTTCTGGGTCTTTGGTGCCATACATATGGCGGAACTCAATGGTACCATGGCAGTCGGAACCATCTTTACCTGGACCCATAGGACAGATGTTAAAGGCGGTGTACTTGGACCACGCCTTATGCATTGCTACAAGATTGCTCTTGTAAGTATTGGGCAACGAAGTGTAGTTGAGAGGAACACAGAAGATATTGTTCTTCCGTTCATTACCTACAAAGTTAAAGAACAGGGGCTCATAAAGAGCATAAAGAAGCACAAGCTGTCGAGCTTCTTCTACT
>OFQV01000291.1_pt1 | contig 13836 bp, 28 predicted proteins | sample 1542971 | NCBI WGS metagenome assembly OFQV01 (sample SAMN07774229, study PRJEB24372) | wastewater metagenome | isolation source: WWTP Cannobio (Effluent) | place: Italy: Cannobio | collected 2016-01
TCGCCGATAATGCCGGCGAGCCGGTTACTTGGGCGTTATGTTGCAAAAGCGGCGACCACTGTGCGGCCATCGCGTGCGCAACCCCTTCATACGTTCGGCTGCGCTCTTTCCAGCGTGTAGGGCTTGGCGGCATGTGATGCACTCGCGGCTTGCGCCCGTCCACCAAGTTTGTGGGTGCCAGCTTTGGCAGGCCTTTTAGCCACAGGCAAGTGGCCTTTGTCTCACCATGCCCAAACATCCACGGTTGCACCACCTGGCTAGGCTTGCGTATCCGCGTGCTGATAATGCTCACGGGGTTTTCAAGGCAAATGCGCGGTATGTCGGCATCCAGGAGCATTCGTACAAACTCCAGTGCCTCCTGTTGCACGCCGCTTGCAACCTTGGCCGCAAAGTGTCGCGCACCGCTCACGCTCAAATGCGTGCAGGGCGGGTGACACACCATCAAATCCCACTGCTGCGCCAGCATGTCGCGCACATCCCCTTGGTAGTGCTGTCCGGGTGTCTCGCTCTCCAAAAGGTCGCAACTCCATGCGTCGTGTCCAAGCGCGGCAAAGGCATTGCGCACCCTGCCGCTGTACTCACAAGCTACTAAAACTCTTGCCATTGTTCTCTTTCGTTGGTTCGTGGTGTTTCCACATAACAGGTCAATCAAGGCCGACCTGCGGCGGCTTATCTCCGGCGTTAGCCATCAGTAGTCTTCGCATCCGGTGGCCTGCCCGTAGTCGAGAAGCCCGAGCATTACCCCGGCTTGTGCGGCTCCGTATCCTTCTTCGCGGTACGCTCTCACGGTTTCGGCGCTGGTGCTTCCAATACCGTGCCGCTGCTCCCACTCAACTATCTGTAGCAGCGTTCCCCACCCAATCCGCCCCGCCGTGTATTTCGGGTAATCAGCAAACAGATCGTCGGCCTCATGGCTAACTGACGCTTCGAGCGGACCTGCCGCAATAGGCGCTTGTTCCATTTCATTCATCCCTCAGCGGCAGGCCGCTCAAGCTAGCGTTATCAGGCAGAGCCATAAATGCTGGCCTCTGCCGCCTTGATGACGCCTGCAATGCTGTTCAGGTAGTCGTCCACCCAGTCATGCGCAGCAAAGGTTTCTGCGATGGTCACGCGCTGCGCTGCGGTTGTTGGCGTCGGGTAGTTTTGCAATGGGCACCAATCGGGTATTGCGCAGTTTTTTTCAAGCTGCCCACCACCCTTGCCACACAGGTACATCCCTCCAGATTCATACTCACGGTGCGGGCACTCGCGGCATGTTTCAATTACTGCGACTATTTTGCTCAAGATGTTTCTCCAGTGTTTGTTCCAACCCGATAACCGGGCAATCAACCGGACAAGCCGGTTATTTCTGCGTTAGCCGGCAAAGCTCATTTCAACTTTTTGCACCAGGTCTAGCGGGTAAATCGCCACCACGTCGCCCTGCCAAACGGCCACAATGCGTTCACTGTTGCCGAACGGTTGTTGAGTGGTATCGGCCGGGCCAATAACGGTTCCATCCTTCAGCGTAACCGTGAGTTGCAGTGTGTCCATGTCGTGCGGAGTCTTGATCGCCATTTCTTTTCCTTCGCCGGGCATTGCCGGCTAACTATTCGTTCAAGCCGAGACCGCTTCCCAGCTTCAATAGGGTTTGATTTACCGGGTAGCAGTCCGGCTTAACTCAGCGCGTTCTGTTGCAAGTCGTCGCGCATCAGGTACACATCGACCGGGAATGCGCCATCTCCCTGCGCCGTCATGAAGTGCTTGCCCCAACCACACACGCGGCCCTTCTGGTCAATGCACAGCGTATCGCGCGAACTCACGCCAGCAGCCTTCCATGCGCCTTGCGCGTGGTCGCACCAGTCGGTGAAACTCTTGAAGCTGAACAGCTTCGGCCCAAGGTCTAGATTTACTTGCATTTGTTTTCTCCGTAATAGTTTGTTGCAACAGAACAGGTTGCTGCATCGGATCGCCTACGGCTCCCGCTGAGCAACAGCGTTAACCCCTTTGCGCTGACTAAACAGCGCCACCAGCGCGCCACGGTTGGGGGTTGCTTTATCGGTCTTGGTCTGGTCGGGTTGCAGCTGCTGCAGGCCGGCCAGAACGGCTTCGGCGTGGGCGCGTATGACCAGCGGGCGACCATTGGGCTTCTGGGTTACGGTGAGGCCCTGGGCGCGCAGGTGGCGCACCTTGGCCGCGCTGGTGCACAGACCGGCGCACAGGTCGTCAATTTCCTGATCGGTGTACCAAGGCGTCATGGTTGTTTTCCCAATGCGGCAGCTGGGGGTTGTTTTTTGTCGGTCATAGCGCACCATCTTTCTTGAGTAACCCAAGGGCGATGCTTTGCATGTCCTTTAAATGCCGTTCGGTTGCAGCCAGGCTGCCCGCGCTTCCGGTGCCTTCGCTTGGCCGCAATCCACAGCGCCAAAGTTCATCGATGAGTTGCTGGGCCTGTGCATTTTCAAGCGTCAGGGTTGGCTGCCCAAAAAACTCGCCGTCGCTAATAGTGCGCAGCGTAAGCGGTTCAGCAATTGCTAGATGGCCAAAACTTCGGTCCAGAATCATCAGTTCTACACCATTGCGCCAGGCTTGACGTTGGCATTGAATTTCGATCATTTCGTAGCCTCCACAGCAGCGTCATAAATATCCCCCCGGCGCATGCGCAGCAGGGTCTCGCGCATGGCGTCTTGCATCTGGGTGGGCCTGCTTAGCTCCAAAATGGATTCGTGCAGGTCGATAGCAGCGGGTATTGTTTGCAGGGCCAGCGCGTCAAAACCCCACACGCCCAGGCGGTGGTGGCGCTCTATGCAGCGCATCAGCGCGGCCTGGGCAAGCTGGCAGGTGTGCACGCACAGGTCGTCAATCGATTCGCTGCGCACCAGGGCGGTGTTAATGGCCGCAGCCAGGGTGTGAAAGTCGTCATCCACGCCCCGCCCGCAGCGCAGCGATTCATACGACATGCGCACGGGCATGTTCAGGCGTAATAGTTCGCCAGTGGAAAAAGGCTGGATTTTGTTCATCAGCCGGTAGATGCTGGCGGGGTCTGCCTGGTAGCGGCCCGGGCTGCGTTTGGCGCGGCTGGCGGTGCGGTGGGATGATTTCATGCTGCTCTCCATAATTTCCACCCATCAGCAGGCGTCCAGTTCATCAGAGGCGCGGTGTTAGTGGGGATGATGATGCGCAGCGTGGCGCCTGGCACGTTGTCAAACAGGAGCGCTGCGGCATACATAATTTGTGACGTCAAATAGTCGTTGCTGGCGTCAAACTCAAGCACGTCGCGCCAGCTTCCGCGCGTGTTGCTTTGCAGCTTCACCATCTTGATAATTTCAGCCATGGCTCAATCCAACAACCGATGCCGCTTGGACACCGGAAACGGGTTGTGCGCAGACGGCACGGTGGTGCCACCTGGGGCGTCAATGCCCCGCACGTTGTCGGGCGGCACTTCCATAAAGTTGCTGCGGTCTTGGTTGGTGAGCTTGAGGTATTCGTTCTCGACCCGGGCGGTGTCCACCAGCACGCCGGCCACGGTGGCCATGGCGCGGGCGCGGGCTACGTCCATGGGGTTGGTGCGGTCGCAAAGAGACGCCAGCGCGCCCAGCAGGTGCTGGCGAACTTGGTTGATGTGGGGTGTTGTTGCGGTGCTCATGTTGGTAACCCTTCGGTGTGTTGGTTGTGTTCTTTGTGCTCTTTGGCGATGCGGTTCACCTGGCGGGTGATGGCGCCTTTGAGTTGCACCAGGCGGCCCAGCTCGGGCGATACGCTGCGGGGGTGGTTGCGCCGGGCGTGTTCTGCGCGGGTAATCATTTCAAGCCGGTCGGCGGTTATGTTGGCCAGCACGGCGGTGCGCTGGCCGGGCTTAAAGATCACAATGCTGCCCGGCGCAATGGGGCCGCACGCGGCTTGCCACACCAGGCGGTGCACGGCCACCCAGCGCCGGGCTGGGTATAGGCTGGGGTCGTCGGTCATCTTGCGTTCCAGGTAGCCATCTTTTGATGTGCGGATTGACCCAATGGGTTTGTAGTTGTGCTGGGCCGCGCCCGTCATCTGGCCTTTTTTGAACTGGGTTGCGCGGCAAGCGTCTTGCACACCGGTTAGGCCGGGTTTGCCTTTGTTCCACGGCACTTGGCCGGGCTGGAACTGGCTGCCCACCATGCTGGGGTTGCGCTGGTATTTTTGAATGCGCCCCGAGCGCCCGCTGGCATTGAACTGCACGCTTTTTGCAATGCCCAGGCGCGCCGCCATTTGGTACACCTGCGATGCGCGCAACCCCAGCGCAGCGGCCACGTCTGCGCCGCGTGTGTTGGGGTACAGCGCACGCAGTTGGGCGGTTTGCGCTTCGGTCCAGTGGTGGCGCTGGCGATTTTTGTGGGTGGATTGGGTCATGACCCAATCCCCTTGCTAGGCAACCCCGCCGCCCGCTCTGACCCGGGCCGCATGGATTGCACTACCTCGCCGTCGCCAGTGCGGTAGCGGGCGCTTGTGGTGATGTTGCAAATGGTGGTGGGGGTGGCCTCGCGTGGGTCGCGCTTGCGTGGGGGTGTGAGTGCCAGGCCCAGTGTGCGGCGCTGGCTGGCGGTTAGCCCTTCGGACGGTTTGAGGTATGTGGCGCTTTTTTGGGCGATGGGCTTGGTCATGCTGTTGCCCTTGGGTGGTTGAAGTGGACGGCATCCAGCAGGGTGTCCATGCTGCGTTCAAACTCTTCTGCCCACTCTGATGGCGTGATTAACGTACGACTTAGCACCATCAGCATGCCGGGGGCGTGGAGGGGCGCTATGAGGTTGCCCGGCGTGTCGATTACCGGCCAGGGTGTGTTGATGCTGGCATCAAAATGGGTCAGGTCGCGCCGCTCGGTGGCCAGGGCTATTAGGTCGCAATGCTTCACAAATTCTTTGCGGTCGTCCATGTCCTCGTCCAGGTCGTAGGCTTGCAGCAGCGCGTGCTGATGGAAGGCTTCAAACGCGGCCCAGGTGGCGCCCAGCATGTGTTTGACTGGGCTGGATACGTCGCCCACGATGCATTCGTGCGCATCGTGCATCAGGCACAGCAGCTGGGTTAGGCACCCTGCGCCTTGTACGTATGCAATATCGGCCACCAGCAGGCTGTGCTCTGCCACGCTGTAGGCGCGCCGGGCGTGACCGGTGTAGCGGTTGATGTGCGCCAGGCTCCACGCAATCTCGCCACTGGTGGGTGTGTTGTCGGGGTGCGGCATGGCAAGCAGGCTGTGCTCGCGGCCGGTGTTGGTTAGAAGCCAGGTCATGGGGTGATTCCTTGGGTGTTGTTTGCTATGGTTTGTGTAGCTGCTTGCGTAGGGTTGACGAGGGCTAGAGGGTGTTTTTGCTTGGCCTTTTCCTTTGCCTCGCAAAATATGCGTTTGAACAACTGCCCATCGGCCGTGCCGAAAGGGTAGGGGCAGGCGTCGTTCACGTCGTCGTACTGCTCGGCAGCTTTTAGCGCCATGGCCTGGATGCTGTCGTGGGATAGTTTGCGCATGTTGGGTGCTGACTAAAAAAAGCGGTGGTACAGGTAGCTGCAGCCCCCCACCACCACGCAGAGCGACCCGGCCACTAGCAGAGTCATGCCGATCCAGTACCACATCACCTCAAACGGGGTGCAGGTAACCTCGTCGGTGTCCCACGCGGGGGCGTCTTGGCGGGTGCAGTCCAGGCAGGGTATGGCGCGGTGCTGGCAGACGCCAAGCTGGTCGCAGGTGCGGGCTTGCTGGCGACGAATGTTGTTGGCGACGTTCATGCTGCCACCTCGCTCTGGCCGCCAAACTGCAAGGCCAGCGCTTGCTGCACCTGGGTGCGCAGGTGGTCAAGGGTATCGGTGTTGTCCACGCATACGTCGGGTTGTATGGACTGCATTTCGGTCTCGCTCACGTGGGCACGCACGGGTGCGGCCTGGGGGCGGTTAATGCGCCAGATCACCCCGCCGCGCTGGCGCACCCAATCGGCCTCGTTGGCAAAGCGCACGTCGCTGATGACAAAGCGGGCGTAGCCGTCATCAGTAGCCAATTCGCCAGAATTGCTTAGGTCGCCCATATAGCTGGCGGCCAGGCGCAGCCACAGGTCTGGTGCCACGCTGCGGCCCCATTCGGTGCCCAGGGTCTGTGCCAGGTGGCGGTAGCTGGTGCACAGTTGGGGGATGGTTGCTTCTTTGAGGTTGCGCGCGTCCATAAAGCTGGTGCAGATGCCGTTGCTGGTAAACAGCTCGCGCAGCATGTGGCGAATGGGGTCGGCAAATGCCAGGCCGTTGTAGCCATGCTCTTCAAGAATGGCGCGCACGGTGTCTTTGCCGCAGCCAGCGGGGCCGGTTAGGCCGATGAGGCGGGGGGCGTTCATAGCGCAGCCCTGCCACCGCGCAGCGGCTTGCGCACCACGCAGCGCACGCTGGCGTCGTCTTGCTGCACCCAGCCGCCGTTGCCGCAGATTTGGGCTGCAGCCAGGGCAAAGCGGTCTTGCGCGGCTTCGGACCGGATGGCGTCTTCCATGGCCTGCGCCTGGGCCATTTCGGTACTGTGGTCGGTTGGGGCGTCAAGCCGGTAGAGGCTGCCCAGCGACAGGGCAATGATGAGTGCCAGCACCCAATTGGTGGCGCGGTGGGCGGTCATGCTGCCACCTGCACCAGCACATCACCGGCCAGCTTGGCTAGGCCCTTGGGCGTAACCAGCACCTGTTCTACCATCTTGACGGTGCCGTCGCTGCGCTCCACGGTGGTGACCTTGTGCTCCAGATAGCGCACCTGAATGCGCGCCTGGTAGGCTATGAAGCCGCTGCCACCGGCACGGCGGTAGATCCACTGGTGCTCTTGCAGCCACGCAAACAGGCGCTTGGGCTGCATCTGCAGGTGCTTGGCCGCATTGGTGATGCACATTGCACCGTCGGACTCGGTGGCGATCAAGTCCAGCGCCTGCACTTTGGGGGCCTGCTCGGTCACCTGCTTTTGCAGCGCGATGACCTTGTTGGTGTACACCAACAGCATGCCCCGCACCATTTCTGGGTCGCCCAGGGCGTCTTGCAGGCTCATGGGGGCGGGCATTTCTTTGGTGCGGCGCTCGCACTCGATGAAATACTCGCGCACCTCAAAGCCTTTGTCGGTGCCCGACACCATGGCGATGTGCTTGGCCGCCTCGATGGTCAGGTGGTATTCAATGACAGTTTGGCCGGTGCTTGAAAGCTCGCCCTTTTGGGCGACCTTCACAAAGTCCCGGTTTTCAACCAGGCGGGCGCGTGTGATTTGCGCTTTAACCCAGTTGCTGAAGTCTTTCCCGACCTCCAAGCTGGCATGCAGTTCCCGTGCGTTGACGGTCTGGGCAGACTGCTGGGCAATCTGGCGGTTGTCGATCTTGATGAGTTGCACTGTTCACTCCAATTTCCGCCGTTGGGGCGGGTTGGAGTGAATTATTTATCCAATGGGCAAGTGTTGTCAATATCCAAGGGATAAATATTTGCGATAATTTGGCATCTGCATTGTGCAGACCCATGGGCTACAGTGGCCCAACAGGAGATTGAGCTATGGAATTGATCGATTTTGCAGAAAAGCGTGGTGAAGAGGCCGCTAAGTTCAGCCTGGCCACAATGGACATCAACCGCGCAAGGGCGCACACCCTGTTAAGCCTGTTGTTGGGCGGCGCGGGTGCGGGTGTGGTGCTGGCTTTGTCGCAGCACAGCCTGGAGCGCCCTTTGTTGACTGTATTGGCGTTTGCGGTATCACTCTGGTGGTTTGGCCTGGCAGCATGGCTGGCTGTGCGCGGCCTGCGCACCAGCCCGGTGCGGCCATGGGCGGGCGGCGGCAGTCGTATCCTGCGCAAAGGTGCACAGTGGCAAAACTATGCCAAAGAAATACTCGCCGAAGGCGGCGTTCCCGAGGATTACCTTACCAATTTGCGTGTGCAAGAGCTCGAGCTAATGGATGACGCTGTTGCCGAATACCGCATTGCCAGCACCCAATGCGGGGCAGCGTTAGATACGGCCTATCTGGTGGCTGCACTCACGCCGCTTCCAATGGTGGCGGCTTGGGCGCTTTATCGCTTTTTTGGTTGATCTTGCGGCCCGCGTCGGTCGCGCCGCTCTACCGGGTCTTTTTCTTTCCCGGGCTTGGTGGCATGTAGCATGGTTTACTGCTCCGCATCAAACCGGTTTTTTTGCTGTTCAACACTGCGGTTTTCCGCGTTGGTGCGCCGCTCGTAGTCAATGACCCGTTCCTGGGCGAGTGGCGTAATGCCCTGCAATGCAGTAATTTCCAGAACAAAGTGCTCTTTTAGAGCCTTCTTTTGCGCTGGTGTTTTCAGCGTTTTTTGAGCTCGTGTGTGCAGCGTCTTGAGCGAAGATGTGAATTGCTGAATGCACCCTTGAAAATCACCTTTAGATAATTTTTTAGGGTCGGTTTCACCAATAGCCGCTAAATTTTTCGCCATACTGTAGGCTGTATTGCACATAAAGCCGCCCATGGCGCTGGCTTGAAAATATGCATCAATTGCAGTCACACCTGGCGGTGGATTCAAAACCAAATTAGCCCCAAATGCATCTTCTGCATACGTGTTGACCTGGACCAATACCAGAGCGACGAGCAGTATCCATCTATTCATAAAGCGCTCCAAAGAAAGAATCGTTTTTAGCCGGTCGTGCCATTGTCTTGGGCTGGTTGTGCAAGCGCATCTACTAAGCGCACCACGGTAGCCCACTGATCTGGCGGCATCGCCTCCATCAGCAGCATAACCTTGGTACGCGGATCATCTTCACCATGCAGTTCGTCATAAGCTGGTGGGGTGTCCATCCAGCCTAGTCCTAACGATAATTTTTCTTCTATTTCGCGCGCGGTTGGATCGCCCATTTCATAGAGCGTTCCCCGGTCCGCTCGGATGCTGCGGTTGTGTATTTGATACAGGCGGGCATTGGTTTCCTCCCACCCGATGGCGCGGTTGAGGTTGGCTACGGTTCCATGCTTTTTTACCAGCATCCCCAGCCGTATTCGGCGCGTTTCAAAGACCGTTTTCATGCCAAGGATTAAATATCCTACGGTTATTGGTCGGTATTCTCCTTTGGTTATTGACAATGTATATCCGTAGGATAAACTATTGTCCATGGAATTAAAACTTTGGATCGAAACTGAGCGTGGCAGGGCAGTCGCATTGTCAAGAGTCATTGGTGTGCCCTCGTCGTTTGTATCTAACTGGGTCACCGGCAAGAAGGGTATCCCGTTGGAGCGCTGACCGCCATTGAACGCGCCACCGGTGGCGCAGTCACCCGCCAAGACTTGCGGCCCGACGATTGGCAAGATCACTGGCCAGAACTGGCACCAGCCCTCGTCAACCCTACGCAACCCGCTACTGAATCCGTAGCGCAAGGGGCCTGATATGACGACTACAAGCCGCGCATCAACTGGTTTGCTTGCCACTGTATGTAGGGTTTTCGCCAAACCCACTGCGCGAGCATCAGATACCCAGATAGCACTCCCAAAACTGACAGCCCAGCAACGCCAGCTAATGCTACAGGTGCTGACTGCCTCGTATGGCTCCACCCCGCCATCAATTCTTGCGGCGTCACCTGAAACCACCACAGCAGCGCCATCGCCAGCACTGCAAGCACTAGATGTGCAGTCCAAAACACCATCCAAGCGAGTAGCCGAATGATGTTGTTCGTAACTGCGAAATTGGCCTCTATCGCTTGCGCTTGCGTTAGCCCGATTCTCTCCCTCATGCTCGCCCCTTGTGGTGATGGTTGTGTAGTAACTCCATCGTACAGCCACAAGCAGGCGATCACCCCAGGTTACCGCCAAGACATGCAGCCCGACGATTGGCAAGATCACTGGCCAGAATTGGCTACAGCCATCGCCAATCCTACACAACCCGCTACCGAATCCGTAGCACCGTGGAGCCACTAATGAACCGTTCCACCCCCACCGAAAACGTCTGTTTCTGTCGCGGTAGCGGAGGCTCTGGCTTGGGTAGCTCCCAAATATTGGTCCATGTAGATTTTGATGCCTTCGACCGTGATCGGGGTCAGTGCAAAGTTCACCCAACCCAAGCCCGGATGCGTGAAGGACAGGCAAAAATGCTGATCCTTGGTGATGTCCCACTGCGCCCAGAAGCCAGGACCAACGATTACCGCCTGCTGCCCCATGGGCCGCTCCGTTGCCTTGGTTATCTGTGCTCTGGCGTTGCCAAGCTCTGCAATAAGGTGCTGAAGCTCTTCGGCATTCAGGTCTCCATTCATTTCGACCTTCACGGAGGCTGTTGAAGTGTTGACAAGTATTTTCATGGCCGGGGCCTTTTGGTTGGTGTTGAGGAACCCCCATCGTAAGGGCCAAACCCCGGCCACCCAATCCGTAGCAAAAGGAGCCGCCCATGTCTGATTCTGGTTTTGTGCGGCGTGACGAAACCCTGCACGCCCGCCCCGATCGCAAGGCCCCAGCCGATGAGCTGGCCAACCTGACTGAGGTGATACACGGCGCGGCCAACACCATGAACCGCGCCCTCAAGGCGATTGAACACATTCAAGCCAAAGGCGGCTTGCGGGCAGTTGGCTGATGCGCCCAGCCGGCGAGGTTCACCTGGCCCTGTTGCAGGCCGCGCATGCCATTCGGGCAGAGCGCGCCAGCACAGGGCAGGGCGTCACGCTGTTGGAGCTGGTGCACCGCAGCCAGGTGGGCTACAAGGTTGCCCGCGCGCTGGTGCCAAAGCTAAGCGCCCGTGGGCAATTAACCAAGGTGGGCGAGCGCAAGGTGCCCTACCGCAACCGCCCGGTGGCGGAATACGTGCCCACCGACATGGTTGAAGCATCCACAGAGCCGGTCATCGGTGCTGGGTGGGTCAATCTTGGCGATGCACTTCAACATTGGAAAGGCTAGGTGCAAATTATGAACACCATGGATACCTCAGCGCAGGCGCTGCAGCAGTTTGGCTTTAAGGCCATAGCCAAGCAGCAAAAGGATATTTTTGACGTGGTGCTGGGCTGCCAGCGCAACGGCATGCCCGATATGAGTTTGACCGAGATTCGGGATACCTATGAGCGCCTGCATGGCAAGCGGATCGACTTGAACCGTGTAAGTGCCCGTGTCAGCAACCTGGTGGCCGCGCATCGCTTAACACGCCGTCAGGATACCCGGCTGTGCAGCGTGAGCAACCGCAGAGTGCACCCGGTGTATGTGCCAGAGCAACAGGTGAGGTTATTTGTATGAACTATTACAAGCGCCACATTGGCGACTATGCCGCTGCAACCCGGCACCTGTCCATGTTGGAGCATGGCGCCTACAACCTGATGATGGATACCTACTACACCACAGAGAAGCCGCTTCCGGTGGATGTAAAAGACGTTTTCCGCAAGGTCGGTGCACGCACCAAAGAAGAGTGTGTGGCGGTAGAGGCACTGCTGCACGAGTTTTTTACGTTGACCGATAAGGGCTGGGTGCAGTCCCGTTGCCAGTCAGAGATTACCGTGTTTCAGCAAAAAGCAGAAATCAATAAGGTTATTGGAAAGCGTGGTGGACGACCAAAAAAAGAAACTCAAACGGTTAATTCTGGAAACCCAGAAATAACCCAAACGGTTTCTGAAAACAGCAGTTACAGTAAACCAAACGAAACCCTAACCACTAACCAAGAACCACTAACCATTAACCATAATAAAGACACGCTACTCCACCAGGCCGGGTCTGACGACCCGCCGCGTGTGTCAAAAACCGCAGCCGTTTGCATGGTCATGCGGTCCGAAGGCATCGGTTCGGTGAACCCGTCGAACCCCGATTTGGCGGCGTTGATCGATGCCGGCGCCCAGGTCGGGCAATTCGCGGATGCAGCCAAAACCGCCGTTGGCAAAGGCAAGGGTTTTGCCTATGCGCTGGGCATCGTTCGGGGGCAGCTTTCAGAGGCAAAAGCACTCGCAATCGAGGTACAAAGTCCGTCACCAAACGGGGGCAATTCGCCGGAATCATTCGCCGAAAAAGACGCCCGAATAGCCCGCAGCCGGTGGGAGCAAATGACCGGTCAAACCCATCCGGACAACGCGCTGCCACCCAGCGTCATCGATGTTTCGGCCACCAGTTTGGAGATTGCGCAATGACCGAAAACACACCCATCGAACGTGTTTTTTTACGCCTGGCTGCGACCTATGGAGCAGCCTGGGACCGGGCGCTTGGGCAGGCCCCGATCGGCGATGTGAAAACGGTTTGGGCGCACGAGTTGAGTGCTTTTTTGCAGACCCGCGAGGCAATGAAGCGCATCGCCTGGGCTCTGGAAAACCTGCCGGAACGGTGCCCCAACGCAATCGAATTTCGCAATCTTTGCCGCCAATCCCCGGCTGCCGATGTTCCGCAACTGGCAGCACCAGAAACAGCCGCAGACCCGTCGCGTGTGGCTGCCGAGCTGGCAAAGCTGCGGTCGTTGCAGACCCGCCAAACGGCGGCAATATCGGGCTGCCGGAACTGGGCGCGCGCCATCCTGGCGCGGGTGGAGAGGGGTGATCGTGTGAGCCCGACCGTGGTGGCCATGGCGAAGCACGCGCTGGGTAACGCGACGAGCGTGGAGGTGTGACATGCCAACAGTGTCTTATCGCATCCACCAATCCGCACTGCGGTCGATTCAATTTTGCGTGCCTGGCATGTTGCGCCCGGCTGGTTGGCAGAACCCGGCCCGACAAGCGCAGGGCGGCAATGATGCTGGCAACCATAGCCAGGTTCAAGGGCTGCCCAGCACGATCCGAGATCATTGGTTTGCTGAGCGGCAATGGCTCGGCACCCCTCTCAGCCCAGCCGAACTGCGTCACGGCGTCAACGCTGGAATCATCAGCGCAACTCTTCTGAGCAACGATGGCACGCATTGAATGGGTCAAACACCGCCTGGACAACTGGGCACTGTGGAAAGAAAAGGAAAGCCGGGGCGGCTTGGGCTATGCCACGCAGTCGGTGCTGCTGTCGGAGCCAGTGGACCGATCGCGCGACATCGTAATTCCAATCGACGAGACAGACGCCATGCTGACCAACACTGCCGTCGAGTCGTTGCGCAACGGCAATGGCCAGTTGTACCTGGTGCTGCAGTGCATCTACATTGCCGGCATCGGCGTCCGGGAGACGGCGCGCAAGATGGGTCGAGCTGAGTCAACGGTCAAAGAAAACCTTGACCGCGCTGACCACGCTATCAGCCAGTGGTTCGGTGAGCGCGCCGATAAACAACGCGCCGAGCAAGCAGCCAAAGACTTGGCACTCAGTCGCGGGCGGTCTGAAAAATTGAGTTTGTCTACATAGACTTTACTGATACATTTCTGGCAAGCTGTGGACTAACTGACACTATCCACACAATCACATCAAACCCCTGCAGGTGACCGCTTGCCGGGGTTTTTGTTTATGCGGGGCAGTTCAACATCAACACATTGATGGCTACGGCCTTCTGACACCTTAGAACTGACCCTGCACCAATGCCAACAGCTGCCAACAAAGCATCAGGATTGAGGCGAGGTTCATCGCATGAGCGTGGATATTCGTACGCATGGCAACGGGCAAGGGAAGGGTTCTTGCAATCTCACCCACTGTGCGCGATGCACGTTGCCAGGGCTGAGGTAGTGGCGGCAACAGTGGTTGACCACATCACACCGCATCGTGGAGACATGACATTATTCTGGGACAAGTCGAACTGGCAGTCGTTGTGCAAACGATGCCACGATAGCCATAAGCAACGTCTTGAAAAGGGTGGCGTCGAGGTTGGTTGCAACCTCTCTGGCCTGCCCCTCGACAAAGCGCATCACTGGAATAAAACCAAGTAGGGGGGGAGTCAAAAGTCTACCCCTAACCCACTCTAGACTGGCGCAGCCGCTGGAGCTGCTGCCGGGGCGGGTGCCGCTGCTGGAGCCGTTGGCGCAGCGGCTGGCGGTG
>OFQV01000292.1_pt1 | contig 13728 bp, 20 predicted proteins | sample 1542971 | NCBI WGS metagenome assembly OFQV01 (sample SAMN07774229, study PRJEB24372) | wastewater metagenome | isolation source: WWTP Cannobio (Effluent) | place: Italy: Cannobio | collected 2016-01
CGCGAAAGATACTTCAACGCGGCCACCAATTTATCGATTTCTTCTGCTGATGTGTAATAGACGTTCTTCTTCTTCGCCGACTCTGCCGACTTCTCCATCGTCGTGTAGTACCGGGCCAGAATAGCGAACTTGGCGCTAAGAGCCTGTAGTTGCACGACCAGCCGCGAGGCGGCAGCAAATGGAAGATCAGGCTTAGCAATCAACTTAACGATATATGCCAATGCCAGGTCCAGATCCTCGTCTTTCATAAAGTCTGACAGATCGTTGAACTCTGTAATCTGGCTGACTAATTCAATCGTCGCTTCGCGTTCCATTTTTCTCCTTTAACTCCTGCGCCGTTAGGTATTCGTCTAGATTGAAATGGGGCTCGTATGTCTCAGCAAAGATGTCTGGCTTGCATGGGTAGAACTCGCCCTTGACTCCTTTGATGATATAGTCGCCCTCTCTAGCCAGCATGACACCTTCTAGCGTAGGGATGAGCAGGCCCAATGTTGCAACGCTGCGATGAAGTTGCGGCTCGTCCGTAGCCTCACCCTTTTCGTTGATCCATGTACCCTGAGCCTGACCCTCAGACAAATATCCTACCCCAACGAAGTCACAAATTTCGTTCCAGTTACCCCAAGTCAGTTCTACGGCCTCAATTACTACCGGCCTTTTCTGATAAAGTGGCATCAGCCAAACTCCCTGCGCCTAGACTCTTGATCTTCTTCAAATGCTTTCATAGACTGCTTATAGGACTCCATCAGTTCCTTGATGCGTCTTTCCTCGTCTGCCTCAAACTCTCGGCAGCGTCTTTCGGCCTCGACCAATTCTTCTAGACGTGACCATTCTATCACCGCGAGGCGGGTCCTTGAATAGCCCGTACCAAGGATCAACTTTAAACAAGGATCGAGGTTGCCGCTAGCCCAGGCATCGTTGCAAATCTTACCCCAATTATCCTTGTTGATACTAAAAGACTTGCTGTATTCCTTGTAGTCTACGCAAAAGCCGTTCCAGAGGGCGTCGCCCTTCTGCATCTTCCCCCGGCCCGAATTCTTCTGGGCCTTAGCGCCATCGCGCTTGATTTCTGACTTTTCAGACACCGGGAATCCTTACCGAGAATTCGGCTCCGCATTCCTCGCAGAACACGTTGAAGATTGCTGAATCAGTGATAGAGCGGTAGGCCTCGGTTTCCAGGCTGCCGCAGTCATCACACTTGATAGCGAAGTTGTACTGTGTTCTTTCTCGGACAATCTTAGGTTGTCCTAACCCATCAAAGATAGACATAGATAGCATCCAATAGTTTTTCTCGTGCCGCCTCGTCGTTCCTGATCAGGTCGGCCAGGTCCTTTAGATAGTAAGATTTCTCGTCATACTTATACCATCCACCAGATTTCTTGATAATGCCGTACTTTTCCGCAAGTTCTACTGTTTCGCCAGCGAAGTCGATGCCCACGTTCGGGCCACGGAAATAGAAGTCGTACTTACCCGTCAGACCCATCGGGCCGAGTTTGTTGTACTCAATCTCCCAATTAACGGGACGACCGACCTTTTCCTTATACACCCGGTCGCCCACGGACACGTCATCCATCAGGGCCTTCGCATCCGATTCGGTGCTGAACAGTTTGATCACGGTGCTGCTGTTGAATTTGATAGCCTCTCCACCCATCGGTGCGAGTTGGGTATAGGTCGGGCTGATCTTGTTGCGCTGCTGACTGATCATGATAATAGCGGTATCTTCGTTGACACCGTTCCACATGTTAGACAGTTTTCCAAGGTCCCGCGCCTGCGAACCGATCTGTCCAGTCTTTTCAAAATCCTTCATTTCTTCTTCGTTGAAGTATGATGTGGATAGAACTGAACTGATAGAGTCTAGCACAAGCACGTCGAGCCCGCCCTGAATCAACTCAACGCCATAGTTGGCTGCGTGGGCGATGGACTTTGTTGCGCTATAAATTACGTCGGTAGAATTTACCCCCAGCCGGGCTGCCCAGGAAGGATCATACGACTGCTCTGCATCCAGCCAGGCGCAGGACTTCCCCTGCTTCTGTGCCATCGCCATAATTTGCAGGGCGATGCTGGACTTACCAGCAGACTTATTTCCCCAGATTAGCGTCTGGCGCCCGTGGCCGAGGCCTCCACCTAGAGCGATGTTCAGCCCGATACTAGGAGTTTCTAGCAGTCTTACCTTTACGTCCGACGCCACCTGTAGCCTTTTTAGTGTTTTTGCGTCGAGTTTCGCCAAGACTTCTTCTTTGGTAGTCATTCAAACTCTTTTCCAATTCAGTCGCCAGCGCCTTCATTTCTTTGGTCCGCATGGCCTGTAGTTTCTTGATTATTTGCATCATCTGATCTTCGCTGTCGGAACGGACCACTAAAAGCAGTTCGCCTTCTATACCGCGCAGAAAGTATCCACTTAACATACTCTAGTATATCATGCGAGAACGCCGTGCTTGCGCGGGCGGGTGGAGTTGAACATCATCTTCTCCGTGACCACATGGTCGAGAGAAAGGTTTTTGGAAACAAATCCACAGTCTTTCAGGCCCTCGTAGAAGTCTACGAGACGGATGAAAATGTCAGCAACTTCGTTGGCGATTTCTTCCTCGCCCTTCTCTTTTCTGATGGCTTCTAGAGTCTCGCTGGCCTCAGAATGGATCAATGCCAACTTGGACAGCAGAAACGCTACCTCGTCACCATCGATATCCCAGAAACCCTTTTCCTTAGCATTGTCGTGAGACATCTTTCCGTAGGAATCAAGCGTCGTCATTGGTCTTTGTCACCTCTACCGTCACCGTGTACTGCTTCTCATCGGGCTGAATGACAAGGTACTTGAAGTCTGTCTTGCCATTCATCAGATCGATGAATTCGTCTATATCGAACGTCACCGGCCCCTTCGCCAGCAGAGCGAACGCCAGCCTTTCAAAATCAATCTGTACCTCGTCGGACATCAGTAAATCTCCTTCACAAATAGTGTGTCATCGTCCAGTCGGTTCAAGGCTACCTTGCACACGGTTCCGGACTTCATTTTGGCCAGCGCCCGGCCATAATTCTTGTTAAACAGCATGACGCGCTTCATTTCCTTGTCGGCCTTGGCCAGAATGATGTGGCCCATCATCTTGCCAGCCTTTGTCCTGTACGGCGTAAAGTCTACCACATAGTAGGAGTCGTCTGGAACATCCAGCGCCTCTGAATAAAGGAAGTCAACGAACGAATCGCTGCCACGAGACTTCAATTCATCAATAGGAACATAGCGGTGAATACGATTGTCTCCGATAAGGAAGGCGTACATCTGGCCCGCCTCGATCTGAGTGTTCTCGTTGTGGAATACACCGATGGTTCCTGAGGAATCCACCATGCTGATACGGGACCAGCCCTTGCCGACACCACGCTTGATTTCTGTGACCATGCCGAGGATGATGAATACGCCCTTCTCCTCAAACTCGTCGCACTTGTTCACCTGATCATGGATGCTTTCAGGGATATCCGATAGATCGAATGCAGGTATACGAAGGTACTCGTAGAAGTTCTCTCGCTCCCGGCCCGTCTTTGGATTGTCTGGGAAGGCTGCTGCTCCAATCTTGTTCAGAGCACCCACCATCCTAGAGTTGACGCCAGAGCCCTTGGTCTGGGACATTTCCAATAACTCTGCGTAGTTGGCGAACGGTGCATGCGTCAGCAGGCGCGGGGCGGTCTTAGCAGACAGATACTTGATATCTGCAAGTCCCATCCGGATAGCGTCTCCTACAATGGTGTGATCGATTCCAGACTCGTTGACGTGAGGCAGCAGAACCTTGATTCCGAGCCGCTTCGTCTCGATAAGGTATTCGGTCATGGCATCCTTGTCGCCCTCGTTATTCAGCACCGAGCACATGAATTCGATAGGGTAATGGAACTTCAACCATCCGGTCCACATCGACAGCATCGAATAGGCAACGGCGTGACTGCGGTTGAACGAGTAGCCAGCGTGTGCTTCGAAGTCATGCCACAGGGCCTCAGCGGCGTCTACGGAAATGTTCTTCGACGCACCCTCAACGAACCTGGCACGGTACTCATCGAATTCGTGAACGTCCTTCTTCTTTCCGATGATCTTGCGGATCTTGTCAGCCTCAGCCCAACTCATCCCGGCGAGATATACGCATGCCTGCATAACCTGCTCCTGATAGATGATCAGGCCGTAGGTGTTTTCGGTATATTCTTCCATGATGGGATGGACGTACTCGACAACATCGGAGCCGCGCTGGCGCGCGATAAACTTTGCGCCAACAGTATTCATGGCACCAGGACGGACCAGCGCGTTAGAAGCGACCACATCCTCAAAACTATTGACCTGAATATCCTTCAACAGTTTCGTGTAAGGCGCGGCCTCACACTGGAACACGCCCTTCGTGAATCCATTGGACAGCATGGCGAACACGTCAGGATCATCCAGCGGGATCGACTCTAGATCGATGTCGATATTGTGGCGAGCCTTGATGCTCTTGACAGTATCGCTGATCACGCTCAGAGTCTTTAGACCAAGCACGTCGTACTTGATCAGACCGATATCGGCAACCTGTTCCATATCGTAGGCAACCACGGGGATGCGCTCGTCGGTGACCGACTTCGGATCTTTTCGTGTTTCCATCGGAGCATAGTTGCTGATAGGCTTTTTAGACATTACGATACCACCAGCATGAAGTCCCGATCCACGAATCCGGCCCCGCAGTTTTCGGGCTAATTCTAGAACCTCGGGGTACTTGCGACGGAATTCGATAGCGTCACGGCCTGACTCGTACTGCTCAAACGTGTCAACGACTTTCAGCACACGGTTGACCTCGCCCAGAGGAATGTTGTAGACACGGGCCGCGTCGCGGACGACACCCTTCTCAGAGAAATAACTGAACGTGGCGATAGATGCGACATTCTTGAATTTCTTGACGGCGTAGTCCTTGATTTCCTTGCGACGACGGTCCTCAACGTCCGTGTCGATATCTGGGAAGTCATTTCGCTCCTCGTTGATGAATCGTGCAAACAGCAGTTTGTACTTGATTGGATCGACAAGGGTGACTCCTAGAGCGAAGGCAATAAGAGAGCCTGCTGCGCTCCCTCGGCCCGGCCCGATTAAGATGTTCTGGGCCTTGGCGTGCGACACCAAATCTTCCTCGATCAGCATGTAGGGGGCGAAGCCCTTACGCTCGATAATTCCTAGTTCCATATTCAGGCGCTTGTCATATGCTGGAATACCCAACAGGCCTCGCTTCGCAAGCCCGGCCTCGCACAGTTTGCGTAGTTGCACGTCAGCATCTACCTTCGGCGCTGGCAGAAGGTCTAGGCCCTGGTAGTAGTCATAATTGCCAACAGAGTCAGCAATCTCCAAGGTGTTGTCGTAAATGTCCTCGCGCGTGATTCCCTGAGCGACCATGGCCTCACGAGCCGTCTTGCGGCCCATGACGTACACGTCGATTTCCTCAAACGAGATAGGACGGTCTGGATAGAGGTAGCGCAGCCTGTCGAAAATCTCCATGCTGCGAGACTTATCGAACGACGCCTCCTTGTTTCGCGCAGGCGACGTTGAGAGAATAAGCATGGCTTCCTCAACCCACCGATCCTCGGGGCGGGCAAAGTGGCAGTCAGCAGTCACAACCGGCTTGACGTTATACATATCTGCATATTCAAGCAGTTTGGTGTTCAACTCGGCTGGGTTGTGTGGCTGAACCTCGACATAGAAGTTTTCGTCATGGTTCGTCTTGAACCACTCCATCCAGAATTCTGCTTCATCGAAACGTTCGCGCTCGATAGCCTTGGCCACCAGGCCACTCATGCATCCAGACAGCACGATAACGCCCTGACCATATTGGGCAAGCACGTCCTTGTCGATGCGGGGCTTGTAGTAATATCCCTCTGTCCAGGCAATCTCTGATAGTGCCTGAATGTTCTTCAAACCCTTTTTGTCTCGGGCGAGCAGGACGACGTGATTATACAGACTCACATTGTCTGCCTTCGCAGCGACCATCGACTTTCTATCGAATCGGTCAGTTGCGGAAATGTATGCCTCTATCCCGAGAATGGGCTTCATTCCAGCATCCTTAGCGGCTGACTGGAAATCTCTGTGGCTTGACAGGGTTCCATGGTCTGTCACCGCCATGGCAGACTGGCCTAATTCCTTAGCCGCCGCCAATAATTCTGCTGGACTGTTAAGCCCGTCCATCAGGCTGTAGAACGAATGATTGTGCAAATGTACTAGGTCAGACAAAGCCTTCTCCTTTGAATTAGATACATCTATTACTTATAGGCTTATGGAATAGATGCAGGGCGGGGGCCGAAGCCCCCGCCCGCTGGTCACCACTCAGTATTGCTGGACGTGCTCTCGGCTACTGCGGCAGGTTCGCCGGAACCGAAGAATGTTGCCTGCTCCGCATACGGAACGTTGCGAACGGCAACGGTGTTGAGGTCGTACAGTTCGACACCTGTGTAATCGAAAGGCGTCTTGTCCTCTGACACGAAGGCCAGGCTGTAAGACGTGTTGTTGAATCCGTCACCTGTGCGGCGGATCTTGAACACCTTATTGGTAATGCTCTCCTCAGCGTAGTCAAGCAGCGTCGGGGTGATCGACTTTCCGCTCATACCCTGCGACAGAATCGCAACGTAAGGGTCGGAGCCGTCCTCTGGGAATACCATCACGTTGACGTAAAGGCGAACCTTCGGACGCCAGCCACCGTTGTATCCCTCGGTGCCCTTTAGGGCCAGGTGCATTTCGGTGCCGTAGCACTTACCCTCTGTTTCCAGGGTTGAGACGCACTTCTTTTTGAAATCATTCGGGTCGGAGATTTCCGACGCGATAAGGGCTAGACCACGATCAGGGTCATAGTTGGGGGAATCAGGATCAATCTCCTGTAGGAAGCGGACCTTTACCGCTGTGTTGGGCTTGAATGAAAGCCACTTTGCCTTCTCGTACTCGCCGCCAGTATCGGCTGCCTTCTGTACTCTTTCGCGTAATGCTGCTAAACCTGTTTGCGTACCCATTGATTTGTTCTCCTAGTTAGTAGTTGCACCGATATGAGTGGTGCTGTTATGTCTAGTATACCACATCGTAGTAGGGGTTCCACTCCATATACTCGTAGTCTGACATCGCATTTTCTATCGTCAAACCGATCTGCTCGTCCGTCAAATCGTCTGCATCCTTGCCTGTGCCGAATACACTGACACCCGGCTCCAAGCACGCCCACAATATCTCTTTATATGGAAGTGCTTTGGCTATTGCGTATCCAAGGTCCCGCCCCGGATTGTGTCCGAGGCAGGCATTGGGGTCCGGGCACTTGCGACAGATCAATCCCTTTTTGGTAGCGTTGTGCTCCTCTGAGGAATCAAAGTCTGTGGCGATGATGATGCGGGAGAAGAATCTGTCGAGAAAGCCAATCTGTTCCTTGCTGATGCTTCCTCCGCAGATCGCCACGCCCCCAGGAAAGCCCGCCTGGTGGTATCTCATGGCCGAGAACGATGCCTCGCTCACGATGGCCGTGGGTCCTGTACGTTTTGCTCTATGGACGTTGAACAGGGTCTTGGACTTCGGTAGTTTGTAGGAGTTGTGAAACTCTTTTCCAACCACCGAGCGTCCGATGATTCCCAGCGGCATGCCGTCTGCCGAATGCACGGGCACGGTGACCATGTGCTTTTTAGCAGAATAGCCTACTCTGAAATAGTCGATAGTCTCGTCTGTGAACCCACGCTCATGCATATACTCCCGGCCTTCCGGAATCTGACACATCTGAGCATACATCTGGTCAAGCACTCTCTGATCAAACTCTTTCAATTCTGGCTCTACCGGGAACAGATCGAAATTATCTTCTTCGAACTGCTCGTCCTTGTATTTCGACAACAGCCGAAGGGCCTCAAACTCATTCCGGCCAGTCATCTTCTGAATCAGACCGATTAGTGTGCCCTTCGCTCCGCACTCTGGCGAGAAACAGATATACGAACCTTTCTGCTGGGAAACGGAGAAAGCCGGTGTCGATGTATTTGCGTGGAACGGACACAGACAGAGAAAGTCATTCCATGTTTCAGACTGGACCCGAAGCCCGATGTTGGCCAGCACACTTTTTACCTGTCGTGGTGAATACGTGGTTGTCAACATTCTACTCCATCGGAATTTCTTTTTGGCCTATGACTCCATAGACTTTCTTTGCCCGAGCCTTGCCAAGATATACGCCATGGACTGTCAGCAGGAACGAATAATTCTTTCCGTTCCAACTCGTTGACCAGGCAGGGGACAAGTCTAGCACAGGAACAAATCCCTGTCCACGCATATCGTAGTACAGTATGTTGACGTACTGAGCCTGGGCACGGAGAATATCAGCGTCACTTGCCAACTGGCCGTCGATCTGATATCGCTTTATTTTCTTGTGTGTCATTGCCCTCCACCGGCCCGACCTTTTGCGTACTGCTGAGCAGGAGTAATAAACTGGCTATACTCATCAATGTAGTGCATAAACATATTACACTTTTGGCAAAGGAGTCCTCTCACACACTTTCCGCAGGTAGTGTTTGCTGAGCAGCATGAGTGGTCGTGATCAACATATAACCTGCCGCCGCTTCCACATACCGCACACAGCCCTTTCTGACTATCAACCATTTCTAGATAATCTTCCACTGTGAGACGATAGTGAGTCCATAACTGTGATTTTTTATCCAGAAATGCTTTTCTTTCGCCATTATCTGCCTTCCATCTATTAATAAGGAGTTTATATCTTTCTGGATTTTTTAGTTTCCATTCGTAACTGCGCCGACGCCGCTTTTCCCTCCGGGCCGGGTCAGCCTGGATATATTTCTTGTTTTGTTCTGACCGACATAACTTACAGTAGGGATGCTTGCCATCAGACCGACTCTTATCATTTGGATAATCTTCTAACGACTTCCAGACTAGACACACTTTACACTTCTTCATGTGACTATTATACCACATGTCGATTCTACGGTGTGTAGATTTCGTCACAGATTCCGCTATCTATGTCCCATTCTACAAAGAAATCGAATTCATTTCCGTGCCGCATCTTTCTACTAACCATTTCAAATACATTCGTGTCCGGTGTGCGGTGAACCGCGAACGCCATATCAGCATCATACTCGATGGCCTTTGACCAGGCCACCTGATTCAGCATCGGTGGATCGTTCTGGTCGGAGGTTTCCTCCATTGTAGCAGCCGTGATATCGACTACGGGGATGTTGTTGCTCACAGCAAGCAGTTTGAATTCCCGGCTGATATTCATGGCGCGGGCGGTCATCTGATCAGACTTACGATTATCCATAAACAGTTGGTGATAGTCGCAGATCACGATGTCTGGCTTGTGCCTGTCTATCTTTGCCTGGACAGTGTTTGGAGTAACATCAGATATTCCCTCGCTAGATACGATGATAAAGCCATCCTTATCCGCGAAACTGCGCTTACCCCACGCATGGAAATCATCGATGTTGACCTCTCCCCTGGTAAGTTGTGAATTCTTAAACTGTCCTTCACCAAGCACCGTGTAGATACGATCACGCATGGTTTCGGGAGACATCTCTAGACTGACGATCATTGGCTTAAAGCCTTGCTTCCAGGCATTAGCGGCTAGTTTTGCTGTGGCCCAGGTCTTTCCCTTGCCGGGCCAACCGATGACGACGATCAAATGGCCACCGGCCATTCCTGTGTGATATGCCGTATCGATAGCCTTGAACCCTGTCGGAATTCCTACGCTACCGCCCATGAGCGCTGCGCGCTCTGCCTGAGCCCTGTAGTAATCCTCTGCGCTGGCGAAATCGCTAATGTCTAAGTCACGCACGCTCGCAGTAAACTTGTTCAGAGACGACAGTTCTTTCTGGATTTCTTCAAGCACCCGCGCGGGGCTGTCGCCTCTCAGGGCAAGATTGCCAGACTTAAGAATGTCGTTGACGCGGCCCTTGATGAAGTCGTCCTTTAGTCTTTCGACATAGAACGCGGTGACTCCGGGTGCCTCTACCGGCTCAAAATCACGGTAGCGATCCGCTAAGATCGCTACGTCAGGAATTGACTTGTACTTGTAGTAATAATTCTTGAGTGCGCTCCACACATCCTTGTGCGTGGTGAACAACTCGTCCGTGCCCTCTGCGAAAACTGCTGAGATATCCTTATTCGCGCATACCGCGCTGATTACCTGTGCTTCTAGATTCATGTTCTCTATCCCACTCCTGTACTCTCAGTTCTGTCAGTTTTCTTGTCGCTTCACGTCTGGCCCTATCTTGGTCACGCTGCGTAATCGCCAAATCCAACTTGTCGAACGTATTGAATAAATTGTTTGTCGTGTAGTTGTTCCGCTGCGTGTCGAAGTAGAATTTTAGAACTTCCAGCGCACGGTCATACCCGATGCTGTCTATCATATCACCGAATCCCCACTTCTCGCGGTATCTATTAAGATTCGGTTTTCGACCCAGCCTCAGTTCATAAAGCGACGCATAGGCGTCCATCAGGGCGTAGGGAAGATTTTGGGACTTTGCTCTAGCCATTTAACTTCTTCCTTGTCTCTAGCACAAACTCTACAAGTTTGCCTTCCAATTTTTCGTAGAGACGCGCGAACGTGTCATCGACAGTCTCGTTGGAACGACGAGAATCCTCAATCCCTACATCGATACGCAGTGACTCAAAGTTTCCAAGATTATTTGTGTACCCCATATGCAGGGTCACTCTCGGTGGGTCCTGTTGGTCCGCCATTCTTTACCTCCACTCCTATGAATCCAAACTGCTTCACATCTTCTGGCTCGTCCTGATGCTCGGAGCCTAGTCTACCAGACAACTCCATCCATCCGGCCGCGACCATCACAAGTTCTTCTGGGTTCTTCCGCTTGCGGGCAAGTTTCTGTGCCCGCATCAATTGCAGGGCCGCTTCCGCTAGGGCTGTCTCCTGGCACAGAATAAATCTGTGGGATTTCTTCACCACTCCTGAGCCTTCCAGACCGGGGAGAATTCACCCGTCACAGGGTCCTTGAAATATAAGACTTCGTTGTCTTTGAGCATGGCCATCAACTCTCCCTTGGTAGGAACATCTGTTCTGTGAGTGATCCGGCCATCAGCGCGTGGTCGCCCTCGATGAGTATGCATCATCAACTCCCAGATGTCAAGCACTTCGTCCTCGCTGAACATTCTTTGATCGTAAGACTTGACATTCTTTTTACGGCTATACATTCTCTGCGGCTCTTTGACCAAGCCCTGCCTTAAATATCTGCTCAGGGTGTCTCGGTGAATGTTGAGCATTCTGCATACTTCTATAAAGCGGAACGCACGCTGACTATTCCGCCTGATATCAGACCAAATAAATCCAACGTGCGCTCCGTCTCTATATCGAAATGTGTCAGCAAGATTCAGGTGACGATCTATCCTGTCGATATGGTAAAGGTCGCCATTCAGGTAGAAGTAGCGGAGGCTCTGCGACGCTGTTTTTCTTTTGCGTCCAGCCATTTAGTGAATACCTTTCCTTCTCGTTTATGCAAGAACCATCGCTTGCCACAAATCAGACACGCTAGTTCTATGCGTTTATCTTGTGGGTAAAGACGGTCTACGAACACCCGCCCCCCGCACTTGCGACAATTCATTTCAGGCCTCGGGGAATTCGTCCGAGTTCGCCTGAGTGTCAACAACTGTTACGTCATCGGGTACGTCTACAACGACCGGCTCGTCTACGGCCGGGCCTGGGAGTACGCGCACATCAGCCAACTTGGCCTCAACACCCGTTCCCTTGAAGATGAATGCGTAAATAAGTTGTGAAGCACCATAGACTAGCGTGGCTGTCTGTAGCACATCTGAGGCACCATTAAGGGCGCCTGCCTGCCAAGCGGAGACAACTCCACCGACAATTGATAGAACGACAACAAGCGCCTGCTTGACCTTATCGCTCCAATTGACATTCTTTAGAAGGCTGGCAAGTAGGACTACTGCGACTGCGAGGCCTACGACTGCCCATGCTGATACTGTCATTTATTTCTCCTCATGTTTGTTGGCCTCACGGCCTTCGTTAAGTATACCACGTCAGGCTGAGAACTTCTTGCCATCGTAAAGAGCAAGAATTTCTTTTGCCCAGGCAACCTTATCGCTTACTCTTATGCAATAAAATGTTTACCAGCAACGAAGCATTCGTAGTTTTTTATCTTTACAAGCGTCAGGTGGTGCTGCCCGCCAGAGATATATCCATACAGGAATCCTTGCTGCCAATTCCTTTGATTCATGTAGGTTGCTTTCTCAACATCCATTAGGTGACCAATTTCATAACCTTCTAACACTTGTCCAGTCAATTCAAAGGTCTTGTGAAAGTCTCCTACACGATGGCTATGTCCACGAATAATAGATACGCCCCAGGCATCCATGTCTGCCTTAACAGACTCTCCGCTATGCTTACTGACGGCATTGCCGTGATGGACATACATATCGTTAAATCTTTTGAATGGTAAGGCATCATATCGATGAAACTCGACACCAACATCTTTTGTCCCATAGATGCTTTCGGCAGAAATCTCTTGAAGTAGGTCGGGCGCTTTGCTCTTCAAATAGTTTTCGTGCCGAGTCCAGCCATGGTTTCCATCAAACAAGTGTATATCGGCCTTGGGAAGATACTTTCTGATCTCTGTCAGATAGTCCCTAGAGTCTTTTGCTCCACCGGAATCTATCCCGGCGAGGGCCACCGGCAAGAGTTCTTCTCTTGTTGCTTTCTTTAGATCCAAGCCATAAAATAATTCTTCTGACGACCCCGCCGCCCAGCGACTAGTCGGATCGGCGTTATCAATGTCCCCGACTAGATCAACAAGGTCCGGCTTGAAAGACTTTAAAACTTTTGTCCAGAGCGCGAGGGCTCGTTTGTCATGCAGCGGAAACTGAATATCACTCACCGCTAGATACTTTAAATCGTTAGTCATACCTAACCTTTCGTTGGGTACATTGTACCACCTCTAGCGACGATGCGCTTTGCGATGCTCTGCATGGGTGCAAGCAAACAGGTTGTTCGGGTGGTTATCGGTCTTTATCTTGCTGATGTGATGGACTTGGATGTATGTTTCCAGCACCCGGCCCAACTGCTTCTCGATGACCATACGGTGCTCATAGTACCACCCACGAAAATTCTTCGGGTGCTCAGGCAGCCAGACCATCACGTAGCCGTCACGATTAACGTAGGATTTCCTCTGGTGCCACCGCTTTAAAGGACGGTACATCAGCCAGCGATAGGTACTATCGCAATCCAAGTAAGGTGGACAGACGAATAAACAATGTTCGGCTTGACCGGTGAGATCCTTACTTGAAAGCCCTTGTTGGTCTGACCAAAGACTGTGTAGGTGGCTTGCACTCCCCGACCATGCCTGAGTCCTAGAGTGATAGGGTAGTCGTTATTGGCCGCCGCCCGATTCAGGCTGACGTTGATATCCTTGTCGCCCTTGAAAGGCGCTATTGCCACGGTGCCACTCTGGACAGTTATCCTGTTGACTCCACCAGCATTGCTCACGGGGTCGGCGGTCAGCCATCGATAAGAAATATTTGACACAATGCGGTTGAAATACTCATCGTTATTGGCAAGGGTGTTGATCACGTCGAGGTCCATGCCGTTACCGTTAGCAAGGATGGGGACGGGAGTATAACTATAGGTCACTTAGATTTTCACCTTCCGTATGAATTTGTGCTTCCTCATGAGATACAAGCAGTGGTTCGCCTAGAATATAAAGAACGTCTGGGTTCGTCACATGCCTAATCTTAGAGTCTGACACTAGATATATTCTACCATC
>OFQV01000293.1_pt1 | contig 13696 bp, 16 predicted proteins | sample 1542971 | NCBI WGS metagenome assembly OFQV01 (sample SAMN07774229, study PRJEB24372) | wastewater metagenome | isolation source: WWTP Cannobio (Effluent) | place: Italy: Cannobio | collected 2016-01
CAGGCCGACGGGGACGCCGCGGCCGACGGCGACAGCGATGCCCACGGCGACGCCGACGATGACGGCGGCGGAGTATCAGGCGCAGGCGAAGCCGCTGGTGTTCGATGCGCTGGCACGAGATACGGAGAGTTGGGCAGGGCGGCTGGTGCGCTCGCGCGGGAAGGTGATCCAGGTGGCGGAGGCAGGGAGCCGAGGCGCTGTGCTGCGCGTGAATGTGACGCAGGATGGCAGCCTGTGGTCGGACACGGTGTGGGTGGAGTTTCCGGGGTATGGGCCAGGCCAGCGGGTGCTGAATGATGATGTGATCGAGTTCGTGGCCAGGGTCGACGGCCGGCATACCTACGAGTCGGTGCTGGGGAGCCAGGTGACGCTGCCGGCGTTGACGGCGGTGTGGGTGACGGTCGAGTAGCGCCGCGCGGGTTTTGTCCAGGGTTGGGGCTTCCAGTGTGAGCGATTTTTTCCCGATGATAATGCGGATTATCCGCGGGCGCTGGCGCGGGGTGTGAAGGATGGGTGCGCGGGACTGGCTCCCGCGCTTTTTGTTATCCAGTGGGGGCGGGCGGCCGGGTGTGCGGGTGCGTCCGCCGGGATGGGATTGGGGTTGTCCGCCCGGTTGGGCTGAGCGGCGTCGCCGTGCGGACGGGGGTAGGGGTAGGCGGGGTAACGGTTCACATCCGTGAGGTCGCGGGTTCGAGTCCCTCCTCGCCCACCTAATCATTATCATCGGAAGCCGCTTTCTCCTTTGGGAGAGGCGGCTTCCGCCGTTTCTGGGGCTGAATTATCCGCGGGAACGGGAAAGGGTTGTCCACACGGTTGGTTTGGCCTTATGGCAAAAGGGGGATGCTATGCGGTGGGATGATGCGGTGGAGGGGTTTTGGTTGGACCGACGGCGCAGTTTGAGTAAGGCGACGCAGCGAGATTATGCGTTGACGTTCCGCCGGTTCGGGGAGTGGATTAAGGGCGGCGAGGTTGAGAAGGTGAAGGCGAGCCAGGTGAATCGCTTTCTGGAGTATCTTGGCGATGAGCTGGGTTTGAGCCAGAAGACGGTGCTGAATGCGTGGATTGCGCTGTCGTCGTTCTGGACGTGGGCGCAGCCGGTGCTGAAGGTGCGCCATGTGATACAGGAGGTGGAGCGACCGACGCCCAGTATGCGGATGATGCAGGCATACACGGAGGAGGAGGTGCGCCGGCTGCTGGCGGCGACGGGGAGTATGCGCGCCTATGACCGGCGGAACGAGCGCTATGTGTCCGGGCGACGGCCGACGGCGGCGCGGGATGTGGCGATTGTGCTGCTGTTGCTGGATGCGGGGCTGCGGGCGTCGGAGTTGTGCGACTTGCAGGTGCGCCATTATGACCGGCAGAGCGGCCGGCTGTTGATTGAGCACGGGAAGGGGAATAAGCAGCGGGTGGTCTATATCGGCCAGTCGGCAAAGCGGGCGCTGTGGCGCTATTTGAGCGGCCGGCCGGATGTGCTGCCGACGTCGCCGTTGGTGGCCAGCAGCCGCGGTGGGGCGATCGACCGGGCCGGGGTGCGGCGGATGATTGTGCGGCTGGGAGAGCGCAGCGGGGTGTCGGGGGCGACGCCGCATCGGTTCCGCCACACGTTTGCGGTGAACTTTCTGCGCAATGGCGGGAATATGGCGGCGCTCCAGGATCTGCTCGGGCATTCAACGCTGGAGATGGTGCGACGCTATGCGCGCCTGGCGGAAGTTGACCTGGCCGAGGCGCAGCGCACGGCGTCGCCGGCGGACCGGTGGAATCTGTAATTTGGCCGGAAGGATCGTCCACATGGCTGGATCGGATTTGCCGGAGTTGTGGTAGAATCTAGCCATGGAGCAACGACCGACTCCGGGGAAGCGCACAGAAGAGATTCAAGCGGATCTGGAACGGTTGTTGGTTCGGCTGCGCTCTGAGCTGGCCGACGTGCTGGCGGCAGATTGCAATTTCCGGGTGACGATCAACGGGTCAGCCGGGCGCACGGGCAACATCGAGGTGACGAAGTTTGTAAAGTTCTAGGAACCGCATAGCCGTTACCTAGTAATGTGGGGCGCGCAATCCATTGTGATTGTGCGCCCTTTTTGTTTTCCCGAAATGAGGAAGGCGCCGAGCCACCGGCGCCTTCGACGGGCGGCAGAGGAAATTGCGCCCGTATACCCAATGTTATCGAGCAGAGGAGGTTGAATCATGCACGGACGTAAGGTTTGGGCGGCGATTGGCGCTATTTTGCTGCTGGCGGTGGTGGCCGGCGCAGCAGTGGCGCAGAGTTTCAGCCAGGTGGTGAATTTGGCGAAGGGCCAGACGGCCTATGTGAGCTGCGATGGGGCGGCCAGGCTACGCGCCGACCGGCAGAGCGAGTTGATTATGCTGCTCTCTTGCGGGCGGCCGGAGCAGGCACAGCCGACGGCGACGCCGACGGTGCAACCTCCGCCAGCGGCGACGGCGACGGCGACGCCAGGGCAGCCGCCGAGCGGGGATATGGTCGATATGTACTGGCATCCGCCAATGGCGCATGGCGACCGGCCGCGACACGAGCACGGAGATCCGCCGCCCACCTGGTTGCTGGATGAGATGGGGGCGGGCGAGGTCGGCGAGGTGATGCTCTTCACGCACGCCGGAGGCACGCCGGGCGAGAATGTGGCCAGCTATAAGCACACGGCTTTCAAGGGCTGGGCGGGCCGGTTCAATGGCGTCGACTGGTATGGCGTGTTTCATTTGGACTTTCAGCCGAACGGGCGCACGAGCCGGTTCCATTCCTATCAGTTGTGGCTGCGCGATGCGTCGGGCGCGGTGAGCCATTTCAACGGATGGCTGGATTTTGGCGAGGTCAACAGCACAGGGCCGCAGGTGGTTCCGCTGTGCGGCAGCGACACGGGCGTGCGGCCGGTGATGACGCCGACGCAGCCAGGCTGCCCGGTGCGTTTTGAGAGCTGGTATGCACGGGCGGGCGGCAGCGGCGGGTGGGCGCCGGACGTCGGTTTCAATGTCAATCCTAATTACTACCATGGCGGCGACCCGGCTGACCCGGCGACGTGGGCGCCGACGGGCGGGATTCGGAATGTGGAGCGGCGCATCGAGTGGGCGTGGTATGCGTTCCGCACGGAGCGGCGGGGCGAGTTCTGGGCGACGCAATGGGGCGACCTGGTGAGTGGTCCGGACGATGCGGTGTGCGGGACGGAGCGGCGATTCGGCGATCGCGCCTATACGACGGTGTGTCTGCGCCAGTATATTGCGCCGACGCTACCGAGCGTGGAGTTTCCGGGGAATAGTGTGCAGCGCACGTTCCCGGCGGATGGGGTTGTGTTGCCGAATTAGCGGGGGTGTGGGCGGGGGTGGCCCGCCTCCGCAGATAGGGCCGGACAGGTTTCTTCGCATGGGCAGCGAGGCTAGTGGTTGTGAACGATTTATCGGCTGTGGACCGGCGCATCGAGTATTTGCGCCGGAAGATCTACGAGTATGACGACACGGGGCGCACGGATGCGCAACTCAATCCGCAGGTGGCGATCCAAAAATCGATCGACCAGCGGGATTATCAGGAAGAGCTGGAACAGTTGATGTATTTGCGGGCGCTGCCGGCGCAGGTCGTGAAGCGGGCGAATGAGAATACGAGCATCAAAGCATGGCAGGCTGCGTTACTGGTGATGTTCTCGACGGTGGCGGTGGTGATTGCCTCTTTGGCGTTGTGGATGGTGAGCCTATGATGAGCACCGACGAGGTGATCCGGGCATTGTCGTATGCGTTGATGGTGGCCAGTTTTGCATATATCGGGGTGCGGGTGTGGAACGCGACGGTGATGCCCGATATGCTACGCCGGCCGGTGGCGGTGCTGCTGTGGTTGCAGGCGGCGATCTATGCGCTGATTATGATCGGGCTGCTCCTGCTGCGGCTGGCGCATCCGGTGCCGGCGCTGGTATGGCTGAATACGGCGCTGATTACGACGCAGGCGGTGGTGTGCGGGTATGTGATGGTGCAGGTGTTCCGGCGCCAGGCGGCGCGGATGATCGCCGTGCTGCTGGCGTTCGGTGTGATGCGGGGAGGTGGGATGTGAAGGATGATGTGAAGGTGCCGGGGGTGGCGTGGTGGATCCTGGCTGCGATGCTGATTCCGGTGCTGCAGGCGTGGCTGATGCAGGCGTTTCCGGAGAGTCCGTTTCTCTGGGTGCCGCTGGTGGTCGGGGTGTTGGGTGGGGTTGCCAAGTGGATCGAGTGGGTGTTGCGGCGCAACAACGATCCTGGCGAAGCGCCGCCGGGTGTGGCGGCTGCGCCGATGCAGGAACCGCAGAGCCGGCGCGGTGTGGCGTGGTGGCTGCTGGGTTAGGAGTCAACTCCTGATGGAGCAATCCCCGGATTGGGTGAGTATGGTGAACGTCAATCTGGCAGATCATGAGGCACGGTTGCGGGGGCTCGAGCGGGCAAATGGGCAGGACGGCATTGTGCTGGATGATGTGGAGTACACGTGGCCACCGGGTAATTTAGACGGCTACGACCTGCGCACGGCTGCCGAGCGCCAGGCGGCGCGGCTGGACAATCACGATCAGCGGCTGCGGGCGATCGAGCATCGGCTGTTGCTGATCGAGGTGGAGTTGCGCGAGCTGGTGCAGGGGCTGCGAGGGGATGGGCGATGATGGGCCGGCGGCTGGCGGCGCGGAATGGGGCGGAGTATGACGCTATCAGCGGCTGGCGGCGGGTGTTGGCGTGGCGGCATGTGCGGCGCAGTTATTGGAAGCGGTCGATGCGGCGGCGGGAGCGGAAAGCGGCACGGCGAGAGGTTTCCCGCGGATAACGGAGATTGTCGTCGGGACTGGAAGAAGAAAAGAGAGCCACGAAGACGCGAAGGCGCAAAGGTGGCACGAAGGAGAGATTGGAGATTGGGAGATTCGTCGAGAGGTGAAAGTCGGGATCGTTCCGTGCGTCTGGCTGCGGCCGGGCCTAGCCTCTCGGCGGGTCTCTTGACTTCGTGTAGACATGGGGACGGCGGGGCGATGGGTGGCCGGGCTAGCGCCCGGCAGGTGCGATGACAAACAGATTCAATCCAGACTCTATCCATACTCATGCGCGTGACTATCATCCGGAGTGGATGACGCACGAGATTCAGGTTGCGCTGGATTCGATCAAGGGGGCGCCGGGGCATTTGCGCAAGAAGCGGACGACGGTGCTGCGGGTGGCGCATGCGCTGGCGGCCGGGGAGCCATTGACGACGGTGTGGGCGCGGCCAGACTGTGGCGGGAAGGGCGCCTGGTACGGGGAGACGCGGCGGGGTGTGCGCCGGCCGGGCTGGTGCGACGAGCCGGAGGTGCAGGCGGCGCTGGAGCGGGCACAGCGGCGGGCGGATTGGTATATCAATGTGCGCCTGGGCCGGGCGGTTGAGCGAACGCTGGATACGATTGTGGAGGCGGCCCCGGATGCGGCGCAGCAGTTGGTGCGGATGGCGACCAGCGGGGTGATGCAAGTGCAGCGTGAAGGCGCAACGCTCGATGTGGATGTGAATGCGCCGGAGGTGGTGAAGGCGATCAATTCGCTGCTCGACCGGGCGGATGCACGGACGGCGAGCAAGCAGCCGGCGAGTGTGGAGCATAAGTTGGCGCCGGAGTTGATGGCGGCGCTCGAGCGGGTGTATGGCGATGATGGTAGCGACGGCGAGTAGAGAAGCGAGGGGCGAGGGGCGAGGGGCGAGTGTAGCCCGGACGCCGGCTGCGCCGCTGTCGCCGTTGGACCGGCTGGTGGCGACGGCGAGTGCGGCGGGCTGCCCGCGCGACCAGTTGCGCAATTTCCTGGCGAGCGGGTATGTGCCGCAGCCGAAGCAGTTGGAGTTTCACGCGGCGGCGCGGTTGTGCGACGGGCCGCAGGGTCCTGACCAGGTGGGCTTCGGCGGGGCACGTGGGCCGGGAAAAAGCCACGGGGTGTTTGCGCAGGTGGCGCTCGACGATTGCCGGCGCTGGCCAGGGCTGAAGGTTCTCTATCTGCGCAAGGCGCTGAAGCAGGCCAGAGAGCAGTTCGACGATTTGCGGCGGCGGGTGCTGCGCGGTGTGGAGCATGAGTTCAACCGGTCGGCCGGGGTGGTGACGCTGTGGGATGACAGCCGGATCTTCCTGGGGCATTTCCACAATGAGGCGGATGTGGATGCCTATTTGGGGCTGGAATACGACGTGATTGCCATCGAGGAGGCGACGACGCTGAGCGCGGCGAAGTATAAGGCGCTGCGGGACAGTAATCGCAGCTCTTCGGGCTGGCGGCCGCGGCTGTATGCGACGACGAATCCGGGCGGGGTGGGGCATGCCTGGTTCAAAGCCAGGTTCATCGATCCGTGGCGGAAGGGTGAGGAGGCGTACACGCGCTTTATCCCGGCGACGGTCGACAACAATGCCTTCCTCGATGCGGATTACCGGCGGCGGCTGGAGGAGAACTCGGGCTGGAAGCTGCGCGCGTACCGGTACGGAGATTGGGATATTGCGGCCGGGCAGTATTTTACGAATTGGCGCCACGAGGTGCATGTGATCGAGCCGTTTGCGGTGCCGCCGTCGTGGACGGTGTGGGCGGCGCTGGACTATGGGTTCACGCATCCGACGGTGTGTTATCTGCTGGCCAGGGACGGCGACGGGACGATCTATGTGCTCGACGAGCACCGGCAGAGCAAGTGGTTGGTGGGGCGGCATGCGCAGGCGTTGCGGGAGATGCTGGCGCGCAACCGGATGGAGATCGGCCGGCTGGCGATGTTTGTGGCGGGCGCCGATGTGTTTGCGCGGCGCGGTAACAGTGAGACGACGATTGCCGAGCAGTATGCGGCCGAGGGCTTTGGGCTGAGCGCGGCGAATGATGACCGGGTGAATGGGGCGGCGCAGGTGCTGCGGCTGCTGGGCGACGAGCGGCAGCCGGCGAAGCTGTTTGTGTTCGACCGCTGCGCGCATTTGATTGAGTGCCTGCCGAGCCTGGAGCATGACCCGCACCGGCCGGAGGATGTGCTGAAGGTGGATGTGGATGAGGACGGGAACGGCGGCGACGATCCGTATGATGCGATGCGGTACGGGGTGATGGCGCAGCCGGCCGGGTCGTTTGTGATGCGGTATGCGTGAGGAGTTGCGAGATGCGAGGGGCGAAGGGCGATACCAAACGGCATTGGCCGGACAGGCTAGATCGTTTCGTTATGCGTGTGGTCGGCGGCGGAGACTTGAGAGAAAGCCCGCCAGGGGATCGGCTATCTATTGATTTTGGGGAGATAGATGGCAATAGACAGATGTACTATGCCCGCACTGATAACGACGGTTTTGAAATCTGGCTCGGTTCGCCCGGTGTGGGGTGGAAAGCGTTTTACCGAATGCCGGACGCGCTAACGCTGGCTCGGTTCATTTTGTGGGACTGGTGGATCGTGGCGACCTGGTGTGGTCTGCGCAGAAAGATTTGGTATTCCAGTCTGCATCGGGTCGTTACTAGACGCGCATCTCGCGCAATTCGTGACGAGTGATGCGCCATGTGTCGGGTTGGGTGTGAGGAAGAATGGGCAACGGTCAACGGTTGATTGTTAATTGTCAATTGCTGATTGCTGATGATGGTGGTGCGAGGGGCGAGATATGCCGTTGAATGAGGCGCAGTTGGCGTTTGCGGCGTGGCAGGCAGAGGAAGAGAAGGCCAGGCAGCAGGCGGTTGTGACGGCGCGGCGCTATCACGATGGCCTGCAGGACACGTTCATGACGGAGCGCATGAAGGAGTTCCTGAACGTCGCCGACCAGTATGAGTTCAATCTGAATGTGTGCCGGCTGGTGGTGGATGTGATTGCCGAGCGGCTGATTTGCCTGGGGCCGACGACGGATGAGCCGACGGACGGGGATGCGCCGGTGCGGGCGTGGGCCGAGGCGGTGTGGTCGGCGGTGGGCGGCGACATTCTGCAGGAGAGCGTCCACGAGGGGACGCCGCGCGACGGCGAGTTCTTTGTGATGGTGGATTGGGATGCGGCGGCCGGCCAGGTGCGCTTTGTGCCGCATCCGCGGTACACGGACGCGACGGTGGGCGGCGACAATTTTGGCTGCAAGGCGCACTATCCGGACGGCAATATCGACATGCCGATGCTCTACGCGTCGAAGCGGTGGGTGGAGGACCTGGGGAACGGGAAGAGCCGCCAGCGGCTGAATCTGTATTATCCGGAGCGGGTGGAGAAGTATGAGGTGCTGCTGGGCGGGCAGTTGGCGGCGGTGCGGGATGAGGGTGACACGGCCTGGCCGTTGCCGTGGGTGGATGGGGCCGGGCAGCCGTTGGGGATTCCGGTGGTGCATTTTGCCAACACGCCGGATCTGCGGCCCGAGGCGTGGGATGTGATTCCGCCACAGAAGGCGATCAATAAGACGCTGATCGATACGGTGGCTACGGCGGACAGTACGGCGTTCCAGGTGCTGGTGGCGTTGGGGTGGATTCCGACATCGGACGGGCAGCCGCCCAAGGCCGACGGGTCGAACGCGCTGCGGATGGCGCCGGGGATGGTGCTGGGGACGACGAAGAGCAAGAACGATGTGGATTTCAAGGCGATCGCCGGCGGGGATGTGCGGCCGCTGATCGAGCTGATGATCTCGTTGATCGGCTGGGTGGCCGTGGTGAGCTCGACGCCGGCGGCGCGGTTGTCGTTCACGCGCCAGGTGGCGGCCGAGGGGACGCTGAAGGAACAGAACGAGGGGCTGTTTGCGAAGGTGCGCAAGCGGCAGAAGCGCATTAATGCGGGATGGGTGAGCTGCTTCGAGGTGGCGCGGCGGCTGGCGAATGTGTTTGGGCAGGCCGGCATGGACGAGGCGGCGCGCTTTGACATGATCTGGGAGCCGGTGCAGAGCCGGGACACGCAGGACGAGCGCGACGAGTGGCGGGCGAAGCGTGAGCTGGGCGTGCCGCAGGATCAGATTTGGAGCGAGATGGGGTACAGCCTGGCGGAGATCGAGCGGATGAAATTGTCTGACGAGTATCGGGCGCGGCTGGCGTTGATGCAGGTTGGGCTGGGCGCCAGTGAGGGGTAGGCGGGTTCCGATGCTAAGGGGAATTATCAGCGGGAGATGAGCAAGTGACAGTGTTGGCGCTTCAGGTTGCGGTATCCGCTGGCGACAGCCAGATGGGCAGCATTGCGAACGACAGTGGCAAGAATGTCACTGCGTCGGCGACTGTGTCGACGAACAGCACGCTGCTGCAACCGGGCAGCCACGGCAACAATGACGAGTATAGCGTGGCGTGCCGGTTCCCGAGCGCGACGATACCACAAGGGTCGACGATCAACTCGGCGACGTTCACACTGCGCGCCGATTCGACCTATTCCGCTGGCGGCAATGTGATCCGGTATCACGTGAGCTGCCAGGCGGCGGACAATGCCGGCGCACTGGTGGCGACGAGCGGCGATCTGCGAGCGTCTGTGCGGCCGCGCACGACGGCCAGTGCGGTGTGGACGCAGACAAGCGTCACGGGCAACACAGAATACAGCGTCGACATTACGTCAGCGGTGCAGGAGGTTATCAACCGGGCGGGGTGGGTGTCGGGTAATGCGATTGTCGTGCTAGTTGACACGCACGCAGATTGCACGTCGGGCGAATGGCAGGATTACCGGGCATACGACAGCAGCGCTTCGACGGCGCCGAAACTGAGTGTTGACTATTCGACGGGCGGGTCGCCGCAGACGATTACGCCGGCGGGTGTTGCCTCGGCGGAGGCGTTTGGCGGTTCGACGCTGGCGGCGGGTGCGGTGAGTGTGGCGCCGGCCGGGGTGGCGAGTGCCGAGGCGTTTGGGGCAGCGGCGGTGTTGGCCGGTGGGGCGCTGGTGGCGCCGGCGGGGATTGCGAGCGGCGAGGGGTTTGGGGTGGCTGTGCTGGCAGCCGGGGCGGTGAGTGTGGCGCCGGCCGGGGTGTCCTCGGTGGAGGCATTTGGCAGTGCGGAGTTGGCGGCGGTGGCGACGATCGCTCCGGCCGGGATTGCGAGCGGGGAAGCTGTCGGTATTCCGGTGTTGCCGGGGGCGACGAGTAATTACAGCGTGCAGGTCGGCGACGGGTATTCGGATGTGTCGCCGAAGCAGCTAGTGCGGACCGCGGGCAATGTGCTCTACATGATTGCGATCAACTGCGACATCTATCCGGATTTTACGGCGACGGGGCTAACGCAGACAGTGCGGGTACATCGGGCCAATTCGACCGGGGTGCCGAGCGGGTTCACGCGCAAGGACAGTGCCAACGAGCCGGCCGGCGCGGTGACGGTGGCGGCAGCCATCGACGGCGACGACCAGATCCATATTGTGTGGGTGGCGCGCTCGAGCGTGAGTAATGCCCGGTATCTGCGCTATGCGGTCTTTGACACGGCGAGCGACACATGGGGCGCGGTTGCGACGATCGCCAGCGATCTGGACTACGACGACATCGGGCAGGGAGACCAGGCGTGTGCGCTGGCATTGGACGCCGACGGGGTGCCGCATGTGGTGTATCTGGGCACGGCGGGTAGTGGGACGCTGGCAAACCGGCGGGTCTATTATCGCAACCGGATTGGCGGGAGCTGGTCGAGTGCGACGCAGGTCGATTCCGGGGTGAGCTACACGGGGAATCAGAAGGCGTGGCATGCGAACCTGGCATTCGATTCGGCCGGCCGGCTGCTGGTGCTGTGGCTGCGCGGCACGTTCAACGATACGGCGGATGGGACGATCTACTGTCGGGTTTATGCCGGTACGTGGGGAAGCACGGTGGCGGTGAGTAGTGTTGGCGGAGCGCTGACGAGTATCGACCAGAGCACGTCGATTCTGATTACGGCGGGCGGGCGCTATCACACGGCGTTTATCAATGCCAGCACCACACACAGCGAGAAGTATATCCGGTATCGGTACTCCGACGACCAGGGGGCGACGTGGAGCGCCAACGACCCGGCGAGCGGGTTGCAGGCGACGCATAATCCGAGCCTGGGGTGGACGGGTAGCAAAATTCGGATTATGGGGCATGGGACGCCGGACGGAAGCAACCATGGTCAGAATCTCTATTTCTTTGAGGGCGATGGCGGCTCGGCGAGCTGGGGGACGTGGACGCAGTTTGTGGCGGGCACGAATTTCGACAGCAGTGTGAATGCACGGTGGAGCCAGTTTTTTCACCATTACCCGGCGACGCTGGATGTGGCGTATTGGAACGACAATTATCCGAATGTGCTCTACACCGGGACAGAGGTGTTTGCACTGAATATTGCGCCGGTGGGTGTGGCCTCGGCGGAGGCGTTTGGCGGGGCGGTGCTGGCTAGTGTGGTGACGATCGCGCCGGCGGGGATTGCGAGCGGGTTTGCGTCGGACAACCAGTTGTTGTCGCCCGGCGCGGTGGCAATCCTGGCGGCGGGTATCGCCTCGGCGGAGGTGTTTGGCGCGGTGGTGCTGGCGGCCGGCGGGGTGACATTGGCGCCGGCGGGTGTGGCCTCGGCGGAGGGTTTTGGTACGGCGGCCGTGCTGCCTGGGGAAGTGGCGATCGCTGCGGTGGGTATCGCCTCGGTGGCGGGTTTTGGCGCTGCGACTGTGCTGCCTGGCGCTGCGACGGTTGCGCCGGCGGGTGTGGCCAGCGGGGAGGGGTTTGGCGCTGCGGCGGTGCTGCCCGGCGGGGTGACGATCGCTGCGGCGGGTGTGGCCAGCGGCGAGGCGGTCGGCGATGCGCTGGTGAATGCCGGCGGGACGGTTGTGCAGGTTGCGGGGATTGCGTCGGCCGAGGCGTTTGGGCTGGCGACGTTGGTGCCCGGTGGCGTGGTCGTGCTGGCGGCGGGTGTGGCCTCGGCGGAGGGGTTTGGCGCTGCGCTGGTGGCGGCCGGCGGGACGGTGGTGCAGGCGACGGGGATTGGTTCGGCCGAGGGGTTTGGGCTGGCGCTGGTGGCGGCCGGGGCGGCGATGGTGCTGCCGGCCGGCGTGGCGAGTGCGGAAGGGTTTGGCGATGCGGCCATCCTGCCTGGCGGGGTTGTTGTGCTGGCGGAGGGCGTCGCTACGGGTGAGGGGTTTGGCGGTGCGCTGCTGGCGCTGGGTGGGGCGACGGTGGCGCCGGCGGGGATTGGCAGCGGGGAAGTGTTTGGCGATGCTGCCATCCTGCCTGGCGCGGTGACGATTGCGCCGGCAGGGGTGGCCAGTGGCGAGGCGTTCGGGCTGGCGCTGGTGACGGGGCTGGGGCTGCCGCAGTTCGTGATGGTGAGCGGGATTGGTTCGGGCGAGGCGTTTGGCGTGCTGATGCTGCTGTTGCAACTGGTGGCGAGCCGGACGATGAGCATAGAGCGGGAAGGCCGGACGGTGTCTGTGGTATGGGAAAACCGGACGGTGGTGGCTGGGACTGAGAATCGAACGGTTGTGATCCGGGGAGGATGATGAGATGGCGAATGCGTTGTATGACCGGGGCCGGCAGGGTTTTTTGGCCGGGGAGATCGATTGGGATGCGAACGATATCCGCATCATTCTGATCGACGAGGCGGACGACACGATTGACCTGGCGCTCGACGAGGACCTGGCGGACCGGGCGGCACCGGCGCGCGTGGCGACGAGCAGCGCGCTGGGGACGAAGACGACGACGGCCGGGGTGGCGGATGCGGCAGACGTGACGCTGAGCTCGGTGACGGGTGATGTGAGCGAGAGCATCGACATCTACCAGCACACGGGGACGGAGGCGACGAGTCTGCTGATTGCGAATATCGACACGGCGACGGGGCTGCCGGTGACGCCGAACGGCGGCAATATCACGGTGCAGTGGGACGCCGGCGCCAACAAGATCTTCAAGCTATGAGCCATGGGATCGTGCGGCCGGTCAGCGTGACGGTGCGGCAGGAAGGGACGAATGTCGTGGTGATCCGCGAGGGCCGGGCGGTGTTCGATATGCCGTGGGATGCGGCGTTGCAGTTGGCGCAGGCGATCTTCAGCCAGGCGAAGCGGGCGGAGGAGCTGGCCAGCGCGGAGCGGATTGCGGATGACCAGGCGGTGCTGCTGCGGCTGGGGGTGCCGATTGGGCTGACGAGCCGGCGGGATATTCAGGAGGAGGCGCAGAAGCGGGCGGCGTGGGATAGTACGCTGCGCCGGTATATTCCGCTGAAGCGTGCGAGGGGCGTGGGCGGGGTCCGGTCCGGGGAGACGTTTGGGACGCCGCGCATTATCAGGCATAAGCCAGGGAGATAGGCGATGAATTACGAGCAGATGACGGTGGAGCAGTTGACGGCGGAGTTGCAGCGGCTGAATGAGCAGCGGGCGGCGCTGCGCGAGCAGGCGATGGGGGTGCACGCGGTGCTGGACCGGAAGCAGGCTGTAAAGACGGCGCGGCGCAAGCTGGCGGAGATGAGCGATGTGGAGAAGGCGGCGCTGGCGCAGTTGGTGCAGGCCGAGGGGATCGAGAGCGGGGAAGCGGTCGTCGGGTTCTGAGGGGTGATGCGTGACGAGTGATGCGTGATGCGTGATGCGTCAAGAATCAAACGTCAGGAGGGAGGGATGGATGGCGTTCACGAAGGACCCGGATGCGGTGCTGGATTGGTATTTCGACTGGGCCGCGCTGAGCAATGGCACGGGCGAGAGTGACTGGCTGGCCGGCGGGGAGACGATTGTCGACCATACGGTGACGGCGGCGCCGGCGGGGCTGACGGTCGAGTCGTCGGCGATTGTCAACGGCGGGACGGCGGTGCAGGTGTGGCTGTCGGCCGGGGTGGCCGGGCAGCGCTATACGGTGGCGTGCCGGGTGACGACCTCGGCGGGGCGCACTGACGAGCGG
>OFQV01000294.1_pt1 | contig 13691 bp, 10 predicted proteins | sample 1542971 | NCBI WGS metagenome assembly OFQV01 (sample SAMN07774229, study PRJEB24372) | wastewater metagenome | isolation source: WWTP Cannobio (Effluent) | place: Italy: Cannobio | collected 2016-01
GCTGCAATCAATCACCGCTGGTGGCTCGCCGCCGAACCCGCCGCGGGCCTCGTGGCCTCCTGCGACGACATCGCTCGCCGGGAGATCTGGCGCACACGTGACCTGTTGACCTCATGGCGCCTCTACGGCGGCAGGAAGTGGGTCAACCTGCGGCAGATCGGCCAGACGCGAGACCGTGGCCTCAGCACCTCGGACGTGATGGTGCGCTTCAACGCGATCGCCTCGACCGTCGAGACCCTCGTCGCGCGCCTCAGCAAGTCACGCCCGGCGCCGCAGTTCGTGACCAACGGGGCCGACTGGAAGATCCGCAGGCAGACCGAGAAGCTCAACAAGTTTGGCAAGGGCGTGCTGCACTCCTCGCGCTTTTACGACCAGCTCGACGGCTTCGTTCGCGAGTGCCTCGTTGCGGGCACGTGCCTGGTCAAGTTCTGCATCGATGAGCACGCGAAGAAGATCCGCGCCGAGCGTGTGATGCCGTGGGAGATCTTCGTCCCGCCGTGGGAAGCCGAGCGAGGCGTGCCGCGTACGCTCATGCAGCGGACTCCGGTGGATCGCGAGGCACTGCGGGAGGCGTGGGGCACGGGCGACGGCAAGACCAAGCGCCTCGCCGCGATCGATGCATCGGCGAGCTCGGCTGATGTGCGTGATGCGTCGGTGGGGCGCTTCGAGGAGGGCGCGGACATGGTCGACGTTTACGAGGGCTGGCACCTCGGATGCGACGGTGGGCCTGGCCGCCATGTGATCGCTGTGAGCGGCGGCCTGCTGCTCGATGAGCCGTGGAAGCCTGAGCGCTGGCCCTTCGCCGTGATGACGTGGGACGAGCCGCCCAATGGCTTCTGGGGCGTCGGCGTTCCGAGCCACAACGAGAGCGTCCAGTACGAGATCAACAACCTCTTGCAGAAGGTCCAGGTCTCGATCCACCTCCACGCGCACCCGCCGACATTCATCGACTCGCAGAGCGACGTCCCGCCGGCCCACATCACGAACGAGGCGGGCGCGATCATCAAGCTCCCGCCCGGCTCGAGCCCGCCCACCCGCGTGGTGGTGCCGATCATGTCCCCCGAGGTCTACCAGCACATCGAGACGCTGAAACAGTCCGTCTACGAGCGGGAGGGCGTGTCGATGATGGCCGCTACCGGCGTCAAGCCCGCCGGCTTGGATGCTGCCGTCGCCATGCGCGAGTACAACGACACCATGAGCGAGCGCCACATGGTGCAGGGCCGCAAGCTGGAGAAGTTCGCGATCGACGCGGTGGAAGTGTGCCTCGATCTCGCCGAGATGATCCCCGGCTTCGAGGTGGACACGATGGACCGCAAGACCAACGAGCGGCTCAAGTGGTCCGACATCAAGGTCGCGCGCGATGCGTTCGTCCTTCAGGTGTTCCCCGTCGCCTCGCTGCCGCAGTCGCCTCCGGCTCGGAAGCAGTACGTCTCCGAGCTCGCGCAAGCCGGCTGGATCACGCCGCAGAAGGCGATGGCGCTCCTCGACATGCCCGATCTCGAGGAGGACAGCGACAATACCAACGCCGCGCTCAACGTCATCCGCTCCCAGGTGGAGAAGATCCTCGACGGCGCGAAGGCGATGGCCCCCGAGCCCCGCGCGAACCTCCCGCAAGCGCTGGAGTACTCGGTAGGCGTACTCCTGCGCGAGACCGCCAACGGCGCACCGGAGGACGTGCTCGAGCAGCTCCGCCGCTACGTCGCCCAGCTCGAGAAGACCGCCGCGAACGCCGCACAGGCCATGCAAGCGGCCCAAGCGCCCCCGCCGTCCGCCCAGATGCCCGCACCCCCGCAGCCGGTCATGGCTGCCCCACCCATCGCCTGAGGACCCATGCCCGCAGACACCACCGCAGCGCCCGTTACGACCGAAGCCGCGCCTACCGCACCCGCGACAGCCACACCGGCGGCCCCAGCACCAGCTGACGAGGCGTCGGTCCATAAGCGCGAGGCGCTCAAGCTCGCCGCGAGCGAGCGGCTGCTCAAGCAACGGCTGGCCGCGTACGAGAAGGCCGACCGGGACCGTGGCGAGGCTGAGAAGCTCACGGCGGCAGAGCGGGCGGCCGAGGAGAAGCTCCGCGAGGAGGATCCGCGCGCATGGCTCGAGAAGAAGACCGGCCTCAAGTCCGAGGACTTGGCGCGGCGGCTCAATGGCAAGCCCGCGACACCAGACGCCGAGGCGAAGCGAGAGATCGAAGCGCTCAAAGCCCAGCTCGCCGATCACCAGCGCGCCCTGGACGAGAAGTTCCAGGGCCTCACCCGTGCTCAACAGGAGGCGAGCGAGGCGAACGCGTATCGCATGGTCCTCGGCGTGGCGAAGGCCGGGCCGGACGACCCGGCGCTCACACTCGCAGCGCAGGAGATGTCCGCCGACCCTCGCGGCTCCGCCCGATGGGTGACCTCGTGGGCTGACCGCGACTGGCCCAAGTACGCCGCGGAGAACGGCCTCGATCCGAGTGACTCGCACGCTGCGGCTGCGGCTGCGGCAAAAGTCATCGGGGAGAAGGCTCTTGCGCGCGCTCGTGCCCTGGTGCAGAATCCCACCATCGCCAAAGCCCTCGGGATTGGCGCACCGTCTCAGCAGCCCACAGCAAGTCAGGGCGCCCCACCTCGAACCATCGACGCGGCCATCGCCGCCAGTCGCGGAACGGGAACCACTGACAAACCGCTGAGCTCCGAGGACCGGAAGTCGCTCCTGCGAAAGAACGCAGAGCGCGTCGCCCTCGAGATGCTCAACAAGGGCTGAGCGCAAGGCGCCTCGGCCCACTGCTGAGGCACCATGGCATCACTCGATCTCGCGGCCATCACGGCCATGCTCAAGGAGCGCTATCCGACCGGCTTGGACGTCGATCGGCTCTACCGCTCGTCGCCCTTCATGGCGATGATCACCAAGGACAAGGACCTGGCGTTCGGTGAGAACATCAAGGTCCCGATCCGCTACGCGCACCCCAACGGCGCCTCCGCTGTGATGGCCACCGCCATCGCGAACGAGCAGCCGTCCGCGCAGTCGGCCTTCAAGGTCTACACGAAGAACTACTTCGGGTCGGCCACCATCGACGGCGAGGTCATCGACAAGGGCCGGAAGGACGTCGGCAGCTTCATCCGCACGCTCGAGACCGAGATCGACGGCGCGCAGTACCAGGTGGAACGCGCGCTCACCAAGTACTTCTTCGGCAACGGCGGCGGCAGCTTGGGCACCATCTCCGCGACCTCGACCGTGGGAACCCCCACGATCACGCTGACCAACCCGAGCGACATCGTGTACTTCGAGCGGGGCATGACCCTGAACCTCGCGAGCACCGATGGTACCTCGGGCGCCATCGAGACCGGCACCGTGCTGCTCACGAAGGTGGACCGCGTCGCTGGGTCGCTCACCGCGTCTGGCAACTGGACCGCCGGTATCGCGACCGCTGCGACCGGGATGCACATCTTCCGTAATGGCGACTTCGGCGCCGTGTGGTCGGGCTTCCGTGCGTGGGTCCCTGACTCCGCGCCTTCGGCCACCGCGTTCTGGGGCGTGGATCGCACTGTGGACAGCCGCCTGGGCGGTCTGCGCGCGGACCTCTCCGCCGTGCCGATCAAGGAGGCCGTGCAGACGGCCCTCGAGCTCGTGCACCGCGAGGACTCGATGTGTGACTTCGGCGTCCTGAACTCGCTCGACTGGAAGAACTTCAGCCTCGCGGTCCAGGGCTCGGGCCTCTACACCCTCACCGACGTCCAGAACGACGCTGGGGTGGGCATCAAGGCCATCACGGTCATCGGCCCCCGCGGTCAGTGCCAGATCATCAGCGACCCGTGCGCGCCGAAGGGCCGCCTGCTGATGGGTCAGCGCGACACGTGGAAGCTCTGCACCATGGGCGAGATGGTCCGCATCCTCGACGACGATGGGCTCATGGTCCAGCGCACCTCGGGCGACGCGGTGCAGGCTCGTCTGGTGAGCCGCGGCAACCTGGTCTGCTTCGATCCCGGCAAGAACGGCAACTTCCAGATCGCCTGAAGGAGAAGAACCAGATGGCAAATCGTGACTTCAACCTGGCGGGCCTTCGCACGCTGGATACCGACCTGGTCAAGTTGTACGGCCAGGTCCTACTCGGCGCGTCCACCGCTGTCACCTCGCAAGTCTGCAACGGCTTCACGGTGACCGCGTTGGGTGTTGGGACGCTCACGATCACGCTCGAGGATGCCTACCCGGCATTCATCGGCGCGGTCCTGACGCCCACCTGCGCTACCGCGGTGGACAACGTGTGGGTGGTCTCTGCGGCCAGCCCCACCACCAAGAGCATCACCCTCCGATGCTTGACCGGTGCGACGGCGACTGCGCCGCTGAACGGCTCGACGCTCAACATCGAGTTGACGCTCCGCAACAGCGCGACCCCGCGCAAGGGTGTGTGATGCCCGGACTCTTCGACGTGGACGAGGCCGCTGAGGGCCTCGAGATGGTCGATGACACCGCGGCCGACGCCGACGGCATGGAAGCGCTCGCGCGTGACGTGCTGTCGGCGGTCGAGTCGAAGGACGCGGCGCTTCTGGCGACGCTTCTGCGCTCGATCAAGGAGAGCTGACAGATGCCTCGTACCCGCACGCTCACGCAGCTGATCGCAGATGTGCGCGAGCGTGCGGACATCGAGAACTCCACCCACATCAGCGACACGGAGATCACCCGGTACGTCAACCAGGGGATCGCTCAGCTCCACGCGATGATCGTGGACCAGAACGAAGACGAATTCGCCGTGGAGGTGACCAAGTCGGTCGCGTCCGGCGACGCATCGATGTTCATCGTCGGCACGGGCGGGGATACGCCTCCTGCGAGCGTCTACAAGGTGCTCGCGGTGGACCGCATCGCCACGGACGGCACCTCGTGCCCCGTGCGGCGTTTCACGCTTCAGGAGCGGGCGTTGCTCGACTCCGCGGGGGCCAACGGGTCGCCGTTCCGCAGCATGTACCGCCTGCGCGGACTCAACACCGTCCTGTTCTCGCCGCCCATCGACGCGGCGACCTCGATCCGGGTGACGTACATCGCGGCGAGCGCGGACCTCAAGAACCCCGGCGACTACTACGACGGCCGCGACGGTTGGGAGGAGTGGGTCACGCTCGACGCGGCGATCCGCTGCCTCATCAAAGAAGAGAGCGACACGTCCGACCTCGTACGCGAGCGCGCGATGGTCGAACAGCGCATCACCAAGCAGATGGCGACTCGAGACCAGGCCGAGCCGCACCGCATGCGGGACGTGGCCCCGTGGATCGTGGAGAAGTGGTGAGATGCGCTCAGTAACCGACGCACGCACCGTCAGTGCAAACCTCGCCGGCTTCCTGATCGCAGACTACGCCACACGCCCCGCAGTGCAGCTGATCGGTGGCGAGCGCGACGCATCGAGGAAGCCACTGAAGGCCCACCGGCTCCTCGCAGCAGACGTAGTCGGGACCGCAATCGCCGCACGCACTGAAGGCGTCGTGGCCCCCGTCGTTGGGCTGGTAGGGAGCGCCCTGGCACCCGCCAAGGGCCAGAAGAAGAAACAGAGCCGCCGTGGTTCGCATGGTGGGAAGCGTGGATCGGCCAAGCCGTGACCACAAGGTACACACTCGAGCAGACGGGGGGCATCGACGGCACCCAGCGCGCTCTTGACGCTGCGTCGCTGGACATGGATTCAGTTGAAGGCCGGCTCGCGGCGGCTGAGGCGCAGCCGTACAACGCAGCCGTGCCCGCCGATTGGAGCGGCACCGCGCCCACGACCGTCAAGGAAGCCCTCGACCGCATCGCGGCAGCCCTTGGGCCCATCGTATGAGCCTGGTCAAGCGTATTGTGCAGGTCCCGCTCGACGGCGGGCAGAGCGAGGAGCAGCACCCCTTCGCGACTGACCAGCCGTCGAACCTGGAAGTCACGAACGCGCGCTTTCTCCAAGGCGGAGCCATCGGCAAGCGCTTCGGCGTAGAGCTCGCGCCGTCCCTGACGAACTCGACCCCCAACTGGCTCCTCGAGGGAGGCCTACACACCGTGGCTGAGCACAGCGGGCGGCTCGTAGCCGTGACGCACGATGGCGCGATGATCGAGGACGAGACCATCGGCCGATGGGAGCGACTTGGCGCCACGGGCCCGCGGCCCTCGCAGATCAAGACCGACCCTGTCGTTCGCGGCAACAACAGCGCGCGTCACTCCGACGTGGCGCTGCTGACCGACGTGGGGCCTGACAAGGTCACCATCTCCTGCACCGTCTGGCACGACTCCGAGGCGGATGTCTGCATGTACGCATGGCACGAGATCCCCGAGGACGGCCGGCCCCCGCAGCTCCTCTACGGGCCCAAGCAATTCGCCGTGGTGAGCTCCACGCTCAGCCTCTACCGATGCCCTCGCGTGGCCCAGAGTAACGGCAAGTTCATGGTGATCGCCACCGACTTGGCCGGGACGAACCTCAACGGGTGTTTCGCTGATCCGGCCTCTAGCTACGACTTCAGCACACCGGGACTCGTAGACGCCGCGCTGAGCGGCATGAGCACCGCCACGATCGAGCTGGTGGGCGGCCCAGCCGGTGACGTTGGGTATTGGGCAATGCTCCCCGTTGGGCCGGCCCAGTGGAAGATCAGCAAGCACGCTCACGGCGTCCTGCCTGCGTCGGCATCGCAAACGGCGGCGGGCCGGTGCCTTCACATGGCGTACATCGACGACCAGTTCAAGGGCGGCGTGCTGGTGGCTGCAACTGCCGCGGGCGGCATCGGCTGGACCACATCTCTACTCGTCAACCCGATTACCATCGTTGCCCTGGTCACCCCGACTGCGACCACGCAGGTTCACGCCGCGACCGTAGCGCAGGCCAGCATCAACGGGGATGTGCTGGTGGCGTGGTCTGGTGTGGGGAACATCGACCCAGACGCTGGGGCAACGGGCAACTTCGGAGTGGATATAGCCTACCTTAACCGGACGGCGTATGCGGGAGTCTGGCAGGCGCTGGTCGGGCAGTGTCGCCTCGGCGGCCACGCGTCGTGGGATGGGACCGATCGGCTACCTGTCATCCCGTTTGTGAATGACCAGGCCTTCCCTGGACAGTTGATCCCGGGCGGTGCCGCTCTTCTCCCGTTTCGCAGCGGCTACCTCGGGCGCCCTGTCCTCAACTCGGCCGGGACGTACCAGATAGCCCAGGTCGGCAGCTACGGAATCGACGTGGCCTCGCTGTGGCGCAGCTACTGGGACCTGCCCTACCTGGTGACCGCTGGCGAGAAGTACCACACGATGCCGGGCATGGAGTACGCGGCCGGCCTGCGTGTCATGGCGTATCCGGTGCTCACGGATGAGTCGGATCCCTTCGACGTGACGATGGGGATAGACATGCTCCGCGTGGCTGACGTGGGCTCGCCGGCCCTTCGGAACGTCAGCGCGCAGGGGACGCGGCTCTTTCAGAGCGGCGCGGGCCTCTCGTACGTTGACGGCATGTATGCGGCCGAGGTGACGCCCCCACCCCCGGTGACCGTGATCGCCGTCTCGACGAATCACCCGACGCTCCCCGCGTACGGCGCCAGCTCGCCCAGCTCCGGACCAGGGTCGCCCGCCTCAACCCTGTATGTGTCGTTCGCCATCCGGTGGACCGACGCGCAGGGCAACGTCCACCGCTCGATCCCGTCTGGCGAGCACGCGCTGACGTGGTGGGTGCTGGACGGCGGCTTCTACTTCCCGCAGTGGTGGATCCTGCCCCGTCCGTTCCCGTGTTCGGTGCTCGGGGACAAGGCATCCCAGCACTACGAGGTCGAGGTCTACCAGGCCGACGCGGCAGACGGGACGATGTACCTCCGCGGCACATGCACCCCGACCCCGCACCCGAGCCTTGACGCCTTCGACGCCTTCTACCCTGTCACGACCGGCTTCCTGGCGACGTCGGGGCAAGACGCGGTTTCGATCGTCACGCAGCCCAGCTCGGCCGACACGATCACGCGATGGACTGACCTCGGCGAGCTCCAGCACGTGGCACCGCCTCCCCTGGTGGACGTGTGCAGCACCCAGGCGCGGATCTGGGCGCTCTCCGCCGAGAACGGGCGGCTCCAGGTCTGGCCGTCCAAGCTCCTCACCAACGGCTTTGCCCCCGAGTTCCCTTCGGAGTTCATCCAGACGATCCCCGCTGAGGGTGGCGAGTGCACGGCGCTTGCGGCCCTCGACGACAAGATCGTGGTCTTCAAGGAGCGCGCGATCTTCGTCCTCTTCGGCGACCCCGGCGACAACACCGGGGCGCGCTCCACGATCCAGCGCGCACGCCTCATCTCGAGCGACGTCGGGTGCTCGAATCCTCGGTCCGTCGTCGAGGGGCCCTTCGGCGTGGCCTTCCAGGCATCGAGCGAGAGCGCCTCGGGTCGCGCGGGGGTCCACGTGCTCAGCCGCGATCTGCAACTCACCTACCCCGGCGCCGCGGTGAAGGAAACCGTCGCGGGAGTGACCTTCCAGAGCGGCACCCTCGTCTCGCCCGAGAAGGAAGTCCGCTGGATCATGGACAGCGGCAAGGTCCTGGTGTGGTCCTACGACGTGGGCAAGTGGAGCACCTACACGGAGCGCGCCGTTGGTAGCTCGACGGTCCGCCGAGGGCAGTACGCCGCCAAGGTCACCGACAACACGATCTTGGTGGACCTCAACGGCTGGAACGTCACGTCCACGCACTCGATGCAGATCGTCACGCCCTGGATCAAGGTGGCCGGGCTTCAGGGCTTCCAGCGGTGCTGGTCGAGCACGCATCTCTTTCGGCGCTACGGTTCCCACCTCAAGATCGAGATCGCATACGACTACTCGGGGACCTGGAACGTGCTCGACGCGCACACCTACTCGACATCCAAGCTGGACGCCCTCGAGGATGCTACATCTGGTAGAGTCCAGGTGATGCTGCACCACCGGATCCAGAAGTGCGAGTCCTTCCGGTTCCGCGTGACTGAAGACACCTCAAACGACGACGGGTCGCAGGGTCTGGAGTACCTCGGCTGCACCGTCGAGGTCGGGGTCAAAAAGGGCTCTTTCCGCAAGGCGCTACCGCCCGCTGCATCTTCGTGAGGTGACCCGTGGCCTTCTCTCTCTTCGCGCCTCCACAGACTGACTGGCTCTCCGCTCGACGCGAGCGCGAGGGTTCGGCCGTTGGCGGCTTCGACCGTGCGATCGGGGCAACCCGACGCGACGCCCTCACCGCTGCGCGCGGAGTGGCCGGCCCCGGTGGTGGGGCGGCAGCCGCTCGAGCCGCGACGCAGGCCGTGGCCCCCGAGCTTGCGCGCCTCCGCGCTGGGCAGGCGAACGCGCTGGCCGATGAGCGCCGCCGGATCTCCGCCGACCAGCAAGCCGAGCTGGTCGCGCGCGGCGACTTCATGAACAACCTACTCGGCGGCGTCGCTGGCCTCGTCGGGCAGGCTGGTGTCCCGCTGCTCTCCGGCCTTGGCGGAGGCCCCGCGGCTCCCAGCCAGACAGAGGCGTTCGTCCCGCCCGCCCCCGGCACCGCTGCCGCCCCGGCCGCTGCCCCGAACTACGGCCTCCTGCCAGCCTCCGCCGGCCCTCCGATGGGCTCGGCTCCCGCCGCCCCGTCTTCGCCTGCGATGCCCGCTGCGCCCGCCACGGCGCCCCTGGTGGGCCCTGATGGCATGACCGAGGAGGAGCGCCGTCGTCGCACGATGGGCGGAGGCGGCCTCGGAGGTCTCGCGAACGCGGCCGCCCCCTTCGCCGGCATGGTCAACCCTCTATTCGGCCTCGGCCTCGGCGCGGCCGGGCGGTTGTTTTGAGCGAGACGCCCGCAGAGCGCCGCGCCCGCTTGCGAGCTGCGCGCACCACCGAGGACCCGGCATCTGCTGGAGCCCTCGCCGCCGCATTGGCTCCACCCGCTGCACCCGTGGTGACGCGTCGTCGTGCTGCACCGCCTCCCGCCGCTGCGCCCGAGGCTGTCAGCACGATCACGCCCGAGGAGCGTGCCTTCTACGATGGCATGGCCGCAACGGCCCGAGGAGAGGCGCCGCCGCCGCCCCTGCCTCCAGGAGACGCCGATCGCGCGATGGAGGGCATGAGCGAAGAGGAGATCCTCCGCTATGCCGCCGAGTCAGACCCGATGGGCGATGGCAGCTCCGCAAATGCTGGGGTCGACGACGCCTCCACGGGCATATCCGCTCGCGACCGCGCTTTTTACGACGAGATGACGCGGAGGGCTGCCGAGGCGCGGCTCCCCGTTGCCGGTGGCGATGTACCTCCCGATGTCGTCGCTGGCGCTCCTGCGGCCGGGCCTTCGCTCGGTGGCGGGCCTGAAGTCTTCTTCGATCCTCGCACCGGCGGCACTGCCGACCTGAATGCCGAGGTCGATCCGCTGGCGGACGACTCCGCGATGATGCGCGCCATCTACGACCGCGCCGCCGGCCTGCCTCCTGTCGCCGATGGGCTGACACTTCCTGGCTCTCCTGCCCCCGATGTCTTCCCCGCCCCCGCTGGCGCTGGCCCTCGTCCCGATCCGGGCTGGTCCTCTCTGGTGGACGCGACCGGGGGCGTCTCAAACGCCGACCTCGCCGAAGCCATCAGCCCGCGCCGATCTGGCGGAGGCGCTCGACGTCCCGCCGGCCCCGCGCTCGATCCGGTTCTCGGTGACACCACGTCTCGCGACCCGCTCATCGACGCGCTCATCGATCGCCCCGCCGGCGCGGCCAACCCATACGACAACCGTCCAGAGTCGGGGCTCGATCGCGACCTGCGGCTGAACGACGAAAGCCGCCGACTCGCCCAGCGCTCCGCGGAGCTCCAGGCGATGGCAGCGGCCGACGCGCGCGATCGCGTAGCCGGTGAGATGCAGGCCCGGCAGGAGCTCGAGGCCCAGCGCCGAGACGCCGAGGGCGCCGCGCGGATGTCCTACCGGCGTGCGGCTGACCGCGCCGCCTCGATGAGCATCGACCCGGATGGGTTCTACCACGAGCGCGGGGTGGGCGGAACGATCGTCAGCTCCATCCTCATCGGCCTCGGCGGGCTCAGCTCACAGATCAACGGCGGCCCGAACGTTGCGCTCGAGATGATCAACAGCGAGATCGATCGTGACCTCATGGCCCAGCAGCAGGCGATCGACTCCGCCTTCCGACGCGCTGACGCCGAGGGCACGCTCTACGACATGACTCGCCAGGAGTACTCCGACCGCACGGCGGCTCTGGAAGCTGCTCGGTCGCTGGCCCTTGAAGCTGCCGCAGCGCAGGTCGCAGAGAGTGAAGCGACGCTGGGATCGGCAGAGGCCAGCGTACAGGCTGAGATCATGGCGGGCACTCTGCGTGACCAGGCTGCGGCGGCTCGGGCTGAGGCAGAGCGCTCGGAGATCGAGTGGCGTCTTCGAATGGGGCTCCTCGACGCGAGGGCTCGCGAGCGCGCGGCGGCTGCGCAGCGCGCAGAGCGACGCAACGCGATGGTCGGCCGTGGTGGCCCTACGGCGCCGGAGCCGCTCACCGCTGCTCAGATGGACGTCTTCAACCGCGACCTCGCCACGACCGATTCGCGTGAGCATGCCGCCGCGGCGGCGGGCATCGACCTCGCGCTCGCGCCCACTGACGGGCTCTTCGCGGAGCCCACCGGAGGCCCCGAAGCGGTGATGGACGCGGAGCTTAGCGCCTCGCTCCGACGCCTTGAGGATCTCATCCCTGCCGATCGCGATGCAGACATCCCCGGCGTTGGCATGACCGGGCCGATGGTCGCGGCGGACTTCACCCTCACCGACGAGGGGCGCGCGGTCCGCGAAGAGGCGGAGAACGTGATCGACCTGCTCGGCCGGTCGCGCACCGGCGCGAACATGCCCCCCGAGGAGCTGGCCACGTATCGGCGCCTGCTGCTCGGAACGGTGGAGACTGACGCGGGCTTGCGCCGCGGCGTCGAGCGCTTGCGGGATCTCATCGAGGGGCGCACCCGACGCACCCGTGAGGGTCGGACCATGGACGAAGTAGAGGGCGACGATCGCGCCACCTTGGCCCCTTTCACCGTGGTGGAGGACTGATGCCGCCCGGCGAAGAGGAGCGCGCGCCAGCGGAGAGCGAGCCCGACTTCACACGGCGCGTCGTCTCGCGTCGTGGCGAGGTGCTGGAGTTCGCCTCGCCGGAGGCTGCCCAGGAGGCGCTGAGCCGCACCGACCGCGCCGGGCGTCCGCTCTATTCCGCGGACACGCCCGAGGCCCGAGAGGAGCGTCGCCTTCGTCGCGTGTACGGGGACCGCCCCCTTGCCGCCGGCGCTCTGGGCGTTGGCCGCGAAGCGACCTTCGGCGGTTCCGATGTGGTTGGTAACGCCCTCGGATACGAAGAGGATATCGCGGCGCTGCGGCGCCTGAACCCTGAGGCATCTCTCGTCGGCGAGGTGGCCGGCGGCGTGCTGCCCGTCCTGGCATTCGGCCCGATGGGGGCCGCCGCCGAGGGCGTCGAGGGCGCGGGCCTGCTCGCTCGTGGAGCTCGCGCGCTGACTGCCCCTGCTCGCTTCGTTGCAGGCGTTGGGGAGCGCGCTGGCCTTGCCGCTGGTGAGCTGGTGACCGGCGCCGGCACCTCGGCGGTCCGCCGTGGCCTTGGGACCGTGACCCGCCTTGGCGTCGAAGGGGCCGTTGAGGGCGCTTTCTCCGAGGGCGGTCGGATGATCTCCGAAGAGGCCCTGGGGGATCCGAACCTCACCGCGCAGGCCGTGCTCGCCCGCCTTGGTACCGGCGCTCTCATGGGTGCCGGTGGAGGGGCCGTGCTGGGCGCTGGTGGCGCTGTGGTCGGCGAGGGCGTCCGGGCGACCCGTCGGGCGGCTGGCGGCGCGGCTGACCTCCTGCGGCGCACCTGGGGCGATTCGGTGGGCACCGAGCTTTCCCCGTCCGTTGCTCGTATGTGGGCGCTCACCTCGGGGGCGGACCCTGGCGACATCGCTCGGTTTACGTCGCTGGGCGCTGAGGGACGGCGGCTGCGCAATGTGATCTCCCGTGGCGATGACGTGTACGATGCGGGCACCCGCGAGATCGCCGGTTCACTCGATGCGCTCGAACGGGGCCGCACTCACGGGGCCGACTTCTGGCGTCATGGCCTCAAGCGGGACCAGATCGTCTCGCGCATCAGCGACGCGCGCATAGCGGACCAGGCGATCGTGGCCAATGACGCACTCAACCGCGTCCGAGCGTTCACGGCGCGTGTGCGTGGTACCCCGGGGGACTACTTCGGATCCAACGTCGTCGGCCGTGCGCGGCAGATGGACGCTGCGGTAGAGGCTCGCATGGGGGCCCTTGCCTCCGGCATGGAGCGTGGCGGGCGCGAGGGCGCAGCCGACATATTCGAGACCCTCGACATGATGAAGCGCGCGGTGGGCGACATGCGCACCGATCGATCGGTGCAACGGTCGGCGGCGATCGAGGAGCTGAACACGCTCTACGAGGACATGCGCCAGACGCTCGAGCGCCCAGAGCTTTGGGGCGAGGCGGCCGACATGCAGAGGGTCGTCAACCGGGCGATGACTGTCGATCTGTCCACGCGGAAGGCGTTTGTCCGCCGCTTCCTCGGTGGCGACGGTTCGCGGGATGACGTGGATTTGTTCCGCACGCTCCTCACCACCGACACCCGCACGATCAACGCGTTTTTGCGCCAGGCTGGCACCGTCGCGAACGAAACCGCCGAGGGGACCTTTGAGGGCACCATCGCCTCGACGCGCGAGCTGTTGCGCACGATGGACCAGCACCTCGACCTCCCCGCGAACGTGCGCGCCGACATCTCCGCGGCCCTCCG
>OFQV01000300.1_pt1 | contig 13590 bp, 21 predicted proteins | sample 1542971 | NCBI WGS metagenome assembly OFQV01 (sample SAMN07774229, study PRJEB24372) | wastewater metagenome | isolation source: WWTP Cannobio (Effluent) | place: Italy: Cannobio | collected 2016-01
ATATGTCACAATCTTACCAATATCTCGGAGAGGGCCACACTTGGGCAAAAATTACTGCTGGTGGTGAAAAAGTACGGGTTGGCCACGGTGAAATTATTGAAAGCGAACTGGATCCAAAATACTTTACAAGTAACCGTTTCCAAGTGGTTCCAAATGGCACAGAAACAAAAGTTGATGAAGATGGTAACACTGGCGCTGAAAAAGAGGAAATAAAAGACCTCTCGGACCTTACAATACCAGTGTTAAAAACCATTGCAGAAGCAAATGCGGTTGACCTTGGCAATGTAACCAAGAAAGCTGATATTGTTGCGCTCCTTGTTGCCGGCATAGATGCTGAAAAAGTAGAAGCAATTATTGCTGATGCAAATGCACAAGCTGTTTAACATAAAAGTTGAAGACGATGGCCAAGAAGCCATAACAATAGAAATAATTAATACAAAAATATGGCCCTCCGCTATACAGAACTCACAAATATTAAAACCTATATAGGCGTAACGGGTTCTACCTATGACACCATATTGGGTACTATTGGTGAAGCGGCGGAGAGCATTTTTGACCAATTAATTGGATCACCAGCGGGCCTTATCACTTCCACAAAAACGGAAGTACACAAGCCCGTGGATTACAGCACTGAGCAACAGGGGTATGTGTTTTATTTGAAAACATACCTTCCAACGGCAATAACCACCGTAAATGGCACAGCAGTTGGCACGCTGAATACTGATTATATTTTGGAGGGTAGACGGCTGGAATTTAAAACAGGCATAATGCCTTCTGTAACTTTTCCATACCACTGGACGGTTGTATACACTTCCGGTTATGCAAGCCTGGCCACTATTCCAAATGATATAAAGCAGGCCATTTATGTTTTAGTTAAAGCATATTGGCAGGAACGCCAGGCAAGCGGTATTGCCAGTTTTAAACAGGACCTTTTGAGTGTAAATTACGACAAAGGAACTGTAAATGGCCTTACTGACCCAACAGAAAGCACACAAATAAGCGCAACTGTTGCAAAGTATAAAATACCATATTTTTATGCTACCTAGTACAAATAAAACAATTTCTATACTACGGCTGGCTGGTACTGACACGCGCACATGGTCTAGCGTTGCAACTGGTATTGAGGTTTATATAAACCAAACCCGGGAAGACATTGTTGGCGGTTTTGAAAACATGCCAACGGCGCTTACTTACCGCATGTTTACTGACGGCACACATACTGCCATTGCAGTTGGTGATCATGTAAATGACGGCACCAATACTTACCAGGTTATTACGCCTGCTGCTGTAAGTGATGATTTAACCGGAATACACCACCAATATTTACTCATAATAGCGCAATCCTAGTATGAAAATAACCATATCTTCAAATTTTGACCTTGGAAAAATTGATATGGGGAAAGTTAACCAGATTGGGTTGGTGAACTCCTCGCAACAATTGCAGAAAATTGCCCAGGGAAATGCTCCGTATGACACCGGAAAACTTAAACAGGGTATAGGTGTGGAGCCGGGCAATATAACAACGGCTACACGGCAAGTACGCGTTGGGCCACGCCGTATTGTTTATGCCGTACGCCGTGAATTTGAAAATTACAAGAACCCAGGCCGTAAATATTATATGCGCCGTACACACGCTGTTGGTGCAGAAATTGTTGAAAGGGAATTTTCTGGGGCGGTGGATATTGTTTTACGCTCTATAACCAAGTAACTATGACTTTTGTAAATATATGAACTGCCATTTACAATATTCTTGTAACTGTAAAAAACGCTTCTTGAAGTAAACTGAAGGAGGTTTTCAATTACCAAATGCCAGCCCCAACAAATACAACAGGCGGTTACCCGTACGCCTGCGTTTCCAACATAAGCGCGGTTGAAGACCCGCTGGACAGCGCAAATAACAAAGCCCTCTATACTTTCCTGGTTCGTGTTGTCGATGTCGCTTCAGACAAGACACTTACCGAGGACCGTATGCGTAGTTTGGCTGATACTATATTGGCTGAACTACGCAAGAGGGAAAACGCTACTTTCGGGGGTATTGCTGATATGGTTTTTCCATTTAACACAACATGGAAATGGGAGAGTGGTACGGATAATGTGCCGTTTCGTGTACTTGAAATTGAAATAAAAATACAACAAAGCCACTCTATTTGATAATATTTATTGGAATATTTGTTTTTTCCCGTTATAATTACCATATCATTAATTTTCTATTATGAGCAACGGCACATTTACACCAGAAACAGAAACATTTACACCGGAAGTAGCACCGGAAGAAACAACCGCTACACCAGCGCCACGCCGTGGCACCGGTCCAAAAAATTCCTTACCTTCTAACAATTAATTGGTATGTCACAAGAAATTTTACGCCTGCAAAGTCTCGGTTTGGGACTTGAAACAATAGCAGGTACAGCAGTGGCAGCAGCAGTAAGTATTCCGGTTGATAGTTTCAATCTGAAACCAATTGTTGAAAAAACTGGTGATATGTCTGGTTTTGGTATTATTGATGAACAACTTGACAGCCATATTGTACGCGAGCAATCCGAACTTACAGCAGAGGGAATTGCACGATCACAAAGTTTGGGTTACCTTTTGAAAATGGCACTTGGTACAGCAGGAACGGCAACACTTGTTGAAACAGGTGTTTATAGCCACACTTTCACCCGTTTAAATACAAACACACACCCTAGCGCAACAGTTTACCGCAATAGCGGTACGGCTGATGAACGCGCAGCATACCACATGTTGGATACGCTGGAAATTGATGCACAGGTTGGGGAATATGTACGGTTTAAAACAGTAACAAAGGGTGGAAAAATTGAGAGTGCTACATATTCACCTTCTTACCTTACTGGCACAGCAGATGAACAATTTAAAGCATCAAAAGCAGTTGTAAAAATTGCTTCTACTGTTGCTGGCTTGTCTGGTGCTTCTGCAATTGCTCTTACCGGCATGAAATTCACAATCAAAAAGAACCCAAAGGGCGTATTTGTCCTTGGTGCTTCTGTACTGGGTGGCAATTTTAACCAACAGTTTGGGGTTGCTGGTGATTTCAGTGCAATGTACGATGCAAACACTATACGCGACCTCTTCACAGCAAACACAAAACAGGCAATACAAATTACGATCACCGGAACAACTCTTATTGGTGCAACTGAGTATAATGAAATGGTAATAACAATTGCCCAAGCAGAACTTGAAACATGGGACCGTTCTAGTGACAATGACAACCTTCTTACACAAGATGTTGGCTTCATAGGTGAGTACAATGTTACTACAACACAGACTATGAATATTGTTTTACAAAATCTTAAAACTACTGATTATTAATATTATTTTATGTTTATAAAAACACTTGATAGGGAAATTACAATTGGGGCATATACACGCGGTATAGCACGCCAGGTAAGTGAAAAAGCCCTGGAAGGTGTCAATGTAAATGCGGCTGATATTGAAAACATGCAGATGCCTGCTATTAACGCTGAATTGAGCGACCAATTACAAATTTCATTGTTAACGGGCCTTTCCAGAGATGTTTTAGACACTTTGGAAATTGAAGAATACGATGAAATAAAAAAAGCCGTTGATGCTGTTGTAAAAAAAAAGACGCCAACAAAGAAATAATTTCTAGGATCCGAAGTTATTTAAAAAGTGGCGGGAGCAAGGCCCCAGTTGAATATGTGGATTATACCATAATGACACAATTATGGCATTGCACACCTACACAGTTTGAGGACCAGCCGGAACACATGGTTGAATTACACAGGGAAATATTTAACGAGGTGAACCGGAAGGAAAAGCGGGACAAACTGCGTAATGACCAGCTGGAAAAGTTAAATAACCAAAAATAAAATAGCGCATTATGACCAATATTATTGACATACTCATAACCGCAAAAGACCAGGCAAGCGCAACAATAAAAAAACTGGAGGGAACAATTAATGGCGCACAAACTTCTGTTGGAAGTTTTTTTGAGAAGAACCAGCAGGGGTTGCGCTCTATACAGATTGCAAGCGGCGTGGCCCTGGCGGGCGTTACGGCCCTTGGGGTGGGAGCAATAGCCCAGGCAAGTAAAATGCAGGATTTACGGCAACAATTTGATACGCTTACATGATCTGCTGAAAAAGGAAAAACACTTTTCATGGATATACAGAAATTTGCAGCACAAACACCGTTTGACAGCGCGCAATTGGCAGCAGCTACCAGCACCATGTTGGGGTTTGGTGTTTCCCAGGAGAAAGTAATGGGAAGTATGAAAATGCTGGGTGATATTGCGCTGGGTAATGGGGACCGCCTGCAATCACTCTCACTGGCGTTTGCCCAGGTTACTGCAACGGGCAAACTTACTGGCCAGGATTTATTGCAAATGGTGAACGCAGGGTTTAACCCGCTGGAAGCTATTGCAAAGAAAACGGGCCGCAGTATGGTTGATTTAAAAGATGCAATGAGCAAGGGGCAAATTTCAGTTGAAATGGTTGAGGAGGCGATGAAGAGTGCAACCAGCGAGGGCGGGCGGTTTCATAATGGTATGGAACTTGCCAGTAAAACTTTCTCTGGTGTCATGTCTACCATGCGGGACAATATTGGGATCACCTTGGCCGCTATTGCTGGTTTTTCAAATGGTGAAATTGTTGAGGGTGGGTTAATTGATATTCTTACGCGGGCCATGGCAAAAATGATGCCACTTTTAGAAAGTTTCTCCAACTGGGCGGCACAAAATGGCACGCTTTTAACTGCAATTCTTGGTATAACATGAGGATTGGCAGCACTTACAACCGTTGCAACCACTATTGGTTTCCTTATACCGTCTATTACGGCTGGTTTTGGGGCGCTAGGCACGGTTCTGGCGGTCCTTACTGGCCCAGTGGGCCTAGTTATAGCCGGCGTTGCACTGCTTGGCACCGCGTGGGCAACAAACTTTCTTGGTATACGGGATATTACGGCCAGCGTTTGGGAATGGATAAAAACTACATTTTCTTCTGGGATTGCGTGGATCATGGAAACAGTAGGTCCATTTTTGGAACAAGTAAGAAAGTTTTGGGACGAGAACGGCCAACAAATACTGGCAGGTTTAAACATGTTTTGGCAGTGAGTAAAAATTGTATTCACTGAATTATTTGAGTGGATAAAATTGTATGTTGGCACCAGTTGGGAGGTAATAAGTGCCATTTTTACTGTTGCTTTTGACATAATAAAATGAATATTCCAAGTCTTTTTTACCACAATTTCTGGTATTTTAACCGTAGGAATGGCAATTTTAAACTGAGATTGGGAGGGCGCATGGAACGCAATAAAAGAGACATTTTCTCGTATTGGTGCAATAATTGTGCAAACTGGTGGGGCTGTTTTTGAAAAACTACACAGCACCATTACTGGAATAGTAGAAAGAACTGAAACATATATTTCCGGCGCACTTACACGAATAAAAGACACACTAAAGGAAATTGTAACGCTCGGCGGTGCCAAAACCTCTACCTATAACCCAACGCAAGAAATTGCTGGGGCTAGGGCTAACGGTGGCCCCGTAACGGCGGGCAAGTTGTACCAAATAAATGAGCGTGGACAGGAATTATTTATGCCAAGTGTAAATGGTTCTATGATCGCAAATGATAAAATTGGTGGCTCTGTAAACATACAAGTAAACATACCCGGGAATATAAGTATTCGCAGTGACCAGGATATTACAAAATTGGCCCGTGAAGTTTCACAAGAACTTGCGCGCGAGATGCAAACATATAAACTATGAGTATCATAAAAATATGGAAGATTTTGAACTCAATTTACATGAAATAAATTACAGCGAGGCACCTAGTGAATTTACCCAGGATAATATTGTTTTTGACGGGTACAGTTTACAGAGTACCACATTTATTACCTCGGAAATAAATTATGACAACCTGGAGAATGTGGAGTTGAACACTTTCAATTACCCGAGAATTGACGGTGGTGGCGTAAATTCCAAGTATTATAGGAAAAGAATTATTACGGTGAAGGGAACCATAAAAGAAACTACCGGGGCGCTGTTTAATACACTTATTGACACGGTAAAAACAAACCTACGAAAAACGGAGGGTAATTTGGATATTCGGGTTAATGATGAAGTACGCCGTATAAAAGCCACAGTAACAAATATAAAAATTGACCGCAAACACTACAATATAAATTTTGCTGAAATTTTGGTTACATTTCTGGCCATGGAGCCGTTCTTTTATGCAGTAACTTCACAATCACAAACCTACGAGGCAAAAACAGCCACATTTACAGAAGAATTTACACACGCTGGGGGTGCTGAAGTTTCACCAAATGTGTATTTGGTTTTTGGTGCAGGGACAACCGCAACTGAAATTGAAATTACGGATCCAGAAGGGCGCGTTTTGACGGTCACGGTTGCATTAACCAACGGTGATGTAATTTTTATTGACGGTGAAAATAAAGTTGTGTATAAAAATGCTACTGCAATTGATTTTAGCGGCTCATTTCCTATTTTCACACCGGGAAGCAACAATTTTACAGTTACGCTTACTGGGACGGTTCTGGTTGATGTAAGTATTATTGCCAAGAAAAACTATTTATAAAATATGCTTCAAAAAGAGTACAACATAAAAATTTACTCACTTGCTGGCGTATTCCAAAGAGTGCTACCAGGCAAACTTCTTATGTCTGGTGTTTCATTTTCTGAAACAATAAATGCTGGACAGGGTGAATTGCGTATAAAACTGAATTTGCCAATTACCAGCACACTGGTGCAATACAACCAAATAATAAAAGTTTTTCAAAGTGACAACGAGAACGAGGCCCGTTGTATTTTTACAGGTATTGTAGGAAATTTGCGCCGTGCTTCTGAAGGCGGGCAAACATATATTGAGGTGCGGGCGGTAGGGCTTGCCAGCATGTTAACCTGGGTATATTTTCAGTATAGTGCCAGTTATTCTTTTAGCAGAAACCAAGCGTCGCACCTTACCATGAAGGAGGTGGCAGATTATTTTGAAACAATTTATCCAGGCCTTCTTACCTACACTGACGGCGTGAGTATTGAAACGGCTGGTGGCACCAGCAATGTTGCTTTTGATTATACAAAGTGTTTTGATGCATTGCAGCAAATTTCTGAAACAGCAGCGCAATATTGGTGGGCAATTGACGGTACTGGTTTGCTACATTTTCACCCACTTGTATGATCTACGCAGGCGGTAACACACACGGTAACAATGGGCGTGCAGGTTGAAAAACTTATTATTGAAGAGAAAACAGAAAAGCTGGTTAACAAATACCTTTTGAAATACACGGGCGGTGGCCCATACCCTGCCAGTGATGCAACAAGCCAAACTAATAATGGTTTGCGTGAACTGTACGAGGTGAAGGAAAATATTAATGATTTAGGTACAGCAACAATTGCTGGTGATGCTTACATTGCCAATAATAAAGATTATACGCGCAAAATTAATGTTACTATAAATGACTTGTATGACATAGAAAGCATACATGCAGGACACTTTCTTACAATAAACAATAGTGATTATTCTGTATCGTCTTTGCAGATCCAAAAAATACAATATAATATGGATAGTGTTGAACTTGAATTGGAAGAAATTACGAGTTTAGCAAAAGAAATTTTTACCTAAAATATTATGCCATTTTTAAATGCAAAAGTATCAAACAATGGAGCATCTACTCTAGAAGCCGGCATTTCTGCTGGAATTTGAACACTTATTTTGGCAACTGGTACCCGTGGTTTATTTCCAAGTACATTTCCATTTTTTTTGACTGTTGAGAAATTTAACGCATCTTTACAAATTACAAAACGGGAGATTGTAAAAGTAACAGCAGGCCCAACAGAAGCGCTCACAATTACGCGTTCTGCTGGTTATTGCCCTGCTAATTATACTGCAACAACACTTACAAATACTGCCTTTTCTTTTGATGCTGGTGACAGCGTGAAATTAAAGTTGGTTGGTGAAATTATTGATGACATGAATACGGAAATTGCACGGCTGGAAAGTGATAAAGCCGACCAAGCTGACCTAGACGCTCTTGCAAATACTTATTTTTCTGCATCTGGTGGAACTGACGAGTATGCTTTTTCTATTACTGGTGTTGTCTCTTATGCCTCTATTGTAGGGAAAAAATACAGTTTCGTTGCCGATGTTGCAAATACAGGTGCATCAGCAATAAATATAAACGGGCTAGGTGCAATCCCTCTCTATGTTAATTTCGACCAAAATACTACAACTGGCGACATAAAAGCCGGGCAAATAATTGATTTTGTGGTTTGATCTGGTGGAGCTTCGGCACAAATAACTTCTCAGAGTGCGAAAGTGATAGACACTTCTGGCTTTTCTTCTCGTGTTCGGAGCATGACAGCGAGCGGAGGTATTCCTGCGGGTGGTGCGGTATATTCGAACGGAGATAATACAGTAAAAAAAATATATCCGAGTGCGATGACAAATACAGGAACGAGTGTTGCAACAGCACCTACAAATGCAAGTACAACACGAAATATGAAACTTTCAACAGCATGACTGTATTTACATATTGCATGATGAAGCTCATCAGTCGCGGCGACGCTAAACGCACAAGTTAGAACGATAAATGCTGGGGAAACTGATTTTACAAATGGTACAGCAGTATCAATATATAGTACATGAAACTGAACAAGAGCGTTTAGTGTATGTGAAATTTCTACAGATAAATTTTTGATTATTTTTCAGGCAGATACAGGGTGAAGTGGAGCTGGTACAAAATGTGTAGTTATTTCTATATCTGGAACGGTTGTCACGGTTGGCTCTGTCTCAACAATAGAGAGCACAGGATTTATTGCATATTGACAAGGTTGTGCAAAAGTAGATACAGATAAGGCAATTATATTTTATTGAAGAGACTCAGACCAAGATTTAATGGCTCAAGTTTTGACAGTATCAGGTACAAGTATTACCACAAACACTCCTGTACTTGTAAAAGCATGTTGAAATACACAATTACAATCACCAGCAGTACAGTTATCAACAAACACAATTGCAGTTGTTTATCAAGATTGAGGAACAAGCCATATATTTGGCCGTGTAATAACAGTATCTTGAACAACTCCAAGCATAGGGGCAGAAAATACAATAATAACAAGCCCTTGAACATCATCAGTTGGTTTTTCTCTTGCTTTTATATCAGCAACTAAAATATTTTTCCATTATTCGAATAACAGCCCGGTCAATGATACTTGCATGAATATTGCAATTTCTGGTGCTACAATGACACCAAGCTCAACATTAGCTCTTGGATCGGATAGGACAAGTACACATGCAGGAATTATGGCAATATGAAGCTCATACTTGTTGTTCTATCACAAAACAGCATCAACAACTCTTACAATAAGATTTTTAGATGTTTCATCTACAACGCCAACACAAATAAGCTCATCAGGAGTTTCAGTATCAACAATATCACAAAATCTTGGTTATTCTATTGCAAAAGTTTCTCCTTGGACATACCTTGTTTGTGGCTCTTGAGCGGATACAGATTTTATAGTAAAACTTACACCTATAACAAGTGTATTTACTGGGGTCGCTGAAAGTGCAATTTTAGATACTATTGCGGGCAATATTACTATGCGTTTCCAGGTTGCTACAATATCGGGTGCGGTTGGCGGTAGTAGGTACTATATCGACGATGACGGCACGCTAACTACAAAATCATCACTTACAGCACCTAGTGCCGGGGTTGGTATTGCTACTGATACTATTTTACTATCGTAACCATGCAAAAACTCTCTCACACATGAAATAAAAAATATTACTTTTAAAATATGCACAATAATATTGAGCAAATAATTAATACAGTGAAACATTATTTTATTGAAAGTATTGTTTTGTTTCGCACTCTGGGTTATTTTTTCGGGGTGCTGGCTTTTGATAAACTAGGAATACCACAGGACCAATTAACGGCGTTTGCTTGTCTCATGTTTGCTGATGTTTTTACGGGTTTTTTGAAGGTCCGAAAAGTAAATGCAATTGCTTTTACCAGTGAAAAATTAACTGACGGTATTATAAAAAAATTCCTTCTTGTGATCGTAATATTTGCAATGGCCACTTTGGCAAAATTTGGCGTGAATATTGAAATTGAGCATTTTTTGGAATGGGGCATTGGGGCGTTAATGGTTGCAGAAACATACAGCATAATACAAAATGTTTATATTCATAGAACGGGCAAGGTGGTAAAAGAATATGATGCCATTACCTATGTTTTGAAAGCCCTGGGGGATATTTTGTTAAAATTAATGAAGTGGTGTATAAAGAAAATTAGTTTACTTATAACCCAGTAAGAGTAAAAAAATGCTGAAATTTACAGAAGCATGAACGGTTAAAAAAATCCCTGGCGGTGACTTCTGGGAAGTTGCAGAACCTTTTACATGGTTTATAATTTATGGCCTTGATGAACATATTGTGGTTCCCGGCGGTTTCAAGACAAATTTTGGTAGCATACCGCGCATTTTCTGGTGGTTATTTAACCCCACAGCCTGGACGGCGTATGTATTGCATGATTATTTGTATACCATACATTACCGAAGCAAAAGAAATGATTGCGACATTATTTTATATGAAGCGCTAGTTGCCGAGGGTTGCAATAAAATTGTTGCGGGTATAATTTATATATCACTGTTTTTATTTGGGCGCAAGGCCTGGAACTCATACAAATAATATGGAACAACACTTTCATGGTATGCCGGAAAACATAATGCAGGGTATATTAATTGAAAGCAAGGCCCGGGAACTATGAATTCCATCAGATAGCATTGCGGCTGTTTGGATCACAAATTTCAGTGAGAGGTTCCGACAACTTTGGGACAGTGGCATTACAACAGTTTGGGAATTGGAGGAAAAAATGTATGTGCAAGAAATTGGAAGCAATTACGCTGCTATGATCGACAAAATAATTTTAAATTAATTATGGCCAAACTCCTTACATACGATGAACTGCTGGCATTTTTACAAAAAAGTGGCAAAACTATGGATTATGATGGGCATTACGGTGGTGAATGTGTTGATGTTATAAAATTCGCTCTGGATCTATGTCACGGAATAAAGCCTGGCGCAATATGAAACGCTAATGAACTTTGGGACGACAAGTATGGAATTTTAAAAAAAGCTGGATTTTATAGAATTGAAGGCACGGGGGATATGCAGAAAAATGACTTGGTATTTATGCGAACGGGTATTTCTTTTGAGCATGTTGGGCTGTTTATTGAAGAAACAGAAAAAACCATACGAGATTTTGACCAGGTTGGCAACGGCGCAAAGGTTGGTTGAGAATTACCGCCGGCATATAGGGTTTGGGACAAAAGCATTGTACGCGGTGTTTGGAGGCATAAAAGCCAAGTGGACCAGGTACAGAAGGACATAAACGAATTCTGTACCAAACATGGAATAAGGAAACGCGGGAATGATGAGTTTTACTCATGCCGCGAAATACTCTCTATTTTGGTAAAAATGGATAAATTATGCAGGCATTAAAAATTGAAACAATCACAGGCGTAGCACCCCTTTCGTATTATGAACAAATACGAACACATTTTTCTAGGGCATTACAGCTTGACGGGCTTGGCATTACAGCAAAAATACTGGGTAATTATGACCAGGGTAAAAATAATTTTTGTACGGGTTTTGCTGCGGGCTGATGTACCACTTATAATACGGGGCGTATTTTTACTAATGATTATCTGGACGAGTGGTGCAGAAAATACATACGACCTGACGGTCTAGCATCTCTGAATACCATTTTAGATTTTTTTGCGCGTGATCATAACTTCCAGATAAAAAAATTTATTAATTTGAGTAGGGAGGGAAATATACTTTTAAATAATGATTTTGCGGTTTGTGCTTCTACAAATGCACCAAAAGCGTTTTGGTTAAAAGCACTAAAAACAGGGGTGGCAAAATGAGATTTTTGATATATTGAGCAATTTGACCACGCTGTATATTTGAGGAGAGATAATAAAACTAAAAAAACTTATATTGAAAATTCTTGGTATAACTACACCCGTGAATGATTGTATAATAGTTTGGAAATTGATTTGGAGGATATGATTGCCAGAAAATATATTGTTCCCTCGTGTTCCATAATTTATAAAAAATAAAATGCCCCGCATTACTTCAAATATTGTAAATGATGCACGGAAAACATTGCAGGCGTGGAGGGCGGCAAGCAAACAAACTGGGGCAACTTTTGACGAGGAATTCCAAACCCGGGAATGTGCGGGGTTGCTGGGGGTTGATTTCCAGTTACTTTGGAAAAGGTTACACAAAAAATAAGGCCCCCACATTTCGTGGAGGCCTTGCAAATTCTGGCTGTAATACCGGTTGCAATATCAGTTGCAACACCCGTGGCAACGCTTGCGTCTGGGTTTTCCTAGTTTTCCAGCTTATGCATCTGAAAGCGGGAAGGGGAGGGGGGTGTTTCCAACATTTCCTGCACTTTCCCTGCTATTCCTTTTGCTGTTGGTTCGCTGGTATATGAGGTTGGGCCTACTTGCCGGAATACTTTTTTTAAACCTTTTACACTCCAGGAACTGGCCATAATTGCCGCTATATCTGCACGGCTGTATTCTTCATTTAAAACCCTGGCATTATTTTCACCGCGTGTAAGCACACCAAGGTTTTCCAATTTCATGGCCAGGGCGGTATAACGGTTGCGTGGCAGGCCAAATTTTTCTTCTACTTCCGAGCGTTTAAAACTTTTATGCTCAAAAAGGTGGTCCAGTAATTCCACAGTTGGTATACCTTCCAAAGTACCCGCCATTTCTTCTTTTCGGGCCTCTGGCAATTTTTTCCATGCCTTCACGCCCAATTGTGCTATTTTGGTAAAATTGAGCGTTAAAACGAAAATAAAGGCCATTTTGATTATTGCGCCATTGTTCCATGATCATACCGCGTTAATTGCGGCTGTTATTTGTGCTGGATAAATTACTGCAATGCTGGCCATAATTGCCACCAGTAGCAGTATGCACCGTGTGAAAATTCACATAAGTGGCTGTTGTTCTATATAATCCAATATTTTATTGGAAATAATGTTTGGTATTGAGCGTTTCATAAAAGTTAGAATAAAAAATAAATAATTCCAGTTTGCGGTTAAAAAATAGAATTAAACAAAAGCTGGCATATATTCTGGCTCATACTCCGAAATGTATGCTTCCCGGGCAACATGGTGGTTGCCAACAATACTGGCCAAGTCAATAACATGGCGCAAATAGAACTCCGGTACGATCGTGTCATACTGTACCTGTATAACTTCCGGGCCATTGATTGCATCAATGTCGGTAATGTTAATATGCTTTTCCATAGTGAGGGGGTTAATAAGTAAAGCACACATACAATAAACCACTTTGCAATATAATGCAAATATTTGATATATTACGCAAAAGTGTGTATTTTAACCACATACGGCGTGCAAAATATTTGTACAAGTTTGGGAAATATATACAATTATTTATACATTCGTGGGTTTTTCTTGCCTCCTGGAAAAACTAGATATAATACTCTCGGTTCGCCAGAACTCGCCAAGACACACTCCCATCTTAATCGGTGGGAGTTTTTACTTTCATTAAGATCG
>OFQV01000303.1_pt1 | contig 13508 bp, 22 predicted proteins | sample 1542971 | NCBI WGS metagenome assembly OFQV01 (sample SAMN07774229, study PRJEB24372) | wastewater metagenome | isolation source: WWTP Cannobio (Effluent) | place: Italy: Cannobio | collected 2016-01
AACGCATCGAGACCATGGGCCCCGACGAACTGGCGCTGCTGTTGCTGGACATGGCGATGGTCAACGGGGTCGAGATCCGTGGTTACGAGCTGGGGAGCCAGCCCGAGATCCTGCTGGCGGCTGCGGCGCACTACGGTGTGCAGGTGGGCATGGGCACGGTGGCGATGCCATGACCCGCCGTCACCCATTGCAGCCCAGCAACCCTGCCGTTGCCGAAGTCATGCGTACCCAATACCCGCACCAGAGCAGCGACGACGTTGCCGCAGTGCTTGGCTGTAGCTTGGAACGGGTGTACCAGCTGGCGGCCCGCCTGGGCTTGAAGAAAACGCCCGAGTACTTCTCTTCGGATCTTAGCGGCCGTGTGCGCAAGGGGACGCAACACCCGAGCATGCGGCTGAGCCGCTTCAAGCCCGGCGATCAGCCATGGAACAAGGGCAAGAGCTTTCAGGCCGGCGGGCGGGCAAAAGAGACGCAGTTCAAGCCTGGCCAGAAGCCGCACACCTGGAAGCCCATTGGCACCTTGCGCATCTGCGGCGGGCAACTGGAGCGCAAGACCAGCGAGCGCAAGGGCGGCAACCACATGCGCTGGACACCGGTGGCCCGCCTGGTGTGGGAAGCCGCCTACGGGCCGGTGCCGGCCGGGCACCTGGTGGTCTTCAGGCCTGACCAGAAAACTACTGTGATCGAGGAGATCACGCTTGATCGCATCGAGTGCATCAGCCGGCAGGAGAACGCCAGGCGCAATGTGCCATGGAACAAGCACCCCGAGACCGCGCTGTTGATCAACCTGCGCGGGCAGATCACCCGCCAGGTGAGCCGCATCACACGTGAAGCGAAAGAACGTACAGGAACCACACCATGACCAAAACGACCGCACCCCACATTGACCAGGTGCGCGAGCATCTGATGCAGACGCTGGCCGACCTGCGCAACCGTGATCAGCCGATGGAGGTGGACCGTGCCCGTGCGGTGGCCCAGGTGGCCAGCGTACTGGTAGACACCGCCCGCGTCGAGGTGGAGTACCTCAAGCAGATCGGCGAGGGCAGCCGGTTTCTCGGCACAGACGACCAGGACGATACGTCGCGCATCACCAGCACGCCGACGGGAATGGTGCACCGGCTGAAGGGTTGACCATGCCAGCCCTGCGCATCTACAACACCACGACCGAGGCCGATCTGCGCGCTGCATTGGCGCAGGGCCTCACGATCAAGGAGGCGGCCGAGCTGCTGGGCACGTCTCCAAAGATGACCTACCACGCCTGCAGCGTGCTGGGCCTGCGTTCCGGCCGCCATGCCGGGCCGCCTAGCTCGCAGCTGCGGGTGGCGGCGAATAACCCGTTTGCGTTGACATCGAAGCAGGCATCAGCCTGATCCATACATAACCCGTGGCCACGCCACACAACCCGGAGAATCCCATGCCCAAAGACACCAACCCGGCCAGCACCATCAGCCTGGCCAACCTGCCCGCGATCGGCGGCGACCTCGAAGGCGGCACCTTTGCCGGCCTGACCACCACGCCCAACGGCGCCCATGTCGCTGTGGTCCTGCTGCCAGGTGCCGGCACTGACCTGACCTGGACGAAGGCCAAGGCCTGGGCGAAGAAGCAAGGCGGAGAACTGCCGTCGCGGCCCGTTGCCGCGCTGCTGTTCGCCAATGTCAAGAGTGCGCTGCAGCCGCGGTGGCACTGGACCAGTGAGGAGGAAGACGCCTCCTCCGCCTGGATTTGCGGCTTCAACGACGGCTTCCAGGACGACAACCGCAAGAGCTACGAAGGTGGTGCTGTTGCCGTCCGCCAGATTCCGCTCACCGCTTAATCCTTCAATCCTTTCTTCACCCCCGGAGACCACAATGACCGCCGTCACCATTGAACTGATCCAGGCCAAGCAGACCGAACTGGCCACCATGATCGCGCAGCTGCTCGCCACACCTGTGCAGACCACCACCATCTACGTCGAAGAGGAAACCTTCGACCTCGCGCTGGGCGAGCACTATGCCGGCGCCGTGCTGGACGCCAATGGCCAGCATATGCACCACCTGGTGCTGATGGCCGCCAAGCCCGAGGGCGATCTCAATTGGACGGCCGCGCTTGAGTGGGCCGAAGAGGCCGGCGGCGCCCTGCCCACCAGGCAGGAGCAGGCGCTGCTGTTCGCCAACTGCAAGCCGCATCTAACGCCCCGCTGGCACTGGTCCTGCGAAGAGCACGAGACCGAGGCCTCCGACGCCTGGCTTTGCAGCTTCTACGACGGCTACCAGTACCTCCGCCACAAGAGCTACGAAGGTGGTGCTGTTGCCGTCCGCAGAGTTTGAGCCTTCAGTCCTTCAATCCTTTATGAGCTGAGTCGCCAACCATGGCACTTCACACTGAACTCCCGATCTATCGCACAGGGGTGCGACTGCTGAGTCTGGCCGTCAAGGTGCAGGAGCAGATGCCGCGCAGCATCAAGCGCATCCTGGGCGACAAGATCATCCGTGGTCATGCTCACCCATCAGGGCATCAGCAAGTCCGTAGCGGATTGGGCACGCAACATCGGCATAAACCCGAACTGCATCCGCCAGCGGATTTACCTCGGCTGGGATACTGCCCGCGCACTCTTCACGCCAGTGAAGACGCGGGGTGCCAAATGAACCTGCACCAGTCAGCCAACAGCTACTTCGGGCTGTTGCGGCAGGCATCGCACAGCCACCACGACCGGACACTAGTTGCCAATGTGGCGCGCAATCGCGGGCACCTGGTTGCCGGCGACATCACCAAGATTTTCAGGAGAGCATGAATGCCTCAAAAGCAACCGAATCGACCAGGCGCCACAAAGAGGCCACCACCACCGGCGAAGCCGCCGGACGGATGCGCCATGGCCACCCCGATCCGCCAACCCATTCATGTGGACACGCTGTACGACTACCGCCTGATGCTGGCCGATGGTCGCCCTGTGCTGGGCGTCATCGGTGGTGGTCATGAACAGCCATTCACGGCACAGGAGAAGGTGGCGATCGCCGCCCATGCCGTGGCATGCTGGAATGCCGGTGCCGAGGTGGAGCGCCTGCGGGAAGATGCAGAGCGGTATCGCTGGCTGCGAGATGTCCACAGCCACCACTACACCGTGACCCGCTATGTCGGAGGTGCCACGATCCCAAGAATTGACGGGCCAGAACTTGATGCGGCTATCGATGCAGCCAGGAAGGCCACGCCATGAGCGAAACACTTAAAGTGGTTCACATTCCACGGCAACGCCACACCGAGCACCAGGGCGAACTCGACCCGGTAACCGCGTTCCTTGAAGACTTTGCGCCAGGCCAAGGGCAGTTGACGCTGGTCTGCTGGGGCCGCGCTTGGTCGCACTATTGGGGAGCAATGGGCAACTGTGATCTGCGCGGGTTCATCCTTTCGTGCAGCACCGGCTACCTCGTCGGCAAGCTCATGCTGCCATACGACGTGATGCTCAAGCGCGCAGAGAGGCGTGAAGAGAAGTGGCTCCAGCAGATCGTCGAGGCCCTCAAGGTTCAACTGAAAGTCAGCACATGATCGACCTCCGCAAATACTTCCCCGACTCTCGCACTGTCGTGCTCAACAACGGCGCCGGCCAGCCGCACGCCAGGTACACATTCAGCCGCGCACCGGCCGGGTTCCTGCCGCTGTTCAATGCGTACCTGAAGGTGCCAAAGGCGGGCCACCACTACGTCTGGCGCAAGGAATACTTCGTCGACAATCTGCTGTGGCGCACGGCGACTTACGCCATCCTCCAGATCTGCGACGATGGCAGCGTGATCGAGGTTGGGGACTGGCTTCACCTGGGCAACGGCAGCTTCGGCGTGTTCGGCTACCGCCACGACGACGGATCGAATGCCGGGCTGATCTGGTGCCCGCCTGGTGGCCTGACCGGCGAGGCGCAGTACGATGAGATGTCCACCATCTCTCAAGCGTACAGCGGGGCCGCGCTCACGCAGAACGGCTCACGGTGCTACAGCGAGTCAGGGCTGATCGACGTGATCCCGAGCATGACTGTGGGTGGGGTGGAGTACCGCAGCGTGGCACACATCGTGATGTACCACGGGGTTCAGATCCCGGGCCGGGTGCCGGTGAAGGCGGGCAAACTGCCCCTCACTGCCAACGGTGTCTACTATCGCAATCGGTCGGACTGGGATGAGTACGCCATCGAGTTGTGGCTGGCGCCGGGCGTGGGCATCATCCGTGAGAGGACGCCGTTCATAGAAAACGCGAGCTGGTGGGCGCTTCCTGATTTCGTGGGCGATCTGTTCGGGACGGCCGGGAATTGGGTGACGGAGGCCGCAGCATGAGCCTGACGACACTGCCCGATGCCGAAATTGACGATGTGGTCGACCAGCAGCTGCCGATCGGCGAACTGTTTCAGGTCTGGATCGATCTGAACTTTGGCGAGGGTCCCGCTGACTGGTGGTGGAACTCACCGCCCCAGCCGTTGCGTGACACCCTGGCGGAGGCACACAGGGCGCGCGAAGGTGGATGGACATGCCGGGTGATGCCCGAGGGCCAAAACCCAAGGGCCGATGGGCGATGGGACAACCCATGAGCGACCTTACACGCCAGCAGCTCTGCGCCGCCCTGCAGATCTCCGAGTCCACCGTCCGGCGCCTGGAGCTGGACGGCCTGCCGTGCACCCCTGTGGGCCGGGCAAAGCGGTACGATCTGGCCGAGTGCAAGAAATGGCTGCGGGAGTACCAACCATGTCCACCTGGATCGACAAAAAAACCGGTCGTCGTCACGCCGCAGTTATGCTCGGCGGCCGACGCCTTCATCGCATCTGCGCAGAAAATGCGACGGCGGGTGATGCCAAGCAGCTTGAAGCTGATCTCCGACAGTCCCTGATCGCCAGCGCGGCCAATGCCTCGGCAGCTGCTGCCGGCGACCCGGCCCTGACAGATGTCATCGCCCTGTACGTGCAGCATGCCGACACATTGCGCTGGCCCGCGCCGGCCAAGCTGTGTGCCGCGCGCATCGTACCCTGGTTGCAGGGCCACCAGGCATCGCAGGCCCGTATCGTGGCCGCCAACATCATCCGGGACATGCGGCCACAGTACGAGGCCGCCACCATCAATCGCAGCCTGGCGGCCCTGAAAAAGGGCTTGTCGCTGGCTTTTGACGCCGGCATGACGACGATCAACTACGGTCAGGCGGTCAAGAGCTTGCCGACCCACAACAAGCGCGAGATATTCCTGACGGTCGAGCAGGTCAGCCACCTGGCCAGCTGCGGATCGGCGGCAGTCGAGGCCGCGGTGTGGATCGCCCTGCTCACCGGCTGCCGGCGTGGCGAGATTCTCAAGATGCGCCAGGAGGACATCGGCCGGGACACGATCACGATCCACAGCGGCAACACCAAGACCAGGCGCACGCGTGTAATTCCGATTGCACCAGGACTGCGCCAGTGGCTCAAGGCGATCCCCCTGCCCTACAAGGACTACGAGGGCCTCAAGACCAGTTATCAGCGCGCCCGGATCAAGGCGGAGATGCCCTGGGTGAACTTCCACGATCTGCGCCACAGCTGCGCCTCGATCCTGATGGCGGCCGGTGCCGACCTCTACACGGTCAGCAAGATCCTTGGGCACAGCACGATCACGACCACTCAGCGGTACAGCCACCTCGAAGTGAGTCAGCAGCGCGCGGCGCTGACCAAAGCGTTCGATCTCGGTGACCAGAAAAAAAAAGCCAACTCCCGGTAAGTCACCTGCCGGTATTTCGCACTCCAGAAGAAGTTGCGCAGCACCGCGTCAATCTCGCTGTCGACCGACAGGTTGCGGCGGCCAGGGCGCACGCTGCCAGACAGAAAGCGGAGAAGCTGAAACGTGTGGTGGGTTGGTCCAACAGGCGCAAGATCCTGCTGTTCTACCGGCTGGCTCAGCGGCTTTCCATGGAGACAGGAGTCGAGCACGAGGTCGACCACATCGTTCCGCTGCAAGGGCGATTGGTGTCAGGGCTGCATGTGGAGGCCAATCTGCAGGTCATTCTCAAGACGGAGAATCGCCGAAAATTCAACCACTTCCAGCCAGAGTGATGGTGGGCGGTGAGAGTGTCGAACTCCCGACCTATGCAGTGTGAATGCATCGCTCTACCGCTGAGCTAACCGCCCGATTACACACAAAATTACACCGACACAGGTGTAATTTGTTGATTCTCACTGGGAAACTTAAGGATTAACCCCAGCAGTGTGAATGCCAGTGACGGCTGCAGCATGGCAGGTCTTCCCAATGGAGAGGACAGTCTGGCGCGCTATAAAAGTGCAGCAAACGACTGCAATTTACACCGGAATTACACAGGCCTACTTCGGCCAGGCCTCGACGGTCTCCAGATGCCGGCCGGCGCACACCTGGTACGCCTTGACCGTGGCCACCGCCCAGCGCAACACCGCCCCGGCAGATCCATCGTCAGGGGGCGACAGGGCTGGACACGGCTGGCGCAGGTTTGCCGGGATGGTTGTCGCCGGCAATTGCGGTGGTGAGGACGCGCAGGAAACCAGACCAAAAAGAACGATAATAAACAACACTTTTGAGCGAGTATTCATTTATGGGCCGTCCAGTCGTTGACCTAGTTGGGCTTGTTTTCGAACGTCTTACAGTCGTAAAGTTGGATCATGTTGCGCGACGTGGGGCGATGTGGCGCTGTTCGTGCGCGTGCGGGAATATTTCCGTTGTTGGAAGTGGCGCCCTCCGCAGTGGGAAAACGTTGTCGTGCGGGTGCTTTCGGAGTGAAATGGCACGGGCCAGAGTCACGACGCACGGCGGCACTGACTCTCATGCGTTTACCGTCTGGCGCGGGATGCGCGAAAGATGTGGGCTGCAATCTCACAAATCCTTTGCGGATTACGGCGGGCGCGGAATACAAGTGTGCGAACGGTGGGCAAACAGTTTTGAGTTGTTTCTCGCTGATATGGGCCCTCCTCCGGATCACCGGCACAGCATCGAACGCGAAGATGTGAATGGCAACTACGAGCCCACCAATTGCACTTGGGCGACTACCGTTATGCAATCGCGTAACAGAAGGAGCAACGTGTTTTATGAATTTCATGGGCGGCGCCTGATATTGAAGGATCTTGCGAAGCTCAGTGGCGTCCCGGAACAAACTCTGTACAACCGATTCAGGCGCGGCTTATCCATTGAAGACGCTACTTTTCAAGGGCGCCTGCCTCGTCGATAGCCTGCTTCAGAGCCGCCATCCCGTCTTCGTCTAAGCAAACGTTCCTGTAGACCGGGCGATCCACAATTTTCTGCACCTCCTTTTCGACCTCGACGTACCTGGTTTCGATCTTGGTTTTGGTTTTCTCATAGCGATCGGCCGCCTGGTCGGCCTTGTCGGCGCGCAGGATCTGCACACGGGCGTTGTCTTGCACGGCCTTCAGGTCTCGGGCAGCCACGATGCCAATCTGCCACTTGACGCCGGCCGCGAAGCACGCCAGGGCCGCGGCCAGCACAATGATCAACTTGGCGGCGATGCTCATGGCTTGGGGATCGGCATGGGACAGTTCGCCGGCCAGTGCCCAGCGCGGCCGCACCTGGCGCAAAACGGGCTCATGGCTTGCGCCTGGCCAGGATGCCTGCCAGCCACTGCAGGAACGCTGCGAACGGGTTCGGCCCAGTGACCGGGACCACAGGCGCAACGACGACCGGTGCGGCCGGCACCGACTCAAACACCCGGCGCTCGGCCTGGCGCCTGCGCAGTAGGCCGCGCTCGACGTTGGAGCCCGGCGACACCCACCGCTCGAACTCCATGGCCGCCCCCTCGAAGTCCCGCGCGTTGACCAGGCGCAGCAGCGTCGACGGTGCGCCGGACTTGAGCTTGATGATGCCGTCCTTCCTGGAGCCGCCCGGGCCGACGTTGTACGTGATGCTGACCAGAGCGTCGAACATCCCCTGCGTGATCGTGGTCGTGACTGCGTTGTTCAGCATGCCCTCGAACAGTGTCAGGTGCTCATCAAACCGTTCGTCGGCCTGCTCTTGCGTCCAGACCGTTCCGGGGCCGATAGATGGGTCCGTCGCGCCCCACCCACAGGTCCAAGGTGCGCCGCCGGTCTTAGGGTCCGGGTAGGCTTCGAGCCGGCACCCCTCGAAGTCCATGATCAGATTGCGCCCGACCTGGCTGGTTTTCATGGCTGCCGCCCTGGTTGCACGACGAATTTCCCGACCAGGCCGAACAACGAGATCACGCCTGTCACGCGGGCCACCCAGGCTGTGGGCAAGAATTCGAGCCAATCAGCAGGGAAGGTCGCCCACACGCCGACGATGCCGGCAGACAGGGCAAGAGCGACCGTCGAGTAGTCAGTGATGCGGCTGCGCCAGTCGGGGATGATCTGCATGGCTACTCCAATTCAGCCGGGCGCGTTTCGCCCGAGGGTTCGCCGTCCAGGTTGTGTGCTGCGTAGAGGGCCGCCATACGGGAAATCACACTCCAGTCAAGCGGTGCGATGCGAGGTGCCGACTCGCGCGTGAAGTGCGCCTGGTTCGCTTTCATGAACGCATACATGCGCTGGAATAGCCGCAGCTGTTGGGCGGTCCAGTTGATCGCATTGGGCGGCGTGCCGGTCACTTCCGATCCAACTTTTCCCGTAGGCTAATGACGTTGGTTTTGATCTCGACCAGCGTTTCCTTGATGGCCGTCATCTGGTCACCGTGGCGTTGGTCCTGCCCTGCGTCTCTCAGTTCCTGAGCCTTGCGTGACTCTTCGAGCACCACCACGCGCTTGTCGAGCGTTGACCAGGTCACCATGATCGTGATCAGGAACCCGGCGAAGGTCAGCATGTGACCGAGATTGATCGTGGAATCAAACTTGATGCCCTTACGCGACTCGCGGCGGTCTTCGCCGTCCCATGGTGCAATGGTGTGTGGCATTTCATCCTCTCAGGCTGGGGGGAAGTTGCTGGCGCCGATGCTCGGACAGGTAGGCGCTGCGGCAGTGATGCGCGCCGAACGGGCGAAAGATCAGATCGATCAGTGGCCGGAAAATGCGCCCGGCCAGCTTGCGCTCGGTCTCCATCCTGTACGCGGCGCTGCTCAGAGTTTCATCGGCCCACCCGCCGACCAGGGCATTGCCCAGCTGGTCGAGGGCGATCAGAACTTGCTTGAGCCAGTTCACAGGGCGCCCGCCGCGATCCACAGATCATCGAGCGCGTCGGACGGCACGCCAAGGGCGATACCCATGGCGATCACGGCCGGGTGGCTGCGCTCGAAAGCGGTCGAGAACTCGTACCAGTCTTTCGTGTCCTGGTCGCTGGCCGCGACTGCCGCCTCGACACTGGAACGCAAGCCGGCAGCGGTGAGCGCCTGGCGGATCTGGCGCGGGGAGACGCTGGCCGGTACGGGCGTGGGCGGTGGTTCTGGCGCCGTGAACGCTTCGCCGTCCCAGGCCCATCCGATGCCGCCACCGGTTGCGTCAATTGCGCCGATGCTGGCAGCGTATTCCGCGTCGGCCTCGATCACGTTGACAACCACGCCGCCCTCGACGATTGCAAATGCTGGCATTACAAGATCCCCCAGATTCTGAGTTCGCCGCGTGCGCCCGCACCGGTTGACCCGCCGCCGCCAGCAGGTGCGGTACCGGCTGCTGCGCCGATGCCGCCGGCGCCGCCATACACAGACGCGCCCGCCACGCCGGACGGCACGCCGCCGCCGCCGCCGTAAACGCTGCGCGTAGTTGCATCGGTGGATGCCCCTGCTAAGTTGATCCCAGACGCGCCGCCACAGTCAGCGGCATAACTGCCGTATGCAACGCTGCTTGCAAATCTGTGCGGTGCAACCGGGTTTAAGAACTCATCAAATCCAAAGGGGGTGCCACCACGCCCTCCAGACGTGCCCGAGTAACCACCGCCCGCAACGTGCACGAATGTCGACGCGCCGCCGTGGGCCCCCGCAGCGCCGCCGGCGCCAATGGTCACGGCCTGTGTCGTGCCGATCAGGGACTCGGCAAACTCAAGCGGTGCGCAGGACCCACCGCCACCGCCCGCGCCGCTGCCACCACCACCGCCACCACCCCACAACAAGCCCTCGAACCGTTGATACCCAGGCGGCTTTGTGAAAGTCCCGCTCGACGTAAACACCCGGTAGAACGACGCCAGCACAATCGATCTCAATGCCGACCCATCGCATTGGACAAGCCTGGTCTCTCCGGGATACATGATGAAACTCGACAGGCCGTCGATCAATTCCGCGCCACTCGGATCAAGCGTGACATCGCCGGTCCCGCTGTTGCGGATGATGCAATGCCAGCCAGCGGTTAGCGTGGCCGCAGCGGAAAACGGCTGCGTGAATGTGCCGCTGGTGATGTCGATCAGCGTGCCGCGATCAGCGGTGCCAAGGACCGTAGCGGATGTCCTGGCGGACCGGTTGATGCTGTTGTTGCCGGCGTAGATCAGCGTCCAGTTGGTGCCATCGATGCTGGGGTCCGTCGTGCCGGCGCCTGCGGTGATGCGCCGGTAGCTTTGCGCATTGATGGGCGACCAGGTGACGTCGCCGATGGCGTAGGTAGTGCCGGACACCCAGATAGACGCGGAGGCCGATGCAGCTGAAGCAGCGGCCGATGCAGCAGCAGCAACAGCGCTGGCAGCGGCTGCCGCCTCCAGGGCATCGACATTTGCCTCCAGGGCGTTGGCCTGGGTTGCAAAGGTCGGCAGCGCGCCGAGGAAGTCGTCCCCCAGGTCTGCGAAGGTTGCCGGATTGGCTCGATTCGGCGGTGTCGGCAGCGCGTCGATTGTCATGTCAGGCCCTCAATCTGGATGTTGCAGGTGGAGTGGTTCGGGGATTCAATCCGCACTTCCCAGTCCTTGTAAAAGCCGTAGACGATCATGGATGTGAAGATGTTGTCGGCAGCCACCCACACGACCGGCGTGGAGCGGTACTGCGCCAGCACGCGGGATACGTTGTCCACGGATGAGCTGGCCACCAGCATCGAGCACGACATGCGCTTGCTGTAGGTGCGTGCAACGATGGTGGTGTTGCCAAAATCATCGGTGCTCTTGCGGCTGTAATCGATGATGCCGATGGTCGGGTCGGAGAGTGTTTGCCCCAGCTCGGCATATGCGCCGGCCACCAGGACGCCACAGGTAACGTCGCCGCCGTCGCGCAGGAACCGCACGCACAGCACGCCGTCGCCATATTGCGGGAGGTCGAAAAGGGTGGTATCGAGCAGGTTGGTGACGACGACCGAATCCGTCTGGTAGATCGGTTCGTAGAAATACTCGTACCAGTCGCCAACCGAATTGCCGCTGTCCAGGTCGAAGCTGGCGGTGTAGACGGTCTCGCCATCGGCCACCAGGGACACCTCGACACTGCTGGCATCCACCCCCAGGAGCGCCAGGCTGTTGGCGCGGCCTGGCTTGAGCAGGTATGTCATGCTGTCGGCCTGGGTGGTGGTGGTGCCGACTTTCTGGTCGAAGATTTTCCAGCGGTTGGTCGGGCTGACTTCCAGCCACTTGGGCGTGGCTCCGGTAAGGTTGTCCTCGGGTGTCGCCGCCGTGGTGTGCGTGACCAGGCACAGGTAGATTTTGTGGGTGGTGGCCGTGGTGCGGATCACGTAGTCCGTGTCGGCGGTGTATGTGGTGCCACCAACCCAGGCGGGGTAGTCTGCCTCGGGAACGTCCGTGTAAATCAGCCCGCTGCCCGTTGCCGCATCAGCGCCGCGGGTGACTGTTGCGCCGGCGGTCGGGATGTAACTGGTGGCCACCGACCCGACTTCGAGCTGCCCCAGCGTGCAGGACCCAGATACCGCAATGGACAGCGTGCCGGCGCTCGGCGTGAATGTGAGCGAAGACCGCACAGGAAATGCGCCAGAGCCGACCAGGGAGCCGCTGTGCGCATTCGTGAGGGTGACTGTGCCGGTTCCGTAAAACGTCAGCGTGTGGGGAACGGCTGTGACGGTGATGTCCTGATTCGTCACGGTCGCGCTGTTCAACATCAGGTTGGTTGCCGCCGCCTCCAACATCAGGCCGGTGTGCGCGTGCGTCACCGGGTCATATCCGATGCGCGGGACGTTGATGGCAGCGGTCTGCATGGCGCCGTCAATGTCGAAGTACGTGGCGGTGGTGCTTCGCGTGAATGACCCGCCAGCATCCAGAATGTTGCTGGGCCGGATAAATTTGAACGTGGTCATGTGTAGGTCTCGGTCAGCATCGCCCGGCCGCCCTCGGTGGCTGTTTCAATCATGGCCGCCGTCTTGCGTGAGCTGGCCGCCGTTGCTTCGCTGGATGCCTGCAGCGCGACCAGGTCTTTGCGCAGGGCTCGGATCTCGGCCACCATGTCGGCGTTGCCGGCCCCGCCTGCCGATGGGTTGAAGGCACGCGGAATGATGGCCTCCCCTTCGTGGATCATTGCCAGGCCGTCGCGCGGGACGTAGTTGGTGCCGACCGCAAACTGCGCGATGCCGGCGTTCTGGAAAAACTGCCGGGTGATTGCGGCCGATCCGCCCCAGGCTGCCGTGATTTCGGCCTCAGAGACGCCATTGGCGCGCGACGCGGCTGCCAACACGTTGGCCTTCTGGATGTCGGTCAGCGACTTGTCATCCGCTAGGCCCTGCATGTAGCCGCGGATGATGTCGAGCCGGTTTTCCGCAACGCCCGGCGTGGTGGCCAGGCCCTGCGATGCGCGCACGTTGGCCAGGGCGGCGATCGATGCATTGAGCGCCGCAACAGCATCCGCCACGCTCAAGACGCTGGTATTGATGCCGTTGGCCGCATCCAACTGGAGCTGGGCGGTGTTCAGGATGCCGGCCAGGGAATCGATCTGCGCGTCGAACCCTACCTTCAGGGCTTCCTTCTGGTCTTGCAGGGTTTCGAGCTGCGCCTCCATGGTGGACTGCGCCGACTGCGCGCCAGCGAGCTGCGAATCGCTCAGGCTCGACAGGGCGCTGATGTCGTTCGCGGTGCGGTAGAAGTCCCGCGCGTAGTCCTCGAAGGAAGAAAAGAGCTGCTCAGATGGCCGCGCCACGGTCGCCAGGGCGGCGCTAAGCTGACCGTCCAGGGGTAGGCCCCCACCGGCGCGAGCGCGGGCCAGGGCGGCGCTGATCTCGCCTTGTGCGGTGGCCCGGTTGCTGCCGTCTGACCCGGCCAGGCGCATGCCGTCAAGTGCCGACTTGAGAGAGCCGGACAGATTCTTGATGCGGCCAATGCTGTCGGCCACGGAGCTGAGGCTGACGCGCGTGGCATCGATGCTGGCTTGCATCGTGGTCTGCTGCGATGTGTACGCGGCCGTGGCGATGGCTCGCTGCGCCTCGTAGGCTGCCGCGTTGCTGGCCTGCTCTGCTGCCACCGCACGCTGCAGGGCAGAAAATGCATTGGCCGCGCCGGCAGTGGCGCCGTCCAGGGCCGCAGCGTTGGTGGCGCGCAGGGTCTCGGCTGCTGCTGCCAGGGCGTTGGCTGCGGTGGTTGCCGCTTCGGCGGCGTCGGCTGCAGCGGCCTTCAGTTTCAGTTGCGCCTGAACTTGATCGTAGAGCCCGAGGTTTGTCGGGTCGATGGCCGCGCGCAGTTTCTCTTGCATCTGCACTTCGCTCAGTGTCAGCTC
>OFQV01000307.1_pt1 | contig 13392 bp, 9 predicted proteins | sample 1542971 | NCBI WGS metagenome assembly OFQV01 (sample SAMN07774229, study PRJEB24372) | wastewater metagenome | isolation source: WWTP Cannobio (Effluent) | place: Italy: Cannobio | collected 2016-01
TCCATTCGTATCCGCTACCGCACCGGCATCAGCGCCGGAATGCGCGTGCTGCATGGCGGCGATGTGTACGAGGTCCAAGCCGTCATGCCCAACATGGCAGGCCGCTACATTGATTTGGTGTGCGAGGTGAAAAATGCTGCAAGCTAACTTCGACTTGGAACCCTTGCTGGCAAAGATTGACGATCTTGGCGAGGCCATCAAAGCAGGCATTCGCCCCGCAGCCTTCGCAGGCTCCGACTTGCTTTACAAGACCGTCAAAGAACGCGCCTTGTCAGTCGGCGGGTCGCGCCAGTTGCAAGCCTCCGTCTACCAAAAGTTTGTGATTAATGACGCAGCCGGGGCCAATGGCGACACAGCCACCTACCACATCAGTTGGAGAAAGCAGCGCGCAAAAACCAACGTCAAGTCCGCACCCAGCCCGGACGCCGGATTGCCCTACAGCACGATTGGATTCTGGATTGAGTTTGGCCGCTGGCAGCGCTACATGGTACGCACCGACAAAGACGGAGAGTGGTTCACCGTGGTTCGGCCTGAGATGAAAGACAAGCCAGTGCCAGGCCGCAACGCATCACAAGCCGAGAAAGACGCTTACTGGATGCCGCGAAAAGGCGGGCCTGTTTTCCACGGCCCCAAGTCGTTCCTGCGATCCAGTTACGAGTCGCACAAAGCCTTGGCTGTGAAAGCCACGCAAGACCGCGTGAAAGAGTTGATCCGTGAGGCGCTTCGCTCATGACCATTGAAGAAAACCTGTTCACTGCGCTCAAAGGACTATGTGGAAACCGCATGTACACCGGGTTCATCCCGACCGCCACAGCCAAGCCCTATATCACCTACTCACAAGTGGGCGGAGAACCATTGAGCTACACCGACAACATTGTCCCCAGCCTACAGCACGGCAGGTTTCAGTTCAACGTGTGGGGCAGCACCCGCGCTCAGTGCATGGCCCTCATGGCGCAGATTGAAACAGCGTTGGTCACATCCGAATTATTCCAAGCGCGTCCATCCAGCGCTCCTATGACCGACTACGACCACGACATGGCATTGCATAGCGCTATGTGTGATTTTTCGATTTATAGCAACCGCTAAGAACACGCCGCAAGGCACCCCAAAAAAAGCCACTCAGGTTCACGCCTAAGTGGCTTTCCATTGCCCTTTTGGGCGTCACCCGCCGCTTTATAGCGGTTTTTTTTCGTTCAAAGGAAATCATCATGGCTTCAGTGCCCACAGGAACTATCTACTCAGTCGCAACAGCATTTGCAACCGCAAAAACGGTTAGCGCAATCTCCAATGCAGCCGAGGCATCCGTGTCTTGCACAGCGCACGGCTACAGCGTTGGCGACATCCTGCAAGTGTTCAGCGGCTGGGGCAAGCTCAACCGTCGCGCTATCCGCGTGAAAACCGCGACCACCGACGCCTTTGTGGCCGAAGGAATCAACACCACCAGCACCGAGTTTTACCCACCCGGCTCTGGCGGCGGTACGGTTCGCAAGGTGACTACATTCACCCAGATCAGCAAGATTCTTAACCAGCAAAACAGCGGCGGTGAACCCAAAAACATCACCGTAAAATTCTTGGAATCGGACAGCGAAGAATCTATATTTGACGGTTTTTCAGCAGTCACCGAGTCGTTCGACATTGATGCCGATGAGTTCGGCGGAACTGCTTACAACGCGCTTGTAGCACTCACCGAAGTGCAGACCGACACGCTGTTGAAAAAGACGCTCAAGTCCGGCTCACTGATTTTCACGCCAGCCCGCATTGCCATCAATGAGAACGTGAAGATGTCTGATGGTTCGATCATGACCAACAGCGTTTCAATTAATGGCAACGGCAGAATTTCCAGGTATTGATCTGCTAAAATAGGCGAGCCGGTAAAGCTGTTGCAAAGCGATACCGGCTCTAACCAATCAACCTGTATCAGAGGTCATCATGGATGAATCGAATTCTAAGCCCTATGGGCGCATTTATTGCATCACGCACAAAGAAACAGAGCGCGTTTACATCGGGCAAACGGTAAGTTCCGTTGCGCAAAGATGGGCATCCCACAAATCGCAAAGCGCCTGCGTTCTGCTTCACAGAGCAATAGTGAAGTACGGCGCTGATGCGTTTTCTGTTGAGCAAATCGACAGGGCTGACAGCAAATCAGAGTTGGACGAGCTTGAAGCGTTTTATATATCGGCGTTCGGCTCGACAAATAGATCAAACGGATTCAATTTAAGGGGCGGCGGGAGTTTTGGCAAACACTCGGATGAGTCAAAAGCGAAAATGTCTGTTGCCGTTCGTAAAGCCTATGAGAACCCAGAATTTAGAGCCAAGTTATCGGCTGTGCGAACGGGCAAAAAGCGAACCAAAGAATACTGCGACCTCGCTTCACAGCGAATGATCGGAACCAAACTCACTGAATTCGCTAAGCAAAAGATAGCCCATGCTACAAAGGCGGCATGGACTACAGATTGCTACAAGGAGAAAGTGGCAAAGGCGCAGAAGTTGGCAAGGAGCGATTTGGATTACCTAGATAAAGTATCTGAAAACTCAAAAAGTCAGTGGCAAGACCCTGCAAAGAGAAAGACGCTAATTGAATCTAGAGCAAAAACGCAAGAAGCGGGGAATGCTGCAAGGAAGGCCGCATGGGCTGACCCTGCAAAGAAGGCTGCGAGAGTAGCAAAGATAAGAGCTACTTTGGCAGCTAAGAAAGCCGAACAAATTTAGAACACTGGCGAAAGCCAATGCAAACCCGCTAGAGCGATCTACGCGGGTTTTTTTACGTCCCGGCGCAAGCCACCCCGCACCGCCCGCCTAGTGTCTCCTCGTGAGGGAGCGCTGGGTGGGTAAGGGCATTTCTCACCCTCACGAAAGTAAAACCATGTCAAAACTCATCCTCGGTAAAACACCCGAAAACTTCAAGCCATTCAATGTGAAGTTCACCCTCCCTGACGGTCAAGAAGACCAGATTCTAGTCACCTTCAAGTACAAAACACGAAGCCAATTTGCGGCGTTTTTGAATGAGCTTTTCAATGAAGCAGGCGACGAAAAACAAGATGCTGGCGAGAAGATCGACTTTGAAAAGATGTTTGCCGCTGGTGGCGAAAAAGCAGTCGCCCACCTGAGCAAAATCATTGTTGATTGGGACTTCGTGGAGAAGCCAACAGCCGAAACACTGCGCCAGTTGCACGACCAAGCACCGGCAGCAGCAACCGCCATCACCCAGGCTTACAGCGACTCCTGCACTGCTGGCAAGCTGGGAAACTAAAGGATGGGATACGGGCCTTTTACGACCGTATCCCAACCGAGAAAGAACTGGAAGGCACCGGCTTTGTGCCAGCCGACTACGAAGATGACGACTTCGAGTTGTGGCCCGATAACTGGCCCGCCTTCCAGCTCTTTGCCAGTTTGCAAACCCAATTGCGCGTGGGCGGCATGGGTGGTGCATCTGGCTTTGACTACAACGTCTATTTCGCCCGCATGGAGCGCATGAAGCTCTCTGACCAAGACTTTGAATGGCTCTTTGATGACGTTCGCGTCATTGAAGCAGAGGCCCTGACAGCAATGAACAAAAAAGACTAAACCCATGTCAGACGAACTCCTAACTACCATCAAGCTCGTTGTTGACGCCGCTGGCGTTCAGACGGGTGTCACCAGCGCCAGAAGGGAGATCGCTGATCTTGGCAGGGATGTCAAAAAGATCACTGACGAAACCAATGCAGCATTGAAGCAGGTAGGCAGTGATACTGATCTTGGAAAAGGCGTCTCCAAAGCCACCAAGTCAGCCATCAAAGACATTGGGGATTTGTCCAAGCAAATCAAGACATTCGAGACAGACGCATTCAACGGATTCAGCGGCATTGGCCGAAGCGCAGAAGCCGCCTATGTAAAACTGGTGGGTGGTGGCGTCAACACTCAAATCGCTGACCAATACGTCGCCGTGCTGAAAACAGCGCAGGGACTCAGCGCCAAACAAGCCGCCGAAGCCGCAAAGGCCGCTGAAATAATCTCTAGCGCCACCAAGCGCCAAATTGCCGAAGAAGCGCACTATGCCGACCTGAAAAAGCAATGGGCCGCAAGCAACAAAGCGCAGGCTGACCAAGAGATTGCCGCCACAAAAGCCCGCACTGCTGCGCTCGCCGCGTACTACGCTGAAGCGCGTAACGCAGAGCTGAACCTGATTCACACCGGGCGCGGCAAGTCGTCGGCATTGCTGACTGACAAAGGGCTTGACTTGGGCCTGACGCAAGCCGAAATCAGCAACAGCGCTGTTGGGAAAATAAGGGGCATTGAAGCCGCCACAGCAGCCGCCTTTGCCGCGGCGAACCCCAATCTGGTCACTCTGCAAAAGAACGCCGAAGCCGCTGGCACGTCCATGAAAGGCTTCAGCGCGTCCATGCGCAATGTGCCAGCACAGTTCACGGACATTGTGGTGTCGCTCCAAGGTGGTCAACAACCCCTGACCGTGCTGCTGCAACAGGGTGGTCAGCTCAAGGATATGTTTGGTGGCGTGGGCAATGCAGCCCGTGCATTGGGTGGCTATGTTCTTGGATTGATTAACCCGTTCACCATTGTGGCCGCAGCCGTTGGCACATTGGCCGTGGCCTACTTCAAAGGATCGGCAGAGTCAGAGGCTTACAACAAAACACTGATCTTGACTGGCAATGCCGTTGGCACGACCGCCAACAGAATGAGTGAGATGGCAAGAGCCATTGATGCAACCAGCTTTGGCATCACCCAGTCCAAGGCCGCTGAAGTGCTTAACAACATTGCGGTATCAGGAGGTGTCAGCGCAGCCAGTCTACAGCGGTTTACCGCAATCGCCATCGAGTTTGAGCGTGCCGGTGCTGGCTCCGCTGATTCAGTGGGGAAGGCGTTTTCAGACCTTGCCAATGACCCATTAAGCGCATCTGAAAAACTCAATAAATCCGTCAATTACCTGACACTCGACATTTACAACCAGATCAAGGCGCTTGAAGATCAGGGCCGCACAACGGAGGCCGCAAGCGTGGCGCAGTCGGCCTATGCGTCAGAGATGGAGTCACGCATTCCAAAATTGGTTGAGAACCTTGGGTCTTTGCAGCAGGCATGGATGTCTGTTAAGGCGGCTGCTTCAGAGGCGTGGGACTTCATGCTCAACGTTGGCAGGGAAGATACCAGCAAAGAAAAAATGCAGGCCGCATTTGACAAGATAAAGGAGATTAGCGGGCAGTCGTCATTCACTATCACGGATGAAGTGCGTCAGATAAAGATAGACCAGCAATTAGCCGTTATTGCCGGGCTTGAGAAAGAGGCTGCTGCATCAGCGGCTGTTGCGGCAGCAGACAAGAGCAGGTTTGAAGCCACACAGGCGGGTATTGCACTCTCCAAAAGTGCTGTTGTCTATGAGACTGACGTTGAAAAGATGCGGCGCAAGACGATGGAGGCCACAGTCCAGTATGAAACTGCTTTGCGCAATACCACTCTGACACAAGCAGCCCGCAACCAGTTGGAGAAAGACTACCTGCAAACTGTGTCTGGCATCACCAAAGTCAAGGAAAAAAGCGATGCCAAAAACGCTTCTGCCAAAAAAGTAAGCATCGTTGGAGAGTCCGAAGTCGCCAGCATCAAAGCCAGAATCATCATTGGCGAAGACTACCTAAGAGCGCTAAAAACAGAAGGCATTGCGACCAAGGAAAAGAACGAAGGTGAAAAGCTCGCCATCAAGATTCAAAAAGAGCTTGAAGGCGGATTGCAAGGCGTTGCCCTTGCCAACAAGCAAAAGGCATTGTCAGCGGCGCAATCACTCGCAGCCGTACTCAAAGAGTCGGACGCCCTTAAAGAGTTGCTGACCGCTCAGCGAGACTTTGAAAAACTGCGCGATAAAGAAATTGCAGGCCAAGAGGCGTCCATTGTGAAGATGGAAGAAAAAGCGCAGGCTATGGAGGATGATGTACGCATGTATGGCCTTGGAAAAGAAGCCATCGAAGCCTTATCCATTGCCCGGCTGCAAGAGCGCATTGACATCTTGGGCGGCTTCGACAATTCGGCAGAGCAAATCAGTCTGATCGAAAAAGAGATTGATGCCCGTAAGCGCCTAGCCGTCGCCACCGACGCCAAGAGTGGAAAAGTCGCCGCCGATAAATACGCCGACGACCTGCGAAAAGCCAATCAAAAAGCCGCTGAAGAATCTAGCAAATATTGGGAAGACGCGCTCATGCGTGCGTTTGAATCCGGCAAGGGCTTTTTCGAGTCCTTGTGGGACACGATCAAAAACACGCTCAAGACGCAGGTGTTGAAAGTCACCGTTCAGGGTGTGATGGGGTCGCTTGGAGTGGGCGCAGCTGGTGTAGCCAATGCGGGTGGCGATGGCATCGCCGGCCTGGCTGGCACTGCTAACACAATCAGCAGCCTTTACTCTGGCGCGTCAAGCTTGGTCACAGTCGGCTCTCAAGTGTTGGCTGGCACGATGTCAGCGGCCAATGCCCTTGGCACCATTGCCGCCAATGCTACCGGCACCGGCATCAGTGGCCTACTTGCAACCAACGCTGCATACGGCACAGCAGCAGGCACAGCAGCCGGGGCCGCTGCGGGCGCTGGTGCGAGCGCTGGTGCGAGCGCTGGTGTCAGTTCTGCGCTGGCTGCTGTGCCAGTTTGGGGCTGGGGGGCGCTGGCTGGGCTGGCCGTATTGAGTATGAGCGGCGGCCCAACATCTACCAGATCAACAGGCTACGCCAGCCGCAAATACGGCGCTGACGGCTCGCTGATTTCGTCGTCCACAGATGCCAACGGCATAGGCGAAGCAGGCGGTGTACTGGATAGCATTTACAAATCAATTGCGGGTGTGCAGGCTAGCCTGGGCGCGAAGGGCGGCGCGTCCATAACGTACAACAGCAACACGGGCCGCGAGAGCGCAGACCCTCAGTTTTATTTGAAGACTGGCTCTTACGACTCTGGCGAGATCCAAAAAAACGACGCGAATGTGTCGCTGGCGATCAGCCGAACTATCCTGACGGCTATCCAAGATTCGGAGCTGCCAAAGTATTTGCAAGGTGCGTTTGACGGCATGGTGGCTGGCTCAATGTCGCAAGCGCAAATCAATGCGGCCATCACCGACGGTCAAGCGCTCAAGCTCTTTAACGATCAACTGCTGGCCCTGCCGTTTGCCAACTTGGCCGACCTGAGTTTTGCGGCCACTCAAAATCTAATTGGCTTTTCTGGCGGCTTGGACCAGCTCAAGACCAATCTAGGCAGCTACTACACCAATTTTTACAGCGCCGAAGAGCAACGCGCCCAGACGGTCAAAAACATCAACGCCGCCACTGCTGGTAGTGGCCTCGACGCCGCTACCGCTACGCGAGACGAGTTCAGAGCTATCGTTGAGTCGTTTAGCACCCCTGCGAAGCTGGCTACTGATGAGGGGCAGAAGATGTTCTCGGCACTTATTGGAGTGTCTGGCGCATTTGCCGGGATCACAGAAGCAGGCAATGCACTCAGCGAAAAAATGAAATCGCTGAAGGCAGAAAGTGCAACGCTCAACGTCTCGCTCTTACGCGCAAAAGGAGACACAGGCGCAGCGGACAAGGCCCAGTACACGATTGACACGACGGACTTAACCGCAGCAGAGCTTGCTGTATTTGACTACAACGTCTCGCTTAAAAAGCAAATCGAAGTAGAGACGCAACGCGCAGAACTGCAAGACCAACTCAACGCATTAACCGAAACATCTGCACAAACTACAACCCGCGCACGTGATGCCGTTGACTCGCTTAATCTCGCGCTGTACGACACGGTAACGGCAGCACAAGCCGCGAAGGACGCCAGCGTAGTAAAAGCGAGCATCACAGAAAAATACTCCGCACCGATGGATGCCGCCAGTGCAGCACAAGCGTTGGGGCCTGACGTTTTTGCAGCCATTGCGGGGAAAAGCGCAGCAGAAATCAAGGCAATGGCGGTGGTTTACGTGTCCAGCCTGGACGCACAGACTGAGGCAGGTCGGGCGGCGATTACTGCCTTTGACAAGCTCACCCCAGCGATTGACTTTTTTGTGGGCTCTGCCAGTAGTTTGGTGGAGTCCGTAGGCATCAGCGCCAACACCATAGGCGACACTTTCCGTGATGTTTTGCTGGGTCGAACAGACGCCCAAGAGGCAGGTGCAGCGATCAGCAAAATGGTGACGGACGGCATTTACAACTCACTTGCCAACGGCTTCGCGCAGCAGATTACGCAGACGCTGATGACGACGCTGATCACCCCTATGGTGCAAGCAGCGGCGGCAGGTAGCGTTGTCTCTGCGAGTGTGAGCCAAGACGCGATAGATAGCATGCTGGCATCAGCCAAGAGTGCAGCGCAAACACTGGGCACCTTGTTTGCTGACGAGGGATTTAAAAGCATCATTGCGGGCATCTCGGCCACCATGGGCGACCTCACGCAGGCGCTTGTCCCCGCTGTGCTACCCATCACAGCGCTCGCCCCGGCAGCGGACGCCGCTGCAAGCTCTGTTACATCCCTGAGCGACGCGCTTAAACGGATGGGCGGCGACTTAAACCTGCGTGCCGACTTATTTAGCACTTACACCGAAGGCAATTCACTCGCACTAAAGGCCCCGTCATTAACCAGTGTTCGAACCCATAGCGTAAACGCTTATAACGAGATTGTTGTCACTGAGCGGACGAAGTTTTCAGAGCTGATCAACAAAGCCACTGACGATTTATTGACAGATATTGCCAAAGCAGAAGCCTACGCCGCAGACTATATTGCGCAAAATGATGCCAGTGTGTTTACCGAGTCCGTTAAAGGATGGGCCAGTGATTTAGCAAAAACAGGGGCCAGCCAGCCCCTCATTGCAAAATCGCTAGAAGACTTTGGCGCTTTCTTCAAAGACCTCGGCACATTCGGCACGCAGCTTGAGAAAGACCTGGCGGCATCAGCCGATACAGCAGTTGGCAAGTCTCTAAACCTTGTGGCCATATCTGAGTATTACTCAGGCGTGGGTGCTGAGATTGAGAACATCCAAACCGCACTCGACCGGGCCACCTTACTGATCGGAAACACCCTCACTGTGGACGCTGTGACCGCTGGGTTTGCGACTCAGGTGGGTGATGCTGCGACGCTAATCGGCTCTACCATCAGTGCCAGCATCCTTGCCAGTGTGCCTGACGCTATCAAAAACGACCCGGCTCTGGCAGGGGTCAGCACCAGCATCTTGGCGACCATTGGCAGCGTCAAAAAAGACGATGTGCAAGGCCTCGATGATGCATTCCTCTTGCTGACCGGCAATTTTGCAGACGGCAAACTGACCGACACGCAATACGCAACAGCTATCGGACTCATAACCGACGCATTCAAGACCGGAACGGAAGCGGCGAAGGCAAGTGCAGAGTCAATCGAAGATGCTTATAAGCGTCTGCGTGATGCGGCAAAAACAAATGAGCAAATCGCGCAAGAGAAGATAAGCCTCGAAGACCGTTTGTACGCTGCGACAGACACTACAGCTCAGGCGCTGGAGCGTGCTCGTAGTGCGATTGATCCGTACAACCGCGCACTGTATGACACCGTGCTGGCGGCGGAATCTGCAAAAGAGCAAAGCCTAAAACGCGCAGAACTTGAGCGCCAAATTCTCGACCTGAGCGGCGACACAGCAGCCATTCGCTTGCTTGAGATTGCAGGCATGGATGCCGCGAATGTGGCACTGTATGACCGTATCGACGCGCTCAAAAAAGAGGCATCCGTTACACAAGAACGCAACGGCTTGATGACAAGCTTGTACGGAGCACTTGGCAATACCGGCGCATTGCGGGCGGAACAGCTGGCAAAGCTCGACCCGTCAAACCGCGCATTGCAGTCTCAGATTTTTGCCATCGAGGACGCAAAGTCGGCGCTGGAAAAGGCACTTGCCGCCGAAGCCGAAAGCGCACAGGCCGCGCAACAAGCGGCGCAAGAGCGGGTTGACACAATCAAGAGTATTTTCGATGCGCTGAAATCGAATGTTGATAGTCTGTACGAGTCAGTTGAGACAACAAAACAGCAAGCCGCGCAACAGGCCAATGCGTTCATCGACAACGCTCTGAACAATGCCCGTGCCACCGGCTACCTGCCCGAATCCGACGCCTTGAACGACGCTATTTCTGGCGCTCGTGGCGGGCTAGACAAGCAATACGTGAGCGATTTTGAGCGCCAACGCGATACGCTTGTGCTGGCTGGGAAACTTGCCGAGTTGCAAGACATCAGCGGCGGGCAGTTGACGATTGCAGAGCAACAGCTCAAAGCGGCGGAAGATCAGGTAGAGGGGCTGGCCGGACTGCGTAAGCAAGGGCAAGACTTGCTCGACAGCTTGAGCGGTAACACCGCTGCGACGCTTAGCATCGTGGACGCTATTGCAGGTTTGAGTGCTGCTGTTTTGGGGGCGGGAAAGGCTGCACCTGATGTAGCGACGGCAGCGGCTACCAAGGCGGGGGTGCTGGCAAGTGAAGCATCGGGTACTTATGGCGGGGCAAGGCCGAGCGACATTTACGCGGCCATCTCTGCGGCTGGAAGCGATTCTGCTGCGCAGGCGCTCGCGGTGCTGACAAGCAGCTTTAACCAAGGCGTTGACAAACGCATCTACGACCAATACCTCACTGGCGCGGGTTTTTCCAGCGCCCAAGATGTGCCGGGCTACATTGACTTTCTCCGTGGCAAGGGTGTACCCGGCTTTGCAGGCGGCGGCATGCACTCTGGGGGCTTACGCTGGGTGGGCGAAAACGGCCCAGAATTAGAGGCCACAGGCCCGTCAAGAATCTGGAACGCGCAGCAACTCAGCGGCGCAATGGGCGGCGGCAACACCGAACGCTTGGAATCGCTGATCGAGGGACTCACCAACCGCGTCGCAGCGCTGCAAGCCGAACTTGTCGCCATTAAAACCAACACCGGCCAAATGGCAGAGCAAATTGACGAAGTAACCGAAGGCGGAAACGCCATGCGTCAACGCGCCGTAGGAGTAGGAGTAGCAGCATGACAAGCGCAAGAATTTTGATGCCCCTTACAGTCACGCCAGCAATGGTAGTGACTGGCACCACCATTGCCGAACCAGACACGTCGCGAGGTGAAGTCGCGTGGCTTGTCGGCACGGCCTACACCGTTGGGCAGCGTCGCGCATACGCAGGCAGCGTGTGGGAGGCGGTGGCAGCCAGCACAGGCGTCACGCCCGGCACCGACGCCACCAAGTGGTTGCGCTTTGGGCCGACGAATCGCACCGCCGCGTTTGATGAGTACACCACCACGCGCAGTGTCGGCACCACGTCTATCGCTTATGTGCTACAGCCCGGCTTTATCAACGGCTTACGACTAGATGGGCTCGAAGGCGTGCAGCTTGTTGCAACACTGAAAGCCACGCCCGGTGGCACCATCGTTTGGTCGAAAACGCTGGAGCTTTTTGAGCAAGCGTTGGGTTTTTACGAGCTGCTGTTTTCGCCCCTGCGTGCCCTGCGCGTAGTGTCCTTTGACGACCTGCCATTGCAGCCAAACCCAGAGCTGACGATCACGATCAGCGCAGCCAGTGGCGCGGCGGTAGGTGTTGGCTCCATCATGATGGGCGACTGGCGCAACTTGATTGGCGACGGCAAGTTTGGAGGGGCGGAATACGGCGCTCGGATGACGCGCAAGAGTTACACGTATTGGGACGAAAAGGACGACGGCACTTACAGCTTAGTACGCCGCCCATCAAAGCGTGACGTGTCTTGCAGCGTGGTAATCGACGCCGATCAGGCCATGTACGCCGATGCGCTGCTTGACGAAATCACTGACCGGCTGGTGGCGTTTGAGGCCAGCGACCTGCCGAAATATGGGTACCTGAACACCGCCGGATTCGTGAGCGGCGACATCACCGCCGACAGCTTCTCGATTACAAAACTCGACCTCAATATCAAAGGGAGCATCTAAATATGGCAACCACCCCCGTCCCGGCGTTTATCGCGCCGCCGGATTTTCCCGCGCTGTCAGACCGCGCAAGTGGCACGTACAACAGCAAAGCTTTTGCGTGGGCCGAGGCGATGCAAGACACGACCGGGCCGAACATTCATGCGCTGGCGGTTACTGCAAAAGCCAATGCTGACGAAGCCGCAACACAGGCCCAACTTGCTACGACCAACGGTGCAGCACAGGTCGCGCTGGCCGCTGGGCAGGCAGAACTTGCCGACGCCGACCGCTTGCAGACCGGACTTGATCGTGTGGCAACCGCGGCCGACCGCGTGCAGACCGGGCTTGATCGTGTGCAGACTGGTGCAGACCGCACCGCAGCCGCCGCCAGCGCAGTGCAGGCCAGCAAGCTCAATTTGGGCAACAAAGCCAGCGCCCCCACACTGGACAATCAGGGCGCTGCGTTGCTTGCGGGCGCGACCTACTACGACACCACGCTCAACAAGTGGCGCGTGTGGACGGGTGCGGCATGGGGCGACGGCATCAGCGCGATTGCCGGGGTTGCCAGCGTCAACGGCATGACCGGCAACGTCGTTTTGCCTCCCGTCCAGACACTTGCTTACACCAGCCGCGCCACCCTGCGCAGCCAGACGCCAGCAGCGGGCGAGCAAGCCATTGTTGACGGCCTCGGGCTGTTTGTGTGGGAATCGGCCAGCACCGAGCCAGACGACGACGAGAGCTGCTTCGCCACTGCAACAGGCCGCTGGCTGCTCCAAGCCGCGCACTGGGATTTGGTGGACGCATGGCAGCTCCCCGAAGTCGAGGAGCGCGACGCATACGATGAGGACGAGCCGCTGCGCTTTGCAGCCAGCTTTGCAGCCAAAGTTATCACTGGGAGCGCCACCTGCGCCATCACATCAGTCACCGACGTGTCCAGTGCCAGCTTTATCGGCACGGTGCAGGGCGCAGCCATTGGCGACCGCGTGATTGCCACGCCGCCTGCTGAACTCGGGGCAACAAGTGCCGAAACAGGCCGCCTGAGCTACCACGCATGGGTCAGCGCTGCCAACACCGTGACCGTCATGCTGACCAACGCCAGCAACGCCACTGCAAATACCAACGCCGCCATTCGGGCCGCGTGGCCCATCACCGTCATCAAATCCTAAAGGACATACATCGTGCAGCACGAATACACGCCCATCTTTACATGCGAGGTCGAGCCAAGAGCAGTTGCAATTGGCTGCATCGCGCCGCCAGAAACACCTGATGAGCACAAAGCCCGCATTGAGGCGCTCAGTCAACTTTTTTCCAAGGAGGTTTACCCATGCCAATGATCCGCGCAATGCGCCTTTTAAATGCCGTCGAAGCTGGCACCACCACAGGTGCCCAACTCCAAACCCTGCTCAACGCAGACGCGGGCCGACTGGCTGAATTTAACGTGCTGCTGGGGATGCGAGGACAGATGCGCCGCATGGCTGTGCTGGATGCGGCTACCGCTGTCATGGCTGTGCTGGATGCGGCTACCGCCGCCATAGC
>OFQV01000308.1_pt1 | contig 13391 bp, 22 predicted proteins | sample 1542971 | NCBI WGS metagenome assembly OFQV01 (sample SAMN07774229, study PRJEB24372) | wastewater metagenome | isolation source: WWTP Cannobio (Effluent) | place: Italy: Cannobio | collected 2016-01
TTGAAAAGCTCGGCATCCAAGCCCGTGGCGCAAACGGTGAATTGAAGGATTCCGGCGCAATCGTTTTTGAGGTCTCCAAGAAGTTCGCAGAGTTCAGCGACAAGGGGCCGGGTAAGGCCGCGCTCGCAATGGATTTGTTCGGCAAGTCCGGTGCGCAGCTTCTTCCGCTGCTTAAAGACCTCGCCGATTCTGGCGATATCAATGTCAAAGTAACCGAAGCTCAGGCGCAGGCTGCTGACGACTACGAAAAGAACATCCAGCGGCTTGCTGCTCAAAAGCTGGAGCTAAAGCGCGTCATCGTTTCAGAGGTTCTTCCGGCTGCAAATGAGTTCCTGACGGCAATTCTCGATCTCAAGAAAAACGGCGACGGTCTCGCCGCGACGATAAAGCAACTTGCTGATGATGGATCGCTGGCGAAATGGGCGCGCGATGGTGCCGTGTTCATCGGCGAACTCATCGACAAAACAACCTACGGCATCAATCAATTCCGCGCGCTGGCGAAGGATTTAGAGGGCGTTGCATACGCTGGTAAAGCCATTCTAGACACGCTAGCCGCTGGTGCCGCACGGGCCGCAGGGCAGATCGGCGCATCGCTTGAATTGACCGCTCAGGCGCGCGAGAACGAAGCTAAGGCCAATTTGTTATTTGCCGAAAGCGAGCGCATCGCATCGGCGCAGATCAAGACCTACACCAACGCGATCAGCGCGCAAACAGGCGCATTTGATGATGCGCGCGACCGTGCGCTGAAACTTGCAGCTTCTACTGACACGGTCGCGAAAGCAACGCTCAATTACGCAGGGGCAGCGAAGAAGGGCAAAGACGAGGCCGCAGAGTTCGCAAAGACTCTTGAGTCACTGCTCGCCAAAGTAGAGGGCAAGGACTTAGGCGTTGACTCTGATTTCACAAAGAACATCGAGGCATTCTCTCGCGCGCTGAAAGAGGCTTTCGCAAAGGGAAATACAGACGCGGTAACGCGCCTGAGTGCAGCGCTGCACGCTTACGCCATGCAGCAGCCGGTCAATATCAAGCTGACCAAGGAAATGGAAGAGGCCACTAAAGACCTCGCGAAAGCTGCCGAAGAAGAATACAAGCTGATGCTGAAAAACGTGCCGGAAATCAGCACGGCATACGAAGACCTTTGGACTGCGATGCAAAAGCAGCTAGAGGCCAGCGACGAAGAATTGCGACTGTTCGGATTGACCGGCACGGCTCGCGAAAAAGCGCTTGTAGACATCAAACTACAGATCGCGCTGACCAAAGACCTGACGGAAACCGAGAAGCAAGCGCTCATCACTCAGGCCGAAAAACTCAAGGCCTCGATTGATGCGCGCGGACAGTCTGAGCTATCCGCAAAATCGCTGGAAGAGCAACTCAAAAACACACAGCAGATTCAGGACAACGTCGCAGGATTCTTTGAAGACCTATTCCTGAATGGCAAGAAGGCTTTCGACAATCTAGGCCAGACGGTTAAGAAGTTTTTCGCTCAACTCGCGTCTCAGATGGCGGCGAAGTATGTGCTCAACATCGGCGCTAACCTATTCAGCGGCAGCGGCGGTGCGGGTGGCTTCAATCTTGGTTCGCTATTCAGCGGTGCCTCTGGTGGAGGCGGGTTTGATCTCGGCTCAATCTTCGGTGGTGGCGGGAGCCTGTTAGGTCAACTCCCGTTCCAGTTCGGCGCTGGTCCGATTGCAGGAGGCACCGGCCTTGCGGGGCTCGCTTCCTCTCTTGGTCTTGAGAGTTTCGCCACGGGACTTGCTTCTGCTGGCGCTGGTCTGACTGCGAACTTCGCGACTCTTGGCACCGCGCTAAATAGCGGGATTGCAGCGGCTGGTGGGTTCGCCTCCGTTCTCGGCGCGGCGATTCCTGTCATCGGAATCATCGCTGGAATCGCATCGGCGCTCGGTGTGTTCGACAACGAAACGGGCATCAAGATTGACAACTCCGTTCGTGACGGACGGGGCCGTAAGGACATCATAGATTCCGCGCTCGGTCAGTTTGACGTATCGGGTGACATCGGAAACGACGCATTCAAACCCCTGATCGACCGCGTCAATCAGCTTGATTCATATATCGCTGACAACCTATTGACGCCTGATGCCCTCGCTGCTGTGCGCGAGAACATTCAACGAATCTCGTCAGACATGACGGATTGGTTCGGCTTCGATGATGAGGCCAGCGCGAAGATCGCGATTGAGAAATCCTCAAAACTCTTCCTGCAACAACGCTACTCGATAGCGTTCAACGCTCTGGAAGAGGGCGCTGGCGATTTGATTACGAGCTTCCAAGGCTCGGCAGATGAACTACTCGTCTACATCGATAAGCTGGCTCGCTCGGCTTTTGCGATTAAGCAACTGAACCTAGCGGTTCCGGGGCTGAATCTTTCAATCGCTGCGTTCTCGGAATTGACTGAGACGGCGCAGGAAGCATTTACGGTTCTGGCTCTCTCGCTGGAATCGTTCGTTACCGACACGAATCAGACCGTTGCGGATTTGATTGAGGCCAGCACTCGCGGGGCAGTAACGGCGTATCTCGATCAGGCCGATGCGCTTCTTGATTTGCGCGATGGCCTGGCGAACGGTACGGTTTCGATTGAAGACTTTGCCGCAGGAGTGGGAAATCTTGCCACGGCCTACGCTCAGGCGACATCGAAGATCGCCGCGACCAAGCAAGCCCTTGCGGAACTGTTCGGGAACACTCAAGAAGGGTTCCTCCTTCAGTCTCTGAACACAGAAGAGAAGTACGCCTACTACCAACGGCAGGCCGAACAACTCTTCGCCGCTCTCGCTGCCGCTACTGACCCGGAAGTTATCGACCGGCTCGCGCGTCAGATTGATGCAGCACAAAACGCGGCCTTTGGGCTCCTGTCTCCTGAGCAACAAACCGCCCTGTCGGGCGAGTTCATTTCCGGCAGCCAACGCGTTGAGGATTTGGTTAACGCCCGCCTCGCTGCGGCTGGTGACTTGTTGGACAAAAACAACGCAAGCCTTCGCGAAGTAATCCGCGATGCGCTGGCTGAGTTCGCCGCAGACATCAAAGACGTAGCGGATCAGGAACGCGAAACGGCAGACATCAATTCTGAGTCGGCGCGCACACCTTTGACGGTTCGTTTGGTGGTTGATAAGTACGGTGATGTTGAGGTGGCCAACGTATGAGAAGCCTCTCAAGTCCCACATTAACCGCAATCGCTCAGACGATCACAAAACCGCGTTGGTTTCTACAGATTGATTTCTCGACGGTTCTCCGGCTCTGCACGAATGGTTCTACATCGTGGAATTCGCAGACGTGGTCGGACGGTGCATTCACAGTTTCCGGGTTGTCGTGGGATAGCTCGATTACCCAAAACATCACGCTCAACTTTGAAGATTCTGACCTCGCGATAGCTGCTCTGGTTTTGGGTGAAGACATCGCCGACAGAGCAATAAAGGTGTGGGTGTTTGATGCGGATGCTACGGCAACCGCTGATCCTGTTCTGGTGTTCGACGGGGCCGGGTTGAGTGCGTCCGGTGGCTCTGATGGGCAACTCAAGGTGAGTGCAACCCGGCTGAACAGCAAGACGGTTGACCTCCCTCGCGGGACGTATCGAAACAACCTCCCCGCTGAACTCTTCGCGCCCGCAGGAACGGTCGTTCGTTGGGGCTCGGGGACGATCACTCTTAACCCACGGGGAGCATTGGCCTAATGGCAACGTATCCAATGCCAGTGTGCAATCTCACGCTAGGGACCGCGCGCGAAAAGATAGACGGCCTCAAGCTCTCGCGAACCACGTCAGGAGCTTTGCGCGGTCGCTCACTTTGGACAACTCCGAAGCATCGCTACACACTGATTCACGCGAAATGCACGCTTGCCGAAGCGGACGCTCTCGAATCGAGTTACGACACCAACAGAGCTAGCGCTTCGATGACGTTCACATGGACGGAATCAGGGGCCACGATTACCGCTCGGTGGGTTTCGTTCCGTCGTCTTCCGATTGGCCGGTTTAACTCTCGCTGTGAATCGGTTCTGGAAACAGTATGACCGTTATCGTCGAGAACGCCGGTCCCGGTCAACTTGGTCAACGGGTTGTCGGGTCCAAGCCTATTCCTGTTCGCGGGATGGGTTCACGGGTCATTGGAAACGTTATCCCGGATGCGGTTTTTGTCGCATCGGGGACCGGGAATATCGGGCGGGCTACGTCCAAGACGTTGAAAGACACGTCTACAGACGCCTTTGAAACGCAACTGAACGTCTCGGCCATTGATGAGCCAATCCGGGTGATTCTCGGACGTTGCAGGGTAGGGGCGCACATCCCCCGCGTTCTCTCGTCGGGCAGCAATCTAGTGGTTGTCTGCCTTTGGGGACGGGGTGAGTGTGACGCTGTCGAGTCCATCACTATGGGCGGGGCTTCTCTCCCGTCTGGTTCCTCAGTAACCCACTACACGGGGACACAGGTTCAGACGGTTAACGCCACGCTCGTATCGGCCTTCTCAGGCATCGGGGTGACATGGACTAACGCGCTTCTCGGGTTCTGTTATTCGGTGGTGACTCTCCCTCCGCGAAACAGCGGCGGGGTGCAGATTGACCTTGCGGACTTTCACGCAATCGTCAGGGGTCTGAAGTGCTATGACCCTAGGGACGGTGGTCAGGTTTACGCCACTCCCTCTACGTGGCTTCCCTCGATTGCGCCTATTGGGGTTGACGTTCCATCGGTCCCGTCTGGCGAACAGCTACGCGGGCAGATTGTGGAAATGCCCGGAGTTACCTCCTATTCACAGGCAAACCGGGAATCGATAGAGCGTAGAAATCACCTCTACCTAGAAGACCTCGAAATGTCGTTCACGCTCTTTGATGAAGGGCTGGAATTACAACTAGGTGACGTGATTACCGTTAGTTACGGGGCGCTGTTTACCTCCAAGCTCATGCGCATCATGGGCATCAGTTCGTCAGATGTCGGGCTGTGGCAAATCAACTGCGCAGAATATGACCCGGCAAGTTACAGCACGGTAGTCGCGACTTCTCCGACGTACACCGATACGGGGCTCGCGTCTCCCAATTCCCCGCCCACTGTCACCGGCCTCGTGTTGACGGAGATTCCGTCCTCTACGGTCAGCGGCGCGCTGCCGCGAAGTCAGATCGATGCGGACTGGGACTCAATCGCGACAACGTACCCGTTCTTCCACGATTACCACGTTCTCGTTTACGACAACGCGGGGGCCTTGCTGGAAGAAGGCTTCACGGCAAGCAATACGTGGCGCAGCCGGGAGGTTCTTGCGCTTCGGGTTTACAGCGTTGCGGTGAAGGCCCGCAGCAGTATTGCAGAAGGCTCTGCGCTGGCGCGCGAGATCATGCTCGATGGCAGTGTGGGCGAAAACCTGACGCCAGTGTTTTCAACCGAGCTTACGAAGTCGGGTTGGTCGCTCATCAATTGCTCCTTCTACACGCTCTATCCCGGCGATCCGACGATCAGGATCGCCACACGGAATGACCAAGTAGACAACACCTACAACGGCGCAACGGTGGCTGATGGTCACAACGGAGCGGGAATCAGCGCAACCGCTGCTATTGACGATCAGCCAGAACTGTCGAACCCGATCTATCAGGCTGTCGCGGTGTCTCCGCAAATTGACATCGGCGCGATCCGTTCAGGTTCATTCGTTGCGCTAGCCGAGTCTGACATCAATGATCGCTACGTGTACCCGATGCAACCAGCGGCGACGGCAAACGCTGAATTTACGTTGATTCTCCAGCAGACCGCGATGGGCACGCCAGAGTATTGCTATGCGCAATTGGGCGTGACGACCGGTGCGCGCTACGTCACGGCTCGCATTCAAGGTATAGACATTACGGCTTTTGGCGACGCAACCATCTACACCGCGAACCAAAAGCCGTGGGCTTATGAGTTCACGCCGCCCACGATCAATTTCTTGATGGCCACCAGTGTCGAAACGAAAGGGGCCACGACAAGCGCCTCGGCGACAACAACGGTAACGCTGGCAAACAAGTATGTGGCGATTTCCGGCGTGCAAGTGACGGCGGAGTCTGCGACGCAGGCAAATCCAACCTATTCAAACGTGTCTCCAAGTGAGACTTTAGACAACACAGTTGACGTTGACGTGTTCGACAGCGCGGATGCGCGCATCGTTCGCGACGTCACGATCACTGTAACTGGAGTGCGTGCATGACAACCTTCACGACGGGAAGGCCGGACCATATTTTGCAGGGCATGGCTGCCTATAGCCAGTCTGTGCGTGACAACCTCTGGGCGCTGCGCGAAATGCTCATTGCCGGAGGCAGCATCCCGGGCTTCGATGTCGCGTACACGGGCGGACCGCCGACGAGCATCGTCTATTCCGAACAGACCGCCGTTGCCGCCGCCGACACGCCGACGCGCGGATCGGGCGCGCGCATCTTTCTGCGCAAAACCCTGACCTACACGTCGGGCCTCGTCACGAAAGTGCGCTACGAAATCAGCGCTGACAGCGGGTCAAGTTATTCGGCATGGACTGACCTCGCGGGCAACAGTTACAAAAACATCACCTACAGCGGCGGCTATCCGACCGCTACCACTTGGGCTACATCATGAGCGATGAACTAATCGGACTATTGGGGCTCGGCTACGTCGGCACCCGCATTACCGCGACCGGCGCGGGCACGTACACCGCGACACGTACCGGCTGGCATGAGGTCCGCATACAAGGCCCGGGCGGTGGCTCCGGTGGCGTCAAGGCGACGTCAGGAACTCCGGTTCTGCGCTCAGGCGGCGGCGGCGCGGGTGAGTACGTTGTCGCGCGGCATTACCTGACCGCAGGCGTCGGCTACAGCTACACGAACTCGGCAGGCGGCACCGCAGGCGCGGCAACGCCCGGCAACGGCGGGGCGGGTAGTTCGTCCTCATTCACCGGGCCGCACTTCACACAGACGGGTTTAGGTGGCTCAGGGTCAAGCCTGATCAACCAGTCCGGCGCGTTGGACGACACGGGCGCAGCGGGTGGCCGTCGAGACGGCGTCACGACATCAGGAGCGCCATGCGTTCAACAGGGGCCGGGCGTCTGGGGTGGTGCAAACGGCGGCTCGGCTAATGCGTTGCCGGGTGGATATGCCGGTGCATTCTCCGGCGTCACCAGTGCGTCGCGCGCGGGTTCAGGCGCGTGCTCGCTGTTCGCCTCAGGCGGCGGCGGTGCGACATCGGCAGGCAACTCCGGCACCGCAGGGACTATCGGCTCGGGCGGCGGTGGTAGTTGGACCGCGAGCACCACGGGCATCGCAGGCGCAGCCGGTGGCCCGGGCGTTATCGAAGTTGAATTTATTGGAGTTGCCTGATGACAAAACACGAAATGGCACGAGTAGCGGACAAGGCGACGGATTTTGTATCGGTCGCATGGATAACCGCATGGGCATCTGACTTTATCAATCATGTCCCTTGGGTGAATATCACCGCGATGTTCCTTTGTTTTTGGACTATCGGGCGTTTCGGGTGGTGGGCAATCGTCACCTACAAACGGTGGAGATTGAACAGGTATTTCACTACGCAGGGGATTGACCAATGAAGCTAATCGAAAACTGGAAAACCGTTCTCTGGAAATCGTGGGCGGTGCGCATCTCCCTGATTAACGCGGCGCTGGCTGCGCTTGAGACGTACTTTCAACTGTTCAACGGGCACATTCCCCCGCTCGTTTTCGCGAGTATCCAAATGGGAATAGGCGTTGCGGCTGGCATGGCGCGCGTGGTGAAACAAGCGGCGATTTCGGGCGATGGACCTGTTCAGTAAATTACTCGCTGCGCTTTTCGCTGCGTTCAAGAAAGCGCCTGAGCCGACCAATCCAATTCCCTCGAATCCGGGGGAATTAAACGACTCCGCTGCTAGCTTCATTGCGAAATGGGAGGGATGCAGGCTCACGGCGTACTTTGACGTTGCGAACATTCCCACGATTGGCTACGGGCGCACGACAAATGTCCGCATGGGCGATACGTGCACGCAAGAGCAAGCGGACGCATGGCTAGCGGAAGAGGTCGAACAATTCCGGCGCGGCGTTCGTAGCGTCGTTCTGGTGCCATTGAATGACAACCAGCTATCCGCGCTGGTTTCGCTTTCTTACAACATTGGTCTTGCCGCGTTCCGTGGATCCACCCTGTTGCGCAAGCTGAACGCGGGCGATTACCAAGGCGCAGCCGATCAATTCCCGGCATGGAATCGCGCGGGTAATCGCGTCGTGCAAGGACTCGTAAACCGTCGCGCTGCTGAACGCGCGCTCTTTCTCAAGGAATCGCTATGACCATCATCCTAATGACCCTGTCCTTCGCGGGCGGGTACGCCTTCTGCTGGAAACAAGACACGATTCTCGAATTTGCCAAGGCAAAGATTGAGGCATGGCGTGCTCGCTAGCCTCCTGCTAAATCGCTACGTGCTGGGCTTCATCGGCGTTTTGGCGGTAGTTGCAGGGCTTGCCTACGGTTGGTATCAACTCAAGGAAAAGTACCGCAATGAAGGCCGCGCCGAGGTTCAACTGGCCTTCGACGTATACAAGGGTGAGATGCAGCAGGCCACAGACCGAGCCAAGGCCGAAAACGCCGCGCTCACCGCGAAGAACGCAGCCCTTGCCGCGCAGTTGGCAAAGCGCATCAGCGTTTCACTCACGGCGCTCAATGCCAAAACTCAAGAGGTTACGCGTGTTCTCGAGACTACTCCTATTGCTGACTGTGCTCTGCCTGCCGGGTTGCGCGAATCTGTTAACGCAGTTCGTTCCGGTGCCGCAGCCGAAATTGACGCTGCCTATCGCGCTTCGCGAGCCGTGCAATAAGCCACAGCCGGTAGATGGCACGTTGAAATCAGCAACCGCAGCCAACGTAACAGACGCCCGCGATCTGGCAACGTGCGCAATCAAGCACGCGGCGATTGTGGAAATCGTTGACGATTACAACAAAGGACTTAAGTAGCTTTCTTGTGCTCAGCAACCAACGCACGAACACCCTCAGACGCGCTAGGCCAGTGCTTGCGTAGGTACAGCACCACGTCAGCCGGTAATGTCAGGCTGACGCGTTGCGCGGCGATGAGGGATGCAGGGCGACCGCGTTTAGGTTTGTTGGTCATTTGGCGAGCGTCTTAGATGCTGCCAATTTGTCCGTTGATGATTCGACAGGTGCGAATCGAGCCGCAAACCCGTTTGGCCTTTGCGCCCGCTGGTGCAGCAATCCGTGTCATGTTTTTAGTTGCGGCGGCGAGCGTGCTAGCGGATACGCCGCTCAGACGAATGGCGAGAACTTGTTTGTCAGAAGTTTGGAAGTAGGCGTGCATGTTGTTTCTCCGTGCGTTGTGTGATTCGATGTAATGAATTCTACACGCATTTAATACGTAGTAAATGCATTGTTGTTTATACGGGTCATAACCGTTTTTGTATAAAGGTATCGAATGAAAAAGTACACCCTAGAACTCATCGTCTTAGCGCTGTTCGCTTTCGTAGCGGTCAGTCCTGCTATCGGTCAACCCGCAACCAGCGACACCAGTTGCAGCACATCCGGCGCAGTCCTGACGTGCAACACGCGCACGACCGTAACGCTTGGGGTTGCAGCGCCCCCGAATCCTCCGGTTGTTATCGCTCCTACGCCGCCTGCATCAAGCCCGCCTGTCGTTACCCCTCCGGTAGTTGTGCCCGGTCGCTGCCCACGCCCTACGGCAGTTCTGAACGCATCGCAGACTTACGCGAAAATCAGCTCGTCCGGGATGGTCGGAAATGCGACATGGGTCGTTCAGTTGAACGTTGACGCCAGTACAGCAGGCAAGATGCCCGCTCAGATGTCATGGGCAGAGAAAGCCGGTGAACAGCGAGTCGGGCGCAAAATCTCGATCAGCAAGACCCCGTGCGATTACACCGCTAGCGCTAACGCTTACTTGTTGACCAGTACCAGCAATACCGGCGCGCGCCAGATTGCCCTACAGACGCCCGGCCCAGTGTCACTGTCTGCCGGTACGTGGTACATCAACGTTCAGAACGTGAGCGCGCCAGCGACAGGCAACAGCAATGCGCTGTTGGAGTGGCTTAACTAGTTCTCCGGGGTGGTTGCTTCTAGGGCGGCGAGAGCATCGATTGCTTCGCGTGGCGTGTCGTAGTGCCCGATTAACGGCGTGCCGTGTAGGTCGATAAATGACCAATCACAATCGCCGTCGTCGGGGTCGTAGCAGCCGCAGACAAGCTGGCCTGTCGGCGTGATAGCGCGAAGCAACACGTCAAGCCGCTCTCCATCCTTCCGCGCAGCTTCAAGCTGTGCCTCTGCTGGGTGACTGCGTAGGTGGGCGAGTAGCGCTGCAAGTGTCTCGGTCTCGTCCGCGTCCTCTCGCCCTAGATGCCGGAGAGATTTTTCGCAAGCGTGCAACTGAGCTAGCCGCTCAGCCTCCACCAGCCACGCATCCTTTCCTGCTGGTTGCGCATCCTTGTCGCATGCGTTATGCGGGTTATTGCAGCGCGGGCACTGAGTCGCCGTTGGCGAGCACTTCGCCGCGGGATTGAACGCAACATCTTGCAGCACTTGTTTGTCGTTCATTACTTGGTTCCTTTTGGGGGTGTAAGCAACGGCTTAGTCCTTTGCGGGATCGCCTGCAAAGACTGGTAGTAAAAGTGATGCAGGAAGCCAAGCGGGAACCCGCCCTGTCGCTGCATCTGCCACGCCCACAACACACGCCCTGACCTACCGTTACCATCGGTGAACGGGTGCAGTGTTTCGTAGTCACAGTGCACATCAAACGCAGACCGCTTACCATCGTTAGCGGAATCAATAATCGTAGCTAAATGAAACGCAATCAGCGGGTTACCGGGCGGCGGCAAATGCGATCCAACGCGCACATCTAACCCGACGCGATCACGCAAAACAGCGTGCGGTTGATAGATGCTGACAAAGCGCTGTAGGTCTTCGATTGATACTCGTGGCAGCGCTAAAAATCTGCGGTGCTCGATAATCTCCGGGCCAGTCGGTTCGCGCCTTATGCCTTCGATGCGGTTGCTTTCGGTGACAAAATCTACTGCGTTCATCATCGCTCCTATTGGGCACTTATGCTGTACGGGCTACCCAGTCCAGCAGGGCAGTTCGCTTGTGAGCAGCAATAGCCCATCACCATCTTGATTTCAAGGCCGCACTCGCCACAAATGGCGATGGTGCTGTCTGAGCGCATTGGCTTGACTGGCGCACGCTTTGGTATCAACCGAACGCCTTTGCGCCGCGCTTTTTCTTCTGGCGTCTCAATTACGATGTCAGTCATCTTCATAACCATTCCTTTCCAAGAATCTCAGGGATAAACGAGGGATAAAAACAAGCAACCGACAACTTCCGCGCGGCAACTTCAATTTGTTCTGGCGTCATGCTTGCTCCTGTTGCGAATCGGGAGGGATGGGGCCGAAGTAGCGCGTCATCGGAACACGCCTAAGCTCGCGCTCTGTAGGGAAGAAAATGCAGTGAAAGTCTTCGCTGCCATCAATGCCGATTGAGCGCATTACCCAATACCCCGGCTGGTCTGGTGCGTCTCGCCATTGTGGGGTGGTCATTGGGCGTCTCCTTGTGTTTTCAGTGCACGTAGACTGGCGTTGAATTGCGCGATATAAGCGGCCTGCACCCAAATGCCTCCCGTGACTATCGCCGCCTCCAGCGCATCCTCCCGCGCTTGCTTGCGGACGTGGGCGATGAGCTCGGCAAGCGGGCCGCCATAAAGGACAGGGCCACCAGCGAACCTTTCTCGCAGTTGCAGCGCCTCTTCAATCGCTTCCTTGGTTGGCTCGCTCATACAGGCTCCAATTGAGATAGAACGAATGATTCATGGTGCTTCTGGCAGGCGGCTTTTGCTTCATCTAATAAAACGTATGACTCGGCAAACCCATAACGCCCTCTATCAGAAGAGGTTTCATGAATAACCCTGTACCCGTTTGGAAGCGCACGAATCTTGTAATCAACAGGATATGAGACAGAAAGGGTGCCAGCGCTATCCCAACCAAGCGGCTTCACAACACGCGATCGCTCGGCTCCGAGTGCGTAGGCAGCTTTTGCCGTGAGAATACCCGCTACGCTTATGTCGTTCATCGGGTGACAGCGCGACATTGACGTTTGCCAAATGTCGCGGCACTCTTCATCACTCAGCATGGGCTCTCCTGTTTAACCTCTGCAACCAATAGACGTTCTGGTGGTTCACATTCACCGGGCGTAAACTCAAACACGCCGTCAGCGCTCAGGCAATCCCAACATTCTTGGTGGTAGTGGTTTCTGTAGGGGTGCCCGTCCATAAATCCGCTCTGCTGTACGTATTTCTCACCGACAGGAATCCGCCAATAGCAGGCGACACATCGATGCGCCTTGCGCGCCTTTGGGCTGGTCGGCGTATCGTGAAAATTGCTCATGACACAACCCCCGAGTCCCCCGATCCAACCCACAGCCGATCAGGTTGCTCTGCTTCTTGTGGGTAGGCGTCGTTCAATTGAAGGCGTCCATTAGCAACGCATGATTGCAGTTCTGACGCTGGCAACGCAGCATCCCATGCGTCATAGCGCTTTACATCGCGCCCCTGTTTCCATTGCTTGGGTTTGCTCACGGTGATTCCTTTATCCAGATGATGTTGCGGTTATCGGTGCGTCCTTCGTAGGTACACGCTGCCGCGCCACAATTCAAGAGGTCATTGAGAAATGCGCAATCCGTACAACAGCTGAACCGCTCCGCCAGATACTTAGTCCCATCAGGCGCGGTGTAGGTGTTTTCATCGGTCATACTCACCTCAAATGTAGAGCTAGAAGGGAATCCGGTTATCGTCATCGTCGGAAGGCTGCGCCGTGCCCTTGGATGCCATCTTAGGCGCGTCCTGCTGCGTCTTGCCACCCAATAGCGTCACATCGTTAACGCGCACCTCCTGAGACGTTTTGACGACTCCTTCCTTGTCTGTCCATTTGCGCTCTGACAGTTCGCCACTGATACCAACAAGCTGCCCTTTTGTGAGGTATTGCTGCAACGCTTCTACGCGCTTACCAAAAAGCGTGCACCGCGCCCAAATAGTGCCTTTCTTGTCGCCATAACCGAAGTCAACGCCGACCGAAAAGCTGCCCGCCGCGTCGCCGTTCGGCAGATACCGAACCTCAATGTCGCGCCCGAGTCGTCCCGTGAATGTCCAGATGTTCATGCTGCTACCTTTTGGTTATCGCCAATACGTTTGAATGCCGAGCGGGTTTTGCTGTCCAGTTGCGACCAGAGCGCTACCTTGTCGTCCGAGTCCAGACCGAACGATTGAAGGATCTCAAAGGCCCCCGCGTAGTTCTCCGCGCTGGTGTACTCGCCAAGCGCTAGAACCATGTCGCGAATCGTCGATTGCTTCGATTCCGGCAGCTTGTTGAATTCGATCTTCGGGGCGCTGCCTGATTCCAGTGTCCGAGCTGGTCGCGCGCTCACTTCTG
>OFQV01000309.1_pt1 | contig 13370 bp, 25 predicted proteins | sample 1542971 | NCBI WGS metagenome assembly OFQV01 (sample SAMN07774229, study PRJEB24372) | wastewater metagenome | isolation source: WWTP Cannobio (Effluent) | place: Italy: Cannobio | collected 2016-01
AAACTCACAAATCTCTTCGACTTCCCAGACTTCAGAGTCATAGTCGTGAGCTTTTACCGCATCGCACTTATTGCACAAGTCCTCATGGTCTAAATCGTCCATATATTCTTGAGCCGTAACCTCGTCGTCAGCCTCAAAATAGTAATAGTGATATGAAGTCATTCTGATTGTCGCTCGATACTTATTCATTTGCTCTACTATCCTTTTATTAGTTGCTCGGTTGTCGGACTATCTCGACAATCGCATCAACAATCATGTCGTGAGCGTAGCCGCCTGCTGCGTTCTCTTCCATGCTTGTTTGAGCTTGCATCATTGCGTCATTTTCAGAATCAGCCTCAACAACCTCTTCGTACTCCATTAATATTTTTACTTTGTACTTAGCCATCTACTTCACTTCTCCTTTTACTTGGTCTTCTGTTTGGATAATTGCACTGATTATCAATGCCGCCACCTGTGGTACTATCGCGTTTCCGAGTGCCTTTATTCTATGTTTGTCCACCCGACCGGATATCCCATCAATTGTTCGACCCAATCGGGATTTAAGTCTTGGGGCTTCCCATTCGTATTGTTCGCTACCTGGTAAGGCAGGGAAAATCGCTTCTTGCCAATTCGTCCTTGAGCTCCGCCCTGATTGTTCCCGTACTGGCTCGCTGTCGGAGTTGACCACATCTCCACAGCTCCCGGCAAAGACAGAAAAGTCTTGCCTTTGCTGCGCTGATATTTGCGATTCTCCGCATCTACTACTGTTGCTGTTGGCCACAATCCAGACCCTTTTTCTTTGGTGACTGGCTTTGATATCTGAAGCGCCCACCAAGAACGCCCGGCTGGAGTAGCCGAGCTCTTCCAGTGAAAGCAAAACCGCGTCAGCGCCTCTAACTCGCAAAGCAGAAACGTTTTCAATAAGCACCCAATCAGGTCGGGATTCATCGATGACGCGGTGCATTTCCCACCACAGACTTGACCGCTTACCAGACAGACCTGCTCCTTTGCCTGCAGATGAGATGTCTTGGCACGGGAAGCCTCCACACACAATCCAGGGATTGGCATTTGGTTTGTATGTCCTGATATCTCCATGTCTTTTGGCTCCTGGAAAATTTTTCTCAAGCACCTTAATCGGGTAAGGCTCTATCTCGACTTGTTCAATTACTTCAATGCCATTCATTTGCATGGCGAGTGAAAACCCGCCAATTCCAGCAAATAAATCGATACCTGTTCTCACGGTCTACTATTTCTCACTCACTTGTACGGCTTCGATTAGAGTCTTAGCCAAGTCCAGATTGTCTTCTTGTACGAGCATCACAATCAAGTCCTTGATAGTGGTCTTAGGTTTAGGCGGCTCGAAATTCTCGCATACAGATTGAGTCTTTGGCTCTTCGTCCGGTAGTATGAGCACGGATTCAATACCACCACCGAAATTATAGAAATGCCCAGGCTCGTCTAGCTTCAACTGCTTGACCGTCTGCTTAAATTCAAAGTCTTTTACATCGTCCATTGTTAGATAGAGCTTGCCAAAGAACTTGCGATGCGGCAAGACGCCTCGCCCTATGGCGCTAGAGAGCTGGTTATACGTGCAGCCTAGCTCTTCTGCCATCTCATGCAAATAACGTCGTCCTACGCCGCCGTTACGCTCATGGTGTGACACTACGTCACCTGCATGGAATTGATACTCGCCACCACGCTTCTCTCGTCTTATCGGCAGTCCGTTTGAGTCGGCTGCATTATGCAGATTCGTATCCGAGATGCCAAATAACTTGCATACAGCCGCTGTTTTCATATAGCCTTCCACTGTGTTTACTCCTTTGTTTTTAACTACATACTTTCGCTGAGGCGCTTTGCTCGTAAGATGATAGCAGTCATGCTGCTTGCACCAGTACGTCCAGAGCTTAAGCCCCTCCTGTGTCTTCTCTTGTTTCTTCGCCGCTTCCCGAGCTATGTTCTGGCTCTTGTATCGGCTTTTCGTTCTGCAACCTGGCATAATACACCTCTCTGCAATGCCTACAAGCAGTGGCATCACCCTCGTCATAAAGGCAGTGGCAGTAGTGCCACCACGGCAGAATTACACCACCGATGGCAGTGACGCTCTTAGTATCAACTTGCCCAGCGCCTCTGCTTGTGCAGGCTTGAGCATGAAATGCCCGTGCTCGTCTCTAATTAGTACATCGCCGTCTGCATCTCGGATAATCTCGATACCATCCACGACGCCTATAACTTCTATCATGCGTTTACCCCTAAAATGTGCAGGCAAGTCTAACAGCTTGGCGTGTAAATACTCAATTAAGAATTCGCTTCACTTGCCTATATATGCCAGTATCTCAGCCGCAGTGCAACCGCGCCAACAGCGCCACTTAGTAGGGTCGCCAGCGTTGATTGAAAGATTGTCACGGCTCTTATCATGCCCGGCAACTATGCAAGCGGGGCATCCTGCTCGCCAGTTGCCATCCGAGTGCAGCGTTCTTTGATGAGCCGGAATATATTGAAGAGCATTGACTCTCTTGAGTGTCCCATCACTGTGAGGTTTGCCAAATGTCTTAGCGGATCCCACTGACCGATGCGCACTCGTGGATTCGGGTCTAGTCGTCCACCAAGCATGCCCAAGCTCCAATACTCTATGACTGGAATTAACGGGCTGCCTTGCAAGCCACTCAAGCTGACAGGTAACCTCTTTTTTTACTCCGTGGAACCAACCTCGACACTGTGCGTCTGGCTTGCGATTATACCCTAGTGGCAGCCTTAAGCCGCCTGCTAAATTCTTAGTTGCTGACTGCTTAGGAAAAAACTCTAAGTCTGCGTCCTTGCTGTTTATTGTCGTTCTGGTTTTCTCAGCAATGAACTGCCCAAACGCCGTTGCGACTCGTCCTGGAATAGGCTCGTCCAATAGTAGCCATAGGTGCCCCTCTCGTCCCTCCCGCGCCCCCTCCCGAATGGGACTGAAGCCGTGCTCCAAAAGATACTGATAGACTCTGACCAGTGTTCCTTTGTCAGCGTCAGAGTCCCATGCAAGCCAACGCGCAGTATCCCGCTCAGAGAGAGCAGGTGCTGATATAGTGATGTTCGCTGCGATGTGTGCCATTGCGGCAGTACGGTCGAATGGACGGTTTGCCCGAGCATAGCCACACTTTCCTCCCACTGGCTCCTGTTGTAAGAATACTGAATCCGTCCTATTTGCAAAGAGAGAAATAAAGGTTCCAATGACATCAACCTCCGACATGCTTACGTACCTCTAGCAGCGCCTTCATTAAGTCGCCGGTCGAACTTTCGTGCAGCTCTTTAGCGATGCACCTCACATACTCCATGAAGTGCTCACGACTAGCCTTAATAGTCTTGCTCTTAAGCAGGATGTTAAATACAAGCAGATAGTTTTTCTTGCTATTCGTATAGTACTCTACTGCGTCTAGGCAATTATCATACGTCTGTTGAATAGTCTGCTTGTAGCTCTCTGCGGGCAGTTTGAGTCTGTAGCGGTCTACTTCCCACATAGCGAAGTTGTCTTGCCACCACTGCGTCCAGCCCCACTTAGTCTCGTGCTCATCCCAACACAGACAGCACTTGGCGGCGAAGTAAGGGACTTTGCGAGTATTGATATTAGTGCCACACGCTGAGCAGCGCACTGGAATAATCATCGTGCAAGACTCGACATCACATGAGCCATGCAACCACATATAATCATGCCGATTGCATAGAGTAGCGTGCATAGTGCATACACTACAGGTGGTGCGATGTACCAGCCGATAAACAGCACGGCGGCTACAATAACAAACTCGTCTACTTGCATTTATAAGTCCTCTGAATAACCTCTTTGTGTCGCTGAAAATCTAGCAGCGTTCTTACATAGACGAACTGGTCGTCAAGGCGAAGCTCTAGCCCGTCGATGCGGCTCATCTGCAAATCCGACACAGCAAACCATGTGCCCTCAGCCTTACAGATAAGTAGCGGCTGCTTGTGCTCTCGCTCGGCTTGACTGCGAGCTTGCTCCCAAAACTCACGTATCACATTCGTAGGATTAAAGAAGTGTCGGACCTTAAGCTTCTTATCGTCCTTCACCTCTACGGCGAACGGAAAAGACTTAGGCACTATATGGTCAGAGCCCTTTTGTCTGTTGGGTCTGCGAGCAAATGGCTCGCCCCACCAGTCGGCTAGTATCTTAGCGATTAGACGCTCAGCCGCCCCGCCCTTTGCTTTGCTGTTTACCATTAGGCTCGATTCCTATCATCTCAGTAAATGACATGACCGACTTATCAAATCTCAGGTAAAACTTATCAGCTTCGCCGCTTCTGTTAGCTGCTACATCTACGAGTAATTGTTTTTGAGTAGAGCCGTTAGCGCGCTCAACCTCTTCATTATGTAGAAGCATAACTATGTCTGCATACGCCTCTACAGCCCCTGAGTCTTTCAAGTCTGTTAATAGCGGGCGCGGATTAGCTCTAGCCTTTAGGTCGCGATTGAGGTGATGTAGCAGCATTACAGGACATTCTAGTTCTACTGCCAAATCTTTCATATCACTTATGATACCTTCGACTTGCATCGGTCTTGGTAGAGCAGAATCACGCGGAGTTACTTTACCCGTGTGGTCTACTGCCACCATGGCTAGTGTACCGTGCTCGGCTTTAAAACGTCTAGCACAACTGGCTACCTGAGCGGCTGTAAGGGTGCTTGAGTGCTCTACAAATAGTGGTAGTTCTGTAGTAACATCGATATGTCTTTGTATATTTGATAAAAAACTCTTATCTACTTCGCCTGGTTTATAGAAGCTGTGATGCTCAACTCGCATAGTCTTGCTAAGACTTCTTATTGCTAACTGGCGAGCAGTCATTTCTAGCGAGAAGAATAAGACCGGTCCTTGATGCGCTATGGTCCAGCAGAAGTCCCACGCTAGAGCTGATTTGCCTTCTTTGGGACGAGCGGCTAGTATCACAAGCTCTTGAGGTTTGAAGCCGCTTGTGAGGCGCTGTAGCGTAGGATAACCAGTATCAACTCCGGCTCTTATCTCACCGGCTTGCACCTTTAATATGTAGTCTTTGTTATCAGCTAGTAAGTCGGTAAACGCAACCGGCTTTCGCTCGGAGATAATAGATTCAGCCATTCTGACGGCGGACTTAACCGCATCAAGAGATTGGTGACTATTCTCCGATGTCGTATTGCTGGACTGTAAGAGCGCTGAATCAACCAAGCGCTTCGCCATGAGGCGCTGCAATACGCTTCTAAAGTCCTTGAGTAAAGGGATATCGGCGTCATTTTGTTTTACCTGTATGTCGTCTAGTCCACGGTGCTTGAGAAGCGCTTGCACCATCTTAAGCGCTGGCTGTTTGCCGCGTGATATTAAGTACTCACACGCCTTCCATATTTCTTTGTTGTCATGCTCTACAAACGAGTCTAAGCTAATACCGTCTGTGTAAGTGAGGTCCAAAGGCGCTGACATCAACGCCTCTAAGTAATCTCGCTCTACAGTGATATTAGCTGTCGGAAGAATCGCCTTAAGTCCTCTAGTTTTTTGTTCGCTCTCTCTGAAGCAGCGCCATCTACCAGCGAGTCCCACACAGCCGGTGTCCGCATGTAGAACGCACCAGTTACATAGCCAAGTCCTACGGGCTTCATGGCTGAAATCCAAGGTGCAGTGCAAGGGCACATATCATTGCGTAGCAGGGTATCCTGTGTGAACAATTCGTAAAGTGATTATCCCAGATTTGAGACTCTGAGCCATAGTTACGCTTCAGTTCTAGCGGTTTCATCTTCAATCACTCTTAGTAGTTCGCAGAAGTCTTGATAATCATCGACCATGATGCCTTGTGCATCTTTGCCGTCTTTTGTAAAAGTAGCGCCGCGTGCTCTAAAGAAGTTGCGCACTGTCGCATCATGTAGCCTGCCTTCAAGCAGTGAAGCCTTCTTAGCAAGAATCTCGGTTGCAACAGCCTTGGCTCCCACAGCCTTGAACTTATCTTCAAATAGCTCTATAGCTTGCTTGTAACCACTGTATCCCATGTCCAAGTCCGTATTAGCCGCCTTTGTAAGCGTTGCGTTAGATATCTTACGTTGTGCAGGCGTGAGGTCATTCGAGTGGTTATGATTTCCCGCCATCTTGGACTCCAGTGACTTTGCCGTGCCAAAGTTCGGAGAGTCACTGTCTGCATCTGCTTGGTCCTCGAATCGTATCTGGAATGTCTGACTCATGGCTGTCTTCCAAGCCATGGTGAAAGCTTTGGGTGTGGCTTTGTCTCCGCTGTCCATGCCTTCGCCTGCAACTTCAACGTCTATGTACGCCGCATCTTCAACAGCGATAAAGCGATATGTCACAGCAACAACGCTTTGGTAGTTAATCTTGCCGTCAGCTTTGTTGTGCGCATACGTCTGCACAGTCTTACGCACTGGATAGATGACTAGCTTGTGCTTAATAAGTAGCGGGGCTAGTGAATCCACTAAATCTTCATAGCGTCGGTAATTAAACTTCTGCATCGAGTTGACGCCATCTTTGCCAATAGCCTTAAGCTCTGTAGCCACGGCTGTAATTAATTCTAGAACTTTCAACTGTCCAGTATCTCCTGTAGTCTAGTTATACGTTGCATCATCTCGGCTTTAACCTTCTTGCCGAGGCTTGGTCTGCGCTTGCCCTTTTCGTGATTACAGTGCGTGCAAAATACACCTTTTGAAAAGTCGTGCTTTGTACGGTTCGGGCAGTCAGGTGACTGCCCGTCCTTGTACGCTAGCTCGGCATTAAGCGCTTCTATTTCGGCTCGCATAAACGCCTTAGTATCCATATGCCAACATCGTCCAAAGCAATTCTTTATGCCGATGCCTTATGCGGTCCCAAGGGACAAGCTGGTTCAGCTCAAGCTTAAGTTTCCGTAAGTGGATGATATTCATCTTCTGTCATTCCAAAGCTTGCTGCTACCAGAGCCTTTGCTGTCACTTTAGGCTGTGCTTTACCACGCTCGCCATTCTCGTAAAGAGGTGCGGCGTCTGCTCTGCCTGGCACGTAATACACTTCACGCTCACCATTAGGTCTTGGCGATGCGTCCACTACACGAGTTGATACGATAGTCGCTGTAGTGTTAGGGACTTTGAACTGTAAGCTCTCGCCGTACTCGTCTTTGGCAATACTCTCAGCTTGGTTTTCTTCCCAGTAACGCTTCTCAGTGAACTTGTCTATCATGATACGCTTCAGCTCCAGGTTCTGCTCCGAGTTAATAGCATCCACAGTAAGCGTCTCCGGCGCTTTAATAACGTACTCATGAGTCTTAGGTATGACTCTGCCATGCCAGGCGTACATTGCCAGTCCATCGGTGAACGCCATAGCTGGACCGGTTTCATTGTGCAGCTCTCCTGTGTCGTCTACAGTCAAAACAGACGCTCTGTGGCAGATAAAGACACACTCGGAGAATGTGGCAAACCAGCCAACGAGCTTAGCCAAATGAATGTAAGGCTCTACTTCTTTCAGTTCTGAAGCAGGCTTTACGCCTTCTGCGCCTATCATGTCGTAGTAGCCAAGCCAATTAGAATCTTGTGAGCCGTAGCACAGCGAGACGATTTGCCACGCCTTCTCTATAGTCCACTCGCCACCACCTGGCACTTCGATTTTGTACTCGATTAGCTTCTCGACTATCTTCTTAATCATGTCTAGTGGAGATTCGCACCAGATAAAGTGCTTGAGTCCTTTACCGCCCACCTCGTGACCAGAGCGCCTGTAAGCCTCTTTTATCCACTTCTCGGCTTGTTTCTTGTTTGGGCAGTTGCCGGTTGCGATACCGTGCGCTACCCATTTCTTCATATAGTCGGGCATTTTAGCCTCGACTTCAGGTGTTAATACTACTTCCATTAATTACTCCCTATAAGATGTTGATAAGTGTCAAATCGCACATTCTCGGTCCATAAGTAGGGCGGATTTTTCCAATTGGGATATTCTTCAATCCCCGGTAGGACGCCTTCGAGAATATGCATATACAATTCAAGCGGCTGCATTAGTCCAGTGCCTGCATTTGAAGCTGTTTAAGCTCGTCCCACATCTGTTGCTTGCGGACTTCATAGATGCCTGGCTCAACTTCAATTGTGTCATGCTCAGGATGCGTGAGCGGTGTAGTCTCAAGCACTTCAATGAACATGTTCACGCGCTGGTTTTTAGTCTCAGCTATCTTCACAGTCGTGCTGCTCATAGCGTGCGGTCTAGGGCTGCCTACAGACTGTTGTAAGACTGTTGTAGGTGTTTTCAGTTGCACTAGTGGAGTGTCTTTCATATAAGCCGGTAGCTCACTGATTTTAACCAGCAAGATATCGCCTTGGCGGTGCTGGTCTTTGACATTCTCTAGTCGTTCTCTAACTATGTTTCGCTCTTTAGTTGCCATGTTGTTTTCTCCTCGTCTAGCCATTCAAATATCTCGTACATCAAAGGCGTATTATTACGCGGTCGCCATTTCAGAGTGGCGGTTGAGCGAGACAAACCAAGCACCTCGTTCTCAAACAACTCACTAGGCAATAAAACCGGCTGCATGTTTACTCCTTAACAATGGCGTTACTATAACAGCTTGCAATAGAACAAGGGCTTAGATTTCTCCAAGCCCTTGTATATACAGACTGTAATTCGAACTAGCCTATCATCTCATCTGGTAGTTTACGTGCATATGCTCTGCGTGCCAGGTTGTAAGTCCAGACACCATGTCTTGGCTTCTTGCCTGCGTCTATCTCAGCTTGTCTCTCCTTGTTTAGTAGAGTCATTATTTTAAAGAACGTCCAGCCTTCATTGTCATGTAGCTCGCGTATCATCACCACATCCTTATATGTCTTAGGGTCTGGCTCTAACATCTGACGCTCGACCGAGCTACCTGGCACTGCTTTCTTGACTAGCCGATAGCCGTAAGGGACTTTACCGCCCATATAACCGCCACGCTCTTTTGTAGTCTGCTTACCTGCCGATGTGCGCTGATTTATAACGCCGACTTCGTACTCAGAGAACATCAAGAACATTTGAAACATGAGCTTGCCCGCTGGTGTGTCAGTCTTGATTAATTGCTGTGTGGATACAAGCGCTTTGCCATTGCTTAGAAAAGCCTCTCTAAGGACTCTCAGACCGCCCTCAACGTCTCTGCAATAGCGGCTGATGTCATAGACAATGATGCCCTTAATATCAGGGCTGTCTTGCATGTAAGCAATTGCCTCTAAGAACTCTTCCCGGTCCATAGTCGTACCGCTGCCAGTCTCAGTAAATGGCTTGCCAGTAAGCGGGTGCATGACAAGCTCGTAATTCCACACGGCAGCGTACTTCTCAATCTCTGCTAGCTGTGTCTCGAACGTCGCCTCATCCTGCGACTTAGACAAGCTTGATTTTCTTACATAAGGTATGTATTTATCCACGGCTTGCATACTCCTGTTCTAAGCGGTCTATAAGGTCACGAATGAAGTGATTTGGCACATCGAAATAGCCTATTTGTTGAGTCTTTTGCCCGTCCGGTGTCGTTTTGACTGGCACGCAAACAGAGACGAACCCACCGCTTCTGTACTTCTTAAGCCCCTTACGTAGCTCGGCTATGTTTATCTGTGCGTCCAAGACCTTGCACTGTTCCTTAAGCACGCCAAGCTGTCTACGCTCTTCTAATGTAGGGTCCGAGATATTCTCCAAGTCAAAAGCACAGTCAGCACAACTACTGAGCATCCTTTTAAGCTGTGTAAGTGTTGGTTTCATACGCATTTTACTCCTGCGATGTTATGTAATTGGCGCCCCTGGACGGATTTGAACCGACGATACTCCCGCAGACAACGGGTTACTTTGAACCGCTAAGCTACAGAGGCAAGTGCACTGCTAAATTAGCAAAGATACCGGCGTCCGTCAAGTGAATTATTTGCCTTGCAGACAGGCTGCCATTGTGTCAATCACACTACTGAGAATTAACAAACATTCCGTTACAACCTATTGACACCGAAAACAGGTCACATATAATAATATCATACAGAGTCCGAACGGCATAAGCGTTTGGTTTCGATACAGCGTTACTTCTAAAACAAACGGTTTTGTATCACACCGCGCTACGTCAGTAAAGCGCGTGTGTGTAGTGAATACATGGCTTGATCTTAAGTACATACTGTATGAACTTAAGTACGGTCCGTATATAAGTAAACACCACACTTTTTTAATTTGAACTTACTCAGTCAAGTGGATACATTAATTCTTGCTGCTCGTGCTCTGCTTGACGCGCGCACGGCAGCTAGCAAGAGGTGTAAAAGTGCAGCCGCTATGTCTTGATTACCGTATGTTATCCGAGCAAATTGGCGTTGCTGAGTATAGGATTGTATGGACGGAATTCGTAGGCTTATTTCGTGGCACTCTTTTATTTAGACTATGGTTCAAGGAGTTTTTAAATGGCGATTAATCGATGGGTCGGACAGGGTAATTTAGTGTTTGACGTTGAAGTCAAGCAAGCTGGTGAGAAGAAAGTCTTGAATAACAAGCTTGCCATCAATTGGGGCAAGTCGGCAGATGGTAAAAGTCTCACGGACTTTATTCCATTCACTGCTTGGGATAAGGACGCTGAACTAATCGGCAGGCTTTCTAAGGGCTCACAGGTGGCTCTGGAGGGCAATATCAAAGTGGAGTCTTACAAAGACAAGAATGACACTATGCAGACCAAGGTGTTTGTTCGTGTAACAAGCGTTGGTCTTTGTTATGGCACAGCTTCTGTCACACAAGAGATGGAATAATGCGTCCTATCAGTCTTGACTATAGGCGACTTCACGAAGCGGACTATGACCGTATTCTCCGTGGCAGGCGCAGTATTAAATTTCATGACCATGGCAGAGCATTTCGTCTGTATGACAGTCATATACTCGATATTAAGGGGCTTTATCAACTCCACAGAGGTTTTTAATGCAGCCAGTGCTGCTTGACCCGAAAGAGCCGTTTAATAATTCAAGATTCAATGCTGGTTTTAGACGTTATATTGGAAGTCTCGTGAATATGACAGAGTCGCTTTACACATGGCTAGAAGGTACGCAGCACGATTTGGATACAGACGCTTAGGTAATGGCACCCTGGTGCCGCACCCTGAAGAACATCGCTATGTCCGATTGATTGTGCAGTGTTACCAAGCCGGTATGTCTGCAAAGGCGATTCGCAAGATGCTCACTAAAAGACAATGCCCCGTACCTTTATCGGCACAGGGCATTGAATCTTTGCTTAAGTTCTTAGGCTTTTACGAAGGCGACAGACGCAGTTAGCCTATCCCCCAGTCGCTGTCCTTTTTAAGAACTTGATAGCTATAGCGAGTCAAAAGCTCGACCGTAGCATCATCTTGGTTTTTCTTCCAGCTGAAGAGTGCAGGGAATTGAGTGAAGCTGTCATTCAAGTGGCGTTTTATCCAAATCTCCCAGCATTGATTATCAAGCGAGCGCTTAATCTCATAATCGCCGCCGTCATCACGAATGTACTCAGTTACAGCTTCTAACATCGATTCACAGTCGAGCTTATATCCGGTTGAATATTTGGTTAGTGTTACAGTCATTTTAGCCTCCTAATGCGGCAGTTAACTTACGTTGCAGTGTCATAAACAAATCAGTCTCTTGTGAACTTAATCCCTCCGAGCGTAAGTAATGGCTAACAGCCATGTGTAACTGGTTTATCTCGCCGCCAGTCAGCTTGACTGTGTAGCCCTCCTCTGTCACATAGCGAGTAGCGACTACAAGCCAATCGACTTCGTTCATAGAGTGCTCTAGTTGTTGACGCATGTACAGCGACATGGTGCCAAGCTTGATTTGGTCTGTGAATAATTGCTTAATCGCCTCAGCCATTTGAGCACGCACAGAGAACCTGTTATTGCCCGGCACGGCTAACAATTTCTCGGCGTCCTCTCTAAAGTGCTTGTCTAGCTCTTTATCACCGTCCAGGTATATTTGCAGTGCCCATGTGTAATCTTTAGTCATACTGCCCCCTCGTAGTTACCAAGCTTCATTTCTTCGAGCTATGCGTCAGCCATATTCTGCGCCACCTCGGCTTCTATGACCTTGCTGAACTTACGGCAGGCGAATTCGTCAGCATAGCGTCTATTGCCCACAGCCACTACGTCCATAAACAGCTTCACCGCCATGACATGCACGTACTTACCGCCCTTATGCTTCTCGGACAGTTTGGCTTGTACCTGCTTACGTATGCGGTCATAGGTGTAGCGGTCATTCTCAGTGTACAGTTGCAAGTCTGTTACTTTGTGCTCTCTGTCTTGTAATTTCATGCTGTCACCTCTTGCGATAAATGTCTGGCATAGTCCTCGGCTTCATCTTCAGTCGCAAAGCACTTGCCCAAGTCTGTACGCTCGCCATTCTTGGTTATGACTGTTACACCCCAGATACGCGTGCCATACTCAATGCCCGCCCCAAAGCTTATTTCGTACAGGTATTGCCCCTTTTGCCCATACTTGGTTATGTTAGGCGTCATGATGTTTGGCTGGTTGTTAAACGTCAGCTTGAAGCGACGTATGATATCTTCTTGTTTCATTGCTCTACTCCTGTGATGCTCGGTGTACGAATTGCACGCACTTACACTAGCCCGAACATGTCGGCAGGTGCATAACGCACCATGCCGTCGTGGTGTTACGCTACTATGACATCGCAGTCCCTACACTTGTAACTACCGCCTGTCACATAGGTCTTGCGGGCATGGCTGCACTTGCTATTTACTACAGCTTCAGGCGGTCCATCGAACTCGCTCGATATGGTTGAGAAGCCTGGAATGACCGACTTGGATTGAATCGGCATAACAAGCGCCACTATTTCCCCGCCGTGAATTGCGAACACCGGATTGGATAGCTTGGTTGCTACCCAATTGCAGCCAGGGAATATCTCTTCCACTAGCGATACGTAATAGGCGTTCATAACTACAAAGCTTTCGCCATGGCTCATCTTGAGTACTGGCGACGTCTTGCCACCAAAGCTAGCGATGAACCCGCAATGGTCGACATGCAGTGTTAGCGGGTATTGCGTAGTGTTATGCCTATCTACAAACGCTTGAAATGTAACACCGGGGTTATTGCCCGTAGCGGCTTTTAACAGCTCGTCCTTGATGAACCCTGGCAGCTTGACCTTACCAGCCAGTGCGGACTTCTTGATACACCAGCTGCCGTCTGTAACCATGTCTGGACAGTACAGGTTAAGCCCCTTAAGTCCTGTGTGATGAGCTGCGCACTTGAATACGTCTAGCGCTCCACGCGATTTCTTACTCTTTGTCATGTCTAGTTCTCTCCCTGTATTAGTATCAACGCCATGTTGTACGCTCTCAGCACTGCCAGCTCATCCGCTAGCGCCTGGTCGTCCACATACTCAAGTATCGTCTCAAGTCTGGCTATCATGTGTCGTGTATCGGTCTGTGTAGTTGGCATGATGTTTTACTCCCATCTTGCTTGTGT
>OFQV01000310.1_pt1 | contig 13350 bp, 28 predicted proteins | sample 1542971 | NCBI WGS metagenome assembly OFQV01 (sample SAMN07774229, study PRJEB24372) | wastewater metagenome | isolation source: WWTP Cannobio (Effluent) | place: Italy: Cannobio | collected 2016-01
GGCCGCATGAGCCCATCACCGCGAGAGCGCGAAATTCTGGCATGCGCACAGCGTGGCATGTCGTGCAAAGAGACGGCGCGCGAACTCGGCATCACGTCGAACACGGTGCGCTGCCATCGACGCAACGTCATGCAAAAACTCGGCACGTCGCGGATTGTGGTCGCGGTGCTGGCAGCGCGCGAGAAAGGGCTACTGTGAACCTGCTCTCAGTCCTGCAGCCCTCACCAGAGGCGCGCACGATCCACCGTCGGCTCGGCCACGTGCTCGAATGCCAGCGGTTTGAGTTGCTGCAAGCGAAGGCGAACATCTGGGAACCAGGCGAGACGCCAGAGCCGCGCCCTGAACGTGGCCCGAAGCCGCCGCCGATCAGCAAGCCTCGCGGCCGCGCATCGCACGACGTGATTCTTGCGCACATCGGCGCAGTGCCGACGACTGTGCGGGACATCATGGCCGCAACTGGCCTGAAGATGACTGCGGCTTACAACGGAATGAACGTCCTGCTCAGCAGTGGGCGAATCAAGAATCTGTCGCGGTCCGGGCACATCGGCCGATACGTGCTGACTGGTGTCGTGCCCGTAGTGCCGCCGAAGGTCGTCAAGCCGCGCAAAGTCCGGCCAGATCCCAATGCGCGACACGACACGAACCGCGCGCAATTGCTGCTCGCGCTGACTGACAAGCCGCAGGATTACAGGCAGCTTGCGGCCGCTACCAGACTGCCATCGCATGTCGTTAAAACGTGCCTGTCGAATCTCGTCGACAAGGGGCTGGCAAAAAATCACGCGGCATCGGGCCAGCGCGGGCAGTACACGCTGCCAGCGTTTGCGATGCCGCAGGAACCGAGGGGGCCGTTCGATGTCTGACGTTACCGTGCACTACACCAGCCACGAAGCGCTTAAGCATGGCGTGCGCAAGTGCATCGTCATCGCCGATCGCGGCCGCAATCTCACCGTCGAGATTGATCGGCAACTGGTGACGATCCCGCGCACGACGGTATTCCCGACTGCGCACATGGCGTTGGACGAAGCGAACCGGCAAAAGCGGCTGGAATGCGTGCGTGCGCTGCGGTACTGGTCGGGACGGTTGCGGCAGCAGATCGGGGTGCAGGCATGAGCCCGGAGCCAGTCAATTGCACAGACTCAGAACTCTCCACCTATTTGCAGGCGCTGGAGGCGGGATTCTTGCCGACCTTCTACTCGGACACCAGCCCGTTTGCGCTGTCGAGTTCGATGTCTATTGCCAGCAAGTCCTGGCGCAGCGGCAAAAAGACGGGGCACTTCCCTGGTTTCCCATTTTTGCCGATGTCCGCGAGTTCGACGGCAAACCCTGGCGCGGACTCGTTGATGTCGTCGCCGGAGGGTTCCCTTGCCAGGACATCAGCACAGCAGGGAGTGGCGCCGGAATCGACGGCGAGCGATCCGGCCTATGGGGTGAAATGGCGCGGATCATTGGCGAGGTTCGACCCCGATTCGCGTTCGTGGAAAACAGTCCAGCACTCGTTAATCGAGGACTCGGACGCGTGCTCGGTGACCTGGCCGCGCTCGGGTATGACTGTCGGTGGACAGTGCTATCTGCTGCCGACGTTGGGGCGCCGCACCGGCGCGAACGGATCTGGATTGTGGCCAGACGGGGTGACCGCATTCCACACTCCGAACACGACGGGATTGGATGGGGGCAGCAACAGTCGGGCGGCATTGAAGGCGCGGAGATTGTGGCAAACGTCCGTTTCGGACGACTCGGTGAACAGGACTGCGGGCAAGTTCAACAGCAGGGGCGAGCCGAAATTGAGCGCGCAAGTGATGCTACCGACGCCCAGCGCGGGGCAGTGCGAGACGCGCCCAGCGAAGACGTGGAATCAGAAATCGCAATCCGGCCGCTCGCTGGGGTGCATGGCGGCGACGAATATGTGGCCGACACCGCACGGGTTCAGCCCGGACGGACGGAGCAACGGGCCGAGCGGCAACGAGTTCGGTCGGGCGGTGAATCAGTCGCTGGCATGGCCGACACCATGCGCGGACGATACCGGACACAGGACGGCGAAGTATGCGCAAGGGGGCACGGCATTGAGCATGCAGGCTGGTGGCTCACTGAACCCGACGTGGGTCGAGTGGCTCATGGGGTGGCCGCTCGGGTGGACCGACTTAAAGCCATCGGAAACGGGCAAGTGCCGCAGTGCGCAGCCGAAGCATGGAGATTGCTGACATGAAGATCGCCGCCCACGAACCCCGCTGCGCCGATGCGCTGCACCACGGATGTCCAGATCGCAAGCAGTGCAAACGCTGGATTTACCGCCTGCACAACATGACGCCGAGCACGCCGTTTGCGAACTTCGCCGATTGCCGCACTGATCGCGGTTGTCGCGACATCATCAGATTGGAGACGAGCAATGAAAACCACGCTTAACGCAATCCGCAAGCATCAGCCGTGCGCCGACGGCTGGCAAAAACTGCTGCGCCATCTCGGCAAAAAAACTGCCGACGATGAGCCAGTGAGCATCATCACGATTCTCGACAGCAACGGCCTGGATGATGCGCTGTGGTGCCTGCGCGCTGTTACCGGACACGACCGCGAGATCCGGCTGTATGCAGTCTGGTGCGCGCGGCAGGTCCAGCATCTGATGACTGATCCGCGCTCGATTGCTGCGCTGGATGTTGCTGAGCGGTATGCAAACAATTTGGCGACTGAGCACGACCTAGACGCCGCACGGGCCGCCGCATGGGCCGCCGCATGGGCCGCCGCATGGGACGCCGCAGGGGACGCCGCAGGGGACGCCGCAGGGGACGCTCAAGCCGCGCGCCTGCGCGAAGTGTGCGCCGAAGTTGATCGGCTGGAGGCTGCCAATGCTGGTGCGAATGACTGAAGAACCGGAAGACTATGAAGGGCCGTGGCCCAGCGAGGATGCGATGACGAAGCCGACGGTTGATGAAGTGATGGGGCTAGTGAAGGACTATGCGTGTAGGTCGTTCATCCCCGGAAGTGGGATGAAGGAAGCGCATGACAAGCTTAGGGCCGCGCTCGAATCGCTGATCGCGCCTGCGATCCTGAACAGCACCATGACCGACGAGGAGGCCCGTGCGTTCCAGAACTGGGCCGGCATGGATGGTGCATCTGCGTGGGCGTTGATCGCGCGGCATGCCGAGGGATGGGCAGAAACCGGGCAGATGATGAACGCATGGTTGGACGCGAACAGGGCCGCGCCTGAATTGAAAGCGCCGCTTTCAATGGATGGAAAGTCAGCCGCGCCGCAGCAGGCCGAGCCGGTGGCGCAAATCGGCTGGGCGGATGAGTTCGGCAACCTGTTCCCGATGGGTGCGTGGAAGCCGACGCAACGCACGCACCACGACTCTCACAAAGCGGCATGGCGCCCCGTCTTTCTGCACCCGCCCGGCGACGAAGTGCAGGCCGAGCCGGTCGGGTATTTCGTCAACGATGAGAGCGACGATCAGTGGCATCAGGTTGACTATGAGCAGCGCAACGGAGCAGACACGTACCCGCTTTACCTGCACCCGCCCGCCGACGAAGTGCAGCGGCTGCGGGATGCGGCGCGGGGTGTGTGCGATCGGGCTCGCGCGTCTCAATGGGCGGCCGGCGAAGATGCGCTTGTGCCTGCGAGTCGTCTCGATGCCCTGCTTGCCGCGCTGGAGGGGAAGTGATGGATAGCACCCTGAAGATGCCGCACTGGGATGAAGTGCTGCGCCTGCGCGCCGAGGTCGAGGCGCTGAAAGCCGAGAATGCGCGGCTTCACACTGCAAACGAACGAATGCGGGCTGCACTGGAGAGGGTCCGATGTCGAGACTGGACACCGGACTGGGTTCGAGACATTGCGAATCGCGCGCTGGAAGGGGGTGAGTGATGGACGAGAAATGCGGCTACAAAACGCCGACATCTGCCGACTCGCTTGAGCAGCAGATTATCGACCCATCGTTTCCGAAGAACGAGCGCGAATGGTGGGCATCCGAAGAAATCGCCCGCCTGCGCGCCGAAGTCGATGCGCTGAAAGCCGAGGACGCGCGCCTGCGCAAGACGTGGCAGAAGGAGAACGATGAACTCGTTCAGATTCTTGGTAAGGCGCTTCAATACCCGAGGTTCGTTGACGATCAATCAGTGTTCCCGGGCGCAACTGAGGCTGACGGGGTGTGCGTGCCTTGTCACACGGCGCTAAGCATTGCTGACGAGGCTGCGGAAAAGATCGAGGCGCTGAAAGCCGAACTCGCGCGGCTCACGCCAATGATGCGCCTTGAGCCAACGGGCTGGGAATTTCTCGATTGGATTGAGCCGGACTTTCTCACGTCGATTCCGCAGGGCACGCAGCTTTACATGATCGACGCGGCCCGCGCTGCGCAGGGGGTCGAATGATGCTTGATCCCCGCCCAATCGAAGTGGCGTGGTATCGCCAGAACGGCGCGCACCCGCAGCGCATCGCTCGCGACTCAAGCGGCACCGAGTACGTGATCGGCGACGCAGCGTGGAATGCGCGGCACGTGTGGGCGCGCGAGGTGATCGAGCCAAAGATGCGCCGTGAAGTGGCGCGCAGGGAGACGTGCAATGACTGAGAAACGCTCGCCGTGGTTCAACGCGCGTAGGCAGCCGCCGGTTAATGGCGGCCACGCATCAGAGTACGAATGGAAATGCGACCGGGTGCCGAATTGCAAGATCGAGCGATTGGGCAAGGCTCTTGTGCGCGAGTACGGCATGGCCTGCCACGAATGCCAATGGCGCGGCCTGCTGCGCGAGGATGGCGAGGTGTTGCATAAACGCACGCACAAATAGTTGTTGACACTGCGGATTGATGCGCGCACAATTACTACATGCGCTGCATTTCGCGGCGCGCAATCAGGAGACTGACATGAAACAATCTCAGATCATCGCCGCTAACAATCGCAAAGCATATGCAGCCGCTGAAGCGGCCGAAAAGTGCGCGATTGCCAAAGATCAGGTTTGGTCTCTTGGCATGACCAAATTTACTTTTGACGACAACAGCGTCTTAGCTGTTCGGGACGTTGACGTATTCGCGATTGATGCCGACGATGCCGCCAGCATTCGCAAGTACGGGGAATGGATTGGGTCTGACTCCGCCGACGAAACGGCAGAGGTCGAGCGGCTGCTTGCCGCGATTAAAGAATGAGCACCGCCGCCACGCCCCGCATGGGCCGCCCCACCCTGCCAGAGTCAGAGCGCGCGAGCGTTGCCTACAACGTGCGCTTGACTGCCGCGCAGCACGCGAAGGTCGTGCGGCTGGGCGGTGCGCAGTGGATCAGGGATCGGATCGACAGGGCGAAAGAACAGGACTGGGGGAAGGCGTGAGCGTGCTTACCGATGATGGATACCGGCAATTGATGAAACATGCGCAGCGATTAGCGCAAAGCGGGCATGATGAATTGGCGCAGCACTTGCGCGACATGATTGGCATGCGCGCTGATGCTGAGCGGCTCTGCTGGCTGATCGATACCGCCGATTCTTCGTGGACTGTGGAGATGTTCGAAACGTTCGAAACTGGCGAAATCCGCAACGTGATAGACATAGCGATGTCCGCTACGGCCCAACTAGCACGCTAATCGTTTGGCGAGATTCAGCCCATCAACGCACCCCTACAGGGTGAGCAAAGAGTTATGAGTCCTCTGCTCTAACCACTGAGCTAACGGCCCATGCTGACAAATCAATGACTTACGAGTGACATTCAAGCGAACTGTTGTGCAGCCAGTGCATGGAAGTGCTGGGTGCGCATACAGCCACGGCAGATTCTGCCCCACTGCTGTAAGTACACATACGATCCTGGTTGTGTATCACAAACGGCAGAATGTGAGCAACAACGGATCTTGTCGCTAACGGGCGAGAGTGTAACAAGGAGGGATGATGAGCGAATGGAAGCTAGTGCCGGTCGAGCCGACGGAAATGATGTTCAGCGCAACGCGCGAGCAGTATTGGGAGGCGTTTCAAGCCGACTACAGCGCCATGCTGGCCGCCGCGCCCGATGCGCCGCAGGCCGAGCCGGTGTTCTATGTGCATCTCGACGGAATCCGCGCCATGCCGCCAGACATTTTCGCCGCATGGTCGCCGACTGCAAAGCAAACCGCGCATGAGTACCGGCCCGTGTTCGACCACCCACCGCCCGACGAGCTCGCCCGCCTGCGCGCAGAGAACGAGCGGCTGCGGGCGGATGCCGACTTGTACCGGCACAATTGGCAGGAGGCGAGGCGCATGCTTAGTGAGCGAATCGCCACCGATATGGGCGCAGCAATCGACGCCGCGATGGCGCAGGGGAAGGTATGACAGACGTTCTAGATTTTCTGAAAGGAACCGATCCGATTGCCCCAGGCCAGCGGCGCATGATCGCAACAGAAATCAAGCGCCTGCGGGCCAGGAATGGGCAACTTCGCGCGCTTCTGATAGAGGCAGTCGGCCATGTCGCGCCAGATACCGGCTGGAGCTACGATGAGCCAACCGGATATTTGCTCGACAGGATTGAAGCGATTACCGACCGCCTACCGCCCGCGCAGCCTCGACCATGATCCGCCCCATCCCAGCCCGCGTGGCGGCCTGATCCCGCTGATCAGCTTCGATCCACCGGGCCACGGCTCGCAATGTCGCCGGGATAAATCGTCGCTCGACATGGCCATTGGCCACCTCCCGCAACAGCCGAGCGGCTGACTCAGCGGTCAGGCAGCGGATCTGGCGCGGGCGCATTCGCCACCGCTTCGAGCACAACCACCTGCCCGCGGCAGATCGCGCCATCGGCCGCCATGTAGTTGCCGCCGTCAGCCACACGGACCGACGTGACTTCCAGTGAGACGCCCAGCTCGGGGACGTAGAGCACCAGGGGCACGGTGAGCGGCCCTGGGCGCATGGCGAGCATGGCGTCGATGACTCTCACCGATTCCACCGGATCAGCCGCAGCACGGCAGGCACGGCCATGGCGCCGAGCACGATCAGGGCGATCAGCCCGATCGCGCCCCAGAACATGACCTCCCACACCTGGGCGAGCCACGGAGTCGGGTCGAACCAGATGGGGGGCATGCTCAGGCTGCCGGCGCTTCGGGCGCTGCGGCGACGATGGCCATCGCCTGGCTGTACTTCGCCATGAATTCCTTGTCCTTGGCCGTTGCCGACGCGATGCCCATCTTGAGCAGGGGCGGCTCGACGGCTTGCAGCACCAGGTGCTGGCCGATCACGGCGTTGGTCTGGTCCATCTGCATGGATTCCGTCATCTGACGGGTCCAGGGGCGGCCGTTCTTGTACAGGGTCACGGCGACTTCCAGGTGGAATTCGTCGGCGACGGCGGGGGTGTTGGTTGCATCGGTCATGGCATTGCCTTTCAGCATGAGAGACAAAAAAACAGGGGCTTTGGCCCCTGCGTAGAACCGGCCCAGGGGCGGCCGGGAGGAGAACGAATTACTCGATGGGCACGTTGTCGGTGGCCACCAAGACGGCGCGCAGTTGCGCCTTGCACGCCGAGAATGAGTCGCGAGCCAGCTTCAGCGCGCCGGCTGCGGCGAGTTCGCTGGTGCCAGATCCGTCGGCACTGGCGGCAGGTCCGGGGGCAGGCGGCGCAGTTCCGGGGGCAGCGGCGCTGGCCGGATCACGATGGACGGACTCTCGGATCGGGGTGGCAGCGTTGAGCAGCCCAGCGACAGAGCCGCTGAAGCACTGACGAGTAGCAGACGCACGAGCTCGTAGTTCACGGGTTGTCCTTTCGGTGTTGGCGGCCATCTGAGCGCGCATCGCTGCGACTTCTTCGGCCGCACGGTCGGCCAGAACTCGGCCTTTCTCACGCTGGGCGTTGGCCTGGCGCTCGGCTTCCATGCGAGCCGACTCGATCTCGGCTTTCTCGGTCGTACAGGCCAGGTCGCGGTCGCGGTAGCCCTTGTCGAATGCCGTCGAGTGCACACGCCAGGCGCCGCCGGCTAGCAGGACAGCAGCGACAATCAGGGCGATTAGGTAGGGCATGGGGCCTCACAGGATCAGGAAAGCCGCGAACGCCGCGGCGAGTGTGCAGGCCGCGCCGATCAGCACGCCGCGCCACAGCGCCTCGCGCCTGGCCAGGTCAATCATGCGGTCGGCAATGTCGGCCGGGATCAGCCGCGCCTCGCTCATGCCGGTTCACCCAGGCACACGGCGCGCTCCTTTGCCCGGCGTTTCGTCAGCCCAGGCAGCGCCACCATTACGCCGCCGACTCGCGCCTTGTCCCATCGCAGGAGTTCGTTGCACGCGCCGGTCACGTCGCCGGCCGCGAGCTTGCGCGCGAGCGTGGACGAGCCTGTATCGCAGACGATTCGCTCGCCAACATTGAACGCGGCATCAGCGAACGCGGCGAGCTGGTGAGCGGGCAGGCCGGGGGCGCACTGCTCAACCGCCACAACGAACGACCACATCTCAGCGTCCAACCGATCCCGGCATTCGGCCAGCGGCGCGTACTGTCCGGGCCGAACGTCGGTCGTCGATCCGTAGCAGATCGTGAGCACGCCAACCGGGTCGCGGTAGGCCCATTGGCGCAACCCCTCGGCCGGAATCGCCAGGGCCGTGGCCAGCGCCATCGCGCTAACTGCCCGCTGGTTGCGCGTCATCATCACTGGATGTCCTTCTGCGCCATCAGCCGAGCCGCAAACGCCCCGCCGATCACCGCGAAGATCAGCGCCATCCGAGCCCAGACGGGCAGCGGTAGCCAGTCAGCGCCGACGGTGCTCAGCACAGCCTCGCAGCCGGTCAGGAACGCCGCCAGGGCCATCAGGCGCACGCTCCACGCGCGACGCAGCAGCAGCCGCCAGTCGGTGCGCAGGCTCACCGCTGGCCCCTCGCCTCGATCAGTTTGTCGATCTTGCGGGACAGGTCGCGGATGTCCTCGCGCATCTCGAGCGCGTACCGCCGCGCCTCTGCGTTCTGGGTCTGGTCGACCTGTTCCTGGCGGGCCGCCGTGGCTTCGACCAGGGCGACCCGCTGCTCGAGCTTCGACCCCCAGGTGAAGATTGCCGCGGCCAGGGTCAGCGTCACCACGATGTGCGAAAGATTGACCTTCTTGTCGAGGTGCCACGCGGTGTCGGTCCGCTCGTCAGGTTTCGGGGCCGGCATTACAGAGCAACCCACTTACGCACCATCTCAGCCCGGCCCAACACCAGCCCGGCCCGCTGGCACTCGGCGACGATCTCGGCACGCATGCGCGGATCGACATCCTCGGCGCAGTAGCCGCCCGTCGACTGAATCACCAGCTTTGCTTCGTGCGCGAACTGCGTCGGGCTGGCGATAGCCGCCGCGATGATGCGGTTGTTGCCAGTGCTGTGCCGCGCAACGAGAACGACGCCGGCGCGGTCATAGACGCGCCCGAGTTCTGCCCGCCACGCGAACCGCTGGTCGACCGATTGCACCTGGCCGCCGGGCAGCGGATAGGGCGGGAAGTGCATCGGATAGCGGCTGGACAAGAATTCCGCGATCTCGTCGAACGCTTCGAAACTGCGCGCACCGGCGCGATTGATGGTGACGACCTCGGCAGAGCCGGGCCAGGTGATTGAGACGGATTGCATTGCTTCGCTCCTACTGTCGGTATTCGGGGGGAAGCCCAAGCCGGGCCGCCTCGGATCGGTACGCGCGCTCGCAGTGGCCGGGCACGGGCCAGGCGCCGGTCCGGTAGCGCAGCCAGGCGTCTTGCCAGAGGAACAGCCAGTCGGCGATCACCCAGGTGACGCGCCACTGATCCCATGCGCCGCGGGCCTTTGCCTTGCTGCCCAGCCGGAATGAGCGGGCGCTGATCGTCTCGTCGGCATAGCCGCCCAGGACGGCATTGACGACCTGATCCAGCGCGCAGAACACCTCATGGCCCCAGGAGCGCGACATCAGAGCCGCGCCGCCGTAATGAACAGCGCGTCGATCTGCTCGTTCGTCAGCCCGATCGCCGGCCCGAGCTGCGAAATAAACCCGTTGTGCCGCTCGAAGTTGTTGCTCATCGTCCATGCGTTGCGCGCGACCTTTCTGGCCGTCGCGTCCTGGATCGCATCAATAGCAGCGTCGACAGCCTCATCGAGACCAGCGCGAATCAGCGCCTCTCGCCCCTGGCGCATCGTCACGCTCGACGGAACCGGGATCACCTGGCGCTGGCCGACGGAGAAATCCTGCCCGTCATAGGTATCGCCGGGCTGCACGTCCGTGCCCGGCGTCACTGTTACCAGCGTCGAGTGATCGTCCTCGGGTGGAGTGAGCCCCTCTGTCGTTGCCACCACCAGACCGGACCGCACATGCGCCCAGACGGTCATAGCAATTCCTCCAGGCCGAGCGCGGTGTCGAATCGCGTTGGCATAGACCACGGCATCTTCTGCGCGCCAGTGAACCGCCCGACAAAGCCGAATTCCTGCGCGTTCGCCATGTCGGCGATGTCCGGAACGAAAAGCACCTCGTCATGGATGCCCGCGCCACGCCGGGCATCCATCAGCTTGCCGCGCGAGGTCGAGTCCAGTCGGGTCAGCGGGATCTCGGCCGTGCGATATCGCCGCTTTTGCTGGAAAAGAATCGATCCGCCCAGCGAGCGCTCGACCTCGGTCAAATCATTCCAGTCGATCGTCGCGCCCACGCTCATGTAGTCGGTGAGCCCGCCGAAGACACCCACCCGGCCAGCCTGCACATAGTTCAGCGGGTTGCTGGTGTCGGTGATCTCGCACTCGATATAGCGGGCCGTCATGGCAGCGGAGTGCACATAGATCACGTCGAACGGATAGCCGATGATCGAATCATAGGTGCCGCTCGGGAAATTGCGCATGACCGAATCGAACGACATCCGCCACGCGTTGACGGTCCCGCTGGTGCCGCCCTCAGTGCCGCCGCTCGACGTGCCGAAGTCCAGCTTGATCGTGGCAGCGCTCGACAGATTGTGCGATCGAAGCGCGAACGCCTGAACCGAGTAGGTCGCGCCCAGATCGACGATGAATTTTGTCGAGGTCGCGTCATCGTTCGTCGAGCGCGCCACCTGATCGAGCGGCCGGGTCGCGAGGTTCGTCACCGGATAGGACGCGTTCCACGATCCGCCGGTGATCGTGACGCCGTGCGCCCGGTTCGGATAGCCAAGAAACATCGCGCCCATCGATCAGCCCCAGAGAGAAAAAGTCACGCGATCGCCGCCGAAGTCCCACTCGGTGGCGATCACCTTGAACGACGTGGCAGACGTGAGCCCGAAGCGCGAATGCTGCAGCGTCACGGTGTTTCCGAGATCTACGGTCAACAAAGACGCCGAGATCCGCGCGGTGACGCGGTAGACCGCGCGCAACGCCTTGAACAGGGTTAGTTGACGGGTCGCCTCAGTCGTCGGCGCGGCCACGCTGTCCAGGTTCAGGCAGTAGCTGTCGCGCGTCACTGCCTGCGCGTGCGGGTTGTTCGTGAGCGTCGTCGAATCGGTGGTGACGAACTCTTGCCACTCATGATCGAGGTCGGCCGCCACCACGAGCGACGGCACGCCATAAATGCTGTTCTTAGTCCAGCGCTTATACCAGCGGGTGGTGATCGACCAGATCGGCGCGGTAAGTCCGCCCGACACGTCACGGACGATCTCGGTCGAGTTGTACTCGGTGAACGCGTAAACGCTCGATCCCGAATAGGTGTCGACCTTGCCGATTCTGAGCACGCCAGCGCGGTCGAACCCGAACCACAGCCCGCCGCCGTTGGCGACCTTGCTCATGGCGCTGAGCGCGGTCTCGGCGTCCTTCACGTAATAGCCCGAGTTGATCGTGGGCGACGCATCCAGCGCGCTGATGTCCGCCGACGAGATGTCGCCCGACGAGACCCCCGCACGCTGGGCCATTGTGCTCAGGCAGTTGTGGCAGAGCTTGCCGGTCGTGTCGCTGAAACTGATGTCGCTGGTGACCTCGTAGGACCACTGATTCCCGAGTCGAAACGCGCCACCAGTCGGCCAGCGCTTCGTCGCGCCGCTCGATGGCGCCGTCGAGAACAGCGCCGCCTGGCTCGCGTAGTTTGCCTCGCGCGACAGGACCAGGCCGCCGGCCTTCTCGTATCGGCCGACCGTGGCCGCGTCATACGCGCCATCGTGGCAGACATAGATCGTGTTTCCCGCGTCGTCATTGATGAGCACAGGACTGATGTTGTAGCAGTCCCCGACCCCCCAGGGCTTGCGAACGCCGGCAGCCCAAGACTCGCCCTCGAGCGTTCCGGTACCGGCGAAGAAATTCTTGGCGAGCGGCACCTCGAGCTCGGCCAGTCGGTCCCGCAGCGCGATCGTCATGCGCTGCAGCTCGATCCGGCAGAAGCGCATCTTCATCTTCAGGACGCTGGTCCAGCTGCTCGAGGGCTCGCCCGCGTAGGTCAGGGCGAACACCTCGTACTCGTTGCCGGCCAGGTAGTACGCGCGCCACCCATCCAGGCCGCCGTCCATGTTGTTCAGCTCGACCGCCCCGTATCCCTGCTCGACCGGGCCGAACGCCGCTGCGTCGCGGAACATCTGCCGCGACACGCTGCCCGGGTTCATCAGGCGGCCCTCGATCCGCGTGCTGGCCGGCGTGTCGGTGCTACGAGTCACCCAACCGGGACCGGTCGTGAAATACGCCGTCTGGGCCGACCCGCCCGAGTCGCGATAACTGATCTTGGCGACGTAGATCATGCGGGCCGCACGCTCGCCATCGTGGCGACGATGTTGATCCGCTCGAAAGCGCTGCGCATCAGCTTCAGTTCGCCGATGACGACCGTATTCGCCTCAGATTGCGCCTTTCCGATCGCCCGCTGGTCATCGCGCTGTTCCCGCGCCACCTCGAGCAGCGTTTCTTGCGACCGGCTGATGGTGGCGGTCGACGTGGCAGTCGACGTGCTGGACGCCAGCAGGTCCGCCGCTGGGTCGCCCGATTCGCCGACCTTGCGCGGCTCGCGCTTGTCGTACATGCCCAGCCGCCCCGGCCCGATGCCTTCGGGCGAGTCCATCAGGCGCGGGTCAAACCCGGGCAGCGGGGTGAATCCGTCCAGCGAGGTCGGCAGCCCATCGCCGCCGGTAAGCGTGCGCGGGTCGTAGCCAGTGAGCGACGTGAACCCGTCGAGCGCGTTCGGCGTGACAGAGCCGCGGACCGGCCCCATCGCCCTGCGCTCGGCGATCTGCGCATCAGTCAGGATCGGCTGCCACGCGGCCTCAGCGGCCACCAGATCCTTGGCCTGCTGGATGATCGCATCCATGCTCGCCGACGTGACCGACGACAGGTCAACGCCCGCAATAAAGTCGCGCACCGACGCCGGCAGGTTGGACGCCTTCAGGCCGGCCAGGATCAGCTTGGCGGTCTCGTCGCCGAGCCCTGCCTGCAGCGCCGCGTCGTCGCGCCCGATGTCGCGCCCGGCCGTGTTGTCGTAGATGCTGCGCCCGGTGGAGTCGCGCAGGAATGAGGC
>OFQV01000311.1_pt1 | contig 13330 bp, 19 predicted proteins | sample 1542971 | NCBI WGS metagenome assembly OFQV01 (sample SAMN07774229, study PRJEB24372) | wastewater metagenome | isolation source: WWTP Cannobio (Effluent) | place: Italy: Cannobio | collected 2016-01
TTCGGCTATAAAGGCACAAGCCTCTTGCCAGGTGATGGGCTGCAATTCGAGTGCGATGGTGACTACTCCTGCGCGTGTGCGCTATGTGTTGCTGGTGGCGGCTAACTGTGAGCCTGTCTTGATTGCGTCCATCAGATAGCGTCCAATAAATTCGGTGTAACTTGGCGGGATTGCCTGGGCTAATTCACCCTGCGTCATCCAGTCGATCTCCATAACCTGTCTTGCCCGTTGTACTCCGCTGAAATGCCCCACCGGTACAACTGGATCGCTTTCCCTGGGCTTTCTTCCCATCCTGAAATTAGATGCACCCTCTTTTGGCAACAGGAAAAACGGCATCTGGAAACTTGTTTCAAACAGGCGAGTACGTCTAAGATTTTTGCCAAAGTAAGCTCCATTCAGTACAACGGGATTGACGAGTGGCGCACCTTGCACATTTTCAATAACGTATGGTTTGCCTGTTTTCTTTAACGCCTCTCTGGTTTTCCCCACCAAGTCCGGGTACTCCTTACCTAAAATTCGCCATTGTTGCGCCGCTAACGAATACTCCTGACATGGCGGGCTTGCATGAATGGCGTCAAACTCATGACCATGTGCGGCTGCATACTCAAGCGCATCCCCCTGCACAAACTCAAAGGGGTAGTTCTTTTGCGGCTTAATGTCAACACCTACAATCTCGGTAAATCCTGCGCGGTGATAGCCCATTGCGGCTCCGCCAGCACAACAAAACAAATCAAGTAAACGCAATCTATCTACCCCCTCGCCGTGTGGCGATGCCCCTATTATTCAGACTGTTTTGCCTGTAAACATTGCGCCACAATGGGAAAGTGTTCGCTAAAGATTTCATAGATTGCCTGTGCTACTTCGCGATGTTCCTTTTGGGCATGTTCATCAAGTCGCTGATCAAAGTAGTGCATCCAACTTCTGCAACTACCTGACAAGAAAAACCGTGTAGTTGTCGCCATCGGGAGAATCATCCTCGCGCATTCGTTGGCAACACCCATTTTGATTAACTCGCTGTGCAAATAGGTTATCTCGCCAAGTAGTTCATTGACTAGATAATTTGCTGCTCTACCTTTACCATTAGCCAGTGGTTCAACGCTTGATTGGCGATTTGTTGCGCCACTTTTGCGAAGTTCAATCGGTTGATACCCCAAACCCGCATTTAGACTATCCAAATACCGCATTGACAACTCTTGCACGTCTTCGGGCTCACAGGCTGCAATGCTCCAGTGGCGTTTGATTTGCGCCGCTACCGCCAAAGACGTTTCAACGTAGATGCACATAGACGCCATTTGGAATGGGCTCCAATGACCATTTTTTAGACAGTAACGAAACAACTTTTCATATTCTGGGTTATCTTGATTTGCCGGATTAGACCCGCGTGCCATAAATGCAATTTGCTTTTCGGCGTCTGGTGTAACCCACTGAAGTTTTACTTGCACGATTCAGCCTTTCGCTTTTGGATTTCATCGTTTAGATACCATGCCGCTTTTTCAAGGTCTTGAATATCACCGCTTGAATCTTTAAGACCCGCCCGCCAAACGTATTTGACCACGTTGCCCAAGTTAAAACCCATGTGGCGTACTATCTCGATACATTCAATCGGCTTGCCGCAAACGCATTTGGCAGGATGAGAGTTGTAATGTTTCGGGTGATTGACAGAATCAGCCATCGCGTGAGCCTTTCAAATAGTCAATCAGTTTTTCCAAGATTTCGATATTGTCATTGACCATGCCTAGTGCTGCATTGCAATGATGGCAGAGTAAACCGCGCACTTTGCCCGTAGTGTGACAATGATCCACTGCAAATCTTCGTGTCACCCCTCTTCCTTTAGGTTCTTTTGTTTTGCAGACTGCACATGCGCCGCCCTGCTCTGCAAACATGCGGTTATAGTCATCTAGAGTCAACCCGTACTTTTTGAGATCAAAGTTTGCCTTTGATACCATGTGTCGCTCTGGGTCTTTTTCTCTCCATGCGGCTTGTGTCTCTGCGTGCCTAGTTCGTTTGTGTTCAACTCCGCAAGGCTCACAGTACAGATTGCCGCCTGTTCTGGGTTGAAACACTTCGTTACAGATACGACAAGGCTTTGGAGCCACTTTTCTATCTGCCCACTTCACAACTTTTGCGCTAGGGTGATTGACGTTATCGTTCATGCTGCTTCACTCAATAATTCGCGTAGCTTGGCGTAAGCACGTGTGTTTATTTGCCGAATAGCACGAACATCTTTACTTGCAATTTCTGCAATTTCGTCATTTTCAAAGCCTTCCATTCGCAAGGATATTGACCATGCTTGCCACTCGCTTAGTTGGTTGACTGCCTCTCTCACTTGATTCTGAATAGTTGTTCGCTCAAAGAGTTCATGCGGAGTAAGGTCAGTAGAGGTTAGAATCTCCGCATTTGTCCGATTGCCTAGATCGCCTTCTTCTCCCCTGTCCTCTACTAGATCATCAAGCTCAATCAATTCAGGTGTTCTGTCGCGCATCATGTAATAGTCAATAATCGCATTGTGGGCGATACGATACATCCAACCCTTTTCATGCTCATTTGCCCCTTTGCCCCTGCGAATGGCAGACAAGGCGCGAATGTAAACAGTTTGTACTATGTCGTCAATTGTTTCTTGCTGGCTCACACGCCGCTTGACATAGCGGAATAACGATTCGTGGTACTCGTGCCACAATGCTTCAATATCAGCGGCGCAAGTAGTCATCACCTACCACCTTTACCTCTTGATTCCCCTGCAATGCCACCGTGAGCCTCTCTATCGCCTCTGCGAGTGCGATAGTAGCATAGAGTTGTGCATCTTGGTGCAATGACATTTGGAGCCCCAAATAATCGCGTGCTGCTTCATCTGCGAGTTGTTTTGCTTTTTCTAGAGAGGTCATAAAATCCCCTACCGGGTATTATTTGCGCCCGGTAGCGCACGTTATTTTGTTTAGTTAAGAATTCGATTCTTCAATCGTTTGGGTTAACTTCTCAAGAGAATCGGCAATCCTCTTGAGTTGCTCTGCTTGAGCAATGGAGGCAAGGCTGTGAGCCTTGTTGTAGAAATAAGCCGCCTCATGGGTATTTACATCTGCGCCGCCCGCAAATTCCATTGTTAACTTTGCTTTTTCTAACGCTTCCATCAATTCCCCCCTAACTTTTATTACCAGTTCCGTTGCAAAATGGGCATCGAACCAAACTGCTTTTTGTCTTAACAAACCCGCTGCCATTGCACCGTTGGCAGATGTTCACAAACCACCTTACCCAAACCATTTGAACACCTCAATCGTGAGTAGGCAGATTATTCCGAACATGACAAGTGTCACCGTGTAATCTGTTGCTTTATTAACCTTTCCTCTGCCTGTTCGAGTGCTAACAGAAAGTTTCCGTCGCTTTTCTGATAGGCGTCTTTCAAATCGGCTAATACCTCGCTTTCTTTGCCCGTAGGATATGTCGTAACCAGGGAGAGGATTAGTTTCAAATCGTTCTGGCAAAGTCCCGGCCACACTTGCGCCGCGTGTTTCAGTAGATTGTTGCTCATTCACTTTTTTCGCCTTTGGCAAAACAACTAATGATTTCATCGTCTTGGAGTACGCAAGTTTGTTTGTCATAATTGACCAAATGTGGATTGCTGTTTGCAATCGCCAAACTCCATGCTACCACCATCAATGTCACAAGTACGCCCAAAATAAAACCACCCGCCGTATCACTTATCATTGTTAAGTACCCCGCCAAAATTCACATCAAGCCCCAAATCCGTTCCTGTTGCTTGACTGATAAAATCAAGTACCTTTTGGCACTCTTCCGGCGTGGCGGGAATCTTGCCATCATTCGCAGCCATGATTTGCTGTGGTGTGTAGGTTGCCAGTAGAGATTGAATGGTCAATACAGGCTTTTGGCTCACAGTTGGAGCAGGTGCGCTAGTGACTTGCTGTGAGCCTACTGACCAACTACCCTCAATCACGTCACCATCGGGAGTCAAATCGGCTCCATATTCATCTGCGCGCTTTGTGCCACCGATAATGTCTGGAAACACAATGTCAGCACAGTAGCCAACTGCGCGCCACCGCGCCATATTTGCCGGGTACTTTTCCCATCCACTCTTGGGCTTGATCAACTCTGCGCGGCGTGCATCCTCAAGCGTAAATGTGGTCGTATACTCAAAGCCATTGCGCCGCTTCATTGTCACTGTGCAGCCTTTGGCATCCTCAGTGATTTTCACCCCGGCGCATTCTGGGGAGTTGAGAATCATTGCTAATGCGCCTTTGGGCGATAGACTTGGTTTATCCTCAATAACGTGGATATTTTCAAATGAGGCAGTGAGCGAAAAACCCAACTCGTAACCCTTGATCATAATCGCCATTGCTTGTTGTGGCGTCTTGGTTCCAAACAAACGCGCTTCGTGCATCACTGGTGCAACTTGCATAATCATCTGCAATGCTGATTCTGTTAATTGTGGTTGCCGTACTGCTAGTGCTGTACTCATTTCATTTCCTTTTTCGCTTAATTCTTCTTGAATGATTCAGGTGATACAGCCCGCAAATAGCGCAATGGTAAAAGTCGAATCGTTCCCCGTATCGGAGTCTCAACCCTGTAATCGCATTGCGGGCTTTTTGTTTCGTCGCATATTCGGTTTTACGGTTGCATTCCCAATACTGGTGTACTTTCCTCGATAATGAGTTCCTTTGCCGCATACTTGCTCTTTTCAGCATCCAACACCGCTAGCCACTCTTCCGGCTTGAGTCCTAATGCCCCTCGCACTTTCTTCTTTGTTAAGTCCCCGATTCCTGCGATTTCGTGGAATGTGTTTTCCCACGTTAAGGAAGCGATTGCATACGCCGCTGAACCACATTCACCAAGCAACAAACCCGCTTTGTCAACCCCAATACCAGGAAGGCTTGTAAGCACGATTTCCGCCTGTGTAAGCACTCTTGGCTGTGTCCTCTGCGCAAGTACCTTTTCGCCGCTTCTATCACGGTTGGCAAGCGTTAAAATGGCTTTTTCGTAGTGTTGGTCAGATTGGCAGACCAACACTGCAACGCCCATTTCTTGCACAGACAACAAAGCCGCTTGTACCGAATCAAACCGCCATTGGGTTGTTCGTGATTCGGTGATTACCATGCCATCAAGTGTGTGGGTTAAAGTGCCAGTTAGCATCAAATAACTCCACTGACTACGCTCCCGCATCGCCGCCACCTGCTGAAACAATCGCCCATCGGCAATGCTGCTTAACAAATCCCCTGGTGTCTTGCGCTCGATGATCAACAAACTGCCATCTTCGCAAGAGGCCCACAGGTCGCCAGTGTCTAGCATCGTTACCGCAACAGGCACTTTGCCACCGAATTTGAGTGCGGTAATGTGACTTGGTTCGCGGCTGTCGATAAATACCGCTGATAGGGTCATTACCTATGCTCCAAATGGTGTTAAAATCTCTTGCACCTCTGGGGAGTTGACAGTGAAATAGTCTTTCACCAATGGCGTACTCTTCAACGCCTTATCTAGTGCCAGCAAATCACTTTTGTTTTGTAAAACTACGTGAGACAAGAATTGCAACGCCGCAGCGCGCTCGGCTTCATTGACTTGCTTAGGTTGGCTCACAGTAGGGCGAGTGGTTGCCTGTGACGTGCTGTGAGCCTCATTGCCGGAAAACGCAGCATAGGCAATTTCACATTCGGCTTGCGTCTTAAAAACCTTGATAAACTTAAACGTAGTGCCGAATACCTCAGTGCCTTCCTTGTTGAACCACTTGCGCCCAGAGGGAACCAACTCAACATGTGCCCAAAGCCCATCAATCTCTTTTGGCGTTGAATACCCCATGCCTTTGAGAACAGACCAAACAATCTTGCTCCACTCAGTTGAGTTACTCAACATATTGCGCTCAACATGGCGTGTGAGCCCCATTGCGTCAATCGGGTCAAGGCGCATAATGATTTCAGTTGTGCGTCCGTCTGTGCTTTCCCCCTCTGTCCAAATGCGCTTGGATTCGCCCTTACGCAAGATGACAAATTGAGCATCTACGCCCATCTTGCCGAAATAATGACTTGCGCTTTCGGCGTCTGCTACTGCACTTGCAAATGGATCATTAAGTTGTGTTGACATTTACAATTCTCCCGAATCATGAAACTCATCATATTGACTTGCTATTACACACGCAGACCACCAAATAAAGCCTACGATTAAAACCACAGTGCAAGCGAGTGCTAACCACATTTGCAACACGCTTTTTTGTCTTGCATATCCTCAAACTCTTGCAGCAATTGCCCATCAACGAAATTGACAATTTCATTCCATTGGTCAAGGGTGAATTTCATCCCCGTTGCCATGTTGAACCCGTTGGTAAACTTAACTTGCCCGTTGGCAGTAACAATGACAGTGCTGTTGCTTGTGCCAGAACCAACCGTCGCATCTTTGACCAATAAACCAACTTGTATTGTTTCCATCTCACTCGCCATACTTTCCGGCTCTCGCCTCTACTAATGTGCTGTCATTCGCGATTGAAAACCACCACTTCACAATAAATTGAATGAATGTATCGTCAACGTCGCTTACTTCAACCGTTCCCGTTGGGGTTTGGTACATGATTTTGTAAGGCGGAATCCCTTGCTTGCCCCAAATGATCAAACAGGAGTTGCCCGCAGCGATCCATTTATCAAACATGATCCGCTGTCCAACGGGAATGGTTACGCCTGGTTGTTTCGTTTCAATCATCAAAAATTTACCGTTGCGTTCTACCATTCCGTCTATGTCAGTAATTTTGATTTTTGTGGGGAAAAAGCAGTTGTCTAAAAATCCCCAATCCCAGAGGCCATCAATAAAAGCGGGTAAATTGTGGATTGTCATAAGGAACCCACCACCCGCCCAAACTCTGAAAATTCGTCCTTAAATTTGGTTATATCGCCGCCCAGGTAAAACAACGTCTGCCCTTGCCGTGTGCCAAACGCTTCAAGGTTTGGACGCCAAAACGAAATGCGACCACGAGTAAAGCAAGCTGGAAAGCGAGACAACAATTCATGGAACCAAGAGGTATCACTACTGTTGTTCGTCAAAATGATTGCTTGGCTCACAGTCCCCATCTCATATTGATCAATCAACTTGGTTACGAATTGTTTGATCAATGGCATGGAATAGGGAGGATTGAGCCAAACGTTTCCTTCCCACTGAAAAGCGGATTGCAAAGAATCATCTTGCTTGGTGTAGAAGTGCCGAGCCTTGATAACCTCTTGTGCCTCTTGGCAACTTGCGGGATCAAGGTCAATTTCGCCCATCACTCGCCGCGCCGCGTCGATATACTCAACTGGCGTGTACCATTCGTCACCGTCATAATCGGGATTACTGGATACCGTGTGATTCGCCGCTGGCAACGCATAGGGCTTAATGTCAGCCGCCCATTTTGGCAGTGGCGGAGCAATTGGTTCAACTGCTGGCTTATACTGTTGCACCACCGATTCAACATGCGCCGCTGTTACTTTGCCGTTGGGAGCAGTGTCTACCGCTTGCTGCCATGCTTCCCGCTGTTGTTCTGGCTGGAGCGCGGTTAGTGGTCGCGCTTGGGATTCCGTAGCAGGAACCGTGTTACCAATTGGTAACAAATTGCCAACTACCGCAGCAGATTCAATTAAGCGATGTGCATGTATCCGACTAATGCTCCAGCGGTCGCGGCAATAATCGTCAAACGTGCTGTGAGCCAAACGATAAAGCCGCTGATCCCGAATGGTCATTAGTGCGCTTCCAACTTCAACAAAGGTTTGTAGTCCATTGCTGATAGTTGTTTCTAGCTTTTCTAGTTCTGTTTGTTCGTTAACTGTCAAAGCTAGATCACTCATTTGCCGCTACCGCCTCAGTTGTTTCGATTTTTATACCGCGTTCGGTTGCCTCTTTTCTGATAAGTTTTCGTAGGATGGCAGACATACTAGCCCTACCGTCTTGTTCGGCAATAGCTTCTAATAACTGCTTTTCTTCTTTGTCAAGGAAAAAGCCTATCGATTTGTTCATGGGGTCTCCTGTGTTCGTAAATAACGTACTGGGTAAAAACATTGTACGCCAATAACGAACACATGTCAAGCATTTGGCAGATATTTGTCAGCCATTTGTGAATTATTTCGTGTTATCATTTTAGGCATGGCAAAATCAACTAATTTGAGGCGGGCAAGAATAAAAAATACAAAGCTCACCATCGGTCAAGTTGTCGCGCTTGAGGGATTTAGCAAATCTTATATTTCGGATTTGGAAACAGGCGCGCAATTTCCTAGCAGTTGGGAGACTCTTCGCAAATTAGCTGTACGGTACAAAACCAGTGCAGATTACATACTCGAATTGATTGATGAACCTTTGCCGATTCAACGCAAGCAAATTCCCTCTGCAACCTTGTCAGTCAGAGAGGAAGGCGCGACTTATGAAGTTGATGCAATACAAGAATTGATTTGGCTAATGCGTGATTTGCCAGAAGAAAAACAAAAGGCAATCTTGGATATTGCCAAAGTGGTAAAGGGGCTTAATTCGTAAAACTGCAACCATCACAACCGCGCTAAATCGCAACCATCACAACAAGTCAATTTTGCTGCCTGTGCATCTTCCAACGTGACTAATCACCATCACGGTTCACATCCGTGAGGTCGGGGGTTCGAGTCCCTCCACGCCCACTTAGGGAGATTGTACAGGTGTAATGCCTAGACAATCTCTCTTTTTTTATTGGTTTTTGCGAACCAGAAACATCACGGCTAAATTATGTCTACTATGGATTTTTCGACGGCTTTGGAGGGTTATTGGTTGGCAAGAAGGCGCGATTTTAGCCAAAATACAATCAATGATTATGAGTTGACATTTAGGCGATTTGCCAAGCATGTTGGCTCACGGGCACTTGCTGATATAACGCCAAGTGATATACATTCCTTCCTTAATGCCACTAAAAAGAAGTACAAACTTGGCGACAAAACACTAGCGAATATTTGGGCGGGTCTTTCAAGTTTTTTCACTTGGGCAGAAACTGAGCTAAAAATCGCCCATCCTATTAGGGGAGTTGTTTCTCGCCCCGAATTTCGCAAGGTCGAAATCGAACCCTACACCAAAGCGGAAATCATGGCGTTGATGAGTGCCACCGAACAAAGCGCATCATGGCGTACCCGCAATGGCAGAAGAATATCAAGTTTGCGGCCTACTGCTTTGAGAGACAAAACTATGTTGATTGTACTAGTTGATACTGGTCTGCGTGCCTCGGAGTTGTGCGATCTGCAAGTCAGAGACTATGAACAGGAATCAGGTAGGTTGCTTATCCGTCATGGCAAAGGCAATAAAAAACGCACAATCTATCTAGGTCAATCAGGTAGAAAATATCTATGGCGATATCTCACAGGGAGAGGCGCAACCAAAGCCAACGATCCATTGTTCATCACTCGGCTAGGTACTGCGCTTAGTCGAACGGAACTACTCAACATGATTACCGCCACCGCCGCCCGCGCTGGTGTGAGCCATGCGAATGTTCATAAGTTTCGCCATACTTTTGCAATTACTTTTCTCCGCAATGGAGGCAATGTCCTTGAGTTGCAAAAACTTCTAGGTCACGAACGTATGGAAACAGTAAGAATCTACGCTGAACTTGCCACTACTGATTTGTCAAATGCTCAAGCAATGGCAAGCCCTGCGGATAATTGGGGATTGTAGGCTCACAGCCTACGCCGCTGTAATCGACCAACTGCTCGTGGTCAAACTCACAATGCGCGCCGTGTAGGTCACCACCGACGCGCCTGTCACCCCCGTAAACTGAATCTTGGCAGTGTTGGCAGTTGCTACGCCTACCGCGGCGGTCATGCTGTTGCCTGAACCCGAAGTATTGAGCGTAGACCCCACTTGCTGGATCGCCGCTGCCAGCGTTGTGGTATTCGCGCGTACAACCGCAATTTGATACTGATAGGTGCGTGCAATCGTACCGCTTTGGAGAGTAACTAAGAGGTCAATCGCCAAACTAGAGTAATTACCGTTGCCCGTCCACAGACAGGTGATGGCATCCACCGCGGTAGACAGCACAGTTGAGATTTTGCCCGTGACAATACAACTGTCGCGCATGGCAATGGCGCTCGTCTGCTGGTCGAATGTCACATTTTGGAATTGCGCGTAATCTATGCCTAAGCCGCTCCCCAAGTCCAGATAGTCAAACGAACCGCTAAACCGTCCCGCGCCCGTCAAGTCCGAACTGCAATTCATCGCCCGCACGCGCAGGCCCGCCGCGCTGGAGCGGAACCCGTAGCCCGCACTGCGCTGCGCGCTCATACAGTTGGAAAAATGCACGTCCGTCGCCGCATCCACGTCGAAATCAGCACGCCCCGCCGAATCCCCATTGCTGTAAGAGATCACATTGCTGACCATCACATTCGCGCAAGTCCCCGCCACTTGCTGAATCAGAACACAAGCCTCGCCGCAATTTTTCGCCGTGATGTTGGAGACTGTGTTAAAGCGCGTTGTGAAACTGGCATGATTGCTTTGGATACGGATTGGCCCGCCGCGTGTATAACCGCTGGTTGTCGCTCCGTCGATGATACAGTTGGTGATAGTATTGTTCCAGGCATTACCAGAACCTGTATCGCTTTTGATAATTACCGAGTCGCCCAAGCAGTTGTAAAAATAACAATCACTGACAATGCTATTGGAGCAACGCAAGGCAACGCCATGTGTCCAAGTGTAAAATTTGCAGTTGCGAATGACATTGCCGCCACCCGTCTGGCAAAGAATCCCATGCCCCGCGGCGTCCGAACCTCTACCGATTAAAATCAGATTGTGAAACTCTTGATAAATGGCTGTCGTACCCGCCGCCGAATTGTCACTGGAAATGGCATCCACTTGCGCCGTAGTTCGAATGTCCACGCCCAAATCTTTGATGGTTGTCCCACGCTTGCCGTCGCAGTCAATCAGGCCAATGATAATCGTGCCGCCAATTAAGTTTGTGCCATCATAATACGGCTGCCCCGACCCAATCAGGGTGACATTGTTCGCGCCAAAGGTTAGATTTTCAGTATACGTTCCCGGCGCAACCATGATTGTGCTACCCGCAGCCGCCGCGCTTAACGCTCCCTGAATGGTCGTATAGCGTTTAGCTGCTGTGTTGAGCGTAAAATTCGGGTCAACAAGATAAGTGTTCGTCTTGTTGTAAACATCAGCTAAATAGTTAGACTTCTTGATATAACGCGTGTCACCATTCGCCGCCCGCCAAATTGCGATTTTGTCATCCGCTAGTGCAGCGGTTACTTCAGTGAGTTCGTTGATATTCTTAGTCGCCATAATACCCCTTAGAGATAAGCCACTGCCTGAATAGTATTGCGAATGGAGAGTTGAGCGTCAATGGTCGCTGTTGATTGCGCTGTAACTGTGCCTATATTCGTTGTAGATGAATCGCCCGCCGCAATTACTACGCTGCTTGTTGCGGTGAATATATTCGTGCCAGGAGTCGCACTTACCGCCCAATAACCATTGACATTTGTGCCTAATCCGCCCGTTGCCGCGTTTTCGATTAAGACCAATTCGCCCACTGCTAAATTGTTTGGGTCGTTCACCGTTGTTACCGTCAAATCTCCGCTGTTCTCAAACCACTGGTCAATGTCCAACGCTGCACTTTTGGGTCGAATGTCCAACGTGTTATTTGCTTGCAATGGTCGATAGGTTGTGGTGTTCTGCACTTGGCTTGTAATGTCTAAGGCGTACCAACCATTGCTTACGTCATCAGCGGTATCAAGGTCAGCCCACGAGCCGCTATTGACTCGATATTCCAACTCACTTATCAAATAGGTGCGCGCAGTGGTTTCGCGAAAAATGCCGTAAACAGTTGTGATATCTGGTGCAACATCGTGCGTGTGAGCCGCAATGGTTACCGTGTGCGTGTGGTTGCTCCCCCCGGCTGTTGTGGGCGTACTACTACCACCGCTTGAACTTGTAGGCGTCTGAGCCCCTCCATTTGAGCTTGTGGGCGTACTACTACCGCCGCTTGCAGTTGATGTAACAAGCCCGCCGCCATTGTCGCTTGTAACGCCACCAGTCCCGCTATCGGTCGCCATTACATGATCTGCATTATTGATGTTGTGGCGAATACCGCCCGCAGTGCCACCCGCGCCATAACCTATGTCATAGGTCAAAGCCCCTACGCCATTGCCGATAATCGTAATATCGTGTTGGTGATCTGGAATATCATGGGTGTGATCTGGCAATGTTAGGCTGTGCGTATGTCCCGAAATGGTTACGCTATGCGTATGATCTGCAACGCTGACCGTGTGCGTATGTCCCGAAATGGTTACGCTATGCGTGTGAGCCGTATCCCCGCTACTAGTTGGCGCGCTACTGCCACCGCTTGAACTTGATACGGTTGGCACAACAAGGCTTTTTACTGTTGACTCAAATGGCAATAATTGAAACTCAAACAACGCTTGTTGAAGATTGACAATCTCACTCCCAAAGCGAAAACGAAATGTCGCCATCTCATCAGCATCAACATTTTTGTTGTAGGCAATCACATAAGAGTTGGCGTTTAACTGCGGGTGTGCTTGATACACCTTGCCCTCAACCGCAGCATCGGCAATGCTTGATGTATCGGTTTTCGGCCAAAGGTCATCAGTAGAGACAACTAGCGAAGTTGTTTGGATGCCGCTTGCGTTTGCTTCCCAAGTGGCTTCGAGAATATAAAGGTCATCATCAATATCAATGCCCTGGTCATAATCAAAATAGGTCACTCGAATGGTTTGCATAGGACGCAAAAGCGCGCTGCATCCCTCGACTGTGAGCCTATATGTTTTTTGGGTCGCCAACGTTGCGCGGCGTCTTAACTCTTCAAGTGCCGCATCAAACAACATGTCAGCCGCCGCTTCAAGGTCAGCATCAGTCCCGCTGATCGGGGTGATTTCCTTAAACTCAACCGCTGGATAGTCAATCAGCCCATAAGTTGTATAAGCCGCGGTATGCTGAATATAGTTATTCGCCGCGCTCATTGTGTAGCCAGTGGGCGCGCTTCGCGATGTTGCCGCTAGTGTGAGCCTTGCTTCACCTTGCCCACTGCCATAGGGAGTGATACGGGTGAGCAAATCATAAGTATCAATCGACTGTCGAATACTCGTAATCGCGCATGTTTCAGGAACTAAATCGCCATCCGCTTGAATCGCTCGAATACCGCTATCTTCAAAGTCACTAGTGAATACTAGTGTTCTATCAGCACTGCGGTAAAAGTGCGTCTGTGTGCGGTCTGCAAGATAGACCAACGCGCCTAGCACACTCTCACCACCATAGCGCGCATAAATATAATTATTGTCAGGTGCGCTTGCCGGGGTGAACGTCCAACCCGCAGGTGCAAGCGCACCAATGGCAGTCAAAGCCGCTG
>OFQV01000312.1_pt1 | contig 13314 bp, 26 predicted proteins | sample 1542971 | NCBI WGS metagenome assembly OFQV01 (sample SAMN07774229, study PRJEB24372) | wastewater metagenome | isolation source: WWTP Cannobio (Effluent) | place: Italy: Cannobio | collected 2016-01
GCGCAGGCGTTGAGGTAAGCGATGCCACGCTCCGTAGCGGCCCCCATGCGTTCCTGCCGATAGTCCGGGCCGGGTGCTGGGAAGTCGTCATCAAGGCTCACGGGTTGACCTCGAAGTAATCCGAAAGCCTTTTCAGCGCATAGTATGTCGGGTTCTGTGTCTTCCCGTCTCGGATGTTCGCAATCGTGCCAACCTGAAGGCCCGTCTTCTCTGACACAACATTTAGCCTCCTGTCAGCAAGAAGCCCCTTGATCTGGTCAAGCGTCAACATTGATTTTCCTTATCACGGCCACATTTTTCCTATTGCACTGTATCTGTTTTCGGCATACCGTCAATAGGCCAGTTAGGATGCGCGCACTGGCCGCGCTGGCCAAGGAGCCGAAAAATGGAACAGACGCCTGATGTTCAGGCGGCAGTCAAAGTGATTGCCGCATTGCTGGATCATGCAGTGCATGACTACGAAAAGAACGATGAATGCATTGCAGCGGTTGATGCCGCTCACGCTTTTCTTCGTCATTTCCCCAATGCCGAAACCATCGCGGCCATGCAGGAGCGCGCAGAATGACACTGATTGCAACAGCGGCAAAGCCCGCCGACAGGCCTGTGCTTATCACCCTTTGCGGTGATAGCGGCATGGGCAAAACCAGCCTTGCAGCGTCGTTTCCCAAGCCCATTTTCATCCGGGCGGAAGACGGGATGCAGGCAATCCCTGCGAACAACCGCCCTGATGCCTTCCCGCTGCTGTCCAACGCCAAGGACCTTTGGGCGCAGCTGGGGGCGGTGATCCACGAACCGCACGACTACCAGACCCTCGTGATCGACAGCGTGACCGCCTTGGAGCGCCTGTTCGTGGCTGAGGTGCTGGAACAAGACCCCAAGGCCAAGTCGATCAACCAAGCCCTCGGGGGCTATGGCGCTGGCGTGGCAGCGGTTGCTGCGATGCACGCTAGGGTCCGCAAGGGCGCGGGGCTGGCCAATGAAAAGCGCGGGATGCATGTGGTTTTCGTGGCTCATGCCGATGTCGAGACCATGCGCCTGCCCGATGCCGACGACTACATGCGCTATTCGCTGCGCCTGCCGCCGAAGTCGATGCCGCCTTACGTTGACGATGTGGACGTGGTGGGATTCCTGCGGCTGGTGACGTTCACCAAGGGCGACGACGGGGAGCGCAAGAAAGCGATCAGCACGGGCGACCGCGAGTTGGTCTGTCATGCGGTGGCGTCCAATATCAGCAAAAACCGCTACGGCCTGACCGAAGCCCTGCCGTTCGCGGCTGGGGAAAACCCGCTCTTTGCCGTCATCCCGGCCTTGGGCGCAAAACATGCAATCGCGGCAAAGCCGAAGGACGGCGCTGCACAGAAAGAAGGTGAATAACATGGCTGGATTTTGGAACCTGAGCGACGGTGAAGACGCCGCAAAGACCGGCGCGGAATACGAGATTCCCGGCGGCAATATGGACCCTATCCCGGCGGGATCGTCGGTGTTGGCCATGATCGACGAGGCCAAATGGGACCACACCCAGAACGATGCCGAGGAATACATTTCCCTGCGCTGGACCGTGCTGGCCCCGGAGGAATACAAGAACCGGAAGGTGTTCCACAAGCTTTGGGTCACGGACCACGATCCGAACGCCAAGGACAACGCCAAAGCCGTTGCCAAGACCGACAAAGCCCGGAAGATGCTGGCAGCCATCGACGCCAACGCCGGGGGCAAGCTGACCGCCAAGGACGCGCGCCCTTCGGATGATGATCTTGCACGGGCGCTGCAGGACCGCCCCATGGTCATCACACTGATGACCTGGGAATCCAACACCGGCGGCGGCGGCGGCAATTGGGTTTCGGCAGTTGCGCCGAAGAACAAGCCCCTCAAGATCGGCGACAAGGTCCCGGCGAAAAAGTCGGGGGGCACCCCGCTTGACTTCAACCGCCGTGCTGACGTGGACGACGAGATTCCGTTCTGATCGGCTGATCTGATCGGAAGCCCCGGCCCGTCATGCAGGGTGGAACCGCTTGGCTTGAGCATTCAAGACTTGGCGGGCCGGGATCATTATTGTGAGGCAAACATGGAACTTCCGCAAGACTACACGAAGCTCAACCAGCAACAGCGAAGGGTTGTTCGCAATGAATACAGGATGCGCCAAGATGGTAAGTGCGCACATTGTGGGGCCGCGCTGGATGATGACCCCGCACCACACGTAAAAAGCAAACGCCTCGACCTAAGACGATTTCCGCCACACTTCTTGGAAAACCCAGTCCATCTGCATCACAGCCACAAAACAGGGATGACCATCGGAGCGGTTCACGCGCACTGCAACGGCGTCCTTTGGCAATATCATGAGGAATAGCATGGAACAACGCACAGACGAATGGTTTGCCGCGCGCAAGGGGCGTGTGACCGCCAGCATGGTCGGGGCTATCCTTGGGGTATCGCCGAACCTGTCACGGGCCGGGGCAATGCGTCGGATGGTGCGCGACGCCCATGGCGCGGAACCCGAGTTTACCGGCAACATCGCCACGCAATACGGCGAACGGAACGAAGACGGCGCGGTGGACGAATACTACATGGAAACTGGAAACAAGGTCCAGAAGGTTGGCTTTGTCACGAAAGAGGATTGGGCCGGGTGCAGCCCGGACGGTCTCATCAATGACGACGGCGGGCTGGAGGTCAAGTGCCCCTTCGGCAAGCGCGAGACCGGCGACCTGATCCCGTTGGCGGAACAGCCGCACTACTATGCGCAGGTGCAGTTTTCGCTATGGGTCACGGGCCGGAAGTTCTGGCACTTCTACCAGTGGACCGCGCACCAGACCAAGTTGGAATGCGTCCTGCCCGATCAGGCATGGCTGGACGAAAACCTGCCCAAGCTGCGGCAGTTCTACGCTGAGTTTCTGGCAGAGCCAGCCGAGCCGCACCTTGAAGCCAAGCGAATCGAAGTGGATACGCTGGAAGCCGCCAGGATCGTTGCGGAATATGACCAGATCGCCGAGGCCATCGAGAACGCCGAGGCGCGCAAGAAGGAACTTCTGGCGGAAATGGTGCGGCTGTCCGGGGACCGTGACGCGGTATTCGCTGGCCGAAACCTGACCAAGATCAGCAAGGCCGGGGCGGTGTCCTATGCCAAGGCCGTCGCCGAATTGCTGCCCGGTGCAGACCTCGAAAAATGGCGCGGGAAGCCCTCGACCTATTGGATGCTGAAATGACCGACTTCCGCGTCATCATCGGCGACTGCATCGAAGGGATTCGGACCCTGCCCGATCAGTCGGTCCACACCTGCGTCACCAGCCCGCCCTACTTCGGCCTGCGGGATTACGGCATGGCGGGGCAGATCGGGCTTGAGGACACGCCTGACGCATTCGTGGCGCGGCTGGTGGATGTGTTCCGCGAAGTGCGGCGCGTGCTGCGCGATGACGGGACGCTATGGTTGAACCTTGGGGACTCTTATGGGTCATTCGGCGGGAACACCTATTCAGGGTTCAATGAGCGGTACAGCGGGACCGGTGGCGAAGGCAGTAAGCAAGACGCAACCCTGCAAGGAGTTACAGACCGAAAAGCGGACACGGGGCTGCGGCCTAAGAACCTCCTCGGCATCCCGTGGCGCGTAGCCTTCGCCCTGCAAGCCGACGGCTGGTATCTGCGGCAGGACATCATCTGGCACAAGCCAAACCCCATGCCGGAAAGCGTCACCGACCGCTGCACGAAGGCGCATGAATACGTGTTTCTGCTGTCGAAGTCGGCGCGGTATTTCTTCGATGCCGAGGCGATCAAGGAAACGGTCAGCGACAACGAAGTGACGCGGGCGCGAAACAACCGCGCTGACAAGGGCATTGTCGGCCCTGCTGATCTTCATGGCACAGGGTTTGGGCAGTCTGGTCAAGGCGGTTGGGAACGTGCCGGGGTGGCCACCCGCAACCGCCGCAGCGTCTGGACTGTCGCCACCAAGCCCTTCGCAGGCGCGCACTTCGCCACCTTCCCGCCGGACCTGATAGAGCCTTGCATCCTGGCTGGTTCGCCCATCGGCGGCACGGTGCTGGACCCGTTCGGAGGCAGCGGAACGACAGCCGGGGTCGCCATGCGCAACGGGCGCAACGCCATCCTGTGCGAGTTGAACCCGGAATACGCCGTGCTGATGCCGGAACGCATTGCCGCGCTTGGTGGCAATCAAGGCGACCTTTTCAAGAGGGCAGAAAAATGACCCTGCGCCCCTATCAGCAAGCCTGTGTGGATGCGGCGATTGAGTGGATGAAGCGCAGTCTTGCCCCGGCTTGCATTGAAGCGGCAACCGGGGCGGGCAAGTCGCACATCATCGCAGAGATCGCGCGGCAAATCCATCACCAGACCGGCAAGCGGGTTCTCTGCCTTGCGCCCAGCGCCGAACTGGTGGTGCAGAACCACGGCAAGTATCTTGCCAGCGGACACCGATCCAGCATGTTTTCGGCAAGCGCCGGGGCGAAGGAATTGCGCTATTCTGTGGTGTTTGGGTCACCCTTGACCGTCAAGAACCGGATCAGCGCCTTCAAGCGCGCCGGGGCCGACGGCTATGCGCTGGTGGTCATTGACGAAGCCCATGGCATCACGCCAACCGTCCAGGGCATCGTCGCTGATATGCGGCAGGGCAATCCTAATCTGCGGGTGCTGGGGCTGACCGCCACGCCTTACCGGCTGGGGTCTGGCTGGATTTTCAGGGAAGATGCCGAAGGCCGGATCAACGGCGAAGATACGGCGCGTGATCCCTACTTTGCCAAGTGCGTGTACAAGGTTGGCGCGCGGGAACTGATCGACCAGGGCTTTCTCACCAAGCCGGTGATCGGGGAAATCAACGCCACGGGATATGACACCGCAGGGTTGGCCCTGAACAGCCGGGGGCAATTCGATGCCGAGGCTGTTGATCGCGCCTACCACGGCCACGGGCGCAAGACAGCGGCTATCGTCGCGGATGTCGTAGCACAGGCAGCCCAACGCCAAGGTGTGATGTTCTTTGCCGCCACCGTGCAACATGCGCGGGAAGTGCTGGCCAGCCTGCCGCCGCAGCTATCGGCCATTGTGACCGCAGAGACGCCCAAGGGTGAGCGTGACAGCCTGATCCGTCGCTTCAAGGCTCGTGACCTCAAGTATATGGTCAACGTGTCGGTTCTGACCGTGGGCTTTGATGCGCCGCATGTGGACCTGATTGCCATCCTGCGGAAGACCGAAAGCGTCGGCCTGCTACAGCAGATCATCGGGCGAGGATTGCGAACCAGCCCCGGCAAGACGGATTGCCTCGTGTTGGACTACACCACGAACCTTGAGGACCATTGCCCAGACGGTGATCTGTTCGCGCCTGTGGTGAAGGCTGGCAAAGGCGGCGGGGAAGGCGGCGGGCTAACCTGTGTCTGCCCGATTTGTGCCTATGAAAACAGCTTCACCGTGAACCAGCAGTATCTTGGCGTCAAGACGGATGCGGCGGGCTATGCGCTGGACCTAGACGGGCGGCAGATGATGTCTGACTTCGGCCCGATCCCGGCGCACTTCGGACGGCGCTGCATGGGGATGACCCAGACCGGCAAGCGCGGGGAATACGAACGCTGCGGCTATCGCTGGACCTTCAAGCCATGCCCGCATTGCGAAGCCGAAAACGACATTGCGGCGCGCTACTGCAAGGAATGCAAGGGCGAGATCGTTGATCCGAACACGCGATTGCGTGCAGAGTTCAAAGCGTTCAAGCGCGACCCGACGCAATGGCAGACGGATCAGGTCATCAGCATGACTGCCAAGGAAGGCGTGAGCGCCAAGGGGAACAAAACGTTAAAGGTTGAATGGGTTACGCCATTTCGGCAGTTCACAACGTGGTTCATGCCGGAAGCCAGATACCAGCGCGCGCTTGATCAGTTCAATATGTGGATATCCGCAACGGAAGATGAGACGGCGCTTCCCGCAACCGTCACTTATCGCAAAGACCCCGCCACCAACTTCTTTGAAATCCGCGCCTATAACCGTGAGCCAGACCATGCGCCTGAATGATCTGCCGTTCCCCGTCTATGGCGACACGGGCTTTCGCGGCAAGTGTCCGACAGAGGCGCTTGAGCAAATCACGTTCTTTCGCCGGTTGCGGGATGCCTATCCTGACAGCCATGGCCTGACCGCGCTGCACCCCCGCAATGAGGGACTAAAGATCGGCGGACAGTTCGGCGCGGTCAGCAGGCACAAGGCTGAGGGGATGACGCCGGGAGCGTCCGACATTATCATTCCAGGGCGGGTGACTTTCGTCTGCGAGATGAAGCGCCGGGATCGAACCCAAAGCGAGTGGCAGGACGGACAGATTGAATACCTGACAGCGGCTCATAACGCCGGGGCTTTCGCCTGCGTGGCCTTTGGTTGCGATGCGGCATGGGGGGCGTTTCAAGAATGGTTGGCCGAACATGGCTAAGGGTCCGGTGATCTTCGCAACGCAAAACTGCCATGACGGGGTTGTGGACGCCAAGGCATATATCCGACGCTTCAGCCTGACAGCCGAGGACGTTGCTTTGGTAGTGCGGGGCGGGCAAGTGCTGGTGATCGCAAAGCGGGATTGTTCGGCAAAGCTGGTGGATTAGTCCCGTCCAGCCTTCCTCAACGCCTCAATCCGCATCAACAGCGCCATGTAGGTCGCGCTATCCATCTCGCCCAAGCTGGCCCGCAGCGCGTGGCACTCCGCGACCGTGGTGCAGCGGCGGATGGCTTCGGCGGGGGTCATTGGGGCACCGAACGCGCAATGCCGAGAAGCAGGTCGCGGAACTCTGGCGGGGTGCCGATGCGGTGATGGTTGTCCTTGCCGCCGCCCTTGAACGCCAATTCCCCGGCGCGCTTGCACTTGGCGAGGCCGTAGCGGTCCAGCGCCCATTGCGGGAATGTGGGTTCGGACCGGCCCCAGCGCAGGTCGGGCAGGGCAGCCCCAGCAACACCGTATACCAGAAGCCACGTCGGCTTGCGGGCGTAGTGCCCATAGCGGCCCTGTTCCACGCAGCAAGTCCAGCCGCCCCGGTGCCCGTCAGGAACATATCCGTTCAGGTCTGCGGCAATCCACCCGCCTTCGCGCGGCGGCACGTTCAGCTCGAAGTGCGGCCATGCGTGACTGCCCCAAGGATGCTCCAGGACGCCGCCCCATTCGCGGACAGACGCCAGCGCAGCGGCAAAACAGCCGCCGTCGTCACCCTTTACCTTGCGCTCGCCCGTGCGGGCAATCCATAGCGGCTGACCGGCCCAAAACTTGCCCCACCGCTGGCAGGGCGGATGCGCGACGACAGGATGAGGCCCGCGATACTTGCGCGCGTCTCTTGCTTCGTCCCACGGGTCCACGCCAGGAAGCCCGTAGTAGCTTCCGCCCGCCTCGACAAACAGCGCCGCCACCGGAGAAAAACCCCCAGCCCGAAGGCCGGGGGAGTTGGCAGGGATGCGAGGCTCCGGATTGACCGCCGGATCGGTGTCGAAATGGGTCATGTGGCGTCACCGTGCAGCGCGCGGCGGCCCTTGTCGGTGAGGGAGTAAAGTCCGTCCCCCGGTGAAATGGCCCGCCTTTCAAGAAGGCCTTCTGTCATCATCCTGCCGACCATGTTGTTTGTCGGCTCTTCGCTAAATCGTCCATCTTGCGTAAGGCGCACCTCACCCCGGTCATGAAACCATTGCAGCGCGGCTTTGCGGGCGGGGGTCATGATTGCCCCCGTGCGGCAAGCAGGGCATCTGCCATCTTGTAAGCGGCGTCAGAAAAAGCTTTTTCTGCCGCAATGCCGTCATCAACAGTCGCGTTTGGGTTTGACAGAAGTGCTACCAGCGCCTGCCCCGCGAACCAGTCGCGCAGGGACATGCCGTTGGTCGCCATGTGTGACGTGCTGTGGTCGTTCGGGGAAAACGGGAAAGCCCCGCCGCCGTCTTTCGGTTGTTCGCTCATGCAGTCCTCCACAGTGTTTTGATTGCGTCCGGGTTGCTCGGTCACAGAAACCTCTCCTCATCGGTATGGCGCGGCAGGGCATCGCCGAAGAGACCCCGGTTGCGGTCGATCACGATGGCCCAGAAGGCGAGGGCGCAAAGCACGGCCAGGAAGACCACGGTGAACAGGATGATGACTGCGAAGGTCAGGTCGGTCATGATGTGGTCTCCGGCGGCAAAGGAAGGGGCATCCAGTGGGTCACATGCTGGGCCTTTACCCAAACCAAGCGACCGCTTGGCCTGCTTGTGCGCCACTCGTCGCAGATGCGGTCATAGTAGCAGTCACACCACCGCCTGCCCTCTGATAGCCAAATGTCAATCAGCTCATCCTTCGGCGCTGTCTCAATCGGTTGCCAGTCGGTCACAGCCAAGCCCTTTCATCTGCTACAGGAAGGCCCGTCACCTCTTGCAGGCGCTGGCGATACTCCAGGCGCGGCGTCTGATGCCCGTTTACCCAGATCGAAACGGTTGCACGATCAGCCGGAACCTGTGCCGCAAGCCACTTGATCTTGCGGCCCTCGGCCTCCAGCCATTGCTTGAGAAGTGTGGGTGCTATCTTGTCCATGCCTGAACGCTACAGCATGACGCAGCGCCGCGCAATACAAAAATAATGCCCGATGCACAACAAAAGGGTTTGACAGCCCCGCCCGGTCGTGTAATGTGGTCATATCGAAACGGGAGAGACGACGATGCCTTACGCCAGCACCACCACCCTTGCAGCCATCCGCGCAGCATCGCCCTGCGAAGATGGCTGGCGCAAGCTGCTCGGGGCGCTGGGAAAGACTTCCGCCGATGACGAGCCTCTGGACCTGCTGACGGTTCTGGACAGCAACGGCTTGGACGACGCGCTTTGGGTCCTGTCCTACGCCATGCCGGATGACCGGCTGGCTCGGCACTTCCATGCGTGGTGCGCGGAGCAGGTGCTGCACCTGTTCGAGGCCGAACGGCCCAACGATACCAGGGTCCGAGACCAGATCGCCATGCTGCGAAACGACGAAGCGGATGACGCCGCACGGGCCGCCCTCGCGAAAGCCCGTGGAGAAACGAAATGACCATCACGACCGAAGACCTGCACAAGCTGCTGGACGGCGTCCGCGCACCCGAAACATCGCTTTCGGTGTCGTTTCAGATCGCCGCTTGCCGCAACAAACTTGAGGGCGCATCGGAGTCCCTCGCCGCCGAACTCATCGCCGCCCGCGCCAAGATCGAAGCGGCGCAAGGTGCGCTGGAGAACATCATTCACATGGGTCACGACTGCCCCGCCACGTTCGCGGGCGATGAGGCAGATTGGCAGGCCGTCCGCGCCCGCCTCATGCAATCTTACGCCAAAGCCGTTCTCGCCGCATGGGAGTCCCTGAAATGACCGCCACTATCACCCTACCCGCAGACGCCGTCGCTGTCCTTGCTGGACGGCAGACAGCTTTCAAGATTGGGGAAACCCTGCACACGGCATACTGGCTGCACGGTCGCGACAGCGACACCGCCCACTACATGCTGAACGAGGCGCACAAGGCTCTGCACACGTTGGCCGCTGAAATGGGCTACGCTCTTGTGCCGGTTGCGGCTCCCGACAAGGAACAAGCAGCATGACCGCCACCGTCACCTATCACCCCCGCCTTGCCGATGCTTGCGACCGCATCAACGCCCGCGCCGCTGCCGAGAATATCGCAGCCGAACGCGCGCAGGCCATTGCCGACTGCAAGCGCATCATCGACCACCCCCGCGGCTACAGCGACGCCCAACTGCGTGAGGTCTGCGGCTTCTACATGACGCACGGCAACGGCGGGGTTCACTACCTGCGCGCGGATCAGCACATCTACGCCATCAACCGCCGCGAATGGCAGGCCCGCAACTGCCCCCGGCCCGAAACCTCGCGCGACGTGCTGATGGGAATGCGGGATCGGTGGGACCAGATCATCGTCTGGGGCTTCGTTGTCATGGTGGCCGTGTGGATCGGGCTGGGAGGGTTGGGAGGATGAATTGGCAACCGATTGAGACGTGCCCAGAAGGTGTCGAAGTCTTGACCAAGATCGATGACGCGGCTGGCGAACGCAACGTGCAGACGCTGGTGCAGCGGACCCGCGAACCCGGCAAGACTCGCCCGATGTTCTGGACGCCAGACGGCAGCATGTATGTCTACTACGCGCCGACCCACTGGAAGCCATCAGCATGACCTTCCTCACAATCCTCGCCTGCGCGGTTATCGCCGCCCCGCTGATCCACTTCGCCCCGCACCTGGAAGGCGACCGCCTGCGGGATGACATGAAACGAGACGACGCCGCAGCCGAAGCGCAGGGCTGGCTTGATATGATGCCACCACGAACGATCCCCGAATAACCAACCTCAACCCAAGGAGAAACACCATGAAATCACTAGCCATTCTCATCGTCATACTTGCCGCCCCCGCGATGGCTGATCACTCCGGTGTCCCCTACAAGGACGCCAGCGCGGTCCTTGTGCCCCCGCCTGAATACAACAACCAGATGGGGGCGCGGTATCTGGGCAAGTTCCGGCGCATCCTGACGACTCACGCGCAGGTCCGTGTGATGTGCAATGCCCCCAACGCTCTGGCCTGCGCGACATTCCCCAAGGGCAGGCCTGCAACTGGCCCCGCGCCCGCTTGCACAGTGATCATGCCGAACAACATGCCCGCTGACCTCTACAAAGCGGTGAACACCCACGAGGTCGGGCACTGTATGGGATATCGCCATTAAAATGATCCGCCTCCTCGTCCCCCTGCTTCTCTGCGGCTGCATATCGGACGGTTACGTCATGCGCAGCGTTGGGGTCAACGCCGCCCCCGGTTCGGTCGGCGTGACCCTGACCTTCGACAACATCTACCTCCCGCAAACCGGCGGCACATGCGTTGAAGTCTGTGTTGCTGATTAACCTCTGAAAGGACCATCCCCATGACCCGCCTTGCCCTGATCCTCGCCCTCGCTCTCGCGCTGCCCGCAACCGCTGGCGGACCTGTGATCGTCGAGGACGCCGCCGAAGCCGCGCCGCTCGTGCGCAGCCACAACAACCGCCTTGTGCCGATCCTGTTCGGGCTGGCCGTCGCCGCGATCCTCTTGGGCGGGGGCAGCGATAGCCCGTGCAACACCCCGGACGAGCCGACGCCTGAGCCGGGTTGCTGAGCATGTGGCCGTTCCAGCATACCCATCGCGAGCCAAATATGTGGCGGGGCTGGCTCAAGGACGGACAGGTTCTTGAGCTACACCGCTCGCGCCAGGAGTGGGAGTTCGGCGCCGGAATACTGGTCCACAGCGGGGATGACGACCGTGGCCGAAGAATGCTTTGCCTGAAGTTCTGGCGCTTCTCTGCCTACGTCCCGTTCGGGATCACTGCCTACGAATGCGCTGTTGGCGATGAACCACAATGGTCGGCGTTCGGCAGCGGTGAATTCGGCCTACAGTTTCGATGGGGGCGGCGCAGGAAGAGCTTCGATTGGCCCGGAACCCTCTTCACGGTTCGATACGAACAACAGCTGGTGGACGGCACTTGGGCTGATGTCTTCAACCACAAGGTCGTGCCTTACAGCGAGACCCATCCCTATACCTACGTCCTTCGATCTGGCGAAGTTCAGAAGAGAACCGCCACCATATCGAAGCGTCGGCACATCTTGGGGAGACGGGTTCTTCGCTCGCTCGGCTGGCCTGTCCACATCAGCGAGAGCATCGACATCGAGTTCAGTGACGAGGTCGGAGAGCGCAGCGGATCGTGGAAGGGTGGGTGCATCGGCTGCAGCTATGAGTTGCGACCGGGCGAAACGATGGAGCAGTCGCTTCGGCGCATGGAAGCGGAGCGCAAATTCACCTAGCCCCGTCCTCGGCCTGTCGCAGGGCCGGGGCGATAACCCGAGAGGATGATGATGAACCCGGCGCTTGAGCCATATATCCTGCCCGAGGGCAATGTGCAGATCGCGTTCAGCGGGGGCCGCACCAGCGCCTACATGCTGCACCAAATCCTTGAGGCCAACGACGGTTTGCCGGATCGAGTTGTGGTGACGTTTCAAAACACAGGCCGCGAACATCCCAAAACGCTGGATTTTGTGGCGCAGGTCGCAAGCCGTTGGGCGGTGCCCGTGGTCTGGCTGGAATTCCGGCCTGAAAAGCCGTTTTTCGAGATCGTAAATCACAACAGCGCAAGCCGAAAAGGCGAACCGTTCGAAGCCTTGATACGGAAGAAGGGCGGATACCTTCCCAACCAACAGCAACGATATTGCACCGAAATCCTGAAGGTCGTCACGGCCAAACGATATGTGCGATCACTCGGGTGGGATCGGTGGACGAATGCGAAGGGCATTCGTGCCGATGAAGCCCACCGTCTGGCCAAGCCTGACACTGATCGATGGGTGTCATGGTCGCCTTTGGCGGATGCTGGCGTGTCTAGACGCGATGTCATCGCCTTTTGGAATAGACAGCCTTTCGATCTGAATCTGCCGGTGGTGAACGGGAAGACGGTCGGCGGGAACTGCGTCGATTGCTTCCTGAAGTCTGAAGCCGAAATCGCAGCATGGATGCGCGACAACCCACAAGACGACTGGTCAGAACGGATGGAAGCCCTCGGCACGAAAATGACCGGATCGAAAAGCGTGGCGTTCTTCAGCAAGCGGTATAGCCGCGCGTCTCTGCGGGACTTCATCAACCGGCAAGGCGACTGGATTTTCAACACTGACGGCGCGCTTTGCCAAGCCGATGACGGGGAGTGCACAGCATGATCGACCCCAGCACCGCCCCTCTCCTGCTCCTCGCCCTGTGGCTGGGCGTCAACGTGATCGGGATCGCGGCGTGGGAATTGTGGGGGCGGAGATGACGAACCCATTGAAAAACGTGCCGCCAAAAAAGCAACGCCGCCTCTTGGCATTGGAGCGAAAGTTCAGAGCCAGCGGCGATTGGGGTGTGTGGGAAACCATTTCGCTCGCGCCCGGCCAAGGAGGTGACGGTTTGGCCGGACAGTGCCATCAAGTCCGCCGCAACCGGGTCTTCGCCGTGCTGGTGCGCCTCGACGCCACTGGGGTTGTTCACCTTGCCGTGTCCAGCCTCTCCGGCATCCGCCCCAGCTGGCCGGAAATGCAGCGGATCAAGGACGAGATCGCCGACTGCCCACCGATCCTGGTGCTCACCGGGCGCCCCGACGACGCGTGGCTGGCGAGTTGGTCGCGCGCGGAAGCCGCTGTCCCCCACCCGATCGACCCGATCCGGTTGGGCGACGCCGTGGTGTCACTGCTGCGCACGCCCGTGCAATAGCTGTAAACACGAATGTCGCTGTCGCACTTACTCATTCGCGGCGTGAGGCCATAGCGAAAGTGTGATCTTAGCCATACTAACCCCAACGTGTGGCGCTCATCGCTAGGCCCGCTAGGGTGTGGGTAAGCTC
>OFQV01000313.1_pt1 | contig 13292 bp, 17 predicted proteins | sample 1542971 | NCBI WGS metagenome assembly OFQV01 (sample SAMN07774229, study PRJEB24372) | wastewater metagenome | isolation source: WWTP Cannobio (Effluent) | place: Italy: Cannobio | collected 2016-01
TGGTCCGGCGCACCACCACCCCCGATGGCGCCATCGTTGCCACCGTGCGCAACAATGCGACCCGACGCCGCATGGCCGATCGTCTCACCAATGGAGACCGTAACGGCATCGTCCGGGCCGCGGTCATGATGGGAACGTTCGTCGGCCATGACCACCCCGCCGACGATTGGGCACCGTGGCGCCGGGCGACCGTGCGCAACGTCCACACCATCGGCACCACCGCCCATCTACGGCCTTCCGAGCTGGCATGGATCGACGCCGTTGGCGGGGTCATGTTCCTCGCCGCCAAGCTCGACGCCGCGGGAGGCGAGCACCATGGCTGAGTTCGGCCCCGATGGCGTCCGCATCGACGGCGCCGGCTACCTCGTATGGGAAGGCGTAGAGACGACCATCGACGGCCCCGACTGGGTCGCCGTGGTGCTCACCTACGGCCCGGACCGGCGAGCGTTCGAGACCGTCCGGCGCCGCCTCGCCGCCGAGGCCAGCGCTTGTCCCCGGCCTGGACGGTGCGGACTCTTCGTGCACGCCCCCGACTGCCCGCGGCGCCTGTCGCCGCTCGCCGCCCCCGGCGCCCCGATCCGGCGCGACCGCACCGCCCCGACCATCGACATCGACCATTCCGACCGACCGCACCACACCACCGCATTCCGCGGCAACCACTGAACTGGAGCTACCACCACCATGAGCACGACCACCACCACCGATCCGACCGCGTTGACCATCGACGGCGCCGCCGCCACCCTGGCCGCCCTGCCGGACTCCCCCGACGTGCGCACCGCCGCCGCCATGCTGGCCGCGGCGCCGACCACCCCGGTCGGCACGCTTCGCAAGTGGATGACGGCGCACGACGGCGCCACCGTCGACACGTTGCAGTTTCGGACGTGGTGCGGCCATGACACGCTCGCGATTTGGGCGCCGACGGATCGCACCATCGACGCCAGCCGCGCCGGCTCGGTCCGGTTCAACGGATCGACGCTGGACTACCGCGGCGTCCGTGTCATCGGCGCCGACGACGTGTCCATCGTCACCCTGTCCGATGAGTTCTTGACGGTCTACCGCCTGTCGTCGGCGCGGCCCGCACCCGGCGCCGCGGAAGGCGACGCGACGACCCCGGCGAGGGTCCCCCCGACCGTCACCGCCCGACTGTGTATCCACTGTGACGAACCGGTACCGGCGCCGACCTCGGCATCCGGCATGACCCGTTGCGGCCATTGCGGCACGCTCATGTCCCCTGATCGTCTCTACGATGAGGGCGAGCGGATCGACGCATTCGAGCTTCACCCGTACTTCGCTTGCGACAATTGCGACGGTGGCGGCCCGGCATGCGGGGAGGTGTCCCACCGTGGCACGGACGCCAACGGCGCCGCCTGGCAGAGGTGCGACGACTGCGGACCCCCGACCGAGGACGCGGCGCCGACCGCGCCGACCGACCCCCGACCGACCACCACCGTGGCGAACGATCAGGGTGTGACGTTCCATGCCCGCCTGATCCGCACCGGCGACCGCTACGGCCTGGCCGATTGTGTCGTGAACGACCGCGACCCCATGGTCGAACTGTTCGACGCCGAGGCCGACCCGGCGAAGTTCGGCCCGTTGGGCCAGTTCGTCTCCCGCTACTACGTCGACACGTTCAACGAGACCGCCGAGGACGGCCGCGGGATCGCCCTCGACGGCGCCGTGCCCCGGTGGACGATCACCGCCGCCAACGTCGCCGAGGTGGCCGCGTGGCTCGCCTCACTCGACACCCCGGCGCCGCTCGGTGCCATCGTGGCGCCGGACAAACTGAACGCGGTCATGGAGTTCGATCACGTCGTGACCGTAAACGAGGACGGCACCGTGTCCGATGGCCCGGCAGGTGTCTACGCTCCCGACCTCCTCGACCACGAGGTCAGCGACCCGACCCGGTGGGCGCCGTTCGGCAACTACACGAGCCAGCAGGGTGGCGGGTGGCTCATGCACAATTGCGAGTCCATCGGCGGCAGCATGGCCCGCGACATCCTCGCCGAGCCCGGGACCTACGTCGCCGTTGTGGCCTACTGGTCACCCGACGAGAACGACGACCACGCCGACGAGGAGGGCACCATCCCTGAAGGGTGGGCCGTGTTCCGCCTGATCGACCCGGCGCCGAGCGCTCCGGCACCCGATCCCGTGTTCGTCACGTTCACGGACGAGGAAGGCGACCCCGGTTCAGTCATCGGCCCATTCGAGGACCGAACCGCCGCCGAACAGTGGATTGCCGAACTGCCACGCGAGGTGGCCAACTTTCACAGTGCCATGAGCACCCGCCTCGCCTGGCCTCCAGCCCAGTGGGTCGCCACCAAAATCGAGGAGATTGCCGAGTACAACGCATGGGGGGAGTCATGAGCGACCGTATCCGCATCGCCGCCGCGGCCCTCCTGATCGTCGGCATCCTGCTGACCCCGTTGGCCTGCCTGGCCATGATGGCGCCCGACCCGACCGCTACCAACTCCACCACCACAAACGAGGACCACCATGGCCGATGACACTGCACCCCCGATCGTTGCGACCCGCGCCACGACGCACGAGGCCAAACGCCATTTCGAGGCCGGCGGCGCCGTGCTCGTGAGCGAGTACGGACACGAGCCGACGCAGACGGTACACCCCGACACGACGACGCATGACCGCACCCGCACGACGTGGGACGCTCTCGCCGCCATGGTCAAGGAGTGGCGCAACCGCTACCCAAATCAGCGGTTCTATATCGTGCCCGGCACCGTGATCCCGGCCCGGCTGGAGTACCTCCGCGACCAGTTGCGCGCCGAGTGCATCAGCATGTCGGAGCTGCACGAGCTTCAGACGCTCGCCCCGTTCATCGACCCCGGTGACGTTGAGCTACTGGAACCGGCCGGAGTGCCAGAGTTCCCCGAGGACGCCCCCGAGGAGCATCGCCTCACCGCCGCAACGCTCGCCCTACTCGTCGATGCGTTGGCGCGAGATGAGGACTGGAGCGCCGACACGCTCGACCGCCTGGCCGAAGTGCTCACGGTGAACGGCTACGCCGAGGCTCGTGACGGCCAGTTCGCGAGCACTGGCCGCGCTGAACGTGAGGCCGGCATCGCCCCCATTCGGTAGCTCGACCGTTCGGCCCCGGCAAGCGTCAGCCGGGGTCGTTCGGTCGGTCTATCGGATCGAGGGTTGTGGAACGTTCCGCAACTTGCTACAGTGACAACCGAGCTACCAACTCCCACGAAAGAGGACCCATGACCACCACCACCAACCCGCACGCCCTGCCGATCGCCGAGACCGAGGGGCGCGGCGAGTGCTACGCCGGCCAGCTCCAGCGCCACAACGACATTGTACGGGCCTACACCCGCAACCCGGCGAGCGTCGGCGCCGACGAGCGCGCCGTGCTCGACCTGGCCGCATCCATCGCCCGATACGCCGAGCGCCACGGCGACCCGTTCGCCGCCGAATACATCCTCACACCGTTGTGTGAGGGGTTTGACCAACTCCTGAACTACCCGACGGGCGGTCTCGACTGCGGCACCCTCTCCGGCTGGGTCCGCGGCCTGGCCGGCGCCCACGGATTCGGCCTGTTCGGCGAGGCGGTGCAGTCATGAGCGCCATCACTGTCGACCTCACCGCCCGCACGGTGTCCGGCACCGCCAAGGGGGACGGCGTGAACTGGCGCCGCTACGGTCTCGTCTGGTCGCGCCGTCAAGGGTGTTGGGTTTGGGCTCGCACCATCCGGCCCGAGACCGTCGCCCAACGTGCACGCCAGATCGCCGCCGACCACGGCGCCGAGGTGATCGGGACCGCCGAGGCGGTCGACATCGACCCCGACGAGCGCGACGCCGCGATCCTGGCTCGCCACGAGCGCCGCGCCGAGAACGCCGAGACGGAAGCGGACGCCCGCTACGCCGCGGTCCGATCGACCATGGACATGATTCCGATGGGCCAGCCGATCCTTGTGGGCCACCACTCGGAAGGCCGGCACCGTCGAGACCTGGCCCGGATGGACGCGAACATGCGCCGGTCTATCGAGGCCGACCAGCGCGCCAAGGATGAACAACGGCTCGCCGATGGCGCCGCCCGTCGCATCGCCCACCGCGCCACGTTGGCCGCAGCGGTGCCCGTGCCCGTCGAGATGATCCAGCCGGGGGACGAGGTGCTACGGATGACCGCCGCCCGCCGTCGCACCTACACGGTTCACAAGGTCAACCGCACAACAATCGCATGGGCCTGGCAGGGGTGCTCCGGCTCGTTCAAACATGCCGAGGCGGTCGAACTGCACCGCGATGGCGTGCAGCTCTGGCCGGCGCCCACCGCCGTCGAGAGCGTGACGGCATGAGCACCCGCGCCGAGGATCGGCCCGGCCGCTCGCACGTCCCACCGACCCCGCCCGCCAAGCTCGCCCCCGCCGATGATCCGGCATGGGCGCACACCCTCGCCCTGGCCGCCCTGGCCCGCGAGGCCCGACCCACCACTACGAACGAGGAGACCACCATGGCCGACACGCCCGCCAAGGGGCTCGAATGGATCGCCGACCGGCTCGACCAACTGAACGCTAACGCCGTCACGATGTTCGAGGACATCGACGAGCGCGCCGGCAACGGTGAGGACATCGACAGTGATACCGACGAGCTGCGTCACCAGTCGATCGGGGCATCCATCGCCTACGGCACCGCCGCCCAGATGGTCCGCGAGGCCCTGGCACCGCCGACCAACAAGGACGACACCCGCACGCTCGAATGGAACGGGGTCACGGTCACCATCGGGACGAGCAGCGGCCGCGACGGCGCCGCCCTGGTCATCATCGACACGGAAGGCGAGCCCGACGGGTCCGACGGCTGGAAGGGCCTCCGCGTCGACGTGAACGACGGGCAGGTATTCGAGGGGGTGCCCTATGGGGGCTTCATCGATGACCGCGAGGCGCACCGGATTGCAACGCGGCTCAGCGACGACATGGATGGGTTTCTAGACGACGGCGCGATCGATGTCGCCACCGTCGAGAGGTTCGAGGCCGACCGGGCGCACGCCGGCAACCTCGACGAGCACGAAGCGCTCATGAACTACCTACGGCACCACGTCGGCCGCGGGCCCGTCGATGGCTGGGCCGAGTGGGACGAGGCGCCCACCTTCCCGACCGACGGCAGCACGGAGGCAGCGCCGTGACCGAGACCGCCGAGACTGTCGCCACGGCGATTGCCGCCGCCGCACCATGGGCGACCCTCCTTGCCGTGGCCTCGATAATCCGGGCGCAACGAGCGTGGGACCGATGGTGCCGCACGCCCTACCCCGAGCCGCGCCACCGCCGCCACCATCGCCGCCCACCCAACCGACCCGAGACCCACCCCGTCAACCGTAGGAGCTACCACCCATGACCGAGACCGAGACCACGTTCTTCAAGCTCACCCTCCACAACGAGACCGATCACACCTACCGCGAGGTCCCACCGCCCGTGATCGGCGAACGGTCGTCGATCTCCGAACTGGTCGCCATGGCCCTCATGCACATGCGCACCGTGTCGGTCACGCCGGCCCAGCGACAGAAGATCGCCCGCGACCTGGCCACCATGCCCACCGCCGAGGATCTCCCGTTCGTCATTGAGGTCGACTGTTTCGAGCGCTACGTCATCGAGCCTGTGGGCGAGATGACCCACGCCGAGCGTTTGACCATCTCGGTCGGCCGCGACACCGCCAAGGAAGCCCGCGACGCCCTCGCATGGTTCCAGCTGGGCCAGCAGCACCCGGTCACGCTCGACGTGGAGGAGGACTGCCTGCACGTCTACCTCGACGACGGGTCGTTCTCCATCGGAGTCAACCCGTCGGTCGGCGCTGAAGTGTTCTTCAAACCGACCGGTGAGGAGCCCTACGAGTTCGGCGCGGTGCTGCCTGCCGGCCTCGGTCTCGACGAGGAGGAGCAGGTCGAGTTCTACGAGATCATCGACGGGCTCATGGGCAACCTCGCCGGGTTCCACTACCTCGCCGGCGGTGCCGCCGTGCGAGCGATCGTCGCCGAAGGCCGGCCGTGACCCGGGCCGATGACCGCAACTTCGCCACCTGGGCCGACGGTGGCGGCACGGCACCCAACCGGGAGCCGTGGCTGTCGGACGGTCGGTGCATGAACTTCGGCCCCGGAAATGTCATGTGGGTCGCCGAGCCCGACTACAGCGCCGTGTTCGGCCCGCCGTTGCCGTCGATCGGTGCCGTGGTCCGATACCTGAATAAGCGCGCCGAACAGTTCGACGAGGGCACCCCCGAGGCCAACGCCTACGAGCTGGCTGCGGATCACGTCGAAGCTCTCGAGGAGCAGTACGCCGACCGATTCGCCCCGGCCGTCGCAGCGCTCGACGAGCTGAAGCTCCTGAAGCGCCACATCGAAGGCATCGGCCCCGGCGACAAGGAAGGGACACGGCCGACGGCGCGCAGCGTTATCAGCCACCTGGACTGTCTGTTCGATGAGATCGGAATGCCGATCGGTGACATCTGGAAGGGCACGTTTCCCGAGGACGCCACCGACCACCCGCCGTCGATCGACCGCCAAGGCGTGCGGGCCAACTACGGCACCCGCCTGGCCGACCGGCTGGAGGAGTTCATGGACACGCTCGACCCGTCCGACGCCGAGACCCTGACCATCGCCCTACACCGAGACATCACCGACCGCGAGGAATCGTGACCGACCACGAACACAACTGGGAGTACGTCTCGCCGGGCCGGCGCAAGTGCTACGGCTGCGGCGCCCGCCTCGCCGTCGAGGTGCAGTTCCACGAGGCGCCGCACTCCACCACGCTCGGCGAGCCGACACTGCGGGGCTCCGATGTGACGTGGGCGCAGCAGTTCCGCCCCGACCGGAAGGGCCAGACCGATGGGTGAGCAGATCGTCGAACGCACCGGCTCGACCCGGTTCGTCATGGTGGGCGGTCGCCACGTCGGCGCCGCCATGGTCGAGCAAATCGCCAACATCGTCGTCAACCACAAGGAGGAGCCACCGACCCGCAACGCCGCACGGTGCACCCTGCCCGGCAACCAGTCGCGAGGGCGTGTCTACAAGGCGCTACAGTCGTGCATCGACGCCGGGCTCCTCGAGTACGTCGTGCCGGCCAACGGGCCGCAAGGCTCGTTCCCGAGGCTCAAGGTCACCACCGCCGGCTACGAGGCGATGATGCTCTGGAACGAGCCTGCGGTCGAGGCGACATGAACGCCGTGACGGCCTCGGTCGCCGGTCCGATGCTCGCCGACCTGGATGGCATCTTCGGACCGCTGCGCACGCCGTTCAGCCGCGAGGACGAGCCGCTGGGCCGTGCCCTCGCCGCGGCGTGGCGTGCCGGCGACTGGTCGGAGGCCTTCGAGTTCGCCGCCATGGCGCTCGTCGCCCGGTACAACGGCGCCATCACCGCACACGTCCCGTGGGAGTGGCACGAGTTCGAGGCGCCCCCGCCGCGACTCGCATGGATGAAGGACGGGCAGGTGTTCGTGCGAGCGCCCCACGAGGACGCCTACACCGCCGAAGCCGAGGCCATGCGAGGCCGCTGGCACGGTGAGCCCGAGCTGCGGGCCTGGTCGTTCCGGCCGTCCATGGACCTGTGGGCGTGGCTGGAACGGTGGAAGATCATGCCGGCCGACGCCGTCGACCTGGCCTGCCGACGGCGCGCCGTCACCCCGCCGGCCAACATCAGCCCGCCGAAGCAGACGCTCGACCTCGGCACACCCGACCCGCCACCGCCACCACCCCCGGCCACCATGACCGAGGTCGAACCGGGCGCATGGCGACTCGACAACGCCACGATGCGTCACGCCTCCTGGTCGAAGGCGGTGCCCGGCTCGTGTGGCGTCATCGCTGGGGAGCTGATGTTCGGCATCGACCCCGACCGCGACCCGTACGAGTGGGTCGTCGAAGGCGTCGAGCTCGGAGTGAAGGGGCTCGATGAGTGGCTCGCCGAGCTCGAGCTGGCCCGGCAGCCGGCGCCCCTCGACCCGGGCACCACGGACGCATCAAGGGCGCTCGCACCGTCGCCCGGGTTCCAGCTCCGGCCCGGCCTGGCCGTGAAGTTGAAGCCGCACCAGCTGGCCGGCGTCGAGTACGTCACCGAGATCGCCACCGTGCCCGGCCGATGCCTCATCGGCGACGATGTCGGGCTGGGCAAGAGCTTGGAAGCGATCGCCAGCGTCCACCAGACGCAGGCCTACCCGGCGCTCATCGTCTGCCCGGCCAGCCTGGCAATCAACTGGTCGAAGGAGATCCGCAAGGCGATACCCGACGCCACGGTCGACGTGTGCACGACCCGCTCCGGGGCTCCCGGTGTGGCCCAGTGGACGGTCATCGGCTACGAGGCCCTGCAGAAGCGCCTCGCAGCCTTCGAGCGCACCCCGTGGGGCTCGATCACCGTCGACGAGGCGCACTACGTGAAAAACGGCGGCACCAACCGGGCGATCGCCGTGAAGATGGTCGCCGAAGGCGTGGATGGCATGCGCCTGGCGATGACCGGCACCTTCGCCAAGAACAGCGACAAGGACACGCTGTTCCCGTTGAAGGTCATCGGCCGAGCTGACGTGGCCGACATGGTTCGCAAGGATCTCGCCGAGCAGGCGTCGATCCTCCGGGCCAACTGCATGGTCCGTCGTAAGAAGCACGACGTGATGCCCAACCTCGATCCGATCGAACTCACCAAGACCTACGTCGAGCCCGACCCGGTGATCTGGAAGGAATACCTGAAGGCTGAGGCCGACATCATCGCCTACGTGAAGGAGCGGGCCCGCAAGATCGCCGCCGAGCTCGGGCTCGACCCCGACGCCGAGGCCGTCAAGGCAGCGCTGAAGGCTCAAGGGGCCGAGCACCTTGTCGCCATCTCCCACCTGCGCCAGCTGTGCGCGGCGGCCAAGATGAAGACCGCCATCGAAGCGGTGCGCTCGTTCGTCGCCCAGAGCGACCAGAGCATCATCGTCTTCGCCTACCACCGCGAGATCGTCACCGGCCTGGCCAACGCACTGAAGTGCGACGCCATGATGGGCGGTGTGTCGATGAAGGAACGAGACCAGATGGTCGAGGACTTCCAGGCCAAGAAGAAACGGTCCATCGTCATCAACTTCGGCGCCGGGGGCGTCGGCCTCACCCTCACCGCGGCCACCGAGATGAAGCTCGTCGAACTGCAGTGGACGCCAGCCGACATGGACCAGGCCTACGGTCGGTGTATAGTCGAAGGCGTGAACATTGTGACACGTAAGGGTGTTCTCCCGATTGAGGCCATCGAGGTCGGCGACGAGGTGCTCACGCATCGAGGCAACTGGCAGCGAGTCGAAACCAGAACGAGCAAATTGGCCCCTCGTTGGGTGGAGCTCAACGTCACCCGGCAGTCCGAACCGTTACGTTGCACGCCTGAACATTTGGTCTGGACCAAGGACATGATCACTGGCGAGATCGACTGGAAGCGTGCTGATGAGATCGGCACGTCGGACCTGTTGGCTCTACCTCGACCCCGCTCCGGCGAGTTGCGATCGATCGCCATTCCTGACGATGTACGGCTGCCACCCAGGCAGGTCGACTGTTTGGGCTGCGGCAAGGCGCGACCGATCGTAACTCACGGACTCTGCAACGCCTGCCGATTGAGCTTCCGCAAGAAGGGCCAGCCCTATCCCGAAGAGTACGAATCCGGCGGCGAGAAGAAGGCCCTGCGCATCACGGTCGATACGCTGACCCTGACGCCGTCATTGCTTCGTGCTTTCGGTCGTTGGCTCGGCGATGGATGGTTGGGCCGCACTGGCGAGCAGGGCATCTATCGACGGGTCGGGCTCTGTGGGCATGCCAATGAGGCCGTTGATGTGACGCGGGACCTTAATGTTATCGCTGATGCCTTCGGGATTCCTCGAGTCGCAGCCCAAACCTTCAACGACAACACCACTCAGCAGGTGTTCTCATCTCGAGAGGTGGCGGCACTGTTTGAGCGATGGTTCTTCGCCGAGACACCGAAGCATCACCGCAAGGACTCCACAAACGGCAAGGGATCGCAGGGGGCAGTGAAGCGTCTAGCCCCATGGATGTTGGACCTTCCCGACGACCTGGCTTTCGCCCTACTGCAAGGCCTTCTCGATTCGGACGGCCATTGGCGTCAAAATGATGGGCGTTGCAGCTTGGCCCTGGTATCTCCTCACCTGGCACAGGAGGCTGCACTGTTGGCAGCTCAGCTCGGGTTTGCCCCGAACGTGAGGAAGTGGAAAAAGGAGCGCCGCAACGCCAGCGGGAAGGTGCTCACTCGTGGCGTTTGGGAAGTTGATTGGCAGCGTGCCGACGCAACGAAGTTGCGTCACGACCTCCGACACGACGACGAGGGTCACGTTTGGTGTCCGGTCGTCAATGTCAAGCACCACGACTCCGACATCACCGTCCACGACCTCGGGGTTCCTGGTGACCATTCGTTCGTGGCTGCTGGTGTGGCAGTTCACAACTGTTTCGGCCGCATCAACGACGCTCACGGCCTGATTGCCGACCACCTCATCATCGAAGGCTCGATCGACGAGATGTTCCTCGACATCATCGACGAGAAGCGAGCGATGGCAGCGATGGCCCTTGACGGCGAAGAGGCCGAGGCGATCATGAACCACTCGATCATGGGCGATGTGCTCGTCAAGCTGGCGGAACGTCAGTAAGACCCAAACCACTGATAGAATGCAGCGAAGCCCGCTCCTCGCAGAGCGGGCTTCGTCGTATCCAACCTCTCCAAGAAGGACACCCCCGCCATGATGTCACGTTCACGCCGCGCTGCGGCCTTGTTACTTGTTACAGCATTGAGTCTTTTCAGCTCGGCGTGCTCGCCGGCCGACGTACTCGAGGGCGCACGGCAGCTCGGCGTCGAGCTCACCGGCGACCAGGCCGAGCAGCTCTCCAGTCACCTGACGCCGCTCACGACGCCGGCACAGATCGAAGCGCACATCCGAGTCGTTTGGGCCGGCACCGGGCAGGCTGAACGGGCGGTGCGAATCGCCCGGTGCGAGTCGACGCTGCAGGCCGACCCGCCGCACAACAACCGCTATCGCGGCGTCTTCCAGATGGGACCCAGCGAGTGGAGGACGTACGGCCGCGGCGGGAACATCTACAACGCTCGCCACAACATCGAGGCCGCCCACCGCTATTGGGTAGCGGCGGGCGGCTGGGGTCCCTGGGAATGCCGGGGCTGATAAGCTGGACAGATGTCCACTACCTACGGACTCGCGCAACTGGTGCTCAGCTCATTACACTAGATGGGTGCGAACGGGCGACCCTCTCGCCGTTCGGAGGGTCGCCCGCGATACCGTGAGTCCTTACGTATTGATTTGATGCAGCTGCTAGCCATCCACTGGCGCGGTCGCTTCGATCCGTTCAACGCTCGGGCCAACATCGCCTACGCCTACCGCCTCTGGCAGTCGTCGGGATGGTCGCCCTGGGTCTGCCGGGGCTAGAACGGCGTGACGGGCGCCGGGGCGTCGAGCACGAGCTTGCCGTCGCCCTCGTCGATCATCACCCGGCAGTTGCAGCGCTGGCCGAACCGTCGAGCGGCCTTGACCGCGGCGCCCTTCGTCGAGAACTGCTCGCCGGCCGTGGCCTCGAGCTTGCCGTTGCCTCCGATGTAGTGCCAAAAAAATCTCCCCCTCTTGTCCTTGAGAACGACGATCTTGGGCTTACGGATTGAGGCCATTAGGCCCCCTTTCTGTTGGAAGTGCTCGGTTGGGTAACGGCTCTTTCGATGGGCCAGCCCGCCCGTAGACGTTGATACCAAGCGGAGTCGCTAACCCCATGCTCGGCAGCGACATCTCGGGCGGCCCTACCATCAGGCATTCGGATCAGACGGCCTTCGACGTACTCGGCGAGGTTCTCGCTCTTGGTTGCCCATCGAGCACGATCGACTGCATCACAACGGCGACATCCCCTTCACGGTTCGCCGACCTCCCCGATCTGGAAGCGATGGTACGTCTTGCGGTTGAAGTGTCGAATCTCCAGCCATCCCCATTTCACGAGGCGCTTGTAGACCTGCTCGAAGGTCTCGGTGCTCGAGATCTTTTTCGACAAGGTGCCCGTCTTGGTCGGCTTCTCGACCCAGAACGCCTGCAGCGGATCCATGCCGTGCTCGATGGCCTTCTCGATCTCGGGGCGCTGCGCCTTGAACTTGTCCTCGGCGATGTTCAGGAGCGCCAACAGGAGTGGCAGCTCCGAACCGTTGAGCTTCGGCTCGTCGGACTTCACCTTGCCGGCAAACCGGCCGAGCGTCTCCTGCTCCGGCTCGGCCGCCGTGCGCACATCGGCGAGATGCTGCGCCACGATCGCGGCGCCGGTCAGCTCGGTGGCACTCATGGTGGTGAGGTACGACGTTGAAGCGGGGAGGCCCAGCCGTCAGTGGCGACGATGTGATCGCCGACGAAGGCACGGCCATTCGGCATGACGATGCTGACGCCCTCCCCCCGACGCTGCTCGTAACCAGCGTCGACATGATGCTCGGCGAGCCAGTCGACGATGATGGGAGCATCGAAGTAGGAAGCGAAGAACACGGCCGTGCGCTCGATCACCGGGTCGGTGTGGATCTGACGGATCAGAGCCTCCTGGGCCGACCCATTGGCGTTCCCCGGCAGATCGTCCAGTTCGCCGCCCATCACGGACGCTCCTCATTCACGGGTCGGCGAGAACGAGCCACCCGGGTGCAGTCGCCCCAGCCAGCGAGCTCGACCGTGTAGCCGTCCGGCGCCAGGAGCACAACGGTGTCGGAATGCCAGAAGGCTTCGATCACAGTGAAGGGCTCATCGCCGAAACTCTGCTCCTGGGCAAACTTCGAGGTCGGACAGAGCACGTCGTCACCCCGCTCGAGCTCGGATCGCACCTCCGAGGCGAGCTTCAGTAGGTCGGCCTTGCCGTCCACGTACTCGTCGTCGAGCAGTGTCGAGGCCGCCGTCAACGCCCGCACGATCTCTGCGCGTAGCTCCTCCCGCATCACTTCTTCTTCCCGTTCATCTTGGGTCCTCCGTTGGGTTGCCGGCGCTGCCGGCGTGGTATCTCGGGGGCGACATCTTTCCAGGTGTCACCGTGAAGGGCGCACGACATTGTCATCATGCTGACCCCATACTTCTTGGCGAGCGAGTAGCAGGACGCACCATTAGCGTGCGCCGCGAGCGCCTCACGAACAATGCGCTCGGAGAGCTTGGAGTGACGCCGACGACCGCTCCCGAACCGTGGCGTCTCCGGGTCGACATGAGCCCAAGTCTCGCCGTGAAGCATCGAAGCGATGGTCGCTCGGTTGACCTCGTATCGGGCGGCCAGTTGCTCCATGGTCGAACCGTTGCCGTAGAGCTCGAGGGCTTCGCGAACGTTCG
>OFQV01000315.1_pt1 | contig 13239 bp, 19 predicted proteins | sample 1542971 | NCBI WGS metagenome assembly OFQV01 (sample SAMN07774229, study PRJEB24372) | wastewater metagenome | isolation source: WWTP Cannobio (Effluent) | place: Italy: Cannobio | collected 2016-01
TATCGCTGGCATGGCCGGCTGTACGCAATCCGCGCCGCGTGGCGCATTGCAGTTCAAGGAGCGCCATTCTGATGAAGGTCTACCAAGCAATCAACAGGGTACAGGCTGCACTGGCCCGCGAAGGCATCAGCAAGAGCCGCAAGAACGAGCAGCAGGGCTACAAGTTCCGCGGCATTGATGAGGTCTACAACGCCCTATCTCCCCTTTTGGCAGAGCATGGCTTGTGCATCCTCCCGCGATGCACAGAGCGTTTGTGCGTCGAGCGCACAAACGCCAAGGGAACGGCGCTGTTCTACGTCACCGTCCGCGCCGAGTTCGATTTCGTCAGCAGCGAAGACGGCTCAAAGCATACCGTCACCACCTACGGCGAAGCGATGGACAGCGGCGACAAGGCCACGAACAAGGCAATGTCCGCGGCCTACAAGTACGCGGCGATGCAGGCGTTCAGCATCCCCACCGAAGGCGACAACGACGCCGACGCAACGACGCACGATGTCAAGCCGAAAAATCCAGAAGTCGCGCACAGCGGCCCGGCTATCGCCTTTTCGCAACTTTCGCCAGACTGGCAGGCCTGGATCACTGATCTAGCGCGCGAGGTGGAAAACACGTTTGAGGGTTCTGGACCCGCGGCCGCACAAGAGCTGATCGACAGCAATAGGGATCAGATGCAGGTCGAGCACGTAGCCGCGCTGTGGTCAAAACTGGGCAGCAAAACGCGCAGCAGTCTCAAAGCGCTGAAGGCTGCGTGATGTTCGCAAAGAGCCCGACGCACCGCAGCGAGGCCTGGCGCCGTGCCGTTGCTTCTCTGCCGTGCGCCTGCTGCTGGAAGGATGGGCCTAGCCAGGCTGCGCACCCGAACCACAGAGGAAAAGGCATGGGAATGAAGGCTCCAGACTGCTGGTGCGTTCCACTGTGCCAAGAGTGTCATCGTGAGTTTGACCAGGGCACGCGCTGGGCCAAGCAGGAGAAGCGCGACATGATGGACGCATGGATTCTTCAGACTGTTCTTGAGCTTGCATCTAGAGGATTGATCGCGGCATGAGCCACAGCATCGTTCTCCGCGATATGGCGCAGGCTCACGAGATCATCCGGCGATCGACAGAATGGATCATGCGACGATTGGGCGATGGCCGAGCCGTTGTCATGACGCTGGAAGACGAGCGGCGCAACTTGGAGCAAAACGCGCTTCTACACGCGCTGCTGACCGACATCAGCAAGCGGCGCGAGTGGGCCGGAAGGAAACGTGACGCAGAGTGTTGGAAGCGTCTATTTGTGGCGGCATGGTGCCGCGCAAAAGGCGAGGCCGTCGAAATGCTGCCCGCACTTGACGGCCACGGAGTCGACATCGTATTCCGACGCACAAGCAAGATGAGCAAACCGGAGGTTGCCGATTTGATCGAGTACATCTACGCATGGGACAGCAGCAATGACTGATCGACGCCGCAACAGGAGCAACGATGAGCGATGACGCAACGCCGGCCAAGGTCCGGTTGACTGACGGGTTAGGCCCGCTGCCGGAGTACGCGCACGAATTCCGCCCGCGATGGCTTGGCGATGATGGCGGCTTCACTGGCGCACAGATGCGGCTGTATGCACTCCAAGAGCGAGCCGCCGAGCGCGCTAGATGGGTTGAAGCGGTGATGGCCGAGCTTGACGGCAACGGCCAAGCGCACGCCATCGTGGCATATGCGACAAGGGCCTGACGTTGCCAATAACAGGCCGCCGTAGGCGGTCCGCTTGAATTGCGGGTTAGGCAGCACGCGACGACTGTTTGCAAACGACGAAAGGAACGATGATGGCTTGGAGAGGCGAAGTAGAGGACGGCACCGGCTGGGGCGGCTTGGTGGCAAGCAAGAGCGAGCAGCGCGCAGAGGCGCGACAGGCGGCGCTTGAGAAGGACGCGGCGCGCTACCGCTGGCTGAAAAGCCGCCAGGGCCTGACGCTGCGAAGCGAAAAGCAGCCGAACTTGTGGAGGCGCATTGACGGCACAGAGTTCAGCGCCACGCACTCGCTGGCCGAAGGCGGCACCCAGCACGCACCGGCCGACAGCCTAGACGCGCTGATTGACGCTGCGATGCTGGCGGCGCGTATTCGTGATGCCTAACGCAGAAGTAACCGTCCTTGGCCGCAACAGGAGCAACGATGAGCAACGAGCTTTCGCCGGCCAAGGTCCGGTTGACTGACGGGTTAGGCCCGGAGGAGCGCGCAAAACTGGACGCGCTGATAGACCACATTTACGAGTACGGCACCAGCGCAGAAGGCGTGATGAGCCTTGCTGCGCAACTGTGCCTGACGGCGCACAAGATTGAGCGCGAGCGGTGCGCGGATGCAGCGAACCGCTGGGGCCTTGCGAGGCAGCCTGAATACGGCGGCACGGCGCTGATGAACTTTGCCAGCGAACTGCGTGCTGGTAGGGCCTAACGCTGAAGCTCAGCCGAAACCAACGGCGCCACCGGCCTGACCGGAGCGCGCCACTGCTGCACGCCGTTGGGTTTCGGCTGCAGCGCACTGTTAGGCCATGATGGCCGGAGAGGATGACGATGGAAACACAAGCAACAGCCAATGGGCGCAACCCGTACTTTGAGGGCCAGCACCCGGCCGAGGACCTGGAAGACACGGCCAATCGGCTGGCGCTGGTGGCCGAGCGCGACGCGCTGCGCCACATGGTGACGTGGGCCTACAGCAAGCTCCACAGCCGCGAGTTCAGCAAGCAGGAAGACGCACTGGAACTGGACCGCTTGAAGCTGTACACCGAGCATGGCGTTGTGGCCTAACGTGGGAGGTAAGGCGCACCCGGAGGGCGTCAGCCCGTAGGGTGTCGCCCCTTGACCGACGGGTTAGGCGTCTTGGTGGATAGACGAAAGGACCAACGAATGCTGAACATGCTGAAAGACCCGGCGAAACGCGCAGAGTGGGTGTACGGCCAGCCGATGGCCCCGTGCCCGAAGTGCGGCAGCTACAACATGAAGCCGCAGATACCTATTGCGATGGAGACGACCGGCGACGAGACGGCACCGCAGCTTGTGGGCAAGTGGGCGCGAGCCACCAAGGCCGGCGCTACGCCGCTGCAAGGCCCGGCCTACTACGCCTGCTGGGACTGCTTCCACAATGGGCCAGCCGTGGACTGCACCGGGCGCACCAGCGAGGACTGCCGCGCTGACCGCGCACTGAATGCCGAGATGAAGCGGCTGTGGAACGCGCAGACGCCTAACGCCAGGTTAACCGCGCCCGACACGGCGCAGAGGTGACACGATGAACGAACAGAAGCAACCCGCCGTGGCGGGTCCGGTTGAACCGACAGTTAGGCCCGGCCGCGAGGAGTACGAGTGCGGCGAGTGCGAGGGCCAAGGCGGTTATGAGAAGTGGAAGGCTGTAGCCGGCCACTACGAAGGCGGCGAATACTTCCGCGTGGAGTGCGACCACTGCGACGGCACTGGGAAGGTTGACCAGTACGGCAACCCGTTCAGCGGTAACCGTGTCATCAACTGCTGCTTCCCCGACTGCGGCTGCGACGGCGCGCGGCTCTGCATGGCAGAGAAGGGCGCAAGCAGCATCGCATGCGCGATGAACATTGAGCGCGGGTCTTTCGGGGCCTAACGCAGAGTTCAGCGGGCGCCGCTGACCATGGAACCGGAGCGCGGTGCTGTTGCGCGCTCCGCTGCAACGACCTGTTGGGCGGCTGCCGCCCGGAGCGAGGAAGACTATGCACACAGCACCGATGTCAGACAGCCAAGGCGAGTTCGCCGAGTTCAAGACCCAGCCCGACGTGCCTTGCCGCAAGTGCGACGTGCACGCGGTGAGCATGCGCGAGTGGGAAAGCTCGTGCGGCGGCTGGGAAGACTACCAGTACAAGTGTTACCACTGCGGCCATACGTGGTGGGTGGAAGGAATCGACGCATGACGTACTGGTGGCTCGTGGAGAACTTCGACCGCAAAGGGCAGTCCACAGGGCTCTATATGGAGTGCCAAGTGAACATGACCCTGACCGCCGACGTGCACAAGGCTCGCAAGTTCCGCTTCCAGCGCACGGCCGAGTTCCGCGCGTTGGATATGCGCGAAGCGAGGCGTGGCGACTGGCGGGCCGTGGAGCACGGCTTCGATGACAGCAAGACGCCCAACGCAGAACTAACCGGGCACTGCCCGAAAGGAACAGAGAGTGACCACTGAAACCCCGCCGGCAGTGCTCCGGTTGAGCGCCGAGTTAGGCGCAGGAACGGACCTCTACCGACGCGCGTTGGCATTCAACGACGACGACGCCGAGCGCAAAGCGCTGATGGCCCAAGTGTGGCGCGATACGCCGTGGATGGTTGATGCCTACACCGGCTCGCACGACGACAACCGCAGGCTTGACCTGATGCAGTGGTGCCGCGAGCAATTCGGCCCCGAGGCGTGGCCCATTCACGGGCGCCCAGGGCAATGGCACTCAGGCGGCGCCACAGTGCACGGCTGGACGTGGATGGGCTTTGCAACCGAGGAACAGATGCGTCGATTCGTGGATCGCTGGCCGGCGCCTAACGCAGAGTTAACCGGCGCGCGTGACCAAGGCCCCGAGGCGCACCGACCTGTTGCGCGTCCGGTTGAATTTGTTGTTAGGCCACGCTGGTGGCACACAAAGGGGACAGACGATGCGAAGCAGCAACAGCCTGCATGAAGAGCGCGATGAAGTGTTGCGCGAATTGGACGACCGCACAAACCAGACGTGGGTAGGCAAACGAAAGCGGTGGGCGGCGCTGGTGCGGGCACAAGACGCCGAACTGTGCGTGCTCACGGATGCGCTGTGGAAGGCCTGCGGCGATGACGAGGCTGTGGTGCGCGACACCATCGCGTCGCAGCGCGGCGGGGCCTAACGCGGTGTTAACCGGCGCCGCGCGCTGAAGTATGCAGATGGACCGGTGCCGCTCGGCGTCCGGTTGAACAACCTGTTCGGCTTCACTGCCGGCAACCGAGGAAAACGATGAAAACCTACGACCTGAAAGACGCCCACCGTGGCCGCGCATCGTTCTGGCACAACGTGCGCGAAGTGCTGCGCCGCTGGCTGGACCGCGAGCGCGAGCTGATGGCCTTGCGCAACGCGGTGGGCATGATGAGCGAGGCCCGCGAGAGCGTGGACGACGCCCTGATGATCGTTGAGAGCTACGGCCCGTGGGGCGCCGACCTGAACGACGCGCACCGCCGCCAGATTGTGCTGGCCGATGAGGTGGTGCGCCTGCGGGGCCTGTACGAGATGGCCGTGCGTGGCCGCGCTGAGATGCGGTCTGCGCTGCGACAAGAACGGCGGGCAGAAGAACTGCACGAAGGCTGCCGGATGCCGATGGAGCAGGGCGGCGATTTTCATGGCTTGCCCTTACGCGCCGCATCATCGTCCCGCTGACTGATGCGGTTGCTGATGTTGCTGCCAAACAGCCACTGAATGATCGTGCCGAAGCCAAGAATCACGATCTGGCCCAGCACAAGCGCCTTCGTCTCATCGCTGAAACTGGAACCGAACATCACAATTCCGGTGATGCCGTAACTTGCCAGGATGATGATCAGCGCCACGCCCCCAAGTAGTGTCAGCCAGCGCCCGCCCGTTGCTTGACTCAGCGCCAGATTGCGGTCCAGCGCCGCCTCGCGCGATTTGTCATCAGCTTCAGCCGCCTGCACCAGCAAGCCAAGCATGCGGCCCATCTGCGCGTGGACCTCCTCTCGGTATCGTGCGGCCGCTTCGGGGTCTTTCTCCAGGACCTGCACCGCGCCTTCGGTCGTGGTCTGTGCGGTCACGGTGCGCGCGATCTCAGCGACCGTTTCCGCCGCTTTGGCGTTGCGCTCACTGACCTCGCCGCCGCTGCCGAAAATACGGATGAGCTGCGGCGCAGAGTTGATCAACGACGGCAGCAGCGCTGCGACGACTGCGGGGACGGCCATGGCAGGCTCCTTCGGTGGTGTCCAGTCCGGGGCCTCGCCCGCTGGCATGGTGTCGATGAATGGTGGGGCGGCATCAAGCGCCGTTGTTGAGCTTCGAGGGGCCACCCCTTCAGCCGGCGCCTTCGCCGCCCCGTTGATCTGTAGCGCGGTCTTGGCGCGCTCCCATCGAGCGATTCGATCCGCCTCGCCGTTTGCTGGCCGCACGGCCTTGGCGCTGCCGCGATTGATGAGCCGGCCCAGCCCGATGAAGTCGCCCTGATCGGCCAGCACGTTGCACCCGTGGACGTTCCACCAGTCCGCGGCCGACCATGCGGCCCACTTCGGCTCTTCCAACGCTTCCGGGAAGTCCTCAAAGTCTGGCGCCTCGGCCATCGACAGCGACGCAGCGCGGTAGTTGTCGCGGCCGGTGACCTGGATTAGCCCGCGCCCGCGGTAGCGCGTGCCGTCGCCTGGCTTGACGTTGCCCAGGTCGGCGCGGCCTTCGTAGGCGCTGCCGTCTGCGATCTCGCGCACGTACTGGAAAGCACCGGACTCGTGCCCGACTTGCGCAAAGAATGCCGCAAGCCTTGCCGGCGTGTTGATCGCGTAGTGCGCGCAGGCGTCGTTGAGGAATGGCGCGAACAGGTAGGCGCGTTCGGCGGTGCAGCCAACTGCCGAGCGCAGCAGGTCGGCGGTGATTTTCACGGCCGCTGGCCTCGCTCGATCAGGCGCTGCGTCCGGTCGTCAATGCGGCGCAACAATTCCTTGGCATCGCCGACCTGGCTTTCCAGCGTCGACAGGCGCTCGCTCACCCGGTCTGTCGCGCGCTGCGACTCCAGCACTGTAAGGCGCTGGTCCTGCCGATCCACCCCGGCCTGTAGCCCGCGCACCCACCATACGGCCATGGCAGTCTGCGCAATGATCGTCCAGATCATCGCAATGGGGACGCGGCGGTCCAGGGACCAGTGCTTTTCCAGTTTCGGTTCGCCGCTCATACAACTGCCCTGTCTGAAGCATGCCGGGCGGCCAGCGCGAGGCCCTGCAGATATGTCAGGCACTCGCGCGCTTCGCCTTCCATCAAATCACGCCGGGCCTGGGTCGCATCCTGCACATACGCGATTCCATCGCCCGCGACATAGACCAGCTCAGCCAGGCGCGCGATGCCGGCCAGCACCGGGGGGCGCTTTCTGAGCAGCACGGTCACGCCGTCATGCTCGGCCACACCGCCGCATCGGTACTCCCACCACGTCAAGCGCGTGTGATGGATCGTTTCCACGCTGCGCCCTACGGCGCCACGGCCGCAGCGGCGGCCTGCACCAGCGCCGTGGCTTCGTCAGCAGTGAGCACGCCGTCGGCCATGAACTGCTGGATCAGGGCCGCCAGTTGTTCCTTGCCGGCCCGCTCGTACTCGACATCGGTCAGCCGATGCTGGTACTCGATCCTGTTGCCGGTCCAGCCGCAAAACACGGCGCCGTCCTGCTGCTCTTTCGTCAGCGTGTCGAACTGCCGCTGCTGCTCTGCGATGGCCCAGCGCGCCGGTACCTTGTCGGCCTCGGATGTGCGCTCCAGATGCAGGGTCCTGGTGGTGATGCGTTCGATGGTCATTGCCGGTCCTTTCACAGCCACTCGGTGACACGCAGCGCCATCGTGTGCGCCACGCGGTAGGGGTACTCGATCGCGCCGATTTCTTCGCAGCGGCACAGGTAGCTGGCCAGCTGCGCGCGCTCGGGGTCGCTGCGGCTGGCCACGTACATCAGGGTCTCTGTGGTGCCCAGCTGGTGCCGCCACTCGTCCAGCACCGCGCTTTCTTCGGGCGGCACGATCAGCGACATGGCCTGGCTGCGTTGCTTGCGGCGGCGGTAGGTGGACACGGCGCCGCTGTCGGCCCCGCTGACGCCCGACAGATCGGCCATGGTCAGACCGATGCCCTCTTGCGGACCCCAAGACGACACGAAGGCGCCGGCCACGAAAACATGCGCGACGTCCACCGTGCCGGCCGCATTGGTGGTGTCGTCGATCTCGATGCCGATGAACGGCGCCGATGTGCGCGCCGGCAGAAACACGCCCACCGGGTAGCGGGCGCGCTCGATGGCGACCGGCTCAATGCCGTAGGCCGCTAGCGCGGCGTCGATCGACGTGCGGTGCCAGGCGTCGACCCAACTGCCGGCATAGATGTCGGTGGCCCAGGCCGTGGTGCCGATGCTGACGCGGATCTGCGCATCGTCGCTCAGGGTGGTGCCGATCAGGTAGATGGCCTGCACCAGCCGCGTGGCGGGCGCGGTGTACAGCAGCTTGGTGTTGGTCGTCGTCGCGTCCAGGCTGCGCGCCACCGCGGCCAGTTCTGGGGTTTCGGCGTTGGACAGCGGCAGCGCAGTCGACCACCCCCCGCCCGAAAGGGTGCCGGCTGTCACGCGATTGGGGCCGCACAGGGCCATGTCGTACAGCATGGTCAAGGCCCCGGTGCCGTCAGCAGGCGATAGTCGACGGTGACGGTCTGGCCGCTGGTGAGTGCGGTGGCGCTCATGGTCTCGTCGCCCGTGTAGTCGCCGAATGTGATGGTGACGCCGCTGCCCACGCCGGGCACCGACACTGCCGACATGGTGACCGTGGTTGACGTGGTGGCCACCACGGTGGCGCCGGTGGGCACGCCAGCGCCATAGATGGGCATGGCGGCGGTGACCCCGGTTGTGGCGGCAAAAGTCAGCACGTTGGACCCGGCCGCGCTGGTGCTGCTGGTGGCCAGGCCGAAGGCTTGCGTGACGGTGCCTTGCTCGTGGCAGGTGGTGCCGGTCGAGTCATAGGTGCGGTAGTAGCCGACGGTGCCGTCTGCCAAAACTGTGCCGCTCCAGGCGCCGAGCTTGGCCGCGCCGCCGCTGCTGGGCGCATCCATCCAGTCGCTGGGCAGCGTCATTTCAACCACCAGCGTGCCCGTTGCCGATGCGCTGCAGACGGTGGGCTTGGTGCCGGTGTAGTAGCGGCGCTTGGGCGACGTGCCGATGTGGCTCTCGTAGGTGGCCAGCAGCGCGTTGCGTAGGGTGGTGCCGAGTTGGATGGTCATGTTGAATGGTCCTGGCCTGCGATTAGCTGGCCCATGCGACAAAGCCGCTGGGGATGGCGTAGCCGAACTGGCTGGCCTGCGTTCGCAGGTCGACGGTGGTTGCCGCAGGCGATTCAGCCGATGCGAACGGGTAGTAGGTCGTCGATGTCGCAACAGTCCCTTCGGGGCTGGATGCGGCCGCCGGGTCGCCCTGTGTCCAAGTGCCATTTCGCGACAGCCACACGTCGCCGGTACCAAGGTCCACGGCCAGGCCGACCACATCCCCATCGCTCAGCGCGGTGACGGTGCCGACGTTGCTGGCATTAACCATGACGGCGCCGCCACGGCGGTAACCGGCACCAGCATCTGCGCCGCTGCCACCGCTGCCCACCGGACGGGTAGACGTGATACCAACGTCGTGCCTGACCAATGTCCCGTAGGCGGCGCCGGTCACCCACACAATCTCCAGATAGCGCTTGCCGGACGACTTACCGGACGATCCCAGCACGCTGGCAATGCCTCCCCACGATGTCACCTGCGCCGTCAGATCGGCATTGGTCAGCGTCCATGTCCCGGTCTGATCGGCGCTGTCCCAGGTGTCCGGCGGGGCAGAGACTGAGCTGTAGCAGAACTGAATGAACTGCCCCATTTCGACGTTGGCGCCAGCGGCCAGCACGCCCGACACGCTGCTGCGCACGGTGCCGGTGAATTCACCCATGCTGACGGTGCCGATAGACGTAGGGCCTGGCGCCCCAGACCCGCCGGGGCTGCCGCTGCTGCTGCCACCGCCAAGCACCGACGCTGCCGGCCCCGCGGCGCCGCCCCACAGGCCGAAGACGATGCCGGGCTCGCGCGACACCAGATCGGCCGGCTCGATGCGCACCACGCGGAACGTGCGGGCCGGCGTGCAGCCCATGCGCGCGTGCAGCACCTGCACCTTGTCGCCCAGCTCGAGCGCCAGCGTGTCGGCATCGACCTGGGTGCAACGCAGTTGCAGGTAGTCGCGCCGGCCGCCGTGCAGCATCAGGTAGCGATTGACGAAGGCCTGCTTGTCGGACTTGGTGACAAAGACATTGCCAACGATGTCGACCTTGGCCGTGCCGGCGCCCGGGTTGGATGCTTTCACCTCATCGCTGGTGCCGGTGAAACTGGTCTGCCAGGGCTCGCGCAGCATGGCCTCGCGCACCGCAGCGGGCGCCCCGTTGGCCACCTGGCAAGGCCATGTCTTGCCGGCGTTGACGCTGACTTGCCAGATCGGCGCATCGGCGCCCGGGATCGGCGTGCGCTTGAACTGCTTGGCGTTGTGCTCTGTGAAGACGTAGCGCACGGTGTCGGCCGGATCGCTGGTGTCCAGCGGGTCGAGCAGCTCGCGGCAGAAGAACCGGTCATCGCGCGTGAAGCCGACCGCCGCGTGGCGCCACTTGCACACGTCGGTCATCACGTCGAGATAGCTTTCGTCGCCCTGCAGCAGCCGGCCGCCCAGCTCGAGATTGACGCTGCGCGACCCCATGGCACCCGGCGTTACGTCGAGCATGCCGGCGCGGTTGCACAGGTCGGTCAGCTTCCATCGCCTGATGTTGGTCGGCGCGTCGCCGACGTTCATCAGGTAGCCGAGCGTGGCGATGCGCAGATCATTGGCCGGCGGTGAGCCCAGGCGCACGTACAGCGGTCCCGGCGCGTTGCCTGCGCTGGCGCCGGTGGTGTCCCAGCCCTCGGCCCACACCTTGAAGTAGCCGGCCGCGGGCGCTGCGCCGTTGGCAAAGTCGGCCGCCGTGGTGTAGTAGCCGCCATGGGTGAGCGCCACGCCGCCGTCGAAAACGTAGTAGTACGGCGGGAAGGTGCCGGCCAGTGCGCGCACGTCGGATGCGTTGGCCTGCACGAAGTACAGCTGCTTGACGGAATCCAGCAGCACAAGCGGGATGTACCCGGGCTCGTCGATCGCTATCTGCTTGCGCTTGCTCGTCGTGCCAGTGCCTTCCAGGCCCCCGGTGCCGGCGAAGACGTCGGTGACCACCGGCTTGTCGAGCAAGTACAGCCGGTTGCGCAGGCCCAGCGCGCAGTAGTCCAGGTCGACGGACAGCGACTTGATCTCGGCGCGGTAGACCAGCGTCCACGCGCTTGGGTAGGCATCGCCCACGCGGCCCCAGCGCACGACGACGGTGCCGCCGGCCGTGCCGTAGTCGGTGGGCCAGTCGTCGAACTCGCCGGCCCCGTTCTTCAGCTTGAGCGTGCCGGCGTCGATGGCGATGGGACCGGTGACGCGGGCGCCGCTGAACATCGACCGCGCCGGGCCGCCCGGGTCTTCCAGCAGTTCCCGAAACGCGGTGTTGGCCGGCGTGTCGGACGTGGCGCTGCTGAAGCCGTGCGTGGCAACGTAGAAGGTCTGGCGCCCGCCCACGGCATCGGTCACCAGCGTGATTTCAGCGGCGGCGCACCAGTCAGCCATTGCCGGCCCCCAGCAACAGCGCGTCGCCGCTGGTGTCGACGATGGCCTGGGTGTTGTCGCCGATGCGGTCGAGGCGGTCGGTCAGAGCCTTCGCAACTGCCGCGAGTTGCGTGATCTGCGTCTTCAGGATTTCGTTCGTGTCCTTGGCTTCCTTGATTTGCTTGTTTGCCAGTTCGATCTGCGCGTCGATCGCCTTCTGATTAGCGGCCTCACGCCCGGCCAATGCAGCATCAACCGACAGCAGCACGGCCAATTGTTCGGCCCCGTTGCCGGACACTGTTTCCTGCAGGGCCTGCAATGCTGCGATCTGCGGGTCGACATCGGCGCCGTTCAGGCCGAGCGCGTCCAGTGAACCCGTGACCTGCGCAAAGATGGCGGCATAGTCGGCACTGCTGGCGAAGTAGGCCCGCGCTTCGTCCAGGTAGGCGCGGGCATTTCCCGTCAGATTGCCCTGCGATGCCGCATCGCCTGTCTGCGCGCCGGCCAGGGTCTGTTCAAACAGGCTGCGCGCGCTGCTCAGTTGAGCCTCGAACGACAGCGGTGACAGGTCGCTGAAACGCAGACTGCCGGTGAACTGTGCAATCTCAGCAGACAGGTCGCGCAGTCGCTGCAGGCTGCTGATCTGGTCGTCATAGACCTTGGTCGACAGCGCAGCCTCTTCACGCAGCCTGTCGGTGATGATGGACTGTAGTTTCTGCGCGATGGCCACCGGGTCAGCCGCGCTGCCCAGTTGGGCGAACAGCGTGGCCTCACGCGCACGCAAGGCGCCGATGCGGCCGGCAGGGGTGAGCGTGGACAGACGGGCCGAGTCGATGGCGTCGGCCAGCGATCCGCTGCGGAAGGCCTGCAGCGACTTCTGGTCGCGCAGCATGTCGGACAGCACCTCTTGCACACTGCGGGCGGTGTTGCCGATCAGGCTGTTCAAGCCGTCCTCGAGCGACTTGATCTCGGCAGCGCCGCGCGTGAATGCGTCGGCGAGCTTTTCAGTGGGCGGGGCCAGGGCGCCCACTACGTCGCCATATTCGGCGGTGATGGCGTCGAGCTGCGACTGAATGGCCTGGGCCTGGATCTGCGCGGCGCGGCCAGCCAGGTCAGCCAGCGCGCCCGCCACTTCGACGACGGCGATCTTGGCCTCGGTCGACACGTCGGACAAGTCGACAAAGGCCGTGACGAAGGCAGCCACCTGGGCCAGCGTGGTACTGGCCAGCGCCTGCGGGCTGGCGGTGAGGCCCACGCCGGCCAGCGTGCTGGATGCCTGCCGGTAGCCGTATTCGATCTGCTGCTGCGGGGTCTGGAAGCGGCCGATATTGCTGTCGATGGCCGACAGCAGCGACGCCATGGCGGCGGCCTGCTTTTCAGCGGCCTGGGTGGCTTCGTCGGCGGCCCGGGTGGCTTCGTCGGCGGCGGTCTTCTGGTCTTCCAGCGCCCGGATCTGGTCGTACAAGGCGCGGTTGCTTTCGTCTAGCGCCTCGCGTTCCAGCGCGCGCAGGGCCGCGGTGTCGCCTTGGACCTGCAGCAATTCCTTCTCCAAGCCCTGACGTTCTGACAGGATCTCGGCTGCACTGCGTGCGGCCGGCACGATCTGAGCAAAGGCGTCAGCCACGCCCAGCAGCACGGCAAATGCCTGCTGCCCGCTTTCGCTGGTGAGGTCTTGCGCTTCCACCAGGCTGCGGAAGGCGTCGCGCGTGGTGGGCAGGGCCAGGCCAAATTCGCCCAGCGTTTTGCCCAGCGCGGCGGTGACGAGGTTGGCGCGCTCGGCTTCGCTGAAGTAGTTCTGCAGGTACGTGCCGGCGGCTTGCTGCAGCGTGCCCAGGCCACCGAAAGCGGCTTCGAGCTGCAAGGCGGCGCGGCCGCCGTCGATGCTGGACTGCAG
>OFQV01000316.1_pt1 | contig 13194 bp, 19 predicted proteins | sample 1542971 | NCBI WGS metagenome assembly OFQV01 (sample SAMN07774229, study PRJEB24372) | wastewater metagenome | isolation source: WWTP Cannobio (Effluent) | place: Italy: Cannobio | collected 2016-01
TAATTCTATTAAAAAAAAACTCGGACTTTCGCCCGAGCCTCCTCCTCCTTTCACTAAAAAATTAATAACAAAAAATAAAACTCCAAGAGTAGCTTGGAATAAAGGGTTAACAAAAAATACTCATCCGTCTATTACTAAAATGGTAGACACAAAAAAATTAAAATATCCAAATGGATTTTGGACTAATAAAAAGCATTCTGATGAAACTAAGAAAAAAATTTCTTTATCAAAAAGGGGTATACAATTTTCAGATTCTCACAAACTAAACATGACAAAAAAACAATGGATCCATAATGGCAATGAAATGACTAGAATTTATACTAATGAAAATCTACCAGCGGGCTGGTCTTATGGTATGATTAAAAGAGTTTAGAAAAATTTTTCTCTTTTCTCGGTTTTTTTAGAATCCTATGTCTTGACACCTTTTCATGATATTGGTATAATAGAGTTCTACAAACAAACGCTTTAGCTATTCGTAAGGTCGCTAAGAGACTAGTATACCAAGGTTGAGTGTAAGAGTCAAGAAGAAAAGAAAGAAAAAGAAAAGAAGCATCGCGAAGCGATACCCGAAGGGCTTAAGAGAGCTAAGAATTCTTAGAGCAGCATAGTTTCTCCGCTACGCTTCGAAACGTCTCTTCGAGACAGTTACTCGTAAGGATTTGGTCGATCTGCAAACTTGATATGAATGCAAACGAGCAAAATGAGTATCACCGCTATCCAAACGATCATTGCAGCGTCTTTTTCTGACCCTCAAAGACGATAGAAGGCAATTCCTTCTCCGGCTTTTCTTCCTCAATCTTCGGCAAATCCTCTGGATCAGACGGTATCTCCATGGGATTGCCATCTTCGTCAACAGCTTGACCGTCTTCACTCTCTATATAGTTCTCGTCCAACATCTGTGTCCAATTTTGGTAATAGACATTGATCATCATTTCATTGACTTTTGGTGTCATGAACATGATATTTTTCTCATCAATAACAACGCTTTCTTCCTCTGAAATCATCATATTGATATAAGGATATGTCACAATCTTGTTGATCTGTTTGACTTGATCGAAAACGTTTTGAATGCAAAGTGGTCGATAAAGCGTTATTTCTCTTGTTGCAGCTTTCCGATTCTGTGTCTCCAAAGTGAACACTTCTGCCAAAAGTTCCTGACCATTAATTAATTTCACATAAGTAATGGCATGTGCATTTGAACGGACTTCGATTTCCGTTTCTGTCATTTCAACTCTACCTTGTATTGTTTGATTTTGAACTTTTGTTTCATGTAAATTTCAAGCCGTTCTTCAAAATGCTTGTAACCAACATTGACCTTCTTACCGTCTCTAATCTCATCCGAAAAATCCCAGGTGAATGCCTCTTTCTTGCCTGGTGACAGTCTCAAAACACGACCAATTGATTGCAAAATTCTCACTCTCGATTTGCCTGGCGTGACAGAGAAAACGTGATGAATCGTCGGAACGTTCATACCCGTTGAATATGTGCCATAGCTTGCGACAAGAATCGCATCAGTGGTCGTCTTCAGTTTCTCTCGAATTTCCTCTCTTTCTTCAACAGGTGTTTTGCCGCTGATATAGAAAATATCTTTGTCAGGGTATTCCTTTTTGAAGGCTTTGTAAAGAGGTATTCCATGCTTTTCGACAAATTGAAACAAGACAAGCTTGTTGCCTTTTTCATTGGCGACAATTTTTCGAATTAGCTTATTGCGTTTTTCATTCTGCACCAACCACTGTGTCTGTCCCTGATAGTCGAGTTTCAAGACAGCTTTTGCTTCTTCTTGGTCAGTGTGCTGCAAAATGATGCAGTTGACTGTTAGGTTGGCAACGTCTCCCGACTTAATGAGCTCATGCGTGGTTGTTACTTCCTTAATCCTACCAAACAAGCCCTCGATTGTCAACTCATTGATTTCAATGCCGTCTAACGTTCCGGTTGTGCCGATTTTGAATTTTGCGTTGGTCGAGCTTTCCATGATTTTTTTGATAGCAGCGGCTTTAGCGCCATGCGCTTCGTCCACGATCACATAATCGAAACTGGAAAAATATTTCGGGCCCAGCGTCTGAAGGGATTGCCACGTCGAGATATAGACCGTCTTGGGCGAGACCTTGTCTTTGCCCTGATAAATCTGATGGACATGCTTTTCGACATCCCAGCCATTTTTGACGGAATATTCGATAAAGTCTTTCTTCAGCTGGGTGACCAAATTGATCGTCGGAACGATAATGAGACCACGGCCAGTCTGCTTTAAGACGCGCATTAGGTTGTAAAGGAAAAAGGATTTGCCCGACGAGGTGGGAGACAGAATCATACAATTCTGCCATTTCAGGGCATAATAAAGCGCCTCGATTTGAGAGGCTTTTGGCGTGTAAGCGCCGCCGATCTTGGCGTAAAGCGCTTCAATTTCTTCGCGTGTGATTGGGTTGTCAATCGGCTGATAGCTGCCCGTGACTGTGTAACCCTGATCCTTTGCCCATTCGACAATCTTGTGAAAGAGACCTTTGTAAATCAGTCTCTTTTGAATGTTGAACAAGCGAATCTTGCCGTCCCAAATCTTATTCTGAAAAAGAGGCATGAACTTATAGCCATTGGCAAAGAAGCTGAAATATTCAAACAGCTCTCTTGCTACGCTATCATCACAGGTAATGTGTAAGTAAGTTTCGTCTTTTTTCGTAATAAGTAATTGAGACATTTATCCGCCGGAAGTGAAAATATTCCACTTGATGGCGCCGTTGATAGCAAAGGTTCTATTCTTAAGCTCTTGAATGACCAAGTTACAGAATTCTACGATTTCGTCATAGACGACTTTTTTCATTAGAATTTCGTTAAGTTCTTTGTCGTTATCAAGTAAGGCTTCAGTCTGAATTCGAACGAAAGGCCCGGACCATGCAGGAACATTATATTTCTTTAGATCGTCCGGATTGTTAAAGTCGCCATTGAAATATTGAGCTTTCCAATGACGTTTTTCTTTGTATTGAAAGCCGAGTTTCTTCGACATCATACTGGCATCCAGCCTAATCTTTAGATATTTAGACTGCAATTTGGGCGTGCGAATAATCTCGGCTGAAAGGTCCTTGCCGTCGATAACAGAATCGTTCGACCAGTTCTCGACCAGTTCATCTAGTTTGTTGGGCTTATCTGACATGAAAACCTTAGTTGGTAGGGGTTCTGTGGATTTTGAAAATGTCGTAATAAAGGGTAATGTCTGCTGTCAGCGTAGTGCTGGCGTCGTCTTGGCTTGACATGGCCACGGGGCTAAGAGAGACGGGGAAGGCTTTATGGAAGCGAACGCTTAAGTTGTCATTATTGCTGTTTTTCAGAAAGAGCATTTGCAAATCGGTATAGACGCCGGTGGTCTTTTTCGCTTTCGCGTAACCAGCGTCGTCCATTGCGTTGTGGATATTTTCCAGCCAGTTGTAAGTCTCTTCCCAAACACGTAGGTCCTCATCGACCAAGAACGTGATTGTCAAAGGATCATACATCAGCTTGTCGCCCACGCGCCAGATATCAGTCAAAGGTGTAGGCTGCATTGATGGGTTGCCAGTGACGCCCGGCAAGACTGCTGTTTGGGCGAAAAAATTCAAATACGGTGCGTTGGGCATAACAAACAGAAATTTGCTCGCTTCCAACAGGTTGTGGTTGATGCGATATCTGTCTGCATAGGATTTGATGAGTGACTGCTGAATTTCGTAATTTGACATAGAATACCTCTTATCGGAGTATTTATAACACTTTAAGAGGCAGAACCCACAATGAAAAGACCAGAGTCTTCGTTACATCTCCATATATTGACCAAAGCGTCTTTGTTGTAACCCAAAGATTCAATTAGAACACGAAAGAGATAAGGATAGCCATTGCCGCCGACGAAATGGGCATCTGGATTAAAAATAAAACGTCTCTTTTCCAATGTCTTTGGACTCTTGATGAAAACGTCCTGTTGAGGCAATTTTAGCTTCGGCAAGAAGATGAAATATGTCGGATCGCTATTAGTATCTCTGGCTTGATAAGCACTGAAATGTGTATGATCGAACTGATCCGCAAATTCCAGATCATCTTCTGAATAGCTATTTCCGCCATGGTCTTTCGTGCCTTTATTATATTGAACTCTGTAATTAAGGGAGCGAGAGGGTGCGTAACTTTCAATCTTTCCATAAAGACCATATTGCTGAAAACCGGCGCCGTCCCATCGACGGGTGTTCACTCTTACTTGATCGCCAACTTTGAATTTGCCCATTTTTTTACACCGGATGCCGGAAAGACGCTTTGTTGTCAAAGCCCGCTTTCTCGATCTTCATTCTGTTGTCTGTTATCTCGACCATTGGATTTCCATCGCGCGGCAGCACCCCGCCGACGAACATGGACAGCTCTTGAAAGCAAGCGTAAGGATCAACAGCTTTCTGAAAGCCAACCGCTTTCAGCCCGTCGGTGTTGACTTTCCACAGATGCTCGTTTTTCCGGTCGTTTATATGCGTTCTGTCATTGATCGCGATAACAACTCGATTGGTGATAATCCAGTCAAGCGCATCTCCCTGCAATTTGACAGGTTCAAAATATGTATCGATTGAGTCTTCCCAAACCCGCAAATGGGCTGTGGCATAATCCCGTTCGCGTTCTGACAGTCGCGCTTTCGAGAAAGGCTCGACAGTTTCCCAAGCGTCAAATGACCAGACATGTTTTGCTTGTTCGGTCCATGATTTTTGGTAAGAAACGCCTCGATAAACAACGCCAGCTAGAATGACAGAGATAGCGTGAAAGCCACAATCATATTTGTAATAAACTGTCTCTCGACCATAATACTTCATGTCCATAACGGCAGTCTGCACCACCGGAATGTCAATGAATTCGGCTTTGTCATGATTACCGCGCACAAAAACGGTCTCTCGATCTTCACCGAAAGCCCGGGCACTATCGTAATAATCTTTGCCGCCAATAATTCTCATTCCGCTTTTCCAATCACCTTGAAACAGATATTCTTATGAAACCATCTTTCATAGAAATTGTTTTTATTTATTTCGCCATAGCCTTTTTCATACTGAAAGTCTTTGATCTCGCCGGTCTTTCGACTTTTCAACCGAACTATCCCGCCGAGATTTCCATAGCCATATCTTCGAACAATTTCTTCTCTTTTGCAAGAGATTGTAAAATTCTCGGGATCATAATCCATCCAGTCGGTTTCAAAAACGATCATAGGTAAACCTCTAGATAGAGAATGGGATCGGGAAAATCACCCAAGTTTGTTCGATAGCAACCGGCATTTTTATAATTATCGACAGAATGATAATAAAAACTTCTGCGCTTTCCAGTCTTTTCCGATTTTATAATTATAGTCTCCGGCAATCTCATTTCTGGAATTGTTCTTTTACAGAAAGCAGACCAACGAACATTCAGAGTTTGATGATCAGGATCCCAATCGCAAATATCGGACGAGAGTTCAACTCCACCATAATATGTTGGTCCTGATAATGAATATCCTGCCATTTATTTGTTCGCCATCACCAAGTGGAGACGATTTTCTTTATTGAAATACAGATAGCCGAGGAACTGACCACCGTTTTCGAATTTTGAAAGGATCCTTTCTCGCACAAAGACAGCTTGAGTGCCGGTCTTGGGAGACGACACGACAAACTCTGCTGGCCAAACTTCATTGGTTGCAGCAAAGTCGAGAATGTTGCCTTTCAATGTCGCGCCTTTTGCGTCAAAGACCAGTTTCGCGCCGCTGATATACATTCTGTTATTGTCTCTCATTATCTGCCTGATGGTTCCTTTATCATGATTAAGAAATCAGGCGCTCCAGTAGCTCTCTGAAGCGGGGCTGCAATATGAAGGAGTGTTGAGCTTCTCCATATACTTCTTGCCGGACATGAGGTTGGTGCGCTCGACCATCGGCTCGATCTCGGCGAAAGCAGCGCTTGTCATGACAGCGTAATTCGTGTCGGGGTTCTTGGCAGCGAGCTTCTTCGCACGACCGTTAGCGGTGCGCTCGGTCGCAACAGTGTCGATGATGCGATAGGTCTTGGCGTTGTAAATGACGTAGGACATTGGGTTTCTCTCTCTCTGTTTCGAACTTACAAAGCGAATATAGCCCTAACCCACCAGCTTGTCAAGCGCCTCTTTTGTAGATTTTTCCAAATCTTTCAAAAAATTTCGCTGGGTCTCTTCATCCGTTCCGTCACGAAATTTAATCCTTACTTTAGCAATTTCTTTGCGCCATGTCAAGCTCTCTAATGGCGAACCCGCTATAAAAACTCTCATATTTTTTCTTTCTGCACAACAAGAATTGTGTGAGGTGCTGCTGACAAATGGTTGATCCAGTAAGTTATGCGATCCTGTTTCATCCAGTCAAAGTCCTCGACTAATATTTTCATAACACCGTCAGAAAACATCTGTGGTTTCGACTCGCTTGGTGAGGTCATATCAATAATCAAATTTGTCTTTGGACTTCTGATAGAAAACTCCTCAACTTGAATCGGAATATACGGCCTCATGATTATGATACGCGCGTCTTTAAGATCTGCCCAAAGCTTTTTTACTTTATGCCATTCGAATTCGGAACCATCAAAGACTTTCATAATTAAACCTTCTGAATCACAAGATAAGTGAGCTCTGTATCGTCAAAGTTTCGCCACCAGGCTACTTTTGTAGGGGCTGCCATTTCAGATCTTCCAGCATAATTTCTTTTGCACCTTTGACAAAGATGCCCACCTCTGAATCTTTTGATCCTGTTGATCCCTTTTGAAATACTTTCTCTGTTGTTTTTCCGCGAATAGAAAATTCATTTCGGATATCAATTGGTTTATTGGGAACGAGAACAAAGATAGCAGGATGTATGTAGATCTTTGGTCTGTAATATGATTTGAAGATTTCGAACGGTAAGGTGTTATTGCTGGCCATCAGTCTGCCCTCGTAATAATTCGAAACAACTTATTGTCTTTCTCATCAAACTCTGGAGAATTCCACCAATGATATTCTTGGGTGGCAGCGCCCAGATGTTTTCGAATCATTTTGGTCCAATCTTTATCAATGTCATTCCAGCGAAAAGTCTCACTTCTTTGATACCGAAACTTTCGAACCTCACGAGTTTTCAAGCTAAGAATTTCCAAATCTTCTTTCGGCAAAATTCTCACAAGCTTTTTGGGGAAGAAGCAATAGATGTCTTGGTCCATTGCACCTTTTTGTAAGGCAACCAAAAAATGATCACTGGTAAACCATTGCATGCCATTCTCCATAATTTGGTTGAATGATAAGCGAAATGAGAGGGGTTGTCAAGCGCCGAAACCTCGATAAACGATATATATTAATGCAATTTCATTGTTAGAGAGTTAAGCAAATGACAGAAGATAATAAGTATGGTTTCGTTTACATTTGGTATGACCGTAAGAAAAAAATGTATTATATAGGCTCCCATTGGGGAATCGAAGATGATGGATACGTTTGCTCGTCACCTTGGATGAAAGCCGCCTATAAAAATAGATCAGAAGACTTTAAAAGACGGGTGATATCGAGAATCTATACATCTCGAAAAGATTTGTTGATAAAAGAGGAGAATTGGTTATCTTTGATTAAAGATACCGAGATTGTATATGCATCAAAAAATCCTAGATATTATAATATGCAAAAATGCAATATTAATTTATATCATGGTTCAGAACATGCCGAGAAAATTTATGAAAAAACTAGACTGAAAAATATTGGTAGAAAGCAGTCAATTGAGGAGATTGAAAACAGAAAGAAAGCCATTAAAAAAGCTTTTGATGAGAGACATGAAAAATTAAGACCAAACATGGAAGAAGTGATCGGAGATTTTTCAAGAGGTATGAAATTACCAGATGTTTCGAAGAAATATGGATTAGGATCACATACGATAAGAAAATATATCAAAGAAGAGGGTATTGATAACATCAAAACTCTCTTTCCAATTTCGAAAACTGCTATCTATGTAAACAGAAAAAAATTGACAAAAGAGGAACAAAATAAATTAATCAGTGAAAAATTAAAAGAAAGATGGAATTCTAAAGAGGGTCGTGAGAAATTGCTTCTTTCTTATACTAATAGACCATCTTCTAAAAAGAAAAAAGACCGGGAAAATTAATCCCCGGTCTTCAAGTTTGTTAGTCAAGTTTCTTTTTATATTTAAAATCAGAGCAAATTACGAATCAAGAAGATACGGTAGTAAATGTTTGCCTGGTTAGTTGCAACACCGTTCGCATCAGTTCTCGCACCGACAACACCGTCAGCAGCCGCAGTCGCATAAGGGTTCGCGACCATGCCGTAGCGGGTCTTGAAACCAATACGTGGCTGGAAGCTATCCTGGTTGATAGCACGAACCATCTGAAGAGGAACGTAAGGGCAATAGAACAGACCAGCGTCAAACGCGGAAGTTCCCTTGTAACCAACAACAGCAAGTTCATTACCGTTGATAGAACCACCAAAGTAAGGGTCGATATAGACCTTGGTGCGACCACCGTTCATGGTACCTGCGAAAGTGTTGCCAGTGTCGTCAACCGTTAGGTTGGTCTGTGCAAGCAATGCAGGGGTGTAATCAAGAACGCCGGCAAGTGCAAGTGCGGATGCAACGTCAGAAGAAACGATAACAATGTTACCCTTACCTCTACGGGTTGCACGAGCGATAGCATTAGCTTCTCTCTCAATCTGGAAAACCAGACCCTTAAACTTCTCAACCATCCAACGACCACCGGAGTCAGTGTCGAGGTCGAAGGTGCCTGCTGTGGTCGTGCCAGTCTGCGCACCAACGGTAGCAGAACGGTAGATGTGACGGACAACTTCACGGTTGATTTCAGCCAACATTTCTGTTGAAAGAATGTTTGCAAGTTCGGTTTCAACGTCAAGACCGTGAATTGCTTTTAGGTCCTGCGCGATTTCCATAGAGTAGTTAGCAGCTAGGTTACGGCTACGCGCGGTAACGGAAACCTTTTCAATGCTGAAAGCCATTTCAGGGAAAGCGTTGTTACCAGCGTCACCCAAAGCTTCAGACTGCTGAGTCGTCATACCCTTACCGACGGTGTAGGCATTGGAGTTTGCAGTGTTGGAAACTGGGTCAGAACCGACGTGGGTGCCAACGTTAGCTGTGTTCTGGCCTGCGTTTGTTGACGCAAACAAAGTGTCAGCTTCGTTGAACAATGCCTCGGTGCCGGACATGTTGGTGTAACGAGAACGCATTGCGAAGATAAGACCGGTTGGACCAGTCATTGGCTGGACGCCGCAAACGTCATAAGCCATAAGGTTTGGAAGAGCGCGACGAATCATGGAGATCATGATAGGGTCGTAGTTCTGGACACCACCGGAAGAAACGGAGTTGGTTGGTGCAGCTTCGGAAAGCATAGAACCAGCAAAACCTTCCTTCGCCTGGTTTTCAAGAACAACCGCGGTAATTGCACGACGGTAAGGATCCTTGATCGCTGGCATATCTTTGTGGTCTAGAATTGGTGACCATCTCTTTTCTAGTGCTTCATTAAGATACATTTTTTTCTCCTATTTCTTTCTTTTATTTATTGTTTTAGGAATATCTGGATAGAGCCGCTGCTAGTCTTGCAACTGTAGCATCGCTTGAAACTTCTTCAGTCTGTAGTTCTACATCTTCGACAAGTTTCTTCTTGTTATCAGGAGCTGTTTCGATGTTGCCACCAATATAGCTCTCGATCAAAGTAGTTACTTTCTTCGAATAAGCGTCTGCCGTGGTAAACTTAACGTCTTCAGCCAACTCTAGAATTTTCTCTTCTTGAGCAAGGTTCAAATTATGTTCCTTGACCAGTTCACCCAAAACAATGGTTTTTTCTAATTCTGTAATATATTTATTGTATTCAAGTTTTTCAGAATACTGCTCGTCAAGCAATGCTTTCAATTCCTTGTTAGCATCTGCCATTTCGGCGACAACATCAACTTTGTCTTCTGGAATGTCGATGTAATTCTCGGCAAACAAGTTCTTAAGACCGGTAATAAAGTCCTCGGTCAATTCGTTACGCAAGTTGTTTTCAAGTTCAACCTTGTTCTCTTCCAACCATTCCTTTGCAGTCATGGTCATGAAGTCGTCAATTTTTTCGGAATATTCTTCGTCCAAAGCCTTAACTTCTTCGTCAAGAATTTCGTCAAAAGCTTCTGCAAGCTTGTTCTGAATCTGCTTAACCTTGCTGGAAACAGCCGCTTCGAAAATGGTAGCAGCCTTTTCTTTGAATTCCTCGGTCAACTTGGTGCCCTTGAACATTGCAGCAATGTCTTCAGTAACGTCAATTTCGATCTTCTGTTCTAGAACTGACTTGACAGAACGTCTCTCTTCCTTTTTGAAAGGATTCTTGTTGTCGTCTTCGTCGTCATCCGAATCGTCGTCATTGTCGTCTGAATCGTCGTCTTCGTCATCGCCACCGTCACCGCCTTTTACATCGTTGCCGTCAAGCTTGATCTTGTCTTTCTTAGGTGCTTCGTCACCAGAATCGTCGTCATCGTCTTTGTCGTCATCGTCAACATTGACAGTGATTTTCTCTTCAGGAATAGAACCCTTGGAAAGCTTCTTAGGACCTTCTGGGGCTGCAGCCGTCTTGGTAGGTTCTGACTTGTCCTTGCTAACGTTCTTGTCATAGACCTTGCCTGGTGCATCGTTCTTAACGATAGCATCGCCAGTATCGTCTACCTCGCCAGGAAGCTTCTGTGGGCCCTCTTTAGGTGCCTTAGCAATACTTGCCTTAAGGATTTCGTTAGCTGCTTCAGCTAATGTAAGGTTTTTGGTTGACATATTGTATAACTCCTTATTTCTTCTTATATTTATAAAACTTAAATTCTTGACATTAGTTTTTGGAATTGCTCAAGCATAGTGTATTCCAACTCTGCTCGACGCGCTTCATTGATCTTTTTCTTAGCTTTCATTAAGTCTTCTTCTTTCCAGACACCAGACTCAAACAACCAGCTTTTCTCTTCCATGATACCGTTGACAAAAGCCTCTGGTGCAGATGGTTCCGAAACAATATCGGCTGCTGTAGCAAGACGGAAATCAGACTGGACGACATTTACGCCGCTCTCTTCTCTGACCGAACCGACGCCACGTGACGACACGCCAAGCTTGCCACCACCGTCTAGAATGTTCTGGACGATCTTGCCATAAGGTGTGTCGAGAATGCGGGCTTTGCCAATAAAGTCATTGCCGTCCTCTTTCAGGCTGACAATCAAATGAGAGACACGATCAAGGTTGATCTTTGGTGTATCAGGATGACCCAGTTCACCAAAAGCGCGGTTTTCATTGACGTAAATCTTGTTGTATTTCTCGACTTCCTTCAGCATGATATCTTTAGGATACCGGCGACGGTTGCCATTGACACATTCGGATTGCATGAACTTACCGACAATGTAGTGGTGCTTCTGACCATTCTTTTCTTCGGTGATAAAGTCCATTTCCTCTGGACGAATTTCTTCAATTAAAAGTTTGCTCATCTACCGCCTCCGCCCATTGCTTTCAAGCGTCTCATCGAGCGCTTCTGTTTAGCCTTAGTTCTCGCTTGCTTTGCGCGTCTCTTGATTTTACCACGACGCTGCGAAAGCTTTCTGTTGCGTCTTTCTTTCGGCAACATTTTCAGAACCTTACCCTTGCGGATAGTGAAACCCTTGCCTGTTGCGACCTTCTTGCGTCTCTGAATTTTGCCTCTGCGAATTCGAACAGGGACGATACGGAACCGCGCTTCGTCAAGAACCTGCTTTTCTTCGTCAGAAAGAATCGTCTCGGCTTGCAACCATTTCTTACGGTCTTCCAGCAAGGGCTCGACGCGCTCTTTCAATGCTTCAAAGACAATTTTCTTTGCAAGATGAAAGTCGTTTTTCTTGATATGCTCGATTAGTCCTCGGAACATTCTTGTTCCTCTCGATCTTCTGTTATGGCTTGCGCATCATTCGAGATAGTGAAATATCTACCCAACTCTTTGCTGTAATAAAGACCGACCATTACGTTGTCCGGGAACATACGTATTGACTTTCTTTGCAGCATTAGGATGTTGGGTAGTTTTTCAAGGTTCATTTTATTCTTTCTTAGCGACGGGCTTTTTCCATTTCGCTTGGCTTACGATTTACAACCGGAACTTCAGCTGCTTTCTTGGTTTTCCATTTGTCTGCTGGAAAGCCTGTGCCATACAATTTATTTTGAAGATTCTTGCGCGCGTCAGAAGAAGACTTTTGGACAATTTCGTCTAGAACCTCTTCGTTACGTTCTCTTTCAACGCCTTTAACTTTTGGTTCAGGTAGACCATATTTCTTGTCACCCCAGCGTTTCTTGCCGGCTAATTCGGCACCTTCTTTACGCTTCTGGCTTAGTCTTTCGCCACCGTCTTTCATGCGACGAATCTTGCTGGAATATCTGTCGAGAATTCCGCCGGCTTGACGATCCAATTCGTCAATCTGCTCGGCGTCTTCTCGGGCTAGTTTCTTAGCCGCAATCTGAATACCCTTTTTACGGTTGTTCAAACGAGTTGCTTCATCATCGGAATTAGCAAGAGCTTTATATCCTCTATCTTCATTATCTCTAGCCATGAACGATCTAGGATTGTAATCTTTGCTTCTTTTTAGAAAATGTTGAGCATTTACTAAACTACTTTTACTAGCGGACATGTGATGTCCTTTTGCCGCTGTTGCCTTACCAATGTAAGAACCTAGAGTATCCTTAGACAATTCATTCAAAGCATCTTCGTTAACAACGTGATGAACTTCGTAGTTACCAGCTTCTTCAGAATCAGACCATTTCTCGAATGCTTTCATGTTAGGAAAGCTTTTCTTGAAAGACTTGCTCTTAGCGCCCATCACTCCGGTGACTGTTACTTTTTTTTTTGAATCTAACTTGGAATCGTAAGCGGTTTCGTCTAGTTTTTCGGTCTCTTCTTTAGCCAGCTTATGCTCTGTCTCGCCCAAGTAGCCCTGTGCGATCTGTTGTTTTGTGCCTTCGATAACCAAAGCCGCAAGACGGTTGTAAGTCTCGAAGACCTTTTCCTCGGCCTCGTGAAGATTACCCGCTTTGAAAGCTTCTAGAATTTCTGTTCCGTTCATGGTTTCATTCCTTATTTTTTGTTCTTATTCGTAAATGGTGGTGCTGAATTTCCACCGCCGTTGCTACCCGGAGGTGCTGGTGGACCGTCAGACTCGTTCCCGTTAGGGTCTTCGCTGCTGTTCAAGCCGCCTTGACTTGGGTCGAAACCAGCGTTAGGATCGCCT